>Ga0182017_10001672_pt1 | contig 17056 bp, 16 predicted proteins | sample 712E3DmetaG_FD_120492 | JGI IMG/M metagenome (GOLD analysis project Ga0182017, IMG submission 120492) | Permafrost microbial communities from Stordalen Mire, Sweden - 712E3D metaG | ecosystem: Environmental > Terrestrial > Soil > Wetlands > Permafrost | place: Sweden: Stordalen | collected... | reverse complement strand
GCGCCGTATCGGTCATGCTGTGGACTTTGGTCATGATCGTTTGCGTGAAATACGTCATGTTCGTTATGCGCGCCGACAACCGCGGCGAAGGGGGCATATTGGCGCTCATCGCTCTGGTTACCGGCGCCCAACACGGCGGGGCGGGAAAAAAATATTATGGTTATTTCATTCTTTTGGGAATCCTCGGGGTAGCGCTTCTTTACAGCGACGGTATTTTAACGCCCGCGATCACCGTACTCGGCGCGGTGGAAGGGCTCACCGAGGCCACGCCGCTGTTCAAGCCCATCATTATCCCGATATGCCTTATCATCCTTATCGCGCTTTTTCTCGTTCAATCCGGGGGCACGGCAAAGGTCGGAGCCTTGTTCGGCCCGGTCCTTCTGATCTGGTTTGTCACCATCGGCGCTTTGGGCGCCGCCTCCATCGTTAAACATCCGGAAATTTGCGCGGCCCTTAATCCACTTTACGCATTGCGCTTCCTTTTTCATAACGGTTTACGGGATTTTACCGTGCTGGGATCCGTTTTCCTATCGGTCACGGGCGCCGAAATGCTGTTCGCCGACATGGGGCATTTCGGCAAACGCCCCATTCGGACCGCCTGGTTCGCCGTTGTTTTTCCCAGTTTGATCCTTAATTACCTCGGTCAGGGAGCGTATTTACTCACCATGCCCGAGTCGGCGGAAAACCTTTTTTACCGGATCGTGCCCCCGTGGTTTCTGTATCCCATGGTCATTCTCTCCACGTCGGCCGCCGTGATCGCTTCACAGGCGGTAATTTCGGGCGCGTACTCCCTTACCCGGCAGGGCGTGCAATTGGGATTTTGGCCGCGGATGCAGGTGCGCCACACCTCGGCGAGTAAAATCGGCCAGGTATATGTTCCCTTTGTTAATTGGTGCCTGATGGTCGGCGTCATCCTTCTGGTCCTTATTTTCCGAAAATCGGGCAACCTGGCCGCTGCTTACGGCATCGCGGTTTCCATCGACATGCTCATTACAACCCTGCTCATCACGGTCATCGCCCGGAGCCGGTGGCGATCGCCGCTATGGCTGGTCCTGATCGGGGCCGCGGTGTTCCTGTGCATTGACGGATCGTTTTTCCTCTCCAACATCCTGAAAATACGCTACGGCGGATGGATTGTTTTGGTCATTGCCGCCGTACTAGGACTCCTGATGAAGACATGGCTTGATGGACGTGAAATATTGCGGCGAAACGCCCTGGCCGATTCGCTCGATTTGGATTTGTTCGTTCGCGACGTCCAGCAAAACCCCTTGCAGCGGGTGCCGGGCACCGCCGTTTTTTTAGGCGGCAATCCCCGCGGCGTTCCCAAGGCGCTGCTCCACAATCTCAAACACAACAAGGTGCTGCACGAACATACCATTATTCTTTCGGTAAAGACCGAGGAAATCCCCGTTGTGGCCCCCGACCGCCGCGTGACCATCGAATACATCGGCGCGGGCATCTATCGTCTTGTGGCGAGCTATGGGTTCAGCGAAACCGCCAATATCCCCAAACTCCTGGAAAGCCTGCAATTCGCCGACCTTAAGTTCGAACCTCTGCAAACCACCTATTTCCTTGGCAGGGAGGTTCTGGTAGTTTCCCATCAGAGCCGCATGTCGGTTTGGCGTAAAAAAATATTCCTGTTTATGTCGCATAATTCCCTCAACGCAACGAGCTTTTTCCGCATTCCTCCCAATCGCGTGGTGGAACTGGGCTCCCAGATCGAATTGTAATAATCGGAATAATTGTTTTAAAAACGGGGTAGAAACGCCCTATCACGGGGTTTCTACAAAGACGACGACGTCAATTTCCCTATATATTCCCGCAGGGTCTCCAAAAGCCTGCTTTCCGGCACCTTTTCCATCGGTTTCCCTTTAACGAATAGTTGACCCTCGCCTTTTCCACCGGCAACGCCGATGTCGGCGTCGCGCGCCTCGCCCGGCCCGTTGACGATGCAGCCCATGACCGCGATTTTGATGGGTGTTGTCAGTCCGGCCACCATTGCCTCGACTTTTTCAGCGAGCGCCGAAACATCGATTTGAGTTCTTCCGCAGGTAGGGCAGGCGATGACCACGGGGCCTTGCATGAGGCCTAAGGACTTGAGGATCTCCTTGGCGACATGGATTTCCTGAACCGGATCACCCGATAGTGAAACGCGCACGGTATCGCCGATGCCTTCGGATAGAAGGGTCCCGATACCTACCGCCGATCTGATGGCGCCGGAGCGCACGGTTCCCGATTCGGTGATGCCGATGTGCTGGGGGTAGTTCGTATGCAGGGAAAGCAGGCGGCAGGCGTCGATGGTTGTTGGAACGTCGCTCGCCTTTATTGAAAAAATAACGTCGTTAAAACCGAAGGATTCCATCATTCGGATATACCCTTGCGCGCTTTCAAAGAGCGCAAGGGCGCACGGTGACCCGTATTTTTCCAGAAGCGGCTTTTCCAGGGAACCGGAATTGACGCCGATACGCACGGGTATTTTAGCGTGTTTTGCCGCATCAATGATTTTTTTAACCCTGTCGATCGAGCCGATATTGCCGGGATTGATGCGCACCTTGTCGGCGCCGGCTTCTATGGCCGCTATGGCAAGCTCGTACTGGAAATGGATATCGGCCACCAGGGGAACGTTTGTTTGCAAGCGGATACGGCCGAACGCGGCCGCGGCATCTTTGCTCGGCACTGCGATGCGAACGATGGCGCACCCGGCGCGCGTGAGCGCTTCAATTTGGGAGAGCGTTGCATCAACGTCGTTGAAGGCGGTGTTGGTCATCGATTGAATGACCACCGGCGCGCCGCCCCCTATGTGGACGCCGCGCACGGAAACGACGTTCGTTTGTTTCCGGGAGTACATGGGCTGGCTACATCGCCCGGATAATCAGGGATATTTTGGGGCCGTTGACTCCCGAGACCGAAATGCTGCCGCCGCCCGACTTCATTTTGTATCCGTCAAGACGGGTGCAGAAGCCGTTGGCGTTGCCCTTGTACTGGACATCGACCGTCAGCACCTTGCCCTGGTTGTCCCAGTTGCGCTCATGGACCGCGCTGACGTTGGAAACCGATTGAAGGGAAAGAATAACGTCGTTTTTAAGCCTGAACGTGGAGACGCCGGAAACGCTGATGCTCAGCGTCGTTCCGTTGTTCTGCTGGTTCTGCCAGTCCTTGATGACGGCGTCCAGAAGCTTTTCAATCGCTTTTTGCGAGGCCTGAGCAATGGCCTGGTTGCCCGCGGTGTTCGGACTTATATGGACCTTTGCCGCATGCGCCTGGGACGAACCGATAATGGCGCCGGTGGAACAATTGAGCGCTTTGAGAGTCACGTCGGCCTGCACCGAGACCATGCCGCCGAGGTTTTGCGACATGTTCTTGGCTTCCCTGCTCACCGCGGTTCCCGTAATGATCACTTCAGCGCCGCTTTGCGCTCCGATACCCGCGGCTGCCGCGTTGTCTCCCGCGAGCGCCGCCATTTTTTGGTCCGAAGCGCGTATTGCCGCCGAGACCTTCGGGTCTATGAGATCGAACTCATACGGGTCTTTTAAAAATTGGAGTATGGTGTTTTCGGCGGTTTGATTGGAGGGTTCGTCGGTTCCGACGTTGTTTTCGTCCACGACCACCATGGTACGGGGCTTGTTCATTGACTCTATAAGTATATGAAAAGAGGCAAGATCCCGGCGCATGGCTGTTTTGGAAAGAAGCGCCTTGATCCGCACTTCGAAAAGGCCGTCGGAAGTCTTGCTTTCGCTGATTTTTTCAAAGCTTTTTACCGAGCCGACGGTCTTCGTGATGATCAAGTCTTTTTTAACCTGGAAATTCTCTATTTCCGTCTGTGAGAGCAGGATGGTTCCGATGCCCTTCTCTATGGCGTCGCGTTTCGCGGCTAATATCGCCTCATCGGCATTCGCGCCCAGGCCGTGTCCTTCCGCAATGATACTGTCGTCTTGAGCAAAGCAAAAAACGAAAAAACCCGCTAAACACAACCACGATAGCGCATACCGTTTTTTATTCATGGGTATATTCCTCCAGGTGGGGTTACTCCGGCCCAACAAACTAAAACATAAGATACACTTTTCAGATTGGATTGTCAATAAAAGACGCCGGTATAATTTTAAATTGGAGATGCGATGTGGATTGACGCCCATGGCGCGCCCGACACCGCGACATCTTGCCTGGATATTGGTGACTTCCCTGCGTTGCCATTATAACCCGGCAACCGTAGGATAGTTGGTAAGAGCGGGTTTTGCCTCCAAAAATCCCAAGGCTTTTTCACCTATCATTTCAAGTGATGACGCGGTCTGAACGGCCCGGTAAAATTCGTGGCCGAACATAAAATTTTGGGCGAAGTATTTTGTAAATTCCTTGATTCTTCCAATCGCCTTTTCCGGTGGAAAGTCATCAACGACATAGGAAAAAAGATTTTTCCAAACATGGGCGTAATCAATGGCCGCGCAATTGCCCGTGATTTCGCTGAAAATCCATGGTTTGACAATTGCCATTCTTCCCGCCATGAGCCCGGCGACGTGGTTCAGGGAGGAAGATTGATCCCGAACCTGTTGCGCGGAAACAATATCGCCGTTGCCGATTACCGGCAGGGTGGTGATTGACGCGATCCATTCAAAAAGCTCCCAGCGAGCCCTGCGTTTGAGTTTTTCGTTGAAAAAACGCGGATGAACGAAAACCGCGTCAACGCCCTCGTCTTCCATGATTTTTAAACGTTCAACGAGTTTTTCTTGCCACCCGGGCTCATCATCGCCCAGCCTGCACTTGACCGTGAGAACGCCCTTCCACGGACGCCTAACCGAAACTATCGCTTGCGTAAATCTGGCCCGGTCCCGGAAAAGAGCCGCGCCATAACCCCGCGGCAGTATCTCGGGCGCGGGGCAGGCGGCGTTGATGTCGAGGGCCGAGGGCCGCGCCGCCTGCAAGGCGTCGATGATCGCGGCAATGTCCTCTTCCCCGCTTAGCGCGAGTTGAAACCAGACGATCCCCTCACAATCTCTTTTTTTAGTAAAGGGCGTAGCGCCGATTTTTTCGTGGAGAAGCGCCTTGCCCGAAAGCATTTCGGTGAAAAGCGCGCCGTAGCCGCCGAAACCGGCGACAAGACGCCTGAACGCGCTGTGCGTGACGCCGGCCATGGGGGCGCAAAAAAGAGGCGGATCAATGGTCAGGTTTTTTAAAACAAGGGGATTGGGGTACATTTTATTGTGTAGAGACGCGCGGCCGTGCGTCTCTACTGCATTGTCGTAATGATGTTTTTAAACACGATTCCGGCCGCGATATAAACAATGACCGTTACCGTTCCTATCGTCCAATAGGTATTTGATGCGTCAATCAATTGGGCGTCATCGTTATCGTCATTGTGTAGCGACGCGCGGCCGAGCGTCTCTATGGCGCGTACTGTTTTTCGATTCAGCCAAGCCTCCGCGATTATATAGCCCGCGCACGGAAATATCAGTCCCATAAGCGCCCAGCAGAGCACCCAACGCAGGGGCGCATTCCAAAACACCTGCGCGACGAACGCTCCTTCGATCGCGAAACCGATACCTATTTTGGAAAGCGTCGCGAGAGCGCCTAGCACCCTCCGCACGCTCTCTTCATGCGCCAATGCCTTTGTTTGAAAAGCGTGGAGATTGAGCGGATCATAGAGATCCTCCTTCGCCTGAGCGTCCAACCGTTGCTTGATCGTCTCAATGCATTCGGGCAATCGATCGATGATAAACGGTAAACGTATGGCGCCGCCGGAAACCATGAGGGCGCCGAAGCCTTTAAGCAGTGGAATTTTGACATAGCGGAATCGTATGACGCGGTCGAAATGGACGATTTTTACTTTATAGGGACTTTTCTTGATGAGGCTGTTGTCGGTAACGACATACGTCGTATTACACAATTCATTGAGAATCATGGCTAAAAACAGCGCCGCGAAAGTGATCGTCAGGCTTCCCACGATGGATAATCGGACGAGCGGCATATAGAATTCGCGAAAAACCGCCAGATATAATAAAACGGGCGGAATCCAGCACAGCAGTATCAAACCGAAGGAAATTCGCGGAAGGTTTTTTGCCATCGCGAAAATATACGATTGATAGTGAAACGTTTTTTCCATGTTAGTGTCGCAGCATTTCCATGAAGGTGGTTTCGTCGATGACCGTTACATCCAGTTGAAGGGCTTTATCGAGTTTCGATCCGGGCTCGCTTCCCGCCACGACGAAATCGGTTTTTTTACCGACGCTTGACGACACGGTCCCTCCCCGGCTTTCGATAAGCGCCTTCGCTTCCTCCCGCGAAAGGTCGGAGAGCGTTCCCGTTAAAACGAACGTTTTTCCGGAAAGGGACGCCTCCGGTCCCGGTTTGGGCATTCCCGCGCAATTGACGCCGAGACGCCGAAGCCGCTCTATAAAATCCTTGTTTTCCTGTCTGTCAAAATACATCCTGATGCTTTCCGCCACAAGGGGACCGATGGACGGGATGGATTCCAATGCGTCGGCGGGCATCGTATACAGGTCCGCGAGGTCTCCCACTTCCTGCGCAAGCACGCGGGCCGTTTGAGCCCCCACCATACGGATGCCGATGCCGTTAAGGAGTTTGTCCACGGGATTGTTCTTCGCTTTTTCCAGGGAGTTCATGATATTTTTAGCCGATTTTTCACCCATGCGTTCAAGGCCCGCCAGGTTTTCGGCGGTAAGGGTAAAAAGATCGGCCGCGCTTTTAACCATTCCGGCGGTTATGAGCTGCTCGATGAGCGCGGGTCCCATGCCTTCGATGTTCATTGCCGAGCGCGAAACGAAATGGTTGAGCGCCGCGAATCTCTGGGCTTCGCACGATGCGTTGACACAGCGCAGGGCGACCTCCTCCTTGAGCTTTACAAGCGTAGCTCCGCACGATGGGCATGCGGACGGAACCATGAAAGGCGCGAGCGACAGCGGGCGATTTTCGACGGCGACCCTGACAACCTTTGGGATGATCTCCCCGCCTTTTTCGATTTCCACGCTATCGCCCACGCGAATGTCGAGACGCTTTACTTCCTCATAATTATGCAGCGTCGCGTTGCGGATGGTGGTGCCGGCGAGGAGCGCGGGGGCGAGCCGCGCCACGGGAGTTATCACGCCGGTGCGGCCCACCTGCGCATCGATGGCCAGCACGGTGGTAATCGCCGTATCGGGCGGGTATTTGAACGCGATGACCCACCGGGGGCATTTGGCCGTGGCGCCGAGACGCTTCTGTTGATCGATGGAGTCCACCTTGATAACGACGCCGTCGACCGGGAAGGGCAGCGCATGACGTTTGTCCGCCCAGAGCTTGCAAAATTCAAGCACCGCGTCGGCCGAATCGAGCCGGGACTCGTGGGGCGCTACGGGAAATCCCTGGGAAACGAGGAAATCAAGATTGGCGCCATGGCTATTTGCATGGTGATCGGACAAACAAAAATGCGCCGCGAAACTCAATTGCCGCGCGGAGACTTCCTTAGGGTCAAGGAGTTTGAGCGTTCCGGCCGTGGTGTTGCGCGGGTTTTGCATGGGCTTTTGGCCGCTCTCCGCCATGGCTTCATTGAGCGCTTGAAAATGCTCGAAAGTCATGTATACTTCACCACGGACCTCAAAAGCGCCCTTGTAATAAATGGACAGGGGAACTTCGCGAATGGTACGGATATTGGAAGTTACCTCGTCGCCCGTTGTTCCGTCGCCGCGTGTTATTCCCTGCGCGAAAACGCCGTTTTTATAGCGCAAGGCGGCGGCGACGCCGTCAACCTTGCATTCGCCGACAAAGACGATCTTTTCTCCGGGCAGCAGGCGCTCAATGCGTTCGATCCACTCTCTCACCTGCGCCTCGTCATAGGTGTTTTCAATGCTCATCATGGGAACCGAATGGCGGACTTTGGTGAACTCCCGCGTCGTATCGGGGGCGATGCGCTGCGTGGGAGAGTCCGGCGTGATCAATGCGGGGTGTTGTTTTTCCAAGGCGACGAGCCGCGCGTAGAGCTCGTCGTAGTCCTTGTCGGAAATGAGCGAGTCGCCGCGCCCGTAGTAGGCGGCGTCGTAGAGGCGTATTTTTTCACGAAGATCCTTGAGAGTATTTTCCGTATTTGACATCCGCGTTCCCTCAATCCCCGGGGGACTTGTAAGGAGTTGGTTTTAATTAACAATTGAGTAAGTCCCCCCGCGGGCGACCCTTGGAAGTTCCTGGAGAGGGAGGATTGAGGGGGCGTAAACAGTGCGCCGTATTAAACGGAATTTATTTACTTTCCTTCTTTTTCACCACGATCTGGTTTCCCGTAACGGCGATTACCGTGACGGGAACAAGCTTGCCGATATATTCTCCCGACGATACCACGTCCAGGCGCTTGCCGCCGATGAAGGCGATTCCGGCGGGATGCAAGGCGGTGACGGTGGAGCCGTCCATGCCGATATAGTGTTGCTGCTCAGCGGGCTGGGAGCTTACCCCTTCGGCCTGCGAAAGCGTGGTTTTAAGGGACGCGGGCCCCCTGGCGATCATGCGTATCCCTGCCACTACCAGCACGGGAATGAGCACCGCGTCCGCGGCAACGAAAAAATATCCCGCGCCCATGGACACATGAGCAAAAGCCGAATAGAGGGAATAGCCGAAAAGCCCCGCGGCGGCAATCGAGAGAAATCCGCCGGAAGGAATGAAAAATTCCGCGATAATGACCAGGGTTCCTAAAACCTGTAAAACAATTGGTAATAAAAGGCTATGCATTGTTTTTCCTTGAAACGATGATTTTACTACGGGATATGGTCGTGACGACGATTGCCGTCCCTTTTTCGATGAAGCCCCCTTCGGTGACGACATCGAATACGCGGTCGCCTATGCGCGCTTTTCCCGACGGCCGAAGCGGCGTGACGACTTCGCCGTCGTCGCCTTCCTTGACATTGACAATTGCGTTTGAATCGGCATGGGAGCCTTCCAGCGTTTCGCTGAGGTACGGTCCCTGAACGACCTTTGAAAAAGAGGGAATGACAAATCGTATAAAACAGATGCCGCCCACGAACGCCGCGATAAAGCTGCCGAGTACCCTGCCGATGTTTCCGATGAGTTCACGCGCCTGCCAGGGCATGGAGGGCGAGGGGATGATGAAATCCTGAAAGGAAAGGATAATGCCGATGATGATACAGGCGATTCCCGCGATGCCGGCAATGCCGAAGCCCGGAAGCACGAAAATCTCGATTCCCAGCAGGATGACTCCCAGAACGATGATCAGCAGTTCGGTATAGGTGGCCAACCCGACCATATATTGCCCGAAAAACACCAATCCCAGGCACAGGGCGCCGATGATTCCCGGAACGATCAAACCGGGCGTTTTATACTCGATATAAATCGCGGCGAATCCGATGATCAGGAGAAGAGGGCCTATGAGCGTAATGAAGCGAACCAGGCCTTCGGACCAATTGGTTTTAATCCGAATGATTTGATAATTGGCGATATGCCGGGCGGCAAGCAGCTCCTCAATGCTCTCAACGCTCATTTTGGAAAATCCGAGTTGTTTGGCCTCGCTATCGTCCATGGTAAGCAATTGGCCCCTTTTAACGATGGTCTTTTTGTCAATGATCGTTTTTTTTATATTCGGCGAAAGATCGGCGAATCCGGCGGAATCGATATAAAACGACGAGTCGCGCATGGTCGCCTTATATACCACCATGTCCGGGGTGACCATGGCCTCGGCAAGCACCGGGGGAAATCCATTGCGTTTGGCGAGCGTGCGGAACTTGGCCCGCAGGGGCGATTGGAATTTTTCGCCCAGCATTTGGGGCCCCTCGTTGGTAAGGGCGATGGGAGCGCAGTCGCCGATGGTGGTGTTGCGCTTCATCACCAGTTCGCTGCATGCCAGCGCGATAAGGGAACCGGCCGAGATTGCCTTGGTCTTTACATATCCTATGGTTTTCCCTCGCGGCGCGTTGAGCAGCGTGTCCACGATCTGAAACGCGGCGTCGACCCTTCCGCCGAACGTGTCCATTTCCAAAATAATCAAGGCGTCGGGATACTCCGAAGCCTCGCGAAGCGCCCTGGAGATGAATTCGGCCATTGCCGGCTCGACGTCTCCCTCCACGGGAACGACGAAAATTTTTTTGGGAGAGGACGAGGGAGACTGAGTTGACGGCGTGGTCGGAGAATCCTTGCTATAAGTAAATGATACAAAAAGCGCCATTAAAAATAGTGTGCGAAGCGCGATATTTTTTTTCATAGTTATTTGCAAGCAGGTTTAATGGTACTTATATACAAATATATAACACGCCGGCTGTTCCAAACCTTACGGTGCTATCCCCCTGTCTTGGGCGTCCCCCTTAATAAGTGGGCATGGGGGATTTATGAAAGCCCATGCCAGAACCTTAATCAAGCATATCCCGACGGCAACCGCCGGAATCCCGAAAAGCGGGACGAATAGGGTGGAGCACAGGGCCATGCCAAGCGCGCCGCCGAACAGGTCGGCCGCGTACAGGGTTCCCGCAGAGGTGTTTTTCATGGATACGAATTGCGCGCCAGTAAATAGGCCCATCGCGCAGTGGGCGCAATAAAAAAGGATTGCCGGCGGATACGGAAGCGCCGCGAGCAGTCCCAGCGAAGCAATACAATAGATGCCGATAAAGAGATCGGGAAGGGGAAACCGCCGTAGCCGCGTGCCTGATACGAATCCGCATGTCAAGGACACAAGAAGTAGGGAAATCCGTGAATAGAGGAGGCCATAGGTGGATTGGTACAGCACAAGAAGCGCGATCGAGTATACGCCTGTCGCGAATCCGGTGGTTCCCATGGAAAGGATTTCCTTGGATTTAGGCAGCACGGCTATGGATAGAATGAGCAATAAAAAAATGATGCCCGCAACCGTCAAAGAAGTCGCCTTGAACTGCTCGGTCCATAACCGTAGACCAAGCAGCAGCGCTATGGGCCGCTTCGCGGTATTGATTAACGTTTCCTTCGGCGCTCCATTAACGGTCGCTATTCTTTCCGGAGAGACCGACGGAATGATAACCGTTTCAAGGTACTTCGTGTAAACGTGCGGTTTCCACGATTCGCGCAATGGTTTGTCGGAAGCCATAAAGGTGTATCCATTGCCGGGAAAAACAAGCACATCCGCAAATACCCGTTTCAGGGTGTTGAAAAGAACGCCGTACAATTGCTTTTCCGTGCGGCTCATGTAGTTTTCACTCATGGGCAATGTAAAGGAAAACACTCCCGAATCAGTCATGAGGGATCGCATTCTTTGAAAAAAGGAAATCGTGTAAAACCTACCGGAAGCCGCGGTTTGGGGCATGCTGCCGCCGAGCAGGATTATATCGTATCGCTTACCGAAGGAGTAGGTTTCCGGGGCCGCCAGGATGCTTTTTACGGAGGCGATACGTGGTTCAGACTCGATGCAATCGATGGAAAGCCCTAAGTATTTTTCCAGTTCAACGCGATGACCTTTATCGAAAATGATCAGCGCATTCCCGTGGCGCGAGCGCTGGGCCATGGGAATATGAACAGCCTGCTCGATGAAGGGCTTTTCAGCGGTCGATTTATAGACGCATCCATTGAGCATGAACGTTGTATCCCCGGCGCCGGGCATTCGTACGATTTCTCCCTCGCGGCCGTAAATAACCTTGGAAAAAGGAAACGGGTATTTCCAATGTTGGGAAAGATCGTTAAACGAAAAAAGCGCTATAACTGCAAGCAAAGGGAACGTAAGGAAGAGGTTTTTTCGCGCGATCATGAGAAGCGGCAGGATGGCGAGCAGAATGATGAGATCGTTATTAAAATAAAGCAAAACGCCCGCGTACACGATCATCGAACCCGCGAGCGCTCCGAGGCTTTCCACTCCGTAAGGGTTGCGCGTTCGATTAGAGCCGGAAAGAATTCCAAACAGGTATCCATTAATAAAAGCGAATGGAGTTTCGCTCAAGGCGCAAAGCCCGATAACCGGCAGCGGACCGATGAGCTCGCCGGGAGAAAAGAGAAGCCGGCTTGCGCGGATACAAAAAAGTCCCGCGACGGCCGCTGCGATGAGGGCCGTTGCCGCGCCCGGAAAAACGCGGCTTTTCGCTCTTTTTCCCGCAAGACTTCCCAGTCCCGTAGCTAATAGCCACAGGGAAAGAACCACGCCCGCCACAAGCTCGTTTCCGGAAAAAACCGCGAGGTATTCGCGTAAAAAAACGCACTGTACCGCCGCCGCGCAGAGAGCGGCGGTAAGGATGACGGCCGAGGGGCTATCGATGTTCCTGAAAATGGATGGCACGGTAGGTTTTCACCGATGCGGTTTTCCAGCCGTCCGGTTCCATGCCGCCCTTCATCGACAGGTTCTCCAGGAACCGGAGCTTGTTGGGGAGTTGTTCCCACACTTGCGGAAGGTACGTTGACTGGTGATAGCCATTTTGCAGAATGACGCCGTCTTCGCCGGGTTTGATTTTATTTAAAAGGTCCTGTGGGTCCTTATATTCCAGGGGTCGCGGCGGCGTGAGCGCCGAAATTTCTATGGTGATGGCGGGCAGTTCATCGGGCGTGACCGCCGGGAACCTCGGATCGGAAAGCGCCGCGTTGCGCGCATTGTCAATGACCGCTTCGTAGAGCGGCTTGATTCCTTCGATGTAGCCGATGCAGCCGCGAAGTTGTCCGTCCTTGGTAAGCGTCACGAAACAGCCCTGCTTGGGTTTGGTCGATTCGGGAGGGTTTTCGGGCTTGGGGAGCGGTTGTCCCTTGACGCCGGCCTCAAGGCTTTGCCGCGCCAGGGTAAGGAGAAATGTCTTGACGTCCGCGGGCAGATCCTTGGGGTCGGCGTTGTTGGAAATGTCGCTGCCATGAGACGGGCTTTTTCCCGAGGAATCCGATGCTTGGCAATTGAGTGACAGCATACACAGGGCTCCTATAAACAGAAAAGCGTGAAGGGATATTTTCATGGTAGTATAAAATACATCCGCCGCCGAGCAGTGCTACTTGAGGCTCTTAAAATGCCGTCGATATCTTTCGGGAATGTTGATATCCACCGTATAGCCCAACAGTTTTACGGCGTTTGAAATAGCGATGATGCCGTCGTTATAAAACGTTTCGATTCTTTTTTGCCGGTCGGGAATTCCCTTATAATCGTTGGGGCTGACGAATGTCCAATCCGCTCCCTTGCGGTTAAGCACGACCCGGAAATACGCGTCGATGTCCGTTTCCCGCCTGCCGTATTTTTTCAATAGTATCGAATGTTCAAAGGCGTCGTCAATGTTGGCCGCCAATACTTCGGCGCCGCCATAGATCAACAGCAACAACGGATCGTCGGCTTGTATAGCCTTATCAACAATCTCTTTATTCGGGTAATAGAAGATTTTCATTTCAATAAAATATATCGTGATACATCAAATGCCGCGTTACGACCGTGGCTGGCGTTAGAAAACGTTCTCTTCGGCGGCGCATTCTTCTTTGCCCGTTGTCGCACCAAGTACTATCGCTTTTTTCATTATGTATATCGTTCGGTTTTCGTGTCGATCTTCAATGACTGTAACGTGCGCAAGACGTTGGCCTGATAGCGACATGACGCCACCTACCCGCTTCGGGCCGATCGGAGACGGAGGCATCAAACGCTGGCAATTTGCCGAAGGCCAAGGGCGGCTTTGCGCCCGAGCATCCAAACCGCTATTAGCGGCTGTAAATTTGAACGCTACTACAGCGATTCTTTTTCGCCGCCGATCTTTTCTTTTTTCTTCTCATGGCGCACATTTTCCTGAACGCATGGAAGCGCTATTTTGATTAGATTAATAGTAACCATAATTCCTCCTATATTCAGCATTCATTTCGTCTCTCATTTCGATACAGTGATCGAATTCCATTTCACGACCATCTAGTAAATTAAAAACTCCTTCAAAAGTATCTTTTAAATTCGTTAATTCAACAGAATCTGGCAAAGAACTCGATGTTTTATTACCTTTTTTATCCCTTGAATATCTCAGATGTTGTCCAGTTTTATCTATGTTATGAAAAGATAAAATGACTCTTTCTGTTGCATTTAATTCATTTGGGTTGCCTTCGGGCCAGCGAACCATTACAATATTTCTAAAGACATTCCAAATTTTATGCAAGTTATGACTTTCCATTAAATCATTGAATTTCTCGTCATCCAGTGTAATAAACGCAAGATCAATCCCTTTCCTGATAACATTTTTCATTTTCAATTCAAGGCAATGTCTGTATAAAAAAGCAATCGGAATAAACATAGGATCAGGATGTTCATAATCTTTGCCCTTTTCCATCTCAGAAATAATTTTATCGGCTGCTTTCTTAAAAGCGTTGGCATAATATGAATCATCCAAATTAAATGAGGCTAGCCAATTTAAAGAACACCAAGTAGGTGATCGGTAAGAGGAATTGCCTGATGAAAAAGGGTTATCTCCCTTTTTCGGCCAACGAATGTCATTCTCCATTAGAAATGCCTTGCGTTTGATTTACGGCCAAATGTTGTATTTCTGTATTTCGTTTAGTCGCTATATGAGCATATGGCCCTTTGTAGGTCTTACCTTTCCATATCATTAAAACACCAAATAATATCGTAATGAACGCGACAATCCAGTGTTTGATGCTTGGTGGAAAACTAAGATTCATTTCTGGCAAAGTTATGCAAATAAGCACAATCCAAATGCACAATGTAAATAAACTCACAAGTTGATTCACTTTTGAAACTGATATTGATAAAGGCCCTGTAATAAAATTTTCAAATAAATCAGAATCATTTGGGCGTTGTAGCACTGTTTTGTAAAGAGGGCCAGTAACAGTGTCTTCGAGCATATCGACATGATTTTCCCAATTCTCTTGCCAAAATTTACTTCCTCGATTCACGAGAAACCAGGCCCATGTAAATAGAAGGCCGATGCAACCGACAATAAATGCCAAATATTCATTATCTTTTAGCTTGGTTGATCCCAAAATGGCAAAGTAACCTGCGAACGCTGCAGCAATTAAAGTCCAAAAATAAGCCGCTCTTTTCCAATAAAGCTCAATTTCAAATTTCCTTATGTCTAAAGCGTGTTGAAGTGCTTTTTCAGTTTTAGATTTATCTGACGAAATGATCCCGAATTCTTTCTTATATTCTTCTTCGTTAATTTTGACCATTTTTAACATCCAGATTCTGCTCTTGGGCACATATTTCCGACTTCGAATTTTTGAAAATACCAATAACTTTTGTAAATATTTTAGAAGGATGATCATTGTTTTGATCAAATGACAACCGTTCGTTGGTTGGATCTAAAAACAATTGGATTTTTTCATTGTTCTTTTTGCTCCCGGCTAAAACCATTAACTGCAATTCATTTTTCTTGTTTTTAGATATTTTTACATCTATCCAATAATCATCATCTTTTATACCCTCACGTTGAATCCTTATTAAATCGCCGTCAATATTTACTATTTCTGCATCTTTATATTGAAGAGAGTTAACGACATGGATGGCATCAATACTTTTATCTTCAATCGATTTATTCAAAGTGATTTTAAAATCGCATTTTATACAACGATATTTATATTCCCCGATAGAATATTGTTCTTTAGATTTAATTAATTTGCAAAAACACTTTTGTTTCGGACAAAGAGCAATTGGGTCTTCCTTTCCGTTAATATCACAGTTCATATCCCAATATAACCCGTCCCAATAAAATATTTGCATAATTATCCCTTTAATTTATTCGGTATATCCGCTATTCTATTTTATAAATCGCCTGTCATAATAATTATGAACCTACCGTATCGTAAGTTGTAAAATTACGATACGGTTTAAGTTTTAGCCAAATGCTTATTTATTTACGACCCTCGGTAAGCAATTATCCTCTACTTAGAAGGCTTTGTTGGAGGTGGTTTAGGTTGACTATTAGTAGCCGAAGTCGCTTTATCACCAGCAGTAGATTTTTTAGATGAGGATTTACTTGAATCTGGCATTAGCTCCCCTTTCGCAAGTTACTTTTTATTTACACCTGCTGTTACGGACATTCCCCCGCTACTTTTTTTTGTCGGTGGCGGTATCGCAGATCTGGTTGAAGACTGGCCCCCTGAACTCGGTTTTGTTGGCTTGGGTTTTGATTGGTTCGACATTCTTTCCTCCTTTTTGATTGATAAGAGTATAGGATAATTGAACTGAAACTATAGAAATAAAAAATAGCCCGATAAGAAATAAAGATTGCCCAATTTTTAACAATCGTCCTTTTTTTTCATTAATGACATAATTTTTCTTAGAAATATCTAAAAAATGCTCAGCCATGTATCTGTCATATACTGTTGACTTGTTCACATCTTTAACAATTTGATCAGATTCAAGAATAGTGTCCTTTTCAAGAATGTCGAATAAGTTTAGCGTTTTAAAATCTGACCGTGCCCGAAGTGCAAAAAAAAGTAGAATGACTGCTAATAATAAAAAACAAACACCCAATAACGCCGACAAAAAGAATAGACACTTCGGGTAAATCGGGGTGGTAAGCTGTGTTAACAATACTGCTACACCAGTAAAGAAAAGCGATAAGCAACCAGTTGCTGTAGCTAAAAACCAATTTGCTTTTTCGTCAATATCTTTTCTGCCTGAAATACTTTCATCAAAATATTTGATAGAAAAGGTTAAAATTTGACTAATAAGATTAGGATTGCTAAGGCGCAGCCGTTCTCTTATTTCATCATCTGTCAGAAATGGCTGTTTTTTGGAAACATTTATTTTCATCATTTCCTTTCCTTATTAAATTCTAAATGCGCTTTTGGGCCTCCTGGATGGCGGCTTGTTTTCAATGTGCGCCATTTTTACTTTTATACTCTTTTTCTTCGGCGGCGGATATCAATTTCATTCGTTCAAATTTATTGACGCTAACGTTTATAGGATAAACTGTTACATACTCTTTTAAAACTTCAAAAGTATACCCTTTATTCCAAATTGGTATATTTATTTAACTTTATCTTCGCCAACAGTTGACCCTTTATTAAAATCCTTGTATGAAAACCGCGTCCTAATTCCCGAATATTTCCTTCACAGTTTATTATAATATCTATTCGGGCTTTGTGAATAGTCAATAAAAAAGCGCCTTATAGCGCCATCATTGACTTTGCACCCTTTTTACTGTTTATTCTTTAG
>Ga0182017_10001670_pt1 | contig 17061 bp, 16 predicted proteins | sample 712E3DmetaG_FD_120492 | JGI IMG/M metagenome (GOLD analysis project Ga0182017, IMG submission 120492) | Permafrost microbial communities from Stordalen Mire, Sweden - 712E3D metaG | ecosystem: Environmental > Terrestrial > Soil > Wetlands > Permafrost | place: Sweden: Stordalen | collected... | reverse complement strand
TGGCGGCCGTCTCCTCGGGGGTGTGGGTCGAGGCGGGCAGGAGCCGGATGTCGAGCGCGACTCCCTTGCGAGAGGCAACCTCGACCACCCTCTGGATTCCGGGATGCGACAAATCGGTCACGTCGCGGCCGCGCTCCTCGGGGAATGACGCGGGAGCATCGGCCGGCGCCGAGAAGGCAAAAGCCGACCGAGCCATGTCGATGTGCCTCCAAACGGGGTTCTCGTACCGGATGCGACGGTCGCCGGTGCGAGTCGTCTTGGCAGTGGACGCGAACGCGACATGGGATCGCATGCGGGTGGCTCCAGTGAGTCGAGCAAGACAAAGAGCAGGATCGGCCCTCGACCAGAACCGATCCTGCTGGCGTGTTCGAAGAAGAGCGCGCGTCCTGCCGTGCGCTTCCGGGGGTTAGCGCCGGCTGAAGAGGCGGCGGCGTCCGCTCATGCTCTGAACCACGAAGATGACCACTACTGCGCCGACAATGGCGACGATGATGCTCGTGAGGTTGATGCCGGTCACGTTGGCGATGTTGAGGACATCGGAGGCGATCCATCCGCCGACGACCGCGCCGACGATGCCGAGGACGATCATCAAGACCAGGCCCTCGCGGGTGCCCATGATCTCACTGGCCAGGAAGCCGGCGATCGCGCCGACGACGACCCATGCAACGAGTGTCATCTGAGGAATATCCATTGGAAGTCCTTCTTTCATTACTGGCGCTGGCCGGAAGACGGTCGGCGCGGGCTTAGTAGCTGGGATGGGGTCAGGCGACAGCCTGATCGCGGCGGAAGATCCCGAGGCTCCAGATCACGATCAGTTCGAGCAGGCTCCAGCCGACGAGGGCGACGACCGCGGCCACATCGAGCACGGAACCGCCGGCCGCCAGGGCCTTGAGGCTCAGGATTCCCTGGAACGGCGCAGCAAGGACGCCGCCGACGTTGTTGATGATGGCGACCAGCAGATTGCCTTCACGCGCGGCCAGGAGAAGGAGGACGATCCTCAGCCCGAGCACGATCTGGATCAGGCCGAAGACGAGGACGACGATGCGGCGTGTTGTCTCGTTGTTGCTGGGCCGAACGTCGATCTGGCGCCTGGTGGTGGTCCGGTTGGTCAAGCCACCGGACTCGGTGGTGGTCGGTGCGTCGTTGGTGACGCTCCGCTGTTCCTGAATGGTCACGGTGGCCTACTTCCCGACGATGGACGCTGGACCTGCATCAGGCTGTTCAGCCGGTGGAGCCATTCGTCCTTGGTCGAGACTTGATACTGGTCCTGCCCCCATCGTCCCGCGAGGATGAAAACCCCTGATGCCGCGCTTGCCCCAATCGACGGCTTCCGGACGCGAAGGGGCACCCGGCGCTCTCCAGGGCGCAAGAAGATCGACGGGCTGTTGAGGGAGAACGGCCCGTCGATCTTGTCAATTGGCTGTGGGGGTCCAGCGACCCTTTGGTTTGACCTAGCTGCGGACTGTCCGTCGCTGCACGACGACTGTCGCCAGAAGGAGTCCGGCCAGGGCGAAGATCAGCATCGCGATCGGCGGCGTCGAGCTCGGGCTCGAGCCTTCGCTGAGGGCGCTCGTTGGTGGCGGGGTGCCACTCGAAGTCCCGCCGGCGAGGCTGGCAGTGCAGACGACCAGGGCTCCACCGCCACCGCCGGAACCATTGCATTCGTTGATCCAGACTAAGAAGGCCGAAGCCATCGTGCCGCTCGCCTTGCAGGTCAAGCTGGACCCGCCGCCGTTGGCTGTGCCATTGCACTGCGTTATCGCAGCGCCACTTGTCGTAGCCGGATCGGGGTTGCAGGCCCTCACGGTGCCGGTGGTCACAGATCCCACACACTGGTTCACCGTGGCAGCGAGACCGCCGGGGCTGATCCCTACGAAGTTGTTGGTGACCTTGATGCTGCAGAGGAGCTTCCCGCCGCCGCCGTTGGCCGAGCCGTCGCACACAGTGATGGCCGTAACGGGTTCGTTGAACGATGTCACTGTGGTCGTGCACCGATGGCCGCCCGGTCCTGTTCCATCGGTCGGGTCGCCGGCGGAGCCGAGGCACTCGTGGACCGTGACTGTCGCGTTACCGCCGATGGCGGTGATGGTGTTGACAACGGTGACGTCGCAGACGATGCCCTGCCCGCCCACGTTTCCGATACCCGTGGCGCACGCACCGGCCGCGTTGAGCGGCGCGGCGGCAACCGGTCCGGCTGCGATGATCGACACCGGCACCAGGAGTGCCAGCGCGACCATGCCCCGGAAGAACGAGAAGAGCGGGCGACGCATCGAGGCGCCGACCCGGTGGCGAGCCTCGCCGCCGACGTTGAGGCGACTGTCAGTAGACATAGTGTCCGGGCCCGCAACCACGATTTGATTGATAGCCATGGTTTCCTCGATTGCGCTGGAGACGCTAGAGAACCGAGGCTGGATTCTGGTCCCGCCCCAGCATTAGCAAGAGGATGAAAACTCGGAATGACTATCGGGCTACTCGGTGAGTTACCGTGGTCGGCCGACGGCGGGTGACGAGCCAGGGCGGCACGCCCGAGGCGTGACCCGGGGAGTCTCGACGCGACCCCGGGCCGGACATGAACTGACGCCAGCTATGGCCGGCGTCAGTGGGGAGCTGGTTCGGGGGCGTGTGCTACGGCTGCGTTGGGGTTGTCGCCGGATGAGCCTTGCTCGGTCGCGACACGATGGCGAAACCAAAGACCGACGCGGGAACGAATCCGGCGAGCGTCGCCAGGCGAGACTTGCCGGCCAGACGGAGCCCGGCCCCGAAACCGATCGAGGTGGCGGCCAGGAGGCGCAGCCGAGAATCGGACATGGTCTGCAGGTTCGTCACGGTGCCGCGCACGCCTGTTTCTGCGCGACCCATTGCCGCTGGTAGGCTCGCGGTGGCCTGACCGGCATGCTTACGGGCGCTGCCGGCGATTCCGGGCAATCGGCCGATGGCGCTGGACAACCTGGCACGCGTTCGTCCGATAGCTGCGCGCACGCCTTTGGCGGGTTCTTGTTGGTTGTGCTCGAGTTCCATCGTGGATCTCCGTCGTTGTGTAGGGATCTGGCTCTTCAACCTAGGCGTCCAAGGGGCTCGCCGCGAGGATGGAAACCCTGGCCCCAATCCACTCGCCGGCCCCCCATACTTGTTGCACAGTGTCCATACAGACGGTTTCCGCGGAATCCCAGCTCGTCGTCATCGGCTCGTCGGCGGGTGGCATCGAGGCGCTGTCGCGCGTCGTAGCGAGCCTGCCGGCCGACTTTCCGGCCCCGATCGTGATCGCGCAGCACCTGGATCCCCGACGGCCGAGCCACCTGCACGAGATCCTGGCCCGCCACTCCGCCCTGCCCGTGCGAGTGGTCGAGGAGCAGGAAGCCCTCGAGGACGGCGTCATCTTCGTCGTGCCTTCGAACCGGCTGGTGGAGATCAGCCACGGGCGGCTCCGGCTCAGCGCCGCCAGACCCGGTGCCGTCGCGCCCTCGATCGACGTTCTTCTCGAAAGCGCCGCCGCTGTCTTTGGCCCCGGCCTCATCGCCGTGATCCTGACCGGCAGCGGGTCCGACGGATCCGCGGGTGCCCGGCTCGTCAAGCAGGCGGGTGGTGCGGTCGTTATCGAGAACCCCGCCACTGCCATGTTCCCCTCGATGCCCAGTTCGATCGCCCCGTCCCTTGTTGATGTCACCGCGGACCTGGACTCGATCGGATCGGTAGTGGTCGACCTGCTGGCAGCCGGCATCTCTCCGGAAGACGAGTCGGACCGAGACGAGCTTGCGAAGCTCCTCGGGCGCATCCACGACCACAGCGGCATCGACTTCCGAACCTACAAGCAGGCCACGATAATGCGGCGGTTGCGGGGTCGAATGAACGCCACCCGCCGCCCGAAGCTGGCCGGTTACGTGGCCTACCTGGAGTCGGATCCGGCCGAGTACGCCCGTCTCGTCAACAGTCTTCTGATCAAGGTCACCGAGTTCTTCCGAGACCCCAAGGTCTTCGACCACCTGCGCGACCACGTGCTGCCGGAGCTGATCGCGGAGGCGGTGCGCGACAAACGAGAACTGCGCATCTGGTCGGCCGGCTGCTCGACCGGCGAAGAGGCCTACTCCATTGCGATCATCGTCTCCGAGGCGCTCGACAAGGAGTCGGCGCCGCCAGCGGTCAAGATCTTCGCCACCGACATCGACCGCGAGGCGATTGCCTTCGCCCGCCGGGGGATCTACCCGCCGACCGCGCTCAGCGGCCTGCCGGAGGGCGCTCGGGCGCGCTTCTTCGTCGCGTCCGGCGGCGGCTTCGAGGTCGGCAAGCGGCTGCGGTCGATGATGGTCTTCGGCGAGCACGACCTGGGCGAGCGCGCGCCTTTCCCGCGGATAGATCTCGTTCTCTGCCGGAACGTCCTGATCTACTTCGCGGCGCCGATGCAGCAGGTTGCCCTCGAAACCTTCGCCTTCTCGCTGCGGCCCGGCGGGCGGTTGGTCCTCGGCAAGTCGGAGAGCGTCATGGCCCTGCCGGGGCCCTTCGAAGAGGAGCAGCCGCGCCTGCGCATCTTCCGACGGCTGGCGGGGACCTATGCCTTCCCGCCGATGAGACCCGCCGTCCTGCGCCAGCGGAGGGCCATGGAGACCCCGCTCGACCAGGCGATCCGGGTCACCCATCGGGAGGTCGACCGCGCGGCCGAATCGTCGGCGGGGGCGGACGGCCTGCTCCTGAGCCTGACCGTGGGCGTGGTGGTCGTCGATCCGCGCTACTACATCGTGCGCATCAACTCCGCGGCCCGCCACATGCTCGGGATCCACGGCACGGCCTACGACCGGGACTTCGTGCACCTGGCCGAGGTCCTGCCACCCAGCGCGATTCGATCAGCCATCGACACCGCCCTGGCCGGCAAGACCACCACGGCCGTCTTCGAGGTGGAGCCGACCGATGCCGCCAGTGAGACACCGCATTTCGTCGAAGCCACCGTCCGGCCCTACCGCGTGGCGACCCGGGCGATCGAAGGCGCCGTCGTCGAGCTGACGGACGTGACCAGGCTGGAGCAGGAACGCCGCGCCGAAGCCCGGACGAAGCAGCGACTCGACAAGGCGATCGAGACGAATGCGCGGCTGCTCCGCGCCAACGAGGAGCTGACCGCACTGGTCGCGGAGCTGCGCGGCGCGAACCGGGCGATGCTCCTGGCCAGCGAGGATGCGCAGTCGAATCGCGAGGAAGCGGACACGGTCAACGAGGAGTTCCAGGCCACCAACGAGGAACTCGAGACGCTCAACGAAGAGCTGTCGGCCAGCGTCGAGGAGCTTCGAATCGCCAACGAAGACCTCGCTACTCGCACCGATGAGCTGAGTGCCCAGACGGTCGTCCTGGAGCAGGGGCGGCTGAACCTCCAGGAGGAGCACGATCGACTGCGCGCGATCCTGGCCAGCCTGGGAGACGCCGTCGTGGCGGTGGACCACGAGGGCCGGATCCTGGCGACCAACGCCGCGTACGATCGACTATTTGGCACGGGCGAGGTCGAGATGGTGCCCGAAGATGTCGCCGGCCTCCCAATCCCGCACGCCGATCGCCCGCAGCAGCGCGCCGCTCGGGGCGAACGGTTCCGGATGGAGTTCGCGCTGGGCCAATCCGATGGGGCGCGACGCTGGTTCGAGGCAGTCGCCGAGCCGCTCACCGCCGGTGACCGGACCTGGGGCGGCGTGGTGGCGATTCGGGACCTGTCCGAACGTACGATGCGGCTCAGCCTGGAGCGGTTGATGGCCGCGGCCGGTCACGAGCTAAAGACGCCGGTAGCCGCCCTGCACGGGTACATCCAGCTCGTCGAGCGGCACCTCGGCCCGGACAGCCCGGAGCAGGCCCGCGTCTATGCGGCCCGGGCGCTCGTGCAAACCAGGCAGGTCGGGACGCTCATCGAGCGCCTCTTCGATGTGAGCCGCATCCAGGCCGGCCGGCTCGAGCTATTCACCGCGCCGGTCGATCTCGTCGAGGTCGTACGCGACGCCGTGGAGGTCGCCGAAAAGCTACCGGCTGCGCCTCCGATCCACATCGAGCCGACTCGCGGACGGATTCTCGTCGAGGCGGATGCCGGTCGGCTGGCGCAGGTCTTCGTCAACCTCCTGGCTAACGCGATAGAGCACGCGGCCAAGTCGCCGACCATCGACGTGAGTGTGACCCGATCCGGCTCGAATGCCGTGGTCCAGGTCTGCGATCACGGTCCTGGTATCGCCACCGACGCCCTGCCGCAGCTGTTCCAGCCTTACACGCGACTCGGCCAGAAGCAATCGGCGGGGCTGGGCCTGGGGCTATATCTGGCCCGCGAAATCGTGACCGCGCACGGCGGGACGATCGAGGCCGCGTCGAGCCCCGGTGAGGGAACGACCTTCACCGTGCGGCTGCCGCTCGGCAAGCCGAAGGCGGAGCCTCGCCGCAGTGCCCGTCCCGAGGCAGGTTCGTGATCAGGCTGGCGATAGTCGAGGATCATCCCGCGATCGCCGAGGGGCTGACTGCGCTCCTGGGCGGCGAACTCGACGTCACCGTCGTCGGCACTGCCGCGGACGCCGCCGCGGCCGACCGGCTAATAGCGGAAGGCTCTCCAGACGTGGTCCTATGCGATATCCGGCTGGCCGGGGCGGAGGATGGGCTGGATCTCCTGGCCCGCCACCCGACCGGTCCGGCGTTCATCATGCTGAGCGCCTACTCATATCCGAGCTACTACGTCGCCGCGGTGGAGCACGGAGCGAAGGGCTACCTCTCGAAGATGGCCGGTATCGAGCAGATTCTCAAGGCCGTGCGATCGGTGGCGGCGGGCGGATCGGCCTATCCGGACGACGTCCGCCGGTCCGTCCGGACGGCGCTGCGCCCACCGACGCCGCGCGAGGCGCAGATCCTCGCGCTCGTCGCCGAAGGCCAGGCCAACTCGGAGATCGCGGAGCATCTGTCGCTCCGGGTGAAGACGGTCGAGAGTCAGTTGCGGCGGATGTTCGATCGCTACGACGTGGCCAGCCGGACCTCGCTGGTGCGCGTGGCCCAGAAGCAGGGCTGGATCGAAGGAGATCGCTAGAAGGCTCGGGGACCGACCCGCTCGAAATCCCTCTGCTCTTCCACGGTCCGCTCGGCCAGGGGCTCTGCCTCCAGCCGCTCGTCCTGGATCGGCAGCCCGCTCTCGACCGAGATGCCGTATGTGCCGCCGGCGAGGCGCTCCTCGGCGCGTCGAACGGCGGCGAGCTGAGCGCTGAGGTCCGCCGCGAGCGCCAGGGCGACCGACTCGGTGTCGAGGATTCCACCGGCCTCCGCATACTCTCCGGTCTGCTGGCGCTGGACGGATCCGCCGGCGCGGAGATCGACGCCCACTTCGGAGAGCATCGATTCAACTCGCGCCCGCTCTCGAGCGACAAGTTTGCGGGCCCGTATATCGTTCATGATCGCCTCCGGCTGGGACGCCCGCTCCGGCTGGCGGGCCGAGCGAGGTCAGGGACGCCGGACCGCGTCCGCGATGCTGCCGAGGCGCTGCTGCGCGTCACCCTGGACCTGCTTGGCCTTGCCTCTGGCCTGATCGCGCCGGTTGCCGGTCAGCTTGCCGTAGCCTTCGATGACCTTGCCCTGGGCCTTGTTGAGGGTCCCCTTGGTGTGCTCTTCCGACATCTGGTTCTCCTCTGGCCGCGGGCTGCTCGATCGGCGAAACCTTGGCTCGGAAGTCGAGTCTGGCCGGACCTGGTTGGGTCCGCGAGGATGAGAACCCTCCCTATCGGGACGCGGCCATCCCGAAGGCGAAAAGCAGGGCGAAGACGAGCGTCAGCCTGGCCGTCCCGCGCAGGACCCGGTTGAGCCGGCGAGGATCGCCATCGGCGAGGACGACACGCCATAACGGCAAGGCTACCGGGACGGCCAGAAGCGGCAGAAGCGTCAGCGGGCTCGCCGGGAGGGCGGCGCCGAACCATCGAGCGGCCACGATGCCGACCGGCACGACCCAGGCGACGACGAGGCAGGCCGCGTATTCGGCACGCGCAAAGTCCTCGCCCAGCATGACCGCCAGCGTCCGCTTGCCCGCGGCGCGGTCGGTGGTCGTGTCCCGCAGGTTGTTGACGACGAGGATCGCGGTCGTCAGAGCGCCCACCGGTATCGCGGCCAGCACGTACAGCGGCTCGACCTGGCCGCTCTGGAGCTCCGCCGTACCGATCACGGCCGCGAGCCCGAAGAAGACGAAGACGAAGAGTTCACCGAGGCCGTGGTATCCGTAGGGGAATGGTCCGCCGGTGTAGGCCAGCGCGGCCAGGATCGCGGCGGCGCCCAGGACCATAAGTGCCGGTCCCCCGAGCAGGACCAGCCAGCCGCCAACGACGCATGAGACCGCGATGACCACGGCAATGGCGATCTCCAGCTGCCGGGCCGTGACCAGCCCGGCAGCGGCGACCCTGGTCGGCCCGAGGCGCGTGGGGCCGTCGGCGCCGCGACGGAAGTCGGACAGGTCGTTGGCGAGGTTGGCGCAGACCTGGAGCAGGAGCGCGACCGCCAGGCAACCGAGGGCGGTATCGGGGCGAAACGGCGCGCCGGTCGCCAGGGCCGCTCCAAGCCCAACGACCACTCCGCTCGCGGAGGCCGGCAGCGTCGCCGGCCGAATCGCGAGCCACCAGGTCCGGGTTGCCGCAGTCCTCACGGGTCCCGGTCCGGCGCGACCGGCACGTTGAACCCCAACACGGCGGCATGCTGCCCCGTCAGCCGGACTTCGGTCAGGGCGCAGTTGCCGATCGCCGGATACAGTCGTCGGTATTCGCTCAGCGGCGTGCCGAGGAGGTGGCACAGCGCCAGCCGGATGATCGAGGCGTGGGTCACGACGAGTACCCGGCCCTCCGGATGGCGGTGGGCGATGTCGTGGAGGCAGGCCTTGAAGCGGTCGGCGGCCGCGACTGGATCCTCGCCTCCCGGCAGATGATCGCTGACCGGGTCGACGACGAAGGCGGCGTAGGCCGCCGGAAACCGATCGCTCATCTCGATCGAGGTGAGGCCCTCGCCCACGCCGAAGTCGAGCTCGCGCAGCCGGGCGTCGAGGCGGACTTCCAGGCCCGCGGCTTCGGCGGAGGCTTTCGCGGTGGTGGTTGCCCTCCCCAGCGTTGAGGACCAGATGGCCGCGAGCCCAGCAGACGAAGCCCAGGTCGCGAGGTCCGCTGCCTGTTCGAGTCCGCGCGGAGACAGTTCGATGTCGCTGACCCCGGCATACCGGTTCTCCGCGTGCCAGACCGTCTCGCCGTGCCGGACCAGGACCAGGTCGGTCATCACGCCGGCCCTTTCCGGGCCTGAGCGGCGAGGGCGGCGCCGACCCAACCACGGTCCTCGAGCTCGTCGACGAAACGGCTGTACGTGCCGGCGAAGCGATCGGCCGATCCGGGGCGCGGGTCGATGGTGACTCGAATACGCACCATCTCGGCGGCCGCTTGCGCGGCGTCCCGGCTGGCGCCGGCAGCGAGAACAGCCATCCCGAGAGCGCACTCCGAGACCTCGGGCAATGAGACCGGATGTCCGAGGATGTCGGCGCGGAGCTGGCACCAGTACTCATTCCGGGCCGCGCCGCCGGTGAGGATCAGCTCGCCCTCGAGCGGGGCGCCGAGCATGGCGAGATAGTCGAAGCAGAGCCGCTCGACGTAGCCGACGCCCTGCAGAACAGCCGCGAATCGGTCGGCCTCGGAGCCGTCGCCGCCCAGCTCGAAGCCCCTCGCGTCCGGAGCCACGAATGGGAACCTTTCGCCTGCCGACGCCAGGGGATAGGCGAGCCCTCGCGCCGGTTCATGAGCCGAGGCGGCGCGGCTCAGCTCGTCCAGATCGCGATCGGGAAAGTCGCGGGCGATGATGCCCGAGCCGGTGCTCGACGCGCCGCCGGGGAGCCAATCGCCGTTCGGGGCCCGGTGGGAGTAGACGACACCGCTCGGGTCGTGGATGAGCTCGCGGGTGACGCCCTTGACGACGAGCGTGGTGCCCAGGACCGAGTTCCAGCGGCCCGGGCTCAGCACTCCGGCGCCGAGTTGCGCGGCGCAGCCGTCGGTCATGCCGGCGATCACGGGCGTGCCGGCCGGGATGGCCGTCGCCGTCGCGGCGCCCTCTCCGACGGCCCCGATGATCGTCCCCGAACGGACCAGCTCCGGCAGCAGGTCGGCCGGCACACCGAGCGCCTCCATGACCTCCTCGGGCCACCTTTCATCGACGAGATGGGCGCCGGTCTTGAGGGCGTTGCTCAGGTCGGCCGGCACCTCGCGCCCGACGAGACGCCGGTTGATGAAGTCGGCCTGGTGGGCCAGCCGTGCGCCGCGGCGGAGTTCCGGGTGCTCGTCCAGCAGCCACAGCAGCTTGGGCAGGGCCCATGACGGCTGCATCCGACCGTAGCCCAGTTCGGCCCAGACGGCCCCGCCCGCGGCGTTGACGCGATCGACGTATGCGGTGGCACGGGTGTCGTCGTACATGAGCCCGGCCGTCAGAGCCGACCCGTCGCCGTCGACCAGCACGATCGTCCCCGAGGTTGCGTCCACAGCGACACCCCGAACCGCCCCCGGCGACACCGTCCGCATCGCCTCGGAGGACGCGGCGGCGATCGCCCGCCACCATGCCTCGGGTTCCTGCTCGTGGCGGGGGCCCGATCGATTGCCGCTCAGTTGCTGCGTGCCAGCGCCGACGACTCTCCCGTCGGCCGTGACCGCCAGCGCGCGAGCGCTCTGTGTGCCGATGTCGAGGCCCAGCCAGACCCCGGACTCGGGGTCGGCGGCCCGCCCGCGTTCGCTCATCGGTTGAGGGTAGCGACTCCCGCGGCGATCCGTGGCTGCCGGTCCCCGGCGGCGTCGCCGACTCAGGCCCCGACGCCGGCACCGACGCCCGCGGACTCGGCCGACGCATCGTCCGCTTTCGCTCGGGCCGGGCGAGTTGCGAGCACCGAGCCCAGAACTACCAGGCCGAACCCGACGGCCATCGCCGCGGTGAACGATTCGCTGAGAACCGCGACGCCGAGCAGCGCCGCCACCGCCGGGTTGAAGTAGGTGATGACCGTCGCTCGAACCGGGCCGATCTCTTCGATCAGCGCCCAGAAGAGAAGGAACGCGGCGGCGGTGCAGACCAAACCCAGCACCACGACCGAGGCGAGCGCGCCGGGGCTGGGGAGCGTCGCGGGTCGCTGAAGCGCGGCCACCGGAGCGTAGGCCAGGGCGCACAGCGAGATCGAGAACGCCACGACGGCCACGTTCGATAGACCGCCGAGCCGGCGAGCCAGGATGGCCGGGCCAAGGGCGTAGCCGACGACGACAACGCCGAGCTCGCCGAAGGCGGCCGGGCTCGTCGAACCGAGGTTCACGCCCACGATCGCAGCGACTCCGGCCATCCCGATCAGGAGCCCGAGGACTCCGGTCGCACCAACGCGATCGCGACCGCGGGTGACCACCGCGACGACCGTGGCGACCAGCGGCACGCCCGCCACCAGGAGACCCGCCAGTGAGCTCGGGATCTGCTGTTCCGCGGAACCGAGGAGCACCCACGGCACGCCCATCTCGATGACGGCAAAGGCGGCGACCCAGCGCCAGCGCCGCAGAACCGGCCGGTAATCGGTGCGGAGCAGGGCGATAGGCAGCAGGATCAACGCCGCGACCGTCGTGCGGCCGAAGACCAGCACCGCCGGCGAGACCTCCGCGACCGCGACGCGGATGAAGAGGTACGGGACCCCCCAGATCAGCGACATGACGCCGAAGAGGATCAACCCCCGCCGCGTCATGCGGCAACCGAGCTGAGGATCCGTCGCGACTCAGTATTCATATGCCGGATTCACATGTCGGTTTCATATGACGATCTTGGCAGGCTTCGAGCCGTCCGGCTGAACGGCTCCCTCGCTGCCCGCCGACCGGTCCGACGGCAGCGCCGCACCTTCGAGGGGCGAGCCGGTGGCCTGAGGTTCGGCTTCGGCTCGTCCGGCCCCCCACCGATAGGCTCTCGCCTCAATACGACACTATGTCTAGAATGAGGCAATCGTCACCGTCCTGGTGGCACTTTTGGTCTGGCTTGTCAGCCCGTTCGGGCGGAGAAAAGCCCCATGTTGAGCATGTTGGGGGTTCAGCCCAAGTGGGCGTTACTTAGGGCGCTCGAAGGGCACGGCCATTGGGTGCACGGCCTCGCCTTCAGCCCGGACGGGAAGCTGCTGGCCTCGGCGAGCGCGGACAAGAGCGTCCGCCTCTGGGACCCGGCGTCCGGTCGCTGCCTGGCGGCATTCGAGGGCCATACCGACACGGTCCTGGCCGTCGCCTTCAGCCCCGACGGAACCGTCCTGGCCTCCACGGGCTGGGACATGACCGTCCGGCTGTGGGACCCGGCGACCGGTCGCTGCGTAGGCGTCCTCGAGGGCCACACCGGCTGGGTGCTAGACGTCGACTTCCACCCCGCCGGAACGCTGCTGGCGACGGCCAGTTCGGACAATACCGTCCGGTTCTGGGACCCGACCTCCGGTCGCTGCCTGAGGGTCCTCGAAGGCCACAGCGACGACGTCAACTCGGTCGATTTCAGTCCCGACGGGAGGTTGCTCGCCTCGGGAAGTCAGGACCGCGGCATCCGGCTCTGGGACCCGGCGTCGGGCAAGAGCCTGAGAACCCTGGAAGGGCACGCCAACTGGGTCAACGACGTCGCCTTCAGCGCCGACTCGAAGCTGCTCGTCTCGGCGGGGCAAGACCGCACCGTCCGGCTCTGGGACCCTGCCACCGGCAAGATGATACGGAAGCTCGAGGGCCACACCGGCCCGGTGGATGCGGTCGCGGTCAGCTCGATTCTGAAACTCGTGGCCTCGGCCAGCGTCGACAAGACGGTCCGGCTCTGGAATTCCGGCTCAGGCCACCTCGTCCAGACGCTTGCCGCGCACTCCGTGCATGTCATGGGGATTGCCTTCAGCCCCGACGGGAAGATCCTGGCCTCCGCCAGCGCCGACAAGACCATCAAGCTCTGGAAGCAGTCGACTTAGCGCGGGTCGACCTCGACAACCGCTGCCAGTCTGAGGTCGCCCACGCTGCGGCCGACTCTCACCTCGAAGGTGCCGGGCTCGATTGCCCAATCGCCGGCGGCTTCGTCCCAGTGCCGGAGCGCCCAGCTGTCAATGGGGACGACGATCTCGACGGTCTGACCCGGGCCGGCCTCGACCGCCTCGTAGCCACCCAGCCACAGCAGCGGCCGCTCCACCGAGCTGTCGGGTCGGGCCAGATAGAGCTGCACGACCTCGCGCCCGGACCTCCCGCCCGAGTTGCGAAGCCGGACCCGAACCGCGGGCACTCCGTCGAGGGTCTCCTCCTCGGCGTCCAGGTACGTCCAGCTCGTGTAGCCGTCGCCGTGACCGAATGGGAAGGCGGGCGCCGTCTCGGCTCGCAGCCAGGCCCGGTAGCCGATATCCAGCCCTTCCGTGTACGCAAGCCGGCCGTCGACGGGCTGAGTGTCGAGGACCGGCACATCCTCCGCCGTCGCCGGCCAGGTGGTCGGCAGCCGGCCGCCCGGCTCGACGCGCCCCAACAGCATGTCGGCCAGGGAGTTGCCCGCCTCCTGGCCGGGGAACCATGTCAGAAGAATCGCGGCCACCTCGTCCCGCCACGGCATGAGAACCGGCGCCCCCGCCGATACGATGATCACGGTCCGCGGATTGGCGGCGGCCACGCGCCGGACCAGCTCGTCCTGGGCCGGCTGAAGGGTCAGTGACTTGCGGTCGCGGCCCTCCAACTCGTCCCGCTCGGTGGTGCCGACGAGGACGACGACCGCATCAGCCTCGCCCGCCAGTCGCACCGACTCGGCCAGCGCCTCGGCCGGCGTCGCGTTGGGCTTCTCGATGGCGAGCGACAGAAAGCCGACCTCCTGATCGAAGAACTTGCGCCAGCGAGCGCGGTATTCGATCGGCCGGCCGGCCGTCATCTCGACCTCGACCACGTGGTGCGGTGGCGCGCCCCACATGGCGTCGATGTCGATGGATTCGGGCGGCTCGCCCTCCTCCACGACGAGATCGCCGTCGATCCAGATCGCGATGTGGCCGCGGACCGCCAGCCCGATCCTGTGCCTGCCGCTCACCGTCGAGACGATCCGGGTCGAGATCTCCAGCACGGGGCGGCCGGACAGATTGGGATTGCCGTGCCAGATGAGTCGACCGTCGGGCCGCAGCTCGCGGGCGGTCTCGGGCCCAATCTCGCCCGTGAGGGTGGCCGTGGGGGCGCCTCCGGCCCCGCCGCCGGTCGCGCCCTCGTCGAGGAACCGAACCAGGACCCCGGGTTGCCCGGCCGTCGCACCGGCCTCCGCCGGGAGTCGTACTTCGGCGTCGGTGAGGAGCTGCCAGCCCGGCCGCACTCGATCCGCCGGGTTGTCGAGTATCTCGACGCCGGGCAGCGCCGCTCTCAGCCCCTCGATGGGAGTGACGGCATAGTCGGGTCGCAGGTTCGCGCTTCCGCCACCCTGCCCCGGAGGCAGCGCCGCGTTGGGGCCCAGAACCGCCAGCCGGCGCAGCCCCGCGGCCTCGAGCGGCAGGATGCCGTCGTTGGCGAGCAGCACCGAACCAGCCGCCGCAACCCGCCGCACGAGCGCCGATACCTCGCCCTGCGGCGGGCGCGTCGCGACGGGCGTGGCCGCCGGCACTCCCTCGAGCGCCCCGACCCGTGCCGCCATCCGGAGCAGTCGGCGCATCTTCTCGTCGATCGCGGCTTCGCTCACCTCGCCGGCCCGGACCGCGGCCAGCAGCGCGTCGCCCCACGGACCCTCCGGCCCCGGCATCACCAGGTCCAGCGCGGCTCGCCCCGCCGGCACCGTCCTGTGCGTGGCGTACCAGTCGCTGATCACCGCGCCGTCGAAGCCCCACTTCTCCTTGAGCGGGTCCCGCAGCAGGTCGCTCTCCGTCATGGGGTAGCCTCGGACGCCGCTGTAGGCGGCCATGAGGGACCATGGGTCGGCCTCGCGCACGGTCCTTTCGAACGGGGCCATGTACAGCTCGCGGAGCGGCCGCTCGGCTATCTCGACGGTGTATGACTGGCGCTCGGTCTCGGAGTCGTTGCAGACGTAGTGCTTCGGACAGGCGCCGACGCCGCGCGACTGGAGGCCGCGCACATAGGCCACGGCCATTCGGCCGGTGAGCAGCGGGTCTTCGGAGAACTGCTCGAAGTGGCGCCCGCCCAGCGGGGAGCGGTGCAGGTTGATCGTCGGGCCGAGGACCACGTCAACGCCCTTGCGACGCGCCTCGCCGGCCAGCAGCTCGCCAACCGCGGTGACCAGATCCTCGTCCCAGGTCGCCGCCAGCGCCGTTGGGCTGGGCAAACCCGTCGTGGTCTCGTCGTGCCCGATCGATCCGCCCTTCACGCCGGCCGGACCGTCGGATAGGACCATGACCCGCAGGCCGATCTCCGGGATCGGATACAGCGTCCAGAAGTCGAAGCCGGTCAGCAGCCGGACCTTGGTCGGGAGGTCGAGCCGTTCTAGGGCTCGCCCGACCGCCGCTTCGACCGTGGCTTCATATCCGCTCGCGGGCCCGCTGCCACTCACCGATGAACCTCCGTCGGGATCTTCTCGTCCGTACTCGCGACAGTCTAGCCGTGCCCGACGAACCGCAAAGCCGGGGTGCCATCAGCCGAATCCCCCCGGCTCCCTCTCTAGATTGGACGAGACAACAGGAGGGCTTCGATCCGGTGACTCTGAGGTGACCGGGCGCATGGGCGCGCTCGCGACCACGCTCCTCGACGGCCGCGTCCTCGTGGCCGGCGGCGTCCGTCTCGACAGCCCCCCGAACCTCACGTCGGCGGAGTTGTACCAGCTGTAGCATCCGGGCCGGCTACTGGGTCGGCGGCACCTTTGGCTGTGGCGTCGCCGGGTTCGCAATCTCTTGCTCGAGATGGGGTGAAAGGTCGGGGCGCAGTGCCGCGACGGCGGCGCGGAGCGTGGCGAGGTCCGGCGCGAACACCTGGAGACACGTGTCCCCCTCGAACACTGTGAAGGTGAGCAGGCCGCCGCTGTCCTCGAAGGCGTACGGCAACCCGGCGGGCACTCCGGTGTTCAGAACGACCTGGAGTTCACGGCGGGAGCTGTCATGCCAGATGGCGTAGTAGGCGCGCCCGGTAGCCGGCCCCGCGTCGTAGGAGTACGACTCGTCCAGCTCAAAGTCCCCGAGCTGCGTGGGCAGACTCTGGGCCTTGATGGCTGCCGCGATCGCGGCGGCGCTTACCGGGTGCGTCCCGTCGTCGTACTGCGTGGTGTTGAGCAGGAGCCCCGCGCACAGCGCGAGGCCGGCAGCGATGGCAACCAGTGGCCCGATGATGCGCGGGTTCGCTTTCCCCTGCCGGGCCACGACCCGTGCCCCGACACCGAGGATGTGGCCGCCGGCGACGAACGGCAGCAGCACGACTGCCGCATAGACGACCGGCATCCAGAAGCCGTCTTCCGAGGTCGGCTGGCCCGGGTCGACGATCAGGCTGATCTGGGTGACCAGGACGAGGCCGACCGTCGCTGCCGCCCAGGAGACGAGAGCGTCGCGGAAGCGACCCGACACCAGGCCCGCCGCCGCCCCGAGGAGGGTCAGGATGAGCATGACGACGAGGGCACTGATCAGGTTGACGAAGCCCACGTCCGGGGAGCGATCGGGTGGATGAACGATGGCTCGAACGATCCATTCCCCCGACGGAACGAGCGCGCACGTCCCCAATCCCGCGACCGCGGCGCCGACCGCAGCCCTCTTGATGCCGCTGCCCGGAAGCCTCCCCTGAAGCATGGCCCCACCTCCCATGGCCGGACGATCCCACAGGGGAGTGGCTCCGTCAACATCACGCTGCGTCGCCGTCGCAATCCGTGAGCCGGCGTCGCTCCGGGCCTGCTCCTGACGTACCACACATCAGGGCGGGCCATCCCCGCTGGCCGGCAGAAGGCGCCTCCGATCAGGCGTCGCCGGCCGCGTCGCCGGCCGCGGCGCCGGCCGCGGCCGCAGGATCGAGCGCGGCGCGAACCGCGTCGAGCAGGGCCTCCACGCTGAACGGCTTGGGCAGGAACATCGCCTCGGGGGGTAGTGCAGGACCACCGACACCACCGGCGAGGTAGCCCGAGATGAAGAGCGTCCGCGGCGGTCGGGCGCTGCCGGCCAGC
>Ga0182017_10001669_pt1 | contig 17070 bp, 13 predicted proteins | sample 712E3DmetaG_FD_120492 | JGI IMG/M metagenome (GOLD analysis project Ga0182017, IMG submission 120492) | Permafrost microbial communities from Stordalen Mire, Sweden - 712E3D metaG | ecosystem: Environmental > Terrestrial > Soil > Wetlands > Permafrost | place: Sweden: Stordalen | collected... | reverse complement strand
CGCGACTTCGAGGTGACCGGCCCGAGCCAGGCGGTCGTATCCGCTGTCACGCTGCAGTTCCTGCCCTACGGTGTCCGCGCCCTGCTGGTGGGCACCGCGGGCGTGGCCCTATTCGCCTTCGGCGCATGGCGCATCGTCCGCGTCATGGTGATGCCATTCGTACCGGCCGAGGCCGATCAGCCACTGGTCGACGTGATCTACCAGAAGCGCTTCCTGGCCCGGGGGCCACGAATAGCGGTTCTCGGCGGCGGGACGGGTCTATCGACGCTGCTGCGCGGTCTCAAGGAGCACACCAGCAACATCACGGCCGTGGTCACGGTCGCCGACGACGGCGGATCGTCGGGCCGGCTGCGCGAGGAGCTGGGTATTCCGGCTGTCGGCGACATCCGCAACTGCATCGTGGCCCTGGCGGACTCGGAGCCGCTGATGGGCGAGCTGCTCCAGTACCGATTCCCCGGCGACGGCGAGGCCAGCCTGGGCGGGCACACGATCGGCAACCTGTTGCTGGCGGCGATGGCCTCGGTCCAAGGGGGCGACTTCGAAGAAGGCGTGCGGCAGATGAACCGCGTTCTGGCGGTCCGCGGTCAGGTGGTCCCCGCGACCGGAACGGCTGTCACCCTCCACGCTCGACTGCTCGGCGGGACCGAGGTGGCCGGCCAGTCGGAGATCGCGAAGTCGGCCAGGATCGATCGAGTCTGGCTCACGCCCGAGGACGTCCCGGCGGGCGACGACGCCAGGCGAGCCATCGAGGAGGCCGACCTGATCGTGGTGGGCCCCGGCAGCCTGTACACGAGCATCATGCCGAGCCTGCTGCTGCCCGAGTTGCTGGCGGCCGTCCGATCGTCGGAGGCGGTCAAGCTCTTCATCTGCAACGTGGCCACTCAAACCGGCGAGACCCAGGGCTTCGATCTGGCCGACCACGTCGCCGCTCTGGAGCGCCATACCGGCACGGGTTGGATCGATGTCGTCCTGGCCAACAACCGATTCGACGCCCGGCGACCCGGAGGCTACGTGGCCGAGCCGGTCAAGCTGCGCTGGCCGCCGGTCGTCCTCTCGCCGGGCGTCGCGACGCCGCGCCTGGTCCTGGAGGACGTTGTCGATCCGGGCAATGCCCACCACCACGAACCGGCCCAGCTGGCGGCGGCGGTGATGCGGATCTACGAGCGGGAGTCGTTCGGCCGGCGCCGCCCGCGAGTTTCGCGGACGGCATAGTGGCCCTTCGCGGCCGCCTCGCGGGGTCCACGGCACTCCGCGCCGCTAACCGCGCCTCCAGCCTCCACCCGGGCGAGGGCGGCAGGTGACCACGGCGGAACGCGAACTCGTCGAGTCGCTGCGGGTTGAGCTGGCCGCCGTGGACCCGCCCCGACGTTGCTGCCGGGCCGCGGAGTCGGCCGGATTGGCCGGCGCCTTCGAGCCGCGGCGTCGAAGCGTCACCCGCCTGATGCTGCGCCTGGGCCGGGTTCGGGCAGGGGAGGGGAGTCCGCCGCCGACCACGGTTTCGGCCGCCGGCCCCGGCCCGACTGGCGGGGAGTGGAGTCGGCCTCCGACCGCCGGCTCGGGCTCGACCACGGGCTCGACTGGCGGGGAGGGGAGTCCGCCGCCGTTCGATTGGCAGCGCTCCGCCGACCACTGCCGGGTTGCCTATCTCCGCGGTCGATTCCTGGCCCACGGCTCCCTGAGTCTGGCGTCGGGCCGAACCCACCTGGAGTTCGTCCTTCCGCCCGACGAAGCTCGCGATCTTTGCCGGCACCTCGAGGGGCTGGAGATGCCGGCCACCTGGCGTCTTCGGCGCGGCCGCGGCGTGGTCACCTGGAAGAGCGTGGAGACGGTCGTCACCTTCCTGAAGGTCGTTGGGGGCGGCTCGTCCCTTCTCGAGTTGGAGGCCAGGCAGGTTTCACGCTCGGTGCGGGGCGACATCAACCGGGTCATCAACGCCGAATCGGCCAACCTCGTTCGGGCCGTGGCCGCCTCCGCGCGCCAGCTCGAGGCCATCGACGCGCTCGAGTCCGACGGCCACCTGGCCGAGCAGCCCTACACCGTTCGTCTGGTAGCCGACGCACGGCGCGAGGAGCCCGAGGCGACCTTCACCGAGCTGGCCGAGCGTCTGGGACTGCATCGCTCCACGGTTCAGCGCGCCCTCGACCGGATCGAGCGGCTGGTGCTGCACCCCGATGCGGGAGTGGGGAAGCGGAACTCGGCGAGGAAGTAGGCCGGCGTCGGCCGCGGACTGCCCGCGAGGCCGTGGGCAGGCGTCGGCCGCGGACCGCCCGCGAGGCCGTGGGCAGGCATCGGCCGCGAACCGCCCGCGAGGCCGAGGGCAGCGCGGCGGCGGCGGTTGCGGCCCGACGGCGGTCCGGTTTGTGCATCGGATGCAACCCGGGACGGGACTCCGGGTCGCCGCTGCGGTATCTCTGCATCGTATGCACGAATTCGACGCGAGCCCCGCGGCCAGACCCCGACGCCGCCACGCCGCCACGCGCGCCACGCCCGACACGCCCGACACGCCCGACACGCGCGCCACGCCCGACCCGCCCGGCACCCGCGCCCCCCCCGGCCCGCCCGACCCGCGCCCCCCCACCGGGCCGCCCGCCGCGCGGGCCCCGCCCGGCCCGCCCCGCCACCCCCCCCCCGCCCTCCACCCGCGCCACGCCCGCCACGCCCGCCACGCCCGCCACCCCCGACCCCCCCGACCCGCGCGCCACGCCCGACCCGCCACGCCACGCCACGCCCGACCCGCCACGCCACGCCCGACCCGCGGGCCAACCGACCCCGGGCCGGCGGCCCGTAGGCCACTCGCCGAAGGGCCGAACCTCCCTCCAGAGGGCAGCTCGACTCTGTCATCATTCGGGGCATGAGACCACTGATCATTGCCGCCAACTGGAAAATGAACACCACCCCCGCGGACGCTGGCGAGCTCGCCGCGACAATCGCCGCCCGGACCGAGGAGCCGGGGGTCATCCGAGTGATCTGCCCGCCCTTCGTGTGCCTGGCCGCGGTTCGCGACGCTCTCAAGGGCACGAACGTCGCCGTCGGTGCCCAGAACGTCCACCACGAGCTTGCCGGCGCATACACCGGCGAGATTTCGGCCGCGGCCCTCCAGGGCCTGGCCACGTGGGTCATCCTCGGCCACTCCGAGCGACGCCGCGACGCCCTCGAGTCGGACGAGCTGATCGGCAAGAAGCTGGCCCGCGCCATCACCTCCGGTCTGCGCCCGATCCTGTGCGTCGGCGAGCTGCTCGCGGAGCGCGAGTCCGGCCGCGCCGTGGAGGTCGTGGCCACTCAACTGAGAGGCGCGCTCGCCGGCAAGGATGTAGAGGCGCTGCTCGGCGGTGGCTTCGTGATCGCCTACGAGCCGGTCTGGGCCATCGGCACGGGCCGAACCGCGTCCAGCGCCGATGCCGCGGCCATGGCCGAGGCGATCCGCTCGACTCTCGCCGCCGACCTCGGTTGGGGCGAGGCCGCGGAAGACGTGCCCGTCCTCTACGGCGGCAGCGTCACCAGCGCCAATATCGGCGAGTTCCTCGGGGAGCACTCCATCGATGGCGGCCTGGTCGGCGGCGCCTCGCTCAAGCCCGACGAGATGGCCGGCATGGTGGCCCGCGCCGCGGTGACAGCCAGGGCGCGTGCCGAGGCGGGAGCGTGACCGCGTCTTCCGGCGGATCGAACCGCCCACGCCCGATTTGTCTCGTCGTCCTCGACGGGTTCGGCATCGGCCATAAGCCTGCCATCGACGCCATCGCCCAGGCTCACATGCCCAACTACATCGAGCTGCTCGAGCGCTGGCCGCACTGCGCCCTTGAGGCGTCCGAGGGGTCCGTCGGCCTCCCCGAGGGCCAGATGGGCAACTCCGAGGTCGGCCACCTCAACCTCGGGACCGGCCAGCCGGTTCTGCAGGACCTGCCGCGTATCGACAAGTCGATCTCGACCGGAGGCTTCTTCACTCGGCCGGTACTCCTCGACCTGTGCGCTCGGGCGAAGGAAGCCGACCACACCCTCCATCTCCTCAGCCTGGTCGGACCCGGTGGCGTTCACGCCAACGACCGCCATCTGGTCGCCGTGGCCGAGCTGGCCGCCCGCCAGGGCGTGAAGCGCGTCCGCGTCCACGGCCTGCTCGACGGCCGCGACACCCCGCCGCGATCCGCCATCGAGTACGTGCCGGACCTGGAGACTCGCCTCGCGGCCGTGCATCCGGACGCGAAGATCGCCACGATCGGCGGCCGCTACTACGCCATGGACCGCGACAAGCGTTGGGAGCGCACCGCGAAGGGCTACCAGGCCATCGTCAAGGGCATCGCCGACTTCCACGCCCCTTCCGCCGTCGCGGCCGTGGAGGCGGGCTACGCTCGCGGCGAGAACGATGAGTTCATCGTCCCCACCGTCATCGACGGCGTGGACCACGGAACGATCGCCGACGGCGACGCCGTCCTGCACTGCAACTTCCGTGCCGACCGGGCGCGGCAGCTCTCCCACGCCCTCGCCGACGCCGATTTCGCCGGTTTCGACCGGAACGAAGGCGGCCCCGCGCCGAAGGGCATCCTCTACGCCACGATGACCGCGTACGAGGCCGATCTGCCGGTGCAGGTCGTCTTCGGTCCGGAGGTGGTGCCGTCGCTGGCCGAGGCGGTCAGCAAGGCGGGCTGGACGCAGTTCCACGTCGCCGAGACGGAGAAGTACGCCCACGTGACGTACTTCTTCAACGGCGGTCGCGAGGAGCCGTGGCGGGGCGAGGATCGAAAGCTCATCCCGAGCCTCAAGATCGCCACCTACGACCTCCAGCCGACAATGGCCGCCGAGGGCGTCTGCGACGCGCTCATAGCGGCCATACAAGGTGGGACTTACGACCTGATCGTGGCCAACTTCGCCAATCCGGACATGGTCGGCCACACGGGCGTCTGGGATGCCACCGTCAAGGCCTGCGAGACGGTCGACACGTGCCTCGGTCGCGTCGCCGAAGCCATCCTGGCCGTGGACGCGGACGATCCCGCGGCCCCGGGCGCCGTCCTTCTCATCACCGCGGACCACGGCAACGCCGATGAGATGAAGGACGAGGCCGGCAATCCCGTCACCAAGCATTCGCTCAACCCGGTGCCCCTGCTCGGCATCGGCCGGTACCTGGACGGAAAGCGTCTCAGGGACGGCCGCCTGGCCGACGTGACGCCGACGATCCTCGAGATCGGCGGTTTGCGGCCGTGGCCCGACGTGACCGGCCACTCGCTTCTCGCCGAGGCCTAGCGGGTGGACCTGCGCCGCGCCGCGGTCCTCGGCACCGCAGGCGAGAGCCTTGCAGCCGGGAGGCCGCGGTCCTGTGCTACCATGCGCCGGTTCGCTATGAGCGACCCACAACGAGGTTACTTCCAGCCGTGAATCCAGCTCTGACCATCGGCCAGGACATCATCGGGGTCTTCCTGATGATCGCCATCCTCATGCAGGCGCGAGGATCGGGCTTGTCGGCCACATTCGGTGGCGACTCGGCGGTCTACCGCAGCCGCCGCGGGATCGAACGGCGCCTGTGGCAGTTCACGATCCTCCTGGCGGTCCTGTTCTGCTTCTTCTCCGAGGCGAGCTTCATAATCAAGGGCTGATGGGCTGATCTTGCGGGCGACCTTGCTGCACGGGATCTCTCAGGCTGATGGCTCCGGTTTCCTGCCGCCCTGCGCCCGGGGCTTGAAGCAGTGAATCGCCGCGACCGTCTCGCACTCCTGGGCCTCTTTCTGGCTATCGCCGTCGTCGGCGCGGCGCTCCTGATCGGTGCGCCCGGAGGGTCGAATCAGGCGGCCAGCCCGTCGTCGGGTGGCGTGCCGTACCGCGAAGGCGTGCTCGGCCATCCCAGTTCGATCAACCCGCTCACGCCTCGAACTCAGGCCGACCAGGATCTGGTCGCACTGCTGTTCCGCGGTCTGGTCAAGGCCGGACCGAGCGGCACCGTCGTACCCGACCTCGCAACGTGGACTGCCTCGGACGACGGTCGCAGCTACACCTTCAACATGCGCAACGACGCCTACTGGGACGACGGTCAGCCGGTCACATCCGCCGACGTCGTCTTCACCATCGGCCTCGTTCAGGATCCCGCGTACGAGGGGCCCGTCGGATCGTCCTGGCAAGGGGTCCACGCCGCGGCCGATGGTCCGTCGACGGTCAAGATCACGATGACGCTGCCGATCGCAGGCTTCCTGCGCGAGGCCGAGCTGCCGATCCTTCCATCGCACCTGCTCAACGGCACGTCGATCGGGGGGCTCGCCGACTCGATCTACAGCACCAGGCCCGTGGGCGACGGACCATACCGGATCGCCGAGTTGGACTACTCGCATGCCCTCCTGGAGCGAGTGACCGCGGTCACCGGCGCGCCGCCGATCACCCCTGTGCCGTCGGGCAGTGCGCGACCCAGCACCAGCGCGAGCCAGCTCGTGTTCGCCACGGCCACGCCTCCGCCGACGCAGGCGCCGCAGGTCTCCGTGTCGCAGCCGCCGACGCCTGCGCCGACCGCGACTCCCACGGCCGCCCCGACCCCCACGCCGTCGCCCAGCCCTACGCCTACCGAAGTCCCGCTGCCCAGTGGCGCCACGCTCGCCACGATCACCGAGATCGAGATGACCTTCTACGACGACGCCAGCCTTGCCGCGGCCGATTTCCAGTTCGGCAAGCTGGATGCTGTCGGCGGCCTGCCGCCGGCAGTGACCGATGCGGCAGCCAAGACCGCCGGGTCTCGGACGGTGGCGTATCAGACGGCCAGCCTGATGAGTGTCGCCCTGAACCAGCGATCCACGAATCCGGAGCTTCGGGACGCCAACGCCAAGACAGGACTGCTGGCGGCGATCGACCGCAAGGCGCTGCTCAGCAGCGTTCTGGAGGGTAGAGGCAGCGTCGCCGACCTGCCGATCCCGAGCTGGTCGCCCGCGTACGACGGGAGCTCCGTGATCCCGACGCTCTACAGCGTCGCCGAGGCCCAGGGGTTTCTGACCACGGCCGGCTGGCAGCAATCGGCCGACGGCTGGACCGCTCCGAATGGCAAGTCGATCTACACGATGGAGCTGCTCACCCTGGACGCAGCAAGCAGTCCCCTCGGGTATCAGACGGCCCTCTCGGTCGCCGCATCATGGCGCGCCATCGGTCTCACGGTCCAGATCGACGCCGTCGCCACCCCGACGTACGTCGACCGCCTGGACAACGGCGATTTCGCGGCGGCAATCGTCAACTTCGAGGTCGGGCTGGATCCGGACCTGGGTCCGATTCTGCTGTCATCGCAGGTCGGCCAGGGTGGGTCCAACGTGTCCGGCGTGCAGGATCCCACGCTCGATCAGTTGCTGCTCGCCGTCCGGAAGACAGTCGCTCCGGCGGCCCGCAAGGATGCCATTTCGGCTCTCGAGAAGTACGTCTCCACGACCCTGCCGATCCTGCCGCTCGTCTTCCGCGACTACTATCTGGTCGTCTCGGGCCGGGTTCGGAAGGTCGTTTCCAACCAGATCGCGGACCCCTCGGGCCGTTTCTGGGATGTGATAGACTGGCGCCTCGCCAGCGGCAGGTAACGCCGGCTGCTGTGTGCGCCGAGGTGGCGGAATGGCAGACGCGCTAGCTTCAGGAGCTAGTATCCGCAAGGGTGTAGGGGTTCAAATCCCCTCCTCGGCACCAGGTTCTTGGTGAGCAGCGACGTCGAGCCGTCGCAACGGCGTCTCGTGCCCAGGTGGCGGAATTGGTATACGCGTACGTTTGAGGGGCGTATGGAGCAATCCATCCGGGTTCAAGTCCCGGCCTGGGCACCACCACCTTCTCTGGCGAGGCATAGCGTTGTTGTCGCCTGCGCGCCTCGCTCACGCACATTCGGGTGCGCCTGCTCCGTGGTGGGCTTCGACTACCGCATTCCTACCAGCTTGCCGTAGATTCCCCTGGGGCGGTTAGTTCAGTGGTTAGAGCGCCTCGTTTACACCGAGGATGTCGCAGGTTCGAATCCTGCACCGCCCACCAGCTCACCGGTCTGATTGAGTGCGTCCGGGGCCGCCCGCGCCACGCCCGAAGACCACGACAAGCCACATCACCACCAGCGTGACGAGGACCAGCGTCTGGCCGATGGCCACCGCTGTTACGACGGGCGCGCTCGTGGCGAGATCCGCGAAAGGCAGCTTTGGCCAGGCGATGCCGGAGCCCCCTCCAAGGGCGCCTCCGTGGCCGAATCCTGTGGCACCGCCACCGCCCGGGGCGCCGCCGAGACCGCCGGGGCCGGCGCCCGGCCCCCCGAAGCCGGGCCCGCCGCTGCCGAGCTGGGCGCCGCCCGCGCCACCAGCGTTTCCGGCGCCGCCAAGACCGGCCGCTCCGCCGAAGCCGCCGAACGAGTCGCTGGAGCCCAGGACGGCGTGCAGGTTGACCACGTTGAGCAGCGCCGCGCCGAGGTAGGCGATGGCACCGCCCAGATATGGAGCGGCCAGTAGAGCGGCCGCCGGGAAGAATGGGAATAGGTACCGCTCGTGGACCCGGGTTGGGAGGGCGTAGAAGGCGAAGGCCACCACCGCGAAGCCCAGCAAAGTCGTGCGGCGGTCGTCGCGAATCAGCAGCCCAACGGCCACGAGCAGGCCCACTGCCGCCAGCATAATTGCCCCGACCTCGACGGCGGTGAGACCCGCGACCACGACCAGTGAGTCCGAGCTCCATGAACCGCCGCTCGACGCGATCGAGGTGAGCGGCGAGTTCCCGACGAGGGCCCAGCCGTTGAAGGCGTTTGCCGTGAGAACGGAGAACTGGCCGGTGTCGGAGCTGAAGAGCCCGATCAGCCCCGCCACCTGACCGATGACGGGCACATCGGCCAGGCTCGCCGGCCCGCGAACCCCGAGGTCGAAGGGGAGCAGCAGAGCCACTCCCACCACGGCGCCGAGCAGGAGGGACGTCCCGAGTCGCAGCGGACCCTGGTCGGTCAGCCGGCCGCCGAGCTGCGCGTCCAGGGCCGCCATGCGCCGGCCGAGCCGCGGCACCGGCCCAGATCCGATCCGCAACAGGTGCCGTCTGACCAGCAGCGGCAGAACGACGACGAAGCAGATCGCGTCCTGCGGCTTCACCAGCACGCCCAGCGTGGCCAGGACCATCGCCGGTTCGCTCCAGCCGTCGGCGAGCGCCAGGACCGCGGCCAGCATCAGCAGGGCTCCGACGGCATCGACCTGGCCCCACAGCGCCGAGTCGTACCAGCCGACAGGCATGAACAGGTATAGCGCCGCCGCGACCACTCCGATCCGACCACCGAACCAGCGGCTCCCGGCGCGGTAGAGGAGCGAAGCGATGGCGACGTCGGCCAGGATCGGTGGGATCTTCAGCAGCGCCAGAGTCGCGTCGCCCGAGGAGATCCCAAACACCGGACCCAGGAAAGTGCCGATCTCGCCGAGCAGCCACAGCACGTACATGTAGCCCGGCGGGTAGTTGGCGGCACTGTTGGAGGCGTAGAAGGCTCCCGGGCCGGCATTGGCGAGGCTGCTTGCCCAGCCGCCGAAGGACTGCAGGTCGTAGACGAAGCCCTGGCCCGGGAAGACGGCGTAGGCCACCAGAATTCGCGCGGCGAACCCGGTTCCCAGGACGAGCAGGAACGGGTTCCTCGGCGAGAGATGCCGAGCTATGGCCGCGATCGCGCCGGCGTCTTCGGCTTCTTCGATGTCTCTGGTTCCTTGTGAGCCCGCCTCGGGAGTGGCATCGATGCTAACGGTCATGGCAGCCCATCCTTGCGACAACCGCATCAGTGAGCCGGAACGGACATTACGATCGGATTACGCCGGCGCGTCGAACCGAACCTTCGGCGTGCGCCTGTGGTCATAAGCATGAAGGCCCGCAGGATTCACGATCTCCGTCGCCTGTGATGCCTCCTGCTAGACTGAAATCCCCGCACGGCAGCTGATGCGGCCAACACCCGATCGGAGGAGGGACATGCTCCCTGCCATCATCGTCCTCGTAGTTCTGGTAGTCCTGGTGCTATTCGTGGTCGGGATCTACAACGGTCTCGTCACGAAGCGCAACCGTGTCGACGAAGCCAACTCGCAGATCCAGGTGCAGCTCAAGCGCCGCCACGACCTGATCCCGAACCTGGTCAACGCGGTCAAGGGGTACATGGACTTCGAGAAGGGCGTCCTCACGGCCGTCACTCTGGCCCGTGGCAACGCCATCTCGGCAGGCACCCAGGGCATCGCCGCTCAGGCGCAGGCCGAAAACGTCCTGTCCGGAGCCCTGAAGTCCCTCTTCGCCGTCGTCGAGAACTACCCGGACCTCAAGGCCAACCAGAACGTTCTGGCGCTGCAGGAGCAGCTGACCACGACCGAGAACCAGATCTCGTTCGCTCGCCAGCACTACAACGCGACGGTCCTGGAGTTCAACAACTCCCTCCAGGTCTTCCCGAACGTGCTGCTCGCCGGCCCCATGGGCTTCACGAAGCGCGAGTTCTTCGAGGCAGAGCCCGAAGCCGCCGAGGTTCCCGTCGTCAACCTGGGATAACCGTAGGCAGGGCCCCGCTGACGCGAGCCGGCGGGGCCGTGCGCCCTGAGGCCACCCACCCGTGACCACCGCGACTTTCTACTCCGAGGAATCGGCCAACCGACGCAACTCGTTCCTGATTGCCCTGGCCGTCGTGATCTTCCTGGGCGCGTTTGGATTCGTGATCGGCTTTAGCATCGGCTACGGCAGCGGCGACGAGGTCGCCTTTGGGATCATCGCGCTGGTGATAGCCGTCGGCATCGGGACGATGCAAGCCTTGTTCTCCTACTTCAGCGGCGACAAGCTTGTGCTGGCGAGCTCGCATGCTAGGGAGATAAGCCAAGAGCAGGCTCCGGCGCTGTACGACGTCGTCACAGAAATGGCGATCTCAGCGGGCGTGCCGATGCCCAAGGTCTACATCATCGACGACCCTTCACCCAACGCCTTCGCGACCGGTCGCGACCCTCAGCACGCGTCTGTCGCTGTCACGACCGGGCTGTTACAGAAGATGACTCGCGAAGAGTTGCAGGGCGTGTTGGGCCACGAGATGTCCCACGTCCGCAACTACGACATCCGCTTCACTCTCATCGTGGGTGTGATGGTCGGCGCCCTGGCGCTGCTGGCGGGATTCTTCCTGAGGTACACGTTCTGGTTCGGTGGCGGGCGCCGCGGTAACAATCGTGACGGCGGCGGCTTCGCGCTCGCTATGCTGCTCCTCGGTCTGGTGATGGCGGTGGTGAGCTACGTATTTGGTGCGCTCGTGCAGATGGCGGTCAGCCGGCAGCGCGAGTACCTGGCCGACGCGTCTTCGGTCGAGCTGACTCGCAACCCGCACGGACTCGAGAGCGCCCTTGCCAAGCTGGCGTCGGACAACGAGCCCTTGCATTCGGTAAACGGCGCCACGCAGCACCTCTACATCGTCAACCCACTCAAGAAGCTCGGCGGTGGCTCGGCTCTGTTCTCGACGCATCCGCCGATCGTCGATCGAATCAACAGGCTCCGCCAGCTCACTGGCGAGGCGCCCATGGATCCCGCCGAGACGCGCCAGCTGACAGGGCTGGAGTAAGCCCCAGGACCCTGCCCCGTCCCGTGAGTCCGTCCGGTGGCAGAGTCAAGTCCGGTACGACCAGTGGGCACATGCCATATTGACGTGGCTGGGGGCTACGAGACACTACCCCGTGCCTGCAAGTTCGGTGCGGTGCAAGGCTTCGATTTAGGCGGGCCGTATGGGGAGGAAACCTGCGTTGGACGACATCATGGTTTTCGGACGGAAGTTGACCAGCGACGGTAGTTGGACCGGCGTGCCCGGAAGGGTTTCGACGGTAGAGAGCGCGGTATGTCAACCGGCTCGAAGGCGCGCGCGCAGGTTCGGGTGGCGGGCCCTCGCCGCAGCCGTTTCCGTGGTAATGATGATCGGCGTGTCGAGCGCCGCGGCTCAGTCGGCATCGGCGGCAACGCGGATTCTGCTGCCGGTTCAGTTCTTCTCTCAGCGGGATTCGACCTGGAGCGGTCAGCAGCTTGGCACCTGCTCCGGCGTCACCATCTACTCAGCCGGCTGTGCGGTGACCTCAGTGTCGATGGTCTACAAGTATTACGGCATCTCGGTCACGTCGAGCTTCGGCACCGGCATGAATCCGGGCATCCTGAACGCCTGGCTCACTGCCCACAGCGGGTATGCCAGCGGCTGCAACATCGTCTGGTCTGCCGTTCCGGCGGGCGCGGTGTACAACGGCTCGACTGGCTATGACACCGCTCGCATCACCGCCGAGTTGTCCGCCAATCGGCCCGTTGTCGCCTGGGTCACGAGCTCTCAGACCACGATGCACTTCGTGGTCATCACAGGGCAGGAAACGAGCGGCGCCTTCGATATCAACGACCCGTGGGATCTACCCGGCAACGCGATCCAGCGGACCCTGTCGGCGGGCGCCCTTGGCGCATACACGGTCCACGGTCTGTACTACTACTCACATACGTCCAGCTACTCTGACGTCATCGTCGACGACCAGTCCGGCGGGTTCGTCAAGGGCGGCACTGCGGCGTACTGGCACGAATGGGCCGGCGGCTACAACAACCACATGTGGTGGACGTACACCAACGTGAGCACCATCGACGACCATGCCACCTGGACGCCCTCTCTACCGGCAACGGGTCGCTGGCAGGTGTGGGTCTTCATCCCGAGCAACTACGCGTCGACGACCAACGCCAGGTACACGGTCTACTACCAGGGCAGTTCGACGACGGTAGGGGTCAATCAGAACATCTACTACAACGCGTGGGTGTCCCTTGGCACCTGGACCTTCTCCAGCGGCTCTTCGGGGCGCGTCTATCTGGGCGATGCCACCGGCGAGTCGAGTGCGCATTGGATCGGCTTCGATGCCGTGAAGTGGGTTTGGGTCGGCTGACCGATCGAACTCTATCTCTCGGCCGGACGCCCGGCTGGTTCTCCGGCCGGGCGTCCGGCCGATCGGCGCAGCGCGAGGCGCGGCGCTTGCCCGGCAGTCGACTCGCCCGGATGGTTGCCTTGCAGCGTCTCGCTTGGTCGTGGTACCTTTCCCCGCGCCGACGGGCAACCAGTCCGTCAGATCGGGCCGAGATAGCTCAGTTGGTAGAGCACGCGACTGAAAATCGCGGTGTCGCCAGTTCGATCCTGGCTCTCGGCACCAAAGACGTGCTGGCGTAGTTTCGAGCGGAAGTGGCTCAGTTGGTAGAGCATCACCTTGCCAAGGTGAGGGTCGCGGGTTCGAGTCCCGTCTTCCGCTCCATTCCCTTCCCGATTCCGACCCGGATGGTCGCCCGCCCTTGATCGATCCACTGCCCCTTCGTCTAGTGGTAGGACAGCGGACTTTGGATCCGTTAGGCGAGGTTCGAATCCTCGAGGGGCAGCCATCCTGACCAGCCCATAGCGCCGGTTCCCCCGCCGGCCCCGTCCGAGGCGACGTACCCAAGTGGTTAAGGGGGGGGTCTGCAAAACCCCTATTCAGCGGTTCGAATCCGCTCGTCGCCTCCACTTTCCCTCGTGAATTGTCCTCCCAGGCGGGACTCTGCCCGGGCTCGGTAGCAACACGGTAGCAACAGAGCCTACAATCGCGGGCGAACGCGACGGCCCCCGGGGCGGACCCGAGGCCGGCTGGAGCGCTCCCGCACAGGAGCACCGGTGCCGTGAGCGAGCGGATTGCAGCGAAAAGGGACCGCCACCGGTCGCCGGGCGAGGGGTCCGTCTACGAGGTCGACGCCGGTGGCCATCGCTGGCGCGGCGCAATGACCTGGACGGACCCGGACGGCACGCGGCATCGCCGAGTCGTCCAGGGCGAGACGTCCAAGGACGCCCGCGACAAGCTCGACCGGCTCCGAGACGAGTTGCGCCTCGGTACGATCGCCCCCGCCGGCCACGGTGTCACGGTAGGGGAGTACCTGGCGGACTGGATCGAGCGTGAGAAAGCCCACGTCCGCCCCTCGACGTGGCGCAGCCACGAGACGCACGTGCGCTGCTATCTGGTCCCGGCCCTCGGGATGCGGTCGCTGTCGCGGCTGTCCCCGGCCGAGGTCGAGCGGGCGCTCGCCAGGTTCACGCAGTCTGGGCGGCCGGTGCTCCCGAATGAGCGGCTCGGCAGACGTCCCAAGGATCCCGCGAAGCTCAAGCAGGATGACCAAGGGGGCACCGTCAGGCCACCGAAGCGGCATGAGCCCATTTCGCCGTTGACGGCCCGCCACGTCAGGGCCACGCTCCGGGTCGCCCTGGCGGCTGCCGTGCGCGACGGTCGACTCGGGCGGAACGTTGCTGCCGATGCACGTCCGCCCTACGTCCCGCACAAGCCAGTTGCCTATCTGTCCGCCGCTGAGGTGCGCAAGCTGCTGGACGAAACCCAGGACGACCAGTACGGCCCGGTCTATGCCCTCGCCGCATCGACGGGCCTGCGGCTCGGTGAGCTGCTCGGGCTGGAATGGTCCGACGTGGATCTGGAGGCCGGCACTCTGGCGGTCCGACGCTCGATGGCTCTTGCCCAGAATGGCGCCTGGCAGCTGGCGGAGCCGAAGTCAGCGCGGAGCCGACGGACGATCCCGCTGCCGTCGGTCACTCGCGAGGCACTCAAGCGACGCCGGGCCGTCCAAGAAGCTGACAGGACGGCCGCCGGAACTGCGTGGCAGGACCTGGACAGCCTGATCTTCACGGACGCTCTGGGACGCCCCATGCGGCCGGAGGGCGTGTCCGCAGCCTTCCAGAAAGCCCGACAGGCTGCCAGCCTGCCCCGTGTGCGGTTTCACGACCTCCGGCACTCGGCGGCGACACTCATGCTCGCCGAAGGCGTCCCTCTCGCCGTTATCAGCGAATGGCTCGGCCACGCTGGGATCGCGATCACGGCGCAGCACTACGCGGCCGTGGTGCCGCAGCTTCGACGCGACGCGGCCGATGCGCTCGACCGGGCGCTGCAGGTGAAGGATCAGCCGAAAGACTGAAGTGAGGATCCTCCGACCGTTGGCCCGGTCACTCCTGGCCCGCGGCGACCTCGGTGATGGCAGAGGACGGAACCAATCGTCGCCGGCCGACCTTGACGCTCCGGATGCGTCCCGCCCCGATTTCCGAATACAGGGCCGTCCGGCCGATGCCGAGAGCCTGGGCGGCCTGCTCGATACTCAGCAGCCGATCGGGTTCCCGCTGGGTCGGGCGCCGTTCGGTGGCAATCTCATCTCGCAACGCGGCTACAAGCTCCGTAACGGCCGTCGCGAGCCGGTCGCTCATCGGATTACGCGCGTTCAAGGGTACGACGGGCAAGAGCGTCGGCCTGACGATCTGGCCGCCGCCTCGTAACGACTGGCGCTCGGATCCAGGCAGGCGCATCGACCGCTCGTTCATGGAACCGACCGATGCCGAGACCAGTGGAGAGCGGCGCTGACCGGCATTCCAGGGTTCGGCTTCGAGCCGGCAGAAGCGATCCGTGCTGAAGGACCCGGCGAGGTTGCGCTCGACCGGATACTCGCCACGGCCCGCTCAGCCGGACTCAGCCCTGACCCTGCGTAGTGGAAGCTCCGTCGGATGACGATCTGGTCGCCTATGGCCTTGGCGCGGATCTGGGTAAGCCAGGGATCGGCCTGGGCTCGAAACTGCGCCCGCACGCCTCTCAGGGTGGCAAACGTCACCGAGTAGCGGCGAGCCTTGGTCAGGAAGTGACCGCGAAAGCCCAGGTTGTGGGCCCAGCGTGGGCTCAGGGTCCAGGCCGATCGCATCAGCGCTCGAGCATGATCGGAGAGCTCGGCGCGCTCAATCATCCCCTTGACGCGGATCCGTCGGTCGAGACCTCCGCCGACCTGAGCGTCCTTGGTTGCGTACTTTGCTAGGTACCCTGCGACCGCGTTCCGGTCGGCATCGCCGACGCTCGGGTTGCGCGTAATGGTCCGGACGTCGACCTGTGCTCCCCAGCGGACGATCAGCTCGCGACCGTCGGGTCCTGCCACCGTGACCGATACTCGCGCCGCGGTGCGGGCGACGGCCTCCGCTAGACGCTGCGCCGTCGCTCCACCCGCCGGCGCGGTGTCGGGACCGTCGGGTCCGTCGAGCCGGATGACCGCATGGACGTGCACGGCACCGCGGGCCTGGAACTCCGCGACCTTGGCGTATGCGACGCGGGTCTGGCTGCGCAGCGCTGCGACGCTGACTCCGCCCAAGGCCGCGAGCTCGCGCGGCAGGTACGTGATCGTGCGGCGCCACAGGGCTCCCAGGTTCGCGTTCCAGCGAGCCGCGGCCTCGTAGTCGTAGCAGTCCGGGCAGAGCGCCCCGCCGATCCGGGGATCATCGGCGGCATGACGCTCAGGGCAACGCATCGATACGCCGTGTTCGCAGCTGTCGGCCTGGCCACTGACCCGGCAGCGGCGCACGCCGCCGGCATCGACGAGCCGGCGATGGACCGCGCCGAACGATGGTGCGGTGAATGTCGCGAACACGAGAGGGTGAGACGCCACAGTTGGAGAGACCCCACGCTGCCAGTCGCCTGCAAGCCCAGCGGCGACGAGGAAGTAGGCGTCGCGGCGATAGCGCTCCGAGCACGGTGGGCAGCGAGACTCGCGTCGATTGCCACAAGCCACGAGGACGAAGCCCGGAGCTTCGGCTCTCGTCGAGCGCCGAGCCAGGATTGCTCCTGAGCCTGCCGAGAAGGCGACCGACTCACCTTCGAGGCGGATCGGCGAGGTACAGCCGCCGGTCCGGCGGATCAGCTCGACGACGGCCGGTGCACCGGCGCCGTAGCGGTGAGCGAGCACCGCCAGCGGAGCGGGTTCGGCGAGTGATGGGGACGCAGGAGGTACCACGAACCCGCTCCTACCCGCCCTGCTCGGGGCGATGGAGGGGCTGCGGGGCCTGCGCCTTCGGGGACGCGGCTCGGACCGCGCTAGCCCGGAACGACCAGGCCAGGCGAGGTCGAGAGCCGGACGTGTCCACGTAGGGAGTGGCCGTCAGGCCCTCGAAGGACACCGCCGGAAACGGCGCACCCGCTGGCGCCTGCGGAAGAACGGGCGGGGTACGGGCCGCGATCTTGACCCGGACGACCTTCGTGCGCGCCTCCGGATCGGGGTCGAAGACCGAGATCGCCCAGAGGGGCAACCCCGAGTCTCGATCGTGCGCCTGGACCCGCTGCTCGCGAGTCG
>Ga0182017_10001667_pt1 | contig 17080 bp, 14 predicted proteins | sample 712E3DmetaG_FD_120492 | JGI IMG/M metagenome (GOLD analysis project Ga0182017, IMG submission 120492) | Permafrost microbial communities from Stordalen Mire, Sweden - 712E3D metaG | ecosystem: Environmental > Terrestrial > Soil > Wetlands > Permafrost | place: Sweden: Stordalen | collected... | reverse complement strand
TCCCCCCGTCGGTGGAAATCGCGCGCAGGAGCTGGCCGTGCCCCCGCCCGCCCCTTCCCCGCCCGTCCCTCCTCCCGCGCAGTCGAGCGCAGACCTTCCGCCCTGGCTGGCGCGCTTGCTAGGCGGCGAAGGCGCAACCGCTGTGTTCTTTGATGGAACGCAGTCGACCGAGGTTGAGCGTAGCGGCCGTCGAGAGGCTGCTGCCGTGGCGTCCTCCGACTTGGCGGCGCTGCCAGACCATCTGCGCAGGCTGGCCGCCAAGGGCGTGCCGCGACCAGAGCCCGATGCGCCGGTCATCGACACAACCCTGGCCGATGGGACACGCATCACCGCCCTGTTCCCGCCCCTTTGTGACCGTCTGCACGCCTGCATCCGACGGCCGAACGTCGGCCGCAAGACCCTGGAGGAACTGGTGGCCGACGGAAGCCTCTCGCCTGAGATGCAGCAAGTCCTCGAAGCCTGCGTAGGCACTCGGCAGAACCTGCTCATCGTAGGCGACCGCCCTGCCTGCGACCTAATCCTGGGCACCTTGGCCTGGTCGCTCGATCGAGTGGCGCGCGTCGTGGTTCTGGCCGAGACCGTTAGCCCGCCTGCCAGCGCGGCCGCCTGGTTGAAGCTGGCTGTGTCTGCCAGCAATCCTAGTCTGGTGGCCGCCGCGGTGGCGCTCCGGCCTGACTATGTCGTAGCCGACGCGGCGGCTTCGCTACTCTTGGGCGATTTGCTGCGAGAATGCGCCCGAGGGCAAGAGGGCGCCCTCGCCGCGTTGATCGGCCGCTCGGCAAACGATGCCCTCTACCAACTGCGGGTGATGGGCGCGGCCCGTGGGCCGTCCTCGACGCCCAATGACCTACTCGGCTCGAGTCTCGACGTGCTGGTCCATGCCGTCACTCAGACTGATGGGAGTGTCCGGGTCATGGAGATTGCAGAGCCCACTTTGGGCTCCGCTGGTGAGTTGCGCGCCGAAACCCTCTTGGCCTGGCAAAGCAAAGGCAGGGGCAAGGGGCGCTTCATCGCAACTCGCACGCCTTCGCGTTTGGCTGGCAAGTTGGAGGCCGGCGGGGTGAGCGTGTCAGACAACGTGCTGCAGCGCTAGCCACTGGCCGAGACGGTCGTGTTCGTGATACATGGACGCGACACAAGGGACGTAGGGGCCGGGCCGGCGACAAGCATCTGCCGCGACACAGCCTCCACACCTTTGGTTTCACTACCCCCATGAGCGCATTGGATCTGAACCAGATCATCCTGATCGTCCTGGTCGTGGCCGCTGCCCTGGCTTTCGACTTCATCAACGGGTTTCACGACGCAGCCAACTCCATCGCGACCGTCGTCTCGACTCGCGTGCTGACACCATTCCGCGCGGTGCTGTGGGCGGCATTCTTCAACTTCATCGCCTTCGCGCTCTTCAAGCACCAGGTGGCCAGCACCATTGGCAAGGGGATCATCGACCCCGGCGTGGTCGACGTCGCCGTGATCATCGGCGCCTTGGGTGGGGCCATCGCCTGGAACCTGCTCACCTGGTGGTGGGGCCTGCCCTCCAGCTCTTCCCACGCGTTGGTGGGTGGCCTGATCGGCGCGGGCGTATCGAAGGCGGGGCTCGGCATCCTGGGCTGGCAGAAGATCGGCAGCACGGCTGCCTTCATCTTCCTGTCGCCCATCATCGGCTATTTTGCTTCGTACCTGCTGACGGTCACCAGTTCTTGGCTCTTCCGCAAGGCCACGCCCGGACGCGTGGACAGGTGGTTCCGGCACCTGCAACTCCTGTCCGCGGCCGCGTTCAGCCTCAACCATGGCGGCAACGACGCACAGAAGACCATGGGGATCATCGCCGTGCTGCTCTACTCGCAAGGCCTGTTGGGCGAGGAGTTCCACACGGCCGGGCATATTCCAGTCTGGATCGTCGTTGCCTGCTATCTGGCCATGGGGCTGGGCACCATGGCGGGCGGCTGGCGCATTGTGAAGACCATGGGAATGCGACTGACCAAACTGCGTCCCTTTGGCGGATTCTGCGCCGAAACCGGCGGTTCGCTCGCCATTTTCATCGCGACATCCCTAGGGATTCCCGTATCGACCACTCACACTATTACCGGTGCCATTCTTGGCGTGGGCTCGGTGTCCAATCCAGGCCGCGTCCGCTGGGGCGTGGCCACTCGCATCCTGTGGGCCTGGATCTTCACCATCCCGGCCTCGGCTACCATCGCTGCCGTCACCTACTTCGCAGCCCGGGCCCTCGGAGTCTCCAGATAGTACTCACGGGAGCGCAATTTCGCCCGCCGCCACGAAGGGTCCGCCAGCGTCGCGCCCGCGCAGCACTGCCGCCAGCTTTCTGGCCCCGGCCGGCAGGTTGAGCACGATCGTGGCGCCCGGCGCGAGTGTCGTGGCAACTTCGCGCAGCTCACGCCGATGCCCGCTCCCGTCCTCGGTGAACACGTGCAAGGTGCCGCCCTCCTTCACCTCACCGTCCAGGCGCACCGTGACCTTGTTTTCCGCAACCGTCATCTCCAGGCTTGCACGCAGAAGATGGTTGAGCAGACCCGCAGCATAGCCGGCGATTTCGGGCAGGAGAGCGCGCGCCATATCCGCATAGACGACGTCATCAAGGAGGAAGCGGACCTGCCTCCCGTTGTTTTCGTAGGCGAGTACGCGATGGCCTTCCAGCACCAAGTAGCGGCGGTGTTGCGCCGGCATCAGCATCAGTCGGGACAGCGTGGGCGAGGGAAACGCCAGCGAGTCGCGCGCCCGGCGAACCACGTCGTCCACCTTGGTGTCCCGCTCAAGCGAGACATCGGCGGGAATGGTGCCCTCGGAGAAGAAACGACGTTGCGTCCGATTGGCTAGACCCTTGCCATCGGCGGAAGCGAAAAAGCTGGCGACGTCAGGGCGAGACACAGGTGCGGCTGCCGGGGGAAGCGCCGTGCGACCATAATGCTCCGCCACGAATTGCTCGTAGGCCGAACCATCGCTGCCCTGCAGAAATGCAGCCCGGAAGTCGTTGCGCACGTAGGCCGGCTGCCCGGAATCCTCGAGCACCGCCATCACCCCGCCCAAAGCGAGCAAGGCGCGCACCAGGGCGGATTCGCGCGCGCGGGGTTCGGCCAAGCTGACGGCACGCTCCCAGTTGTCGAAAAAGACGGGAACACCCAAGTCGTTGCTGGGTGACCCAATCCAGTCGAGTGCGGACTTGCCTTCCAGGGTGAAGGCCGTGCCCGCGGCCAGCCCGCGCACGTCAGTGCCACCATCGAAAAACAGGCGCAGGCTGTGGGCGATGCCTGCCAGCCCCGGATTATCGTGGAGGCCCTTCCCACTCGCTGGATCCAAGAAGTTATTCGCACCGCGCTCGGGCGGCGTCTTGGCCAACACCGCACCTGCCATCACCCAAGCGCCCGCACCCGCCACGCCGTCAGGCCCGGGCCGGTACCCTCCAGCCGGGTCAAGCGCGTCGAGCCGCGCCTGCAAAGCCCGCCGCTCGTCCTGGCCAAGGAGATCGAAGCCAACGTGCAAAGGCTCAAGCATCCCGAGCGGTCGTCCCAGACGGGCTAGGAGGCTGTGCAACCGGGAGGCTTCCACCGCTCGCTCGGTGAGGCCGGCATGCGTGGTGGCGGGCTCATACGCGCGTGCGGCCGGACAGACGAACAGCGCAGCTGCGCACGCCAGTGCAGTCAGAGTGGGCTGCGCGTGGGCGACGCGGCGTCTCACAGCCCGCCTCCTGGCGCGAGCGACGGGGCCGACAGGGGTACAAGCCCGGTGCTCTCGGCCGATGGCAGCTTGACCTCGGGCAAGTGGCTTTCCGCCAGCTTGGCAAGGCGCAAGAGCATCGACGCCTCGGAACACTGGGAAAGGCCGCAGCTCAGTTGCATCACGACCCCTTTCTCACGCAACAGGAAAGCGAACCCGGTCACGTCGCCCCCGCGCGCCCGCAGCGATGCGTCTCCCATCTCCTCGGTCGCAACCGCCCCCGGCAACTCGCCCAGCAGCTTCCGGTATTGCGCCTCAGCGGCTTCCGCGCCAATCGCCCACACCCGCAGGCCGACGTCGTAGGCTTCGGGCTTGTCGCTGGCCTTGAAGTGTCGGCTGTCGTAGACGTCGCTGGTAGCTCGGTCAGCCAACTTGCCGACGTCGAACTTCCCGGCGTATCCGGTCACGCCTCGCACCTCATCCTCCGACAGGAGCGGCGAAACATCGAGTAGGACCGACGAGCCCACCCGCGCCTCTTCCGCCGGGTGCTTGGATGCGGTAGCGGGCGAGGCGCCGTCGAGCTCCAGTCCTGCCGGCTGCACCTCCCAAGCCGCCGCCGTCCGGATGGCAGGACCGCCGCCGAGAAAGGCCAAATGTCGATAGTGGGACATAGAAGACTGCCACTTTTGCAGACGCACCCGGTTTGCACGCTGGGCGAAGTCGTGGCGCGGCTCGCCCGTGGGGAAACTGCTGTCGCTGCGCCAGGCCACGTACCCCCGCCGGTAGACGACGAGGGTAAATCGTCGAAGGCGAACCCCCTCGCCCCGCGGCAGCTCCGCGGGGATGTTCAGCCGATAGCGGCCATCTGCACCGGTTTCGGCGACGACCTCGAGCGCGGCTGCCGGCCCCTGCAGGCCGATGCCACGCTCGAATGCCCAGGCTCCCGCCACCACGGCGCCTGCCAACGGCCGGTCAGTCTCGCCGTCGACCACCAGCCCGTCAAAGGGACCGAGGAGGTCGCCTGGCCGCAGCGTGTCCGGGCGTGCCGAAAACGGCGCGTTCTCCACCACCGGGCCACACGACGACACGCAAGCGGCGAGCAAGACAGCCCTGGCCAGCTTTGACCGAGACGCGCTTCGCGCGGATTTGACGCTCTCCGAAATCATTGATATTAATTGTTTCCTAGTAGATGGGTAGGTATCACGCCCGTCTAGACAGTGAACGTCCCGCCCGCCTTCTAGTAGAGGATGGATTGCCTTGCAACGTTCGCCGGCCCTTTCTAGCAACGATTCGAGAAGAAGCTCATGAGTTGTCTTCAATGTGGCGGGGTGCTCGAGGATGGCGCGGCCTTCTGCCAGCGCTGCGGTGCTCCCGTGGGACTGCCGCCCGAGGGTGACTCGTCCCTGGTCTGCTCTGGCTGTGGAAATCGCAACCCGATGGGGACCAACTTCTGCTACGCCTGCGGGCGCCGTCTCGGCCACACCACTCCCATGAGCGCGGACGCCTCGGCGGCACTGGCCGCCGCGGTAGCCGCCCGGCCCTCGGTCGTGGCCGACAGCCAGCCGGGCGGGCCACGCCTGGTAGCCGTGCGACGCGATGGCAGCGACGGCGAGTCATACCCTCTTGCCGGCGATCAGATCGACATCGGACGCAATGAAGGCGATCTCCACTTCGATGATCCGCATCTCGCCTCACGCCATGCCCGCATCAGCCTGCGGGCCGGCCAACATGTGCTCACCCCCCTGGAAATGCGCAACGGAGTCTACCGACGCATCAGCCAAGCGGTGGAACTGGTGGATGGCAACCTGATCCTGATTGGCAAGCAGGTCCTGCGCTTCGAGTTCTTGTCTGATGTTGAGAAAACTCTACGTCCTGCCGTTGAACACGGCGTGGTCCTATTCGGCACCCCGCTCAAGGCGCCCTGGGGGCGCCTGCGCCAGCTCACCTCAGCAGGGACGAGTCGCGACATGTTCCACCTAACGCGCAGTGACCTCGTGATCGGCCGCGAACAGGGCGACATCGTCTTCTCTGATGATGAGTTCATGTCCCGCCGCCATGCCCTGCTGCAGTTTCGCAATGGCTGTGCGCTCCTGTCTGACCTGGGCAGCTCGAACGGCACCTTTGTCCGACTCACCGGGCAGCACCCCCTTACCCCAGGGGAAATGATTCGCCTCGGCGATGAACTCTTGCGCTTCGAGATAGGTTGAGGCGAAGCTTGTAGGCACACCTCACGACGAGTCAAAGCCCGCGGATGGCAAGCCCTTCTGAAATCAAGATCACGGTCTACGGCAAGACCGACGTGGGCCTGATGCGTGAGCACAACGAGGACAACTTCCTCGTGGTGGACTTTGCCAGCGCGCAAAGGCCTTCGCCAGAAGCGCCCCTCGACTTTTCGCTGGGGGAGAAGGGCGCTCTGTTCATGGTGTGCGACGGAATGGGAGGCGCCGCAGCGGGCGAGGTTGCCTCGACCATGGCGGTTGAGTCCATCTCATCGGCGGTTGGCAACGCCGGGCCGCTGTCGCGGGAACGTTTCGCGCGTCGTCTACGCCGCGCCATCGAGAACGCCAACGAAAGCATCTTCGCCCAATCGCGCGACAACCAGAGCGAGCGAGGCATGGGCACGACCTGCACAGCGGTTGGGCTGGTCGACGCCACCTTGCTGATAGGGCAGATTGGGGACTCGCGCTGCTACGTACTGCGCGGCGGCCGCCTCAGCCAAACCACCAAGGACCAGTCTTTGGCCTGGCAGCTCATCGAAGCTGGCGCCATGACCCTGGAAGAGGCCAAAGGCTTCGAGCATGCCAACATCATCCTGCAGGCGTTGGGCGTCCAGGAGAAGGTTGAGGTTGTGCTCTCGCAAGTCTCCCTTTGTCGGGGTGACGTGATCCTGGTTTGCTCGGACGGGTTGCACGGCCCGGTCAGCGACGATGAAATCAAGCAGATCTTGCTGGAAGAGCCCGACGTGAGAAAGGCTTGCGATCGGCTCATCGCGTGTGCCAACGAACACGAGGGACCCGACAACATCACGGTGGTCCTCGCCCGATTTGACGGTCCCGAGCTGCCCGAGGCGGGCGCCGAGGATGAGGTGAAGTTTCTGGCCTATGACCCGGGTCAAGATCCGGAAGACCCTGAGCCCGAAAAACCCCCGCTCTCAACTGAGAAGGTTACCGGCGAAACCATTCCAGCCCAAGAACACCGGTCCACCTCACCCGAATTGGCCTTGGCCAATGAGCCTGCCGCCGACCCCAGCCCTGCTGCCTCTCCCGCCGCAACCACCAGTTCGCCCGCACCGCCAATTTCGGAGGCACGCCCTCTGCTTGCCTTTGTTCTGGTTACCCTGCTGGCGGCGCTGGCCGGGGCCCTGTTTCTGGTTTCGCTGCGCGGAAAGATACCGGATCGCAGCTTCGAGGGGCCGAGCTTCGCCTCGCATAGCCGGGCAGCATTGCCCTTGGCCGCATCTCCTGCGGCCGCAGATCCACTCGTCGCGCCCACCCAGCCAGCCGACGACGCCGGGGGACAGCGCTAGCTGAGGGAACCCATGGCGACCAGGCAATGCCCCCAGTGCAAGACCGTCGCCGAGCCGGATGCTCGCTTCTGCGGCGTCTGTGGCGCGCCCGTACCGATTCTCTCTGAGAACTTTGAGCGGGCGCTCGACCGCGCCCTCGACTCGGCCATTTCGCAGCCCGTGCGCGTGCTCAGCCCAGCAGCCGGCGTGCCCATAGGCAAAGCCAGCCCCGGCCGTTCCGGGCCGGTTGCCGTGCGTCCGCTCACCCCGCCCCCAGTTGCCGTCGCTCCCCGCCCGGTTTCCTTGGACAGCCTGCTGGGCCGGACGCTGAAAGACCGGTACCGGGTGGAACGCAAGATCGGCGAAGGAGGATTTGGCGCAGTCTTCGAAGGCAAGCAGCTCACCACTGGACGGCCGGTGGCGCTCAAGATCCTGCACCCCCACAGTGTGGCCGACGCCACCGTGGTGGCTCGCTTCAAGCGCGAAGCTGAGGCCTGCTCGCAACTCCGCAATCCGCACACCGTCACCATCTATGATTTCGACCAGTCCGAGGACGGAACTCTCTACCTGGCCATGGAGCTGGTGCGGGGCGAAAGTCTGCAAGAGATCCAGCACCGCGACGGCGTCATCGAACCGTCCCGCGCCCTTGGCATCTTGGACCAGGTCGCGGAGGCGCTGGCCGAGGCGCACGACCGAGGCATTGTCCATCGTGACATGAAGCCCGAGAACATCATGGTCGAGCGGCGCGGCGAGGCGGACTATGTCAAAGTGCTGGACTTCGGAATCGCCAAGATCCTGTCAGGTGAGGGAAACAAGGCGATCCCTGCGCTGACCGCCATCGGGCAAACGGTGGGGACCCTGGAATTCATGTCGCCCGAACAACTGCGGGGCAAGTCGCTTGACGGGCGGTCGGACATCTACGCCCTCGGCATGGTCGCCTACGAAATGTTGACCGGGCAGCTTCCCTTCAAAGGGGCGAAGAGCACCACGGAAGTCATCCAGTTCCACCTGCAGGAGCCGCCCCCTCCCCCATCCAGCTTGCGACCCGACCTAGCGCTGCCGACCGCGGTCGATGAAGTGGTTCTGAAAATGGTGGCCAAGTCTCGCGATGCCCGGCATGAGAACGCGGCGGCGCTGCGCCAACACATCGCCGATGCTCTGGCAAGCATGGATATCGCTCCCGTGCGTCGGGAGGCTGCGCGGGTTATTGTGGTGGTGGGGGCGATTTTGGTGGTGGTGGGGACTGCGATCTATCTGCTGTCGCGGTAGGACCGGTGGCCGGTGGCCCCGCCATCCGACAGGCGGCTATCTCACCACGCTGAAGAAACGCCCCAGGCGAATCGACTTGAACCATTCGCCCACGCCCTCGGGTGACCAGCCCCCGTACGCCGGATCACGCGACCACCACACGATGAGCGCCCGGCCCTTGACATTGTCATAGGGCACGAAGCCCCAGACCCGAGAATCGCGGGAGTTGTCGCGGTTGTCGCCCATCACGAAGACGCTGCGCGGGGGCACCAGCCGAGGTCCCCAGTCCTGCGCTGGCTGGTTCGGGTCCTGGTAGATTTTGTGGGTCTTGCCGTCCAGGTTCTCGATCCACAACTCGCAGTCGCGCGCCTCCTCGGGGCTGCGACCCTCGTTGTAGCGGCAGGCGCCGCCGACGCCTTCGCGCGGCATGGGTCGGCCGTTGATGAAGACCTGATTGCGGCGAAGCTCGACCGAATCGCCCGGCAGACCCACCACGCGCTTGATGAAGTCGGTCGAAGGATCGGGCGGATAGCGGAAAACGACGACGTCGCCGCGCTTGGGATCGCTGAACTCCACCAGTTTCTTGTTGGTGAAAGGGATCCCGATGCCGTAGGCGAATTTCGATACGAAGATGTGGTCCCCGATTTCCAGCGTCGGGATCATCGACCCCGAAGGGATCTGGAAGGCCTCCACCACGAAGGCGCGCAGGAGTAGGGCCACCGCCAGAGCCACCCCGATCGACTCGGCGTACTCACGCGCGGTCGACTTGCGGGCAAAGGCCAGGTGTTTGTCCATGCGCTCGTCAAGGGCCTGGAGGGCCTCGCGCAGGCGCTCGAAGTCGTGGCCCTTGCCGGCTGACTCCACCTCGGCGACCGCCGACTCGATCTCCGCGGCCACCGTCTGCGGGATGCGATAGCTTCGCCGCTTCAGAATGCGCCGCGACTCTTTCACCAGATGCTTGCCCTCGTCTTTGGCTCGACGCCATTGCCGGTGCATCCGCCACGCGGACCATAGTTTGCTCACCATGTTCATTCGACCTTGAGGATGGCCAAGAATGCCTCTTGCGGAATTTCCACGTTTCCCACCTGTTTCATCCGCTTCTTACCTTCCTTCTGCTTCTCTAACAACTTGCGCTTGCGGGTGATGTCGCCGCCGTAGCACTTCGCGGTCACGTTCTTGCGCAAGGCCTTCACCACCGTCTTGGCGATCACGCGCGAGCCAAGCGCAGCCTGGATGGCCACTTCGAACTGCTGCATCGGGATCAACTCTTTCATCTTGATGCACAGGTCGCGGCCCTTGATGTACGAGGTCTCGCGGTGGACCACCGCAGACAACGAATCAACCCGGTCACCGTTGACCAAGAGGTCCAGGCGGACAAGGTCCGCCGGCTGGTAGCCCTTGGGCTCGTAGTCGAGCGAGGCGTAGCCACGCGATATTGATTTCATGCGGTCGTAGAAGCCGAACACGACCTCGCTGAGCGGCAGGTCGTAGCGAATGATCACGCGTTTCTCGCCGGCATAGCTGAGGCTGGTCTGGGTGCCCCGCCGCTCCTGACACAGCTTGAGCAGCCCGCCCACGAACTCCGGGGGTGTGTGAATGGCAGCCGCGATCATGGGCTCTTCGATGTGATCGATCTCGCCTTCCGCCGGGAACTTGGCCGGGTTGTCCAAGTCGACGGCCTCCCCGTTGCGCAGCACAATCCGGAAACGGACCGTGGGCGCGGTGGTAACCAGGTCCAAGTTGTACTCGCGTTCCAGCCGCTCCTGGACGATCTCCATGTGGAGCAAGCCGAGAAAGCCACAGCGGAAGCCAAATCCCAGGGCCGCCGAAACCTCGGGCTCGCGGCTGAACGAGGCGTCGTTCAGGCGCAACTTGTCGAGGGCATCGCGCAGGTCCTCGTAGCGCGCTGGATCGGTCGGGAAGATACCCGCGAAGACCATGGGCTTGGCGGGTTGGAAGCCCGGCAGAGGCGCTGCGCAGGGCTTGCTCGCTTCGGTGATGGTGTCACCCACGCGCGCGTCGGCCACTTCCTTGATAGCGGCGGTGAGAAATCCCACCTCGCCCGGCCCCAGTTCGGCCACGTCGCTGGCAAAGGGCGCGAACACACCCAGGGTGACGATCTCGTAGTCGCGTCCTGCTGCCAGCAAACGGATCTTCTGTTTCAGCCGGAGGGTGCCGTCCACCACGCGCACCAGCAGCACCACGCCACGGTAGCTGTCGTACCAGCTATCGAGGAGCAGCACCTTGAGCGGCTTGGCCAACGACCCCTCGGGCGGGGGAATCCGCGCCACGATGGCTTCCAGCACGGCCTCGATGCCACGCCCGTCCTTGGCCGACGCAAGGATGGCGCCCGACGCATCGATGCCGATCACTTCTTCGATCTGGCGCCTGGCTCCTTCGGGATCGGCCGAGGGCAGATCGATCCTGTTGATCACCGGCACGATGGCGAGGTTGTGCTCGGTCGCCAAGTAGACGTTGGCCAGGGTCTGGGCCTCCACGCCCTGCGAAGCGTCCACCACCAGCAGCGCGCCCTCGCACGCAGCCAGCGAACGCGATACTTCGTAGTGAAAATCCACGTGGCCCGGCGTATCGATGAGATTCAGCTCATAGGTCTGGCCGTCGGCGGCCGAGTAGCTGAGGCGCACCGTGGCTGCCTTGATGGTGATGCCCCGCTCGCGCTCCAGATCCATGCTGTCGAGAAACTGCGCCTTCTGCTCGCGCGCGGTCAGAGCGCCGGTCGCTTCCAGCAAGCGATCCGCCAGGGTCGACTTGCCGTGATCGATGTGCGCGATGATAGAGAAATTCCGTATCTGTTGGATGGGGGTCGGCACTGACGGCTACCGGCGAACGACGTCGAGGGAAAGTTGCCCGGGAAGATGACTCTTTTCGCGGTCGAGCACCAGGTCGATTCCCTGGCGGATGTATTCCGCGACGGGCACCTTGGTCTTCTGGTGAAGGAGCTTGAGACGCTCGTCTTGCTCCGGCGTGATGTACACGGTTGTGGAGATTTTCTTCCGTGCCATGACGGGACCATGCATGACCATACGCCAACAGTCAATCTAGATGGGAACCCTCAAAGGGTTCGCTTCGCCCTTCGGCCCCCCACCCGCCACCGCCACCCCGCTCGCTTCGCTCGGCCTCGCCATACCTCCCGCGATGGTGCGCCGCCGGCGAGGGCGCGCGCGAAGCGCGCGGGGTGGGCAGGGTGGGTGGCGGGTCCCGAAGTCCCCGCAGGGGGCAAAGCCGGCGGGCTCCCCACGCGACTATTGCATACCGCTATGCGTCGCCAATGACCAATCGGACTTGCTGCCAAATCTTTTCGGGCCTAGCCTAGGCTGCATGTTGCCATGTCATGCGTCGTCTCGCGGGCGCTCCCTGAGTACGTCCCGCAAGGTCTTGGTTTTTTCGCTCGCCTGCTGCGGTGTAGCCATCGGAATCTCCGGATGTGGTGACACCACGACTGCGGCCTCGCCAGGCACCGCCGCCAGCGGGCTCAAGGTGAGTCAGGGCGACTTCGGCGCCCAGTTCGACCGTTCACGTTGTGACGACAGGGGCAAGCAGGTCGTCAGCGCGGACACCGACGGCGACGGCAAGCCCGATGTCATCAAGCTCTTCACGCTCGTGGATCAGGGCGGGCAGAAGGTGCAGCAACTGTCCTGCCGCCAAGTCGATCTGAACCACGACGGCAAGATGGACATCATCGACAGCTACGGTCCGGGCGGAATGCTCATGACTGAGGAGTTCGATCTGGACTTTGACGGCAGGTTCGACGAGCGGGTCTACTACCAAGAAGGCAAGAAGGTGCGCATGGAGCGCGACATGGACGGCGACGGCAAGCCCGACTACGTGGAATTCTTCGAAGGCGGAAAACTGGTTCGCGTCGAGCGCGACAGCAACGGCGACGGCAGGCCCGACGAATGGCAGTACTACGAAAACGGCCGGCTGGATCGCATCGGGATAGACACGACCGGATCAGGCCGGGCGGACAAATGGGAGCGCAATCCTGAGACGGCCGAGGCGGCCCAGGAAGCGCCAGCGGCAGCCGGCACAGCTCCTGCGGCAAAGGGCGCAGCGCCCGCGAGCCCCGCGGCCGCTGCTTCACCCGCTCCCGCAGCCGGTGCGACCAACCCGGCGGGTGCCGATTCAGCGAAAAGGGCCAAGAAGCAATAGCCATTCGGGCGACCGGACAAGCTTTCCTGGTGCCCATGGAAAGACGCAGCGACGGACCCCGGGTGGCTCTCGAAGCCACTGCAGTCATCAAGATCGACGTGTTGAGTCCAGCTATCCACTCGCGCATCATGAACGCGAGTCAGCGGGGCATGCTGCTGGTCATGCCCGATTCCCGGCCGGTGGGCACCCGAATCCGGGTCACCGTCCAGATTGAGGAGCCAAGGCGCGAGATCACGGTAGTGGGAATCATCGTGCATACGTCTACGCTGGAAAGCATCGACCCCCGATTTACCTCGCGCATCGGCATCTTTCTCACCGAGACGGGCGACGACTGGCGCATCCTGTGCGACAACTTGGCGCGGCTGACGCCGAAAAAACGAAGATAGTGGCGGGTCTCGGACTCGAACCGAGGGCCCGGCGCGTATGAAACGCCTGCTCTAACCAGCTGAGCTAACCCGCCGATTGTCTGATGCGTCGCTCTCCCGTCTGCTCAGAGGCAGGCGAAAAAAGACGCGGGGGGATCTTGCTTGCCTGGACCCGCCTGTCAAGCTCTCAAAGAAGAGTCCGTGATTCCTTGACGGAGCCCCTGCTGCTCCTATAGAAGCCGCAACAGCTATGCGCCTCTACGCCGGAAAGATTCCCGTGATCGGTGCCGAGATCATCAAGGCACTGGTCGACGCGGAGGAGATCTCGGTCACCGACCGTGCCGAGGCGGAACTCGACGTGCAGGCAGTCCTGAAGGAGTACCTGCGCCTAGAGCGGGAGATCACCGACAAGACGAAGGACTTGCTGCAAAAGCGCAACCTGCCCTACGAGCAGTTCGGCAAGGTCAAGCGCTCCCTCGCCAACGAGAAGAGTTTCGGCCTGGGTGAAGAAGGTCTGGAGTGGATGACCACGCAGATCATCGAGTCCTTCATGCAATCCCTGCATGTGGACGAGATCTTCGCCGACGACGCCTCCCTGCGCAAACGGATGGTTGACATTCTCAGGAAGCACATGCTGGTCGACGACGAGGTCGACGCTGAGGTGCGCCGCCGGATCAAGAACCTGGAAGAGGGAACCGCAACCTGGGAAGTCGAGTACCAGAAGGCGCTCGAGCAGATCAAAAAGAACCGGCGCCTCGACGAGAAGTAGGCGCTGGTACCGCGACTGGTTCGGGTGGCCGGTTCCGGGGCCGGAACCGGAGCCGAATCCCCCTTCGGGGACTTCGGGACCTACCACCCACCCTGCCCACCCCGCGCGCTTCGCGCGCGCCCTCGCCGGGACCGGCCGTCGGATCCGGCTCCGGCCACCGGCTCCCCCTTCGGGGACTTCGGGACCCGCCACCCACCCTACCCACCCCGCGCGCCTCGCGCGCGCCCTCGCCGCTGCCGTCCGTCCGGCCGCTCAACCAGTTGCGAACTTGCGAGAGGCGGTACTAGTCGCGTGGGGAGCCCGCCGGCTTTGCCCCCTGCGGGGACTTCGGGACGGCCCGCCACCCTACCCACCCCGCGCGCTTCGCGCGCGCCCTCGCCGGCGGCGTACCATCGCGGGAGGGTTTGGGAACCCTCCCAGGGTTCCCATGTCAGACCGGTCGCTTGCGCACGATGGGTTCACCCGCTGGGATGGACGGACTGGCCGGCGGCAGACCCCTGGGCTCAGGCCTCTGCATCGGACCAGGTTGTGGTCGCGGGCGCCGATCCCGAGCCAGCGACAACACCATGCGCACCGCCTTGTCGATGCCCACCGCCACGTCGGCCAGGCGCGCGTCGTCGTACATATAGGCTGGCGTGCTGACCACGTTGATCTTCTGGTCGACCACGATGTCTCGCACCGGGCACGGTCGCACGTCAGCGCCCATGACCGCGGCGTGCTTGGCAGGCTCGCAAGCACGCGAGCCGAGCGTGATGCGCACACCCGCCACCGGCCCGAGCACCCGCGCGGCCAGGATAGGCGCCAGGCAAATGAATCCCATGGGCCGGCGCCGCGCCAGCATGGACTTGAGCAGACGTTCTACGTCCGGATGCACGTTGCAGACTACACCCTTGTCGGCGTAGTTCGACAACACATAGGCTACGCCGTAGCCGCCGGGGAAGATGAGTGCGTCGAGCTCGTTGTCGCGCACGCCCGCAATGTCGCGTAACTGGCCGCGCGCGATGCGCGCCGATTCCGCCGGCACTCGTCGGGGGCTCGCCGAAGGGTCGACCTTGCCACTCAGATGGTCGACCACCCGCGACTGCGCCAGGTCCGGGGCAAGGCAGACCGGTTCAGCCCCGCCGCGCTCGAGCGAGAGAAGAGTCAGTACTGCCTCGCGAACCTCGGAACCATCCTCGGAGCCGCAGCCTGATAGAACGACACCCACGCACTTGGCCATGGCCACAGCGCTAGCAGATTTTCCCGCGAGATCCAAGTTGAGTCAGATCTGATCCTACAGCGCGCTCAGGGAAAGACGCAGTAGCTCGGGCAGGGGCTCGTGCCTGTGCAGGCAAAGGACGGGATGCAGAGCTGACCTGCCACACACGGATGGCTCGAGTCGCAGGTGACGCCAGTGGTGTAGGTGCAGGCCCCGGCCGGCGCGCTCCCGCTGGGTCCCAGGGTCACCACGCAGGCCTGCATTTCCCCGCCGCAGCCCATGGTGATCGCGGCATCGCCCAATGTCCACGGACCGCAGCCGCTCGCCATGCTCACGCACACGCCAGAACACGAGGGCCCGGTACAAGCAGCGCGCGGGTCGCTCACGCAGGCCTTGCCGGCGGCGCAGGGCCTGGCCATGTCGCAAGCCACGATGTCACCGCTGCGACAAAACCCGCCATAGGCCACGCCGACGTGGGCCCAATAGGTGAAGCACGAGTTCGAATAGGTTTTCCCGTCACAGCCGCACACTGGCGAGAACAACATCGGGCAGGCAGACGGAATGGTCGTGCAGGTTCCCGCGGGCGCGCCGCATGCCGTGGGTCTGCAAAAAACCAAGTCGTCATAGCTCGGGCCTCCGCAGCCGTCCTGCGAGACGCAAGGACCGCTGGGCAGGTCTGGACACTCCCCCACGAAGTCCACGTTGATGGCAAACGCTGCCGCCTCGCAATCGTTGAAATACCTGACGTGGTCGCAGCCGCATACCGGGGTGTTGTTCGGGGGAATCCCGGCGTCGGCGCAGGGCGGGTGAAACTCCTCCCAGCAGGCAAGAGCGCTCGGCTCCCCTTCGCAGATCCCCGTGGCTGCTGCGCAGCTCGTCTTCTTGCAGTACATCCCGGGATCGCAGTCGGCGTTGGTCGAACAGGTACCCCCAGGTGGCGGCAGCGGACACGGGCCTCGCGACGCCACGTTGACGCCTTCGCCGTTGGCTATGCATTCATAACTGTAGGTCGTGCCATCGCAGCCGCATACCAGTTCGGACTGGGCCGTGCAATTCTCGGGAACGCAGAAATACGTGTTCCGATTGCCGGGGCGAACCGCGCACATGCCGGCGGCGGAGGGATCACAGCTATCCTTCTTGCAAAACTCTAAGATCGGGTCGCACTCCGAGTTCTGCCTGCAGCCTCCGGCAGAAACCGGAACATCGCCGGAATCTCCCAAGACCGGGGAATCGGCGATCGCCCTCGCGGCATCCCTGGCATCCGGCACGGCCGCGAAAACCGGGACATCGGCCGACGCTCCCAGGGCATCCCTGGCATCCGCCACGGCCGCGATGTCGGGGCGAACATCAGCAGGCGCTCCCAGGGCATCCCTGGCATCCGCCACGGCCGCGATGTCGGGGCGAACATCAGCGGGCGCGACGGCGGCGCCGTCCCTCGCTGCCAGCGTGTCAGCCGGTGCATCGCCACCGCCCGGCGATCCGGCATCAACAGCCGAGTCGGACACGATCGGCGTCACGCCATCGAAACCGATGGCGTCGGGCCCGGCACCGTCCGGCTTTGCCGCGCCTCTACCGCAACCCAAACAGCCGGCGATCGCCAGAACGAACCATCGCGCATGAGTCATTCGAGCCGAGGCCTCTCCTTGCCCATACCCGCATGATACGCCTCGGGCAGGGGTGCTGCTATTGCGTCCGGAAGTGGTCCAGGTTGAGATACTTGAAATACTCGGCGTCGGTAACTACGGGCAATCCTGCGGGCAGTTGCAGTGATTCTCGCCCAGGCCACAGATCTGGTCGCCACACGACGTGCACACGTACAAGCCCGAACCTGGGGGATTGGTGCAGGACGCAGTGTCTTGGTAGTAGTAGACCTCAACCAGTCCGGGACAGCAGCCCCTAAAGAAGCCGATCTGTCCCTCCGTCATGCACGAACCCAGGCACACGCACGCCCCGCCGGGGGAACAGACACTCTGGCAGCTCTCGCGCGTCCCACATCTACCGGGATTGGAGGAACAGTCCAGACTGCACAGGCACTGGTGCACGGTCAGATCGCAGTAGGGCCGCCAGCCGGTTCCGCAGGAGGTAGCGGAGCAGTCGGTTGCGCAGCCTGCCGTTCCTCCGTCCGCGCCACCTGTCCCGCCAAGGCCACCTGT
>Ga0182017_10001663_pt1 | contig 17105 bp, 17 predicted proteins | sample 712E3DmetaG_FD_120492 | JGI IMG/M metagenome (GOLD analysis project Ga0182017, IMG submission 120492) | Permafrost microbial communities from Stordalen Mire, Sweden - 712E3D metaG | ecosystem: Environmental > Terrestrial > Soil > Wetlands > Permafrost | place: Sweden: Stordalen | collected... | reverse complement strand
TCAGCGCCGCAGCTTAGCGCCGATCCGTTAGGCGGCGCTGAAGAAATGGATTGGCAAATGAAGAAAGATTCAATTCATCTGGGATATTATATGCGAAAACTGATCCGAAGTTATTGGCCTCTTACGGTTGCAATTTCTGTGTTTGTTTTAACCATCGCGTTTTCTCTGATGGCTGAACTCCGTCAGACAGAGGGACGTCTTGTCTATGCTCTCGATGACGCGTATATCCACATGGCAATGGCAAAGAACCTTGCCCAGCATGGCATCTACGGCGTGACAGAGTATGAATTTAACTCATCTTCCTCCTCTCCACTGTGGACGTTCTTCCTTACATTTGTTACTTCGATATTTGGTGTTCATGAAATCATCCCATTTCTTTTGAATATTTTGCTAGGGTTGGCAATTCTCATAGTCCTGCATACCTTGCTGAGACGGGCAGCTGTCGATCCGGTGATAATTGCTTTTGTTCTCTTAGCTATTATCTATGCGACTCCCATGCCAGCCATGGTATTTTCAGGAATGGAACATCTGTTCCATATTCTCCTCACGATTATCTATCTCTGGATCTTCGCCCGTATCATAACAGCAGAAAGAAATTCTTCCTTGAGCACGGAGTACGTGCTGTTTTTTACATTTGCTGCAGCATTGGTGCTCATTCGGTACGAGAGTTATGCTCTCCTCGTAATCACAGGTTTATTATTCCTGCTTCGCCGTCGATGGAAAATGTCCGCAGGCATTTGTTTGGCAGGGGTTCTCCCGCTCGTCACCTATCAAGTAATCTCTGTCGCTCATGGGTGGTCATGGCTTCCGAATTCAGTTCTCATTCGTACGGGTGTGTCGAATGCCGGAGCAGGAACGGGTTCGGGACATTCCTCCATATTGTCGTCAATTATTTCCCGCGTGTATGGTGTGTTATCCAACTTCATCAGTAATTTGGACACAGGTCTGCATCTCGTGGCATTGATAGTCGTATCAGGTACCCTCTTGTTGATTTCTATGAATCGGACATCGTCGTTTTGGACTCTACGAAAGGTGATGGTGACGGTTTTCATCCTTGCCGCTCTTGCACACCTGATGTTCGGACACATCGGTCATTTCTTTCGCTACGAAGCTTATCTTATCGCGACCGGTCTATTCGTTTCTGCCTGTATCATTCCGGAGGTCACCCCTATCTCAATGCCGGGATTAACGGGAATAAGCAAGAGAATGTTGCTCATATTGGTATCCTTTTTGGCTTTAATTCCTCTGACAATCCGAATTGAAGATTCATTGGCACTTACTCCTGTTGCTTGTCGCAATATCTTCGAACAACAATACCAAATGGGAATGTTTCTTCAACGCTATTATCCGGATGCATCTGTTGCGGTGAATGACATCGGAGCTGTATCCTACCTGACCCATATTCATCTTTTGGATCTGGTCGGATTAGCGAGCATCGAAGTTCTGCAGCTAAAACATGTTGGAGAATATAATACCGAGTACATTCAGGAATTATGTAAAAAGCATGGAGTACGCATAGCCATAGTGTATGATTCTTGGCTTGAGCGTATCGCCATCCGGGAAAATCCGCTCCAATGGAAGAAGGTTGGCGAATGGAGGATTGTCGACAATGTGGTCTGCAGTGACGATGTCGTCTCATTCTATGCGGTCCAGCCATCAGAGATGGAGAAACTTGTTCAGAATCTCCGGAATTATTCTTCCATCCTTCCTGTACATGTAAAACAAATAGGGCAATATATGGAGAATGTTTCCCTGATCGTCCGATGAAAATAAAACTATTATTATGGCGCCGCCTTCCAAGAAACTCATTGAGTTGCCGTAGGAATGAGTTGAAAGCCTAACGATTTCGCTTTGTCGTTAAGGTTTCGGATAAGCCGGGCTTTATAATTTTCATTGTAATAGTTTTCACTAAGGTCAACGTAATCAACTTTGTCTTTGAGCATTTTGTAAATAATGCGAGCCAGTTTGTGGGCAGTGGCAATATTGGCCATGGGGGCGCCATATTTAGCACGGATTCTTCTATAGAACGCGCCGAGGGCACACTTGGCATTGGCGAGGGAGAAAGCAGCCAATCGCAAGGCTTTGTTGGCTTTGTTTTTTGATTTTGGCGTATGCGAGAGAAAGACTTTGCCGCCAGTGATTTTGTTGTTTGGGGCAAGTCTGAGCCAGGCACAGAAGTGTTTCGAAGTTTTCCATTTGGACATATCAGTACCGATATCTGTAATGATATCTTGAACAGTGGACGTATTGAGGCCATCGACTTGTACAAGGTCCACCCCACAAATGCGGTAGAGCTGAGTTCGGAGATCAAAGGTGGGAGCATTCTTGTTTTTCTTATGGACATTGCGTTTTAATGGTTTGAGTGGACGATCTTTTTGGTTGACCAGAGAAGGCAAATGTGCATACATGGTTTCAGTTTGGGCATCCAGTTGTACGACGAGGGAAGAATAATAGTCATAGAGATCGAGCATTTGTTTGAGTTGGAAGATATATTCTGTTCTATAATTGCCTTGGAGTGAGAGCTCGATTTCTGTTTGAGATTTTTTGCAATGGGGATCGCGGAAGGAGGATAAATACGTGGGATCCGTTTTCCCTGCAACGATAGCACGCAGGATATGCATGCTTGTTGTGCCAGTAATATCGCTGATGACATTCGTAAGTTTGATATTCATCTGTTGGAGAATTTTTTGGATATGTTGAACGTGTGAAGCGCGGTAGCGCAGGAGATTGGCTCTGTGACGAACCATATCGCGCAGGGCACGCATGTTCTGCTCTGGGATAAAAGAACCATGCAAAAGACCGTAGGTATGCAGTTGCTGAATCCACTGGCAATCTTGGATATCGGTTTTTCGACCGGAGACATTCTTGATTTTGCGAGCATCGACCAACAGGACATCAAAGCCGTGTTCGACGAGGATTTCAAAGAGAGGTATCCAATAGACACCGGTGGATTCCATGGCAACGGTGGTGATGTGGCAGTCTTTGAGCCACTGTGCAATGGACAGTAAATCACGCGTGAAGGTTCCAAAGACGCGCACGAACTGTTCATCGCGGTCTTCAGGAACAGCAACATACATTTGGCTGTCGCCGACATCAATACCGGCAGCGTTGAGGTTGATATGCTTGAGGGCATCGAGGCGGACGATCTTGTTGCTCTGCGTCTTCTTTTTTCTCATTGGAGAACTCCTTACCTTATGCGTGAAAGAAAGCACGATGCTCTTCAGCCGACAGTTTGAGTGTATGGAACTCTTCCAAGCGGGGTTCGGTCATAATTCTGAAGAACATCGTGTTTGTTTTTTATTGTTTGTGATAAGATACAAGGAGTTTCTCTTAAACAAGAATCGGGCGAAGCCAGATGGGCCGCCTAACCAGGCACTCCCGCCTAACAACACGGCGGGCAAGCAAGCTGGCGGAATGAGCGTGCTGCAAAATTCATGGTGAATAAAGGTCTTGTGTTTAATTGAAAGTTGGTACAATGAACTTGCTTCGTTTTGTACATATTGAAAATTATCAGCGCCGCAGCCCCGAACAAAAACATTTCGGGGTAAACTGAGCGCCGGTCCGTTAGGTGGCAAGCGATATTATGAAACACCTATTATTGATCTCAATATTATTTGTCTCGTGTTCGATCGTAAATGGTCATCATAATTATTCGGTTGAGCGTTATCATGTTTACGAATCAATCCTTGAGAGAGAAATACCTTGGACTCAATTCAACAAGGTTCTAATAAGTGACGAGACGACGAAAGGAGTTTCAAATATTAATTTAGTGATCAAGCTTGAAGATAGTGAAGTTGTTCAGATTAATGATCTCCGCTTGTTAAAGAATCGCTGGCATGATTTCAAACCAGAAGAATTCTCTAGCGAATACATCTATAGAAACACTCATACATATTCGCTTGATTCAGATTCACTTCATCTTCACAATAAAGTAGAATCGGTCAATCTAAAGAATTTTAATTATTCCGAATATTCTCGAAATGACCACTATGATTATGGCATTATTTATTGTTATTCAATGCCAGCTTTTAATAAAGACTACACTGAGGCCGTTGTTTATTATCAATATTATTGTGGACATTCACGCGGAGAAGGAGCATGGTTCTGGCTTAAGAAGTTTCAAAATAATTGGAAGGTGATTGGAAAATATCAAGCATGGTCATCTTAAGTTGGCTTGCCACCTATCCAGTGGCTCAAGCTGACAGAATAAGCGTGGGAGCAATTTACATTGCGAGTAAAATTCGAGAGTAAAAGAAAAACATCCAGCGTGAACTCACTTCCTTGAATGCATTACGAAAGTTGGTCGCGCTGCGGCTTAGTCGCAATCGTTGGGGCACAACCAAATTTGAAAACAATAATAAATGTTTTTGATTCTGTCTTTCTTTTTCGCCTTTTTGAATTTGGGCGCAATATTAGAAATTGCAGCTCGATAGTTCAAAGCTAAATCTTACAATAAAAACAATATAGGAATGTGAAATGAAAACAAAAATGATAATAATTTTTTCGTTATTAGGAATTATTACCTTAACATTGGTTGCACAAAATAACACCATTGATTATTTTGGCCAAACGCTACCGGGTGATTCAGCAGTTATTTTTGCTCCTGGAATCATTTCTCTTCCTAATCGGTCAGAATGCCGTATTGTCTTTTCACCAAACGGTAATGAGTGTTATTTTAATGTTTGGGCGACCGATTACTCGAGTGCGAAAATTTACTATACAAAGCGTGAAAATAATATCTGGACACCCCAAGTGGAAGCATCATTCTCTATAGGCCATATGGCTAGCGGACCATTTATGTCGTTAGACGGAAACAGCCTTTATTTTCACTATGCGAATTATAAAGGCCCGGAACTCTACAATATTTGGATGGTACAACGTACTTCCCAGGGGTGGAGCGAACCTCAGCATCTACCATCACCTATCAACTCTAACTACAGGGATGGCGCTTATTCTGAAACCAAGGATGGCATAGTCTATTTTGGATCTAATCGCCCCGGCGGTTATGATAATAAAGGTGACATCTGGCGGACGCATAAAGTTTCTGGACAACTGTTACAGGTAGAAAACCTGGGTGCAACTGTAAACTCTACTGCCTGGGATGCTTCTCCTTGTATCGCACCTGATGAATCATATCTTATCTTCACATCAGAACGCGCCGGCGGTTATGGATACTCCGATCTATATATAACTTATAAAAAAGAAAATGGTGGCTGGACTATACCTGTAAATATGGGAATGAATAACTATGGGATTAATCTTAAAAATAAGGCCACTGGCGATGCAGCACTCTCGCCCGATGGACGGTTCCTGTTCTTCTCACGTAATGGGGATATTTATTGGATAAGCATAAAAATAATAGATGACATTAAGAAAGTAGTCTTGAATACAAAATATTCCAAATAATACAGAACTACAAAAAAAGGAAAATAGTAAACCCTGCGCCGAACAAGCACAATAGCCGATAATGATTGCGTCCTAACCAGGCGCTACCGCCCAAAGGTAAAGCATGGCGGGTTAACAAGCTGACGATTGCCAGCCTGCCAAAAGGTGAAGCAAGGCGGGCAGGCTGGGTACGTTAAACATGGCGAAAATAGGTCGGGTGCAAAATTGAAAATTCTCAGTGTGAACTATAGAAATAGTAACACGCTTCGCGTGTTACGGTTACGGGGCTCTGCCTGTTTTCAGCAACTTGAAAATTATCAGTACCGCAGCCCCGAACAAAAACATTTCGGGGTAAACTTAGCGCCGGTACGTTAGGCAACAAGCGGAAGAGTAGCAACCTTATAATAAGGAGACAACATGAAAAAGCCGAGTGCTAACCAAGGCCAGTCGGCATCGGAGCTCATCTCGAAAAGAATCGCCGAACTCGGGGACTGGCATGGTAAAACCCTTAGTAGGATGCGCAAGCTCATCAAGAAAGCTGACCCGGCAGTCCTCGAGGAGTGGAAGTGGATGGGCACTCCGATCTGGTCGCATGACGGCATCATCTGCACTGGCGAATCCTACAAGAATGTCGTGAAACTTACATTCGCCAAGGGCGCGTCTCTGAAGGATCCGGCCCGTCTCTTTAACTCGAGTCTCGAAGGAAACGTACGCCGCGCGATCGACATCCACGAAGGAGAAGAAGTTGACGAATCCGCCTTCAAGGCACTGGTTCGCCAAGCAGTCGCTCTCAATAGTACTGGCAAGTTGAAACCTTCGAAGGAAGCGAAATCATAAAGGATTCTGCTCCCGAACAGGTCCGATATCGGAATAGCTTGTTGCCTAATCAGCGGCTTAAACTGACCGACTGAGCCCCGCGAAAAAACACGCGGGGCAGACGTGGTACGTTATGCATGGCAAGTAGAGGTTTCGGTCCTTAATAATAAACTTTTCAGCATGAACTTGGTTCGTTCAGTGTATTTTGAAAGTATTCAGTGCGGCAGTTTACTTGTCCGCCGTCTTTTTGGCGGAGCTTCCATCCGTTAAGGCGCACGAGTAATAATATACCTCGCAATCTATAACAATAACTATTATGAAAAACATAGCAAAATATCTAACATTTACCGACCTTTTCCAGATAAAAAGTAAGAAATGGAAAATCGTTGAATACATTATTACAGGAATATTTATTATTTACGTAGGGTTAATTTGCTATCCCAATTTGTTATTTGGCCATTCAATTAAATATCGAAATTTCACTGTGTACTCTACAAGGGAAATTGACAGTAACATCTACAATATCTTAGACAATGCTAAAACCAATTTATGCAATTCTAGCATTAACGATACGACCATAACTTATAGAATCTATTTATGCAATAATTATTCGTTCTATTTATTCTTTGCACCAAAATCAAGAAAAGCATTTGCTAACACCTATAGTATTATTCACAATATTTATATTTCCAATTGCGATATAAAAAGAAATGAAGCATATAAAAACGATGAAAAAGATAACTATGTTCGGCATTTAAGCGAATTGGTGGCCCACGAAGCTTCTCATATATTAACGGAAAAGAAATTGGGGTTTTGGAAATATTTGTTTTTAGAGGGATGGAAAAATGAAGGTTATAGTGAATTTGTTGGGTATAATAAAGCGGTAAGGTTTACGTCGGTGAAAGAATTTTAAAAGCAAATATGAATAATGACAGATCTCACGTATGGTATCAAAAGTACTATTTTGCTGTTTCGTATTTAATGCAAATCGAGAGAATGAACTATGAAGATATGATTGCAACTAAATATACTCTTGACGATGTATTAAGAAAAATAGAAACGATGAAATCTGAAAATTGAATCTCAAAGACGTGCGCCTCACCAGGTGCTCCCCGTTATCCCGCTACAAAACAGCGGGACGCAAACAACACGGAAAGAAACGGGATTTCGCAACAAAGGCGGGACAAGCTGACCACGACTTCGTCGGGGCAAGCGGAATGAACATAGTGCATAGGTATCAGTCTTTATAATGACTTTTTTAACATGAACTATAGAAATAGTAACACGCTGCTCATGTTACAGTATCAGAAGCATATTTGCATATTTTTAGGTATCTCACATCATGGGAAAACAGTATATGCGGCCGCTGGCTGTGACACGGCACGTTAACATACAATTAATATTCATTAGGGGAGAGTTGTAATGAAAAGTACATTATTTTTGCCGGCAAACTTTTTAAACTGACTTATGTTTATAACAAACGATATGGAGGTTTAGATGTTCAATATCAGAAATACATTGGCAGTATTCCTATTGATTCTTATTACTTCCGGGATCTGTCAGGCACAGTTTTTAGATTCTTTTAAAAGTAAAAAAATAGAAGGATGGTTTTTTTTTACCGGTGATGGCGCCGCAACAATGGATTTTGTCCAAATGGACGGATATGCACGTATTCTTGTAGATGCGACAAAAGACAGGGACAATGTCTATTGGACGTTAATTAAACGTGATGTATCGGCTTTTCTGGATTTAAACAAATTGAAAAATCCGTCTTTTCAATTACGCGTTGAGGCAAGGGTGCGTGTTCATAATGCGCCGCGACGGGTTAATATGATGGTGAATACACAAAGAACGACAAATTTTCATATCGATTTAATGGAGTTTGATATACCGGATACATCAGAATGGCACACCATCAGCATGACTACTAAAAAATTTGATGCTGTTCCGGGTGACACAGTTTATGTACAGTTGTGCGTTACAGATTATGGCTTAGGTAAATATTATGTCGATCTGGATTATTACCGCGCCGACATTGTGGATGTTCATCTTGCCGGACCCGATAAAGGAGAGCTCGTACCATATCATCCGCCTGTGCCGGATATTGGCATTTTTTCGAATCATCTTGTTGTCACTCATGACTGTTTGATTAATTCTGATTTTCCTGATGTCAACTTTAATAACTGGCATGTTAAAGAACAAAATGGCGACGCACGAATATTGACAGTTAATGCAAATCAATGGGCTATTGTAAGATGGAATTTTGAAAAATATAAGAATGAAAAAGTTGATGGACCGGGTTTATTGGAATTAACTACGCAATCTGTCCCGATAGGCGGCAACTATATTGAAGCGTTTGGTGAAGATTTTGGCATAGAGTTTGGTAAAATAAGAGTAATTGAAGTCATTGGAGGAGATCCTCAGTGGGATCAGAATAAAGTGACATACAACAATTTTATGCAGGGTAATATTTATTCCGATGTTTTTAATACTCAGATGATTTATGATACTGAGATATCTGATAAACCCGGAAGTAAAAATTTCATTATTATTTCAAAACCGGTATTACAGCGCATACTGGATGGGAAAACAAAAGGGTTACTTATTCGTCCTTTAGGCGCTTTAGATGCGTCTTTTTATGCTTCGGAAAACCAACCGGAGAATAATGGCCCAAAACTGCATTTCAATATTGAAAAATAAAATGGAATGATTATTGAATTAGAGATCGATCATACAATTTATTATTTCATATTTAGTAAAACTCTTGTTGTGCGTTATCAGCCGGTTTTATAAAAACTGCAAAATAAGATTTGGAAAAGGTGTTAATTTTATTCTCTATAAACAATTTCTGAACCTTAAATTATTTTAGAAGAGGATACTGTATGAAACGATTTATAAATATCTTTTCACTTATTTTTCTTATATATAATCTTACTGTCGCGCAGAAACCAACTGTTCCCGATTGGGCACAGCCGGCATCCCCAACGCATACACAGGTATCGCCTCCGACAGATTTTCACCGGCCCGCCAGGACATTCAATAAATCTATTGGCATATTCGATGGCCAGTCCGACATCGGTGCTGCAATGCTGACAGGCTGCTCTCGTTACGACTCCATCACAGAGCAGTATACCATTATCTCCGCCGGTTATAATGTATGGTACGTGCGCGATGAATTCCGGTTTCTCTGGAAGAAAATGTCGGGAGATATTTCGCTGGCAGCTGATATCAGCTATCCGGATTCGTTAGGCTTTGGTGACCGCAAAGCAGTCCTCGTCATCCGCCAGAGTCTCGATGACGATTCCAAAGAAGCGATCGTAGCCCTGCATGGAGCTGGAATGATTCATCTGGCGTGGCGTCCTGAGAAGGGCCTCCGCATTAAAGATATGGAGTACCGCATCGGCAGCCGCGGTGGCCTTCCAGGCGGTAATTCACCGGACGATCTTATTACCGCCCACGCCAAGCGTATCGGCATTGAAAAACGTGGCGATTCCTTTGCTCTTTTCGTTAGCATGAACGGTGAATCGATGAACCAGTTCGGCGCTCCCATTCAACTGCACATCGCTGAGCCGTTTTATGTCGGTATAGGTTTTTGCTCGCATCTGCCAGACAAAGCTGATACTGCCATACTGTCCAACGCTATTCTTGTGAACTCCGCCGGCGAGATCCATTAAGCATGGCGAATAGAGGTACGGGTCTTAATGAGAAAGTCATCATAATGAGCTTTAGAAATTGAAACATGTTATGTGCATTACAGGATCGGAAGTATATATGCGTAGCTTTAGGTAGCACTGGTCCGTAATGCAGCGAAACAAACAGAGATTTAATATGAAACGAATAATTCCAGCATTGTTTGCAATTCTCCTTTTTTCCTGCAAGGATTCCAGTGTGAACAATCAAAATCAAAACAGCACCGGCATGTTCTTCGAGATTGAGAATGTAAATTATGCATGGGGAATTTTCTATCAAGGAATCATAATTGACCCACATGGCAACGAATATTCGTACAATCCGGGGAAAGATAACGTCCATTTCTTGTACAATTCTGATGGGTACTATACCGATCAAGAACTTCAGTCAAAATATCAGCATGCTAAAACATATATCAAAAACATTCCTTGCGATAGTCTCAACTGGAGCCACGATCTAGCGACAAAAGTAACAACAACTGAGTACTCCGATACAACTCGTGTTGGTGCAGATATGGGAAGCATCATCTATTCGATCTATATCTATCAGGCGCAAGCCAATAAATATCAAAAAATAGTTCTCAGGGTAGAAGGTGATGCGACCTTCTACAACAGGTCTGAAAGCGCAATTGCATTAGTAGTTTGGTTAAAACAATTGTAGTCGCTGCTTAACCAGCAGCTCCCCGCTAGCTCGCTCGACTGAACAGTCGTTCGGACGGAAATGTTCGGCGGAGAGCCCGCTATCCCTCTACGAATTCGGGCGGGAAAGGCGGCGGGATCACATTATGAGGCCGCTGATTGTGAGATGGCAATACATTAAAATATAAAATTGAAACTTTCGATTATTAAAAATATTTCTTTTCTTATTCTTGGCCCGTACATGTTCGGATTATCGCCTGCAGATAGTTCGTATGATGAGTACGCTTTCGGCATCGGAGGCGGACAATATGCCACATATGACTGCTCAGGCCAGGCTCATCCAAATTCCATTGTTGATGCCGGAGTAAAGGTGACACACAAATTTGAGGCGCCCTTTAGAGTGGGAATGTGCATGTCTTTCTATTCATTACATGGAGAAACGCGGGCTGTACCTTATCCTGATCTCGCACTCGATTTTAAATATTTCTCTCTTGGAACGACAGGCGTCCGAATTGGATTAGAGGGCGGTCCTTACGGCGAACTTTCTTTTCTCGATCAAGTTCCACTTTTCACCGGCAAAGGATGCTTCCGCGCTGGGGTCGGTTTAAAAACAAGTGAGGATGCACGGATCTGGCTGGGAGTGAATACCTTTCCCTATAATAAAGGTGCTTTCGCCGGACAATTGGATTTTCCAATAACGAACAATCAATTTCTTTTCTTCAATGGCCGGTATGGAGAATCGAGCGGTGTTCCTGAATATGGTTTTTCTATTGGAACGAGAATAAGAATAAAATAAAAATCAAACAAGAGCGGAAAAATAACCCATGGATACAACTGCACAAAAACCAAGAGTATTAATTATTGATGACAGTCCTACCATTCGGCGTATTGTACAGAGTGTGTTCGTGCGTGAGGGGTTTGAGGTATCCTTTGCCAGCGAAGGCAGTGAAGGAGTCCGGCTTGCATTGATGAATCCTCCTAATATTATTATTCTTGATATTATGATGGAGGGACTTCATGGATTTGAAGTGTGCAAGATGCTTCGCGCCAATTCAAGCATGCGCCGAACTGCAATTATTATCATGTCGGGGAGATCGTACAAACCGGATATAGATATGGCGATGGAACTCGGTGCTGATTCATACATTGTAAAACCATTTTCATCTGAAGAGATTCTTAAAATCGCCATCGAACACATGAATGAACGCGCCAGTCGACCATGATGAACAATCGATTCTCATGTGCCTGGTACATTATCGGGCCGCCGGCCATGAGGCGGCTGAATAAAATCTTATTGGCGGTGTTATCATAATAAAAGGGTCATACTATGATGAAACGATTGATAAGAACAGAGAATGTTCCGATGCTCATTCCGCGTATTATTGTCGGCCTGATTTTTCTTTCTGAAGGTATTCAAAAATTTATTTTTCCTGAATTGGTGGGCACGGGAAGGTTTACTAAAATAGGGTTCACAAATCCTGAATTTTGGGCTTCGTTTTCAGCGTGCTTTGAAATAACCTGCGGGGTTCTTATTGTATTTGGTTTCTTAACCCGATTGGCATCAATCCCGCTCTTTATCATCATGGCAACTGCTTTTGTGACTACAAAATATCCTTTGGTAGTCGAAAAGGGTTTCTGGATATTTGCACACGAATACCGCACCGATTTTGCAATGACAATGCTCTTGCTGCTCTTGATTCGATACGGCGGTGGTCAATATTCTCTTGATAAATTATTTTACGACAAACCCAAAAAATAATTTCGCCGACAATTCATCAGGCGCACTTCATACAACAAATCATAGGCACTAAGGAATGAGAACGCTTATTATCGTTATTACGATGTTCATTATCATTTCGGGATCGATTCCATTGTACAGTCAAAAGACAACTTCAACAGAAACTATCAACCTGGCTGATTCGGCAGCAGGTACCATTCAAAACTGTCGAACTCTTTATTCAGATGGCCAATATGTAAAAGCTATTCACATTCTCCATGCAAATGGACTTGATACTATGGTAGCCCGGGCCTCTTCTCTTGCCGGGCTGTCTTACTCTGCCATCAACGATTATGAAAACGCACTCTCCTATTTGAAAAAGGCATGCATATTGGATTCCACTAATGTCTCGTATCGGTTTCAGTTAGGAACGTTTTTGTCACAGTGCGGTTTCATGGGAGATGCGGAACGAGAGTACAGGCAGATCATTACTTTAGACAGCACATTCCTCCCAGCCTTTGTCCGACTTGGTATCATCTATAATGATCAGAAATTGTACCAACAAGCTCAAGCATACTTCGCGTATGTTGTGGAGAAAAATCCGCGCGATTATCTCTCCAACTATTATTTGGGAACGTTATCTGTTGGTTTGGGACAAAAAGATACGGCGATGTATTTTCTCGGTACCTGTCTTCAGCTCAATAACGGATTTGTACCGGCTCTTGATGTTCTCGCATCGCTGTGGTATTCAAAGAAGGATTATAGAAATGCTCTCGAACTTTATCAAAAAGCATTTCAATTTCGCCCTGCAACTGCCGACTTTATATACAAGGTGGGTTTATGCAATCGCCAGTTAAAGGAATATGCTCAAGCGATAGCATGTTTTAGCAGAGCTGTGGCGATCGATACACTCAATGCTTCGTATTTAGCACAACTCGGCTATTGCTACTTTTTTAAGGAGCGTTATGATTCTTCAATATATTATAGTTTGAAAGCCATTTCTTACGACAACGAGAATTATCAATACTATGCCAACCTTGCGTTATCGTATCAAAAACTAGACTCCACTGACAGGCTCGTTGATGTGTACAAAAAAATGATCGATTTGCATGACCCTGATGAAATTGCAAACCTTTACACCCGAATTGCTGCAGTATATTCTTCAACGGGGCACAATGCGAAAGCCATCAGTGCCTATAAGTCAGCTCTTGCTATAGCACCGTCAAACCCAATAGCGCTATTTTTCCTGGGGTCACTCAGTCAACAAGCGGGAAATTTTTCGGAGGCACGCTGGGCGTATGAAGAGTATCTCCACATAACAGTGGTGGATTCATCACAGAATACAACGCGAAAATATGTGAAATCTATATTAAAGGAATTGAATAATAAGCCCAAACAATCTTCTCACTGATACTGAAGGCACCAATCACAAAAAGGAACGATGAACATGAAGCCAAAATTATTTTGCCGCTCAATCATCTTTTCAGCTCTTATACTGTTCACAATCAATAATGTACTGTTAAGTCAAACGACTGTTGTAAAAGGGAAATTATTGGATGTTGAAGGGAATCCTTCAAAATATGCTCTTGTCGGTATTGCTGCGAGAATAGGTGGAAACGCACACGATTATGTCCGCTGTGATCCAAAAGGCAATTATTCGATAACATTGACAAGTCATGGGCAGAATTTTCTTATATATTCGATCCCAAGTCATAGCTCTTTGAGTATTCCTGTTCAAAATAATAAAGACAAAGAGTTTACGATCGATGTCACATTAGCGCCTTATAAGTATAAAGAAAATTTCGATGATATCGGTGTAGCCGGAACAATGAACGATTTTAATATGCGATCTCCGGAAAAAATGAAAAAGAGGGATGATGGCACCTATGCAATTGAAATAACCAGCAATCAAAAAGAAATAAAATACGAATTGTGCGGTATTGAAAAGTATAACCGAACAATCAACGCTCCGGGATCTATGACGTTTGAACCGGATTCCACCGGCGATTACTGGTCCATTGTAAGTGTCATCGGGGGAAAAGCAACCATTGTATTCGATCCTTCTAAACTCTTGAGAAAGGATGCTGATTATATGGTGAGCTTTAACGGTAGTGATTATGATGAAAAATTATTTAAAGTAAATGATGAGTATGGAAAGATAAACACTGATGCTTCTCAAAAGATGCGGGAATATAGGGAGGCGGGGAAAAATTCTCAGGATTTTCAGTATGATAGAGGCAGTTACTTTGAAGAACTTCTTAAGAAGATTGATGCAGAGAAGGACCGGGAATTCAAAGAGTATTTAGAACTGGTATACGTCTCATTCTCCATGTATAAGCCACTAGAATATAGTTTTGAAAAAGCAACGTCATTTTTTGAATCTATTGCGCCGGAAGAATCTGCGTGGGAACTCATGCCTTCAGCTTTTTACGCGTATCATTTTTTATTCGCCCAATACAAATGGAACGAATTGGAGGACAAATTCTTAAAGGCTTCCAGGGATAACACTATCAAGGTCTCTATCTTGTCCGGCAGGCTAGCGAATGCAAAATTTTCGGGCAAAGAGGAAGAGCTCAAAAAACTTCACGCACTAATAGCAACCGATTACAAGAACGTAAAGGAATTTCAAGATTTATTAAAGAGATTTCCTATTGAATCGAAGATCAAGGTTGGTTTGGAAATACCGGATTATGAAGTTGTTTCCATCGATAACGCGGCAGTAAAATATTCAAAGAAAAGCATGTTGGGCAAAGTGTATATGATAGATTTCTGGGCAACGTGGTGCGGACCCTGTGTAGGAGAGATGGAAGCGTTGCACAAAATGTATGAAAAATTTAAGGAGAAGGGATTCGAAATATTGAGTTTTTCGCTCGACATGAATCCTGCTGATATTGTCAAATTCAGAAATGCTAAATGGAAAATGCCATGGAAAAACAGTTTTATAGGAAATGAGGAAGGAAGAAAAGTTTCTGATCGATTTGAAGTTATAGGAATTCCGAGGCCAATCCTTGTCAGTGCTGAAGGAAAAATATTAGAAATGGAGAACGAATTACGCAGTACTAATTTAGAAAAAACATTATCAAAATATTTTAAATAAGCACCTCCCATACGGTTGTGTTTTAAAATGTCGAAAGGATTCACTGCATGCCAACAGAAGAGGAATTAAAATATCCTGTCGGGAGATTTCAGATTGTACCGTCAACACCTGAGCTTCGAACTCAGTTTATTCATCAGTTCAGATTGGCGCCTGGTAATTTGTTTGAAGCCGTTAAAGATCTCAAAGAGAGTCAACTTCTGAGCACGTATCGACCCGGCGGCTGGACTCTCGCACAAGTCGTGCACCATATAGTTGAATCGGACGTCAATGCCTACCCCCGGTTAAAATACGCTTTAACGCAGGACGTACCGGACGTGATGGTTGCACAACAAGGATTGTGGGCCGAGCTTCCCGATGCAAAATCTCCACATATCACTTCATCACTGGCTCTCTTCAAGGTAATCCGAAATCGATGGGCTGATGCATTCGAATCACTTACCCACGAAGATTTTAACAGGCAATGGCGGCATGCACGGTACGGTCTTTTGACAATCGATGCCTTGCTTCAGCAGTATACATGGCATGCTCAACATCATACTGCGCAAATACGCGAGCACCGCAAGCGGATGGGTTGGTAGCGGAACCATCTCAATGTGTGGCATTATTTCATTGTTGCTGTAAGAATATTTTTAGTACATTATTCTATTCATTATCGAAGACTATAACCTCAGCGTACTCCTTGTTACCACTGATCGAATTGCGGTCAGGAATAAATCTATTGTTTAACCAACAATAAGGAGCTATGCCATGCGTACGAATCATAGAGCAGATCATACCAACAAGACAAGAATTGAAATCCTTTTTTAATACTTACAGTTCTTTCCTTTTGTGGTTGCAAGAAAAATTCCTCAGAACCATTGCCGGTAACGAATTCAAACTATATGCCTCTGAATAGAGGAGACGTACGCCAAATTATACATCCTGCCGATAGTGCAACAGTCCTTATGAATGTTGTCGGTAGTTTGAACCGTCAAGACGGCGCAGAAGTTTTTGCAATAGAATGGACGTCAGGGATCCAAAAATCAGATACATATTATTACATGATAAAAGATGGCTTTTATATGGCGACAGAATTAGACTCTGATTCCCATGCACCGAATCCATTTTGGGAACAACGGCTGGCAAAAATACATCCGGTGAATGGCGAGACCTGGAAACATACACTTGGATCTCCTGACAGCATCTTCTTTACGGCTTCCTATCATACAGAGATGCAAACATTCTGTGGAAAATTTTCCGATGTGTACGGCTTCACTCTTATTGAAACAAGAGCCGGACAGACTGATACTATCCTGACTCCTTTCTATGCAGAAAACATCGGCTACATAGGAACATGTTTGAACAGCGATCCCCAAACTTTTGCCAGCACTTCATACATAAAAGTTGCAAATCAAGAATACGGTACTTTATGGCCGGCAAAAAATCTGCTGCCAACAGGATTAGCTAAAGGAACTATAATTAATAGACTGAGAATCCAGGATCTTGCGGCGTACTCTTTGCTTGGTGTTAAAAACATGAGCGGGAAATGACGGCATTATTAATCATCGATATGCAGGTGGGATCTTTTAAGCCGGGAACACCCCGATTTGATGCTGAGGCACTTATTCAGAGAATTAATGCATTGTCAAATGACTTTCGAAATAATGGAGACGCGGTAATTTTCATCCAGCATGATGGAACAAAGGAAAACTCCTATCTTCCCGGTACATCTGATTGGAATATTTTACCAACCCTCATGAAACATCCGGATGACATTGTCATC
>Ga0182017_10001662_pt1 | contig 17112 bp, 11 predicted proteins | sample 712E3DmetaG_FD_120492 | JGI IMG/M metagenome (GOLD analysis project Ga0182017, IMG submission 120492) | Permafrost microbial communities from Stordalen Mire, Sweden - 712E3D metaG | ecosystem: Environmental > Terrestrial > Soil > Wetlands > Permafrost | place: Sweden: Stordalen | collected... | reverse complement strand
GGTACGGAAATGTCTTACGACGCCATTGCCGGAAAAGTCAAAGAGTACGGATGCACATTAGTAGAAATTACGGGCGGCGAACCGCTGATGCAGGAAAATGTCCATGCATTGATACAGCGGCTATGCGACGAAGGCTGCAAAGTGATGATTGAGACCGGCGGGCACCGCGATATCGCCCGGATCGATCCGCGCGTAAAGCGCATTATGGATATCAAATGCCCGGGAAGCAAGATGGAAAAACGAAACCGCTGGGAAAATATCGACCTTCTGACCCCCGGCGACGAGGTAAAATTCGTCATCGCCGATGAGACCGATTACCGATGGGCCAAAGACATCGTCTTGCGGTATGCATTGCCGGCACGTTGTACGATATTGTTTTCACCCGTATTCGGAAAAATTGAAAATCGCGCATTGGCAGGATGGATACTTCGGGATCGGCTGCCCGTCCTTTTTCAACTGCAAATGCATAAATATATCTGGGATCCCACAGCAAGAGGAGTTTGATATGAATCCGATCGATAAACTGGAAACTTTCGACAATAAATATCCGTCGCGGGACTATACGATCACGATCGTGAATCCGGAATTTACCTCGGTTTGTCCGAAAACCGGACTGCCTGATTTCGGAACGATCACCATCAATTATATCCCGAAGAAGAAATGCGTCGAACTGAAATCTTTGAAGTATTATTTTCTGGAATACCGGAATATGGGAATTTTCTACGAGACGGTGACAAATAAAATTCTCGACGATCTGGCCGCCGTCCTTCACCCGAAATGGATAGAAGTCACCGGTCAGTTCACTGCCAGGGGCGGCATCACCACGACGGTCAAAGCGGTGCACGCAGAAAAAGGAAAGAAGCGGCATGATTAAATCACGGGCCGTCGTTCTGGTCAGCGGCGGCATGGACAGCTGTGTTACTGCTGCAATAGCAAACCTGGAACATGAACTGGCGTTCCTGCACATCAATTACGGTCAGCGTACCGAACAGAAGGAACTGAAATCTTTTCATGCTCTGGCGGATCATTACGGCATTCGGCAAAGGCTGATTGCGGATCTGACACACCTGAGCAAGATAGGCGGTTCGAGCCTGACCGATACAAACATAGAGGTGGCCGATGCAGATCCGAAAAAGTTATTTCACACGGTGAAAGGAGACATCCCGACATCCTACGTCCCCTTCCGGAATGCCAATATTCTTTCAGCCGCCACCAGCTGGGCAGAGGTTATCGGCGCGCAGTATTTGTACATCGGCGCTGTTGAAGAAGACAGTTCCGGCTATCCGGACTGCCGCAAGGAATTTTACGAAGCATTCGAGAAGATGATCGGCCTCGGGACAAAACCGGAGACCCATATTTCCATCGTCACTCCGGTCATACATCTTAAAAAATCGGAGATCGTAAAACGCGGCATGGAATTGAAAGCTCCTTTTGAGCTGACGTGGTCGTGCTATAAGAGCGAAGATCGTGCCTGCGGTATCTGCGACAGTTGCGCGCTGCGGCTCCGTGCATTCCAGATCGCCGGTCTTGAGGATCCGATACAGTATGCACAGCGCCCCGATTATTCTTTGTAATCCAAAAAACATCTTCGGATAGCGCTGGGATGACCCTGAATTCCGGATGGCTTCTATTTGATTCCCAGAAGCGCCGCAAAAGGCCCGTTCTTGTGAACGATATCGACATTCCGGAATCCTGTTTCGAACAAAGTTTTTAAAATAAAAGTGGTGCTCTCCGGCGTGTCTTCTTTTTCAATCTGACCGAAGACACCCTGCTGATACGACTCGTCTTTAAGGCCGATAAGATACTGCCGGTAACGCGCCCATTGTATTTTTTCCAGCGCTGCATCTTCGTGCCGAACCAGATCCCAGTACCAAAACGATCCTCCCGGAGTAAGCGCGCTATAAATTTTGCGGAGCACAGCCGACCATTCTTCCCGGCTTCGCAAATGATGCAGTACGGCAGCAGCCGTAATAATATCATACTTGCCGCTTCCCAGAGGCGAGGTCCTTATATCCTCCTGCCGTGCTTCGATGATTGTGCCGCCCAGCGACCGAATGCGTTCCTGTGCACGGTCCAGCATAGGGCGGCTTAAATCTATCAGCGTGCACTGCATGTGCGGAAGACGACGCAATATCCTGACCGTAAAATTTCCGGCGCCGCATCCGACATCGCAAAGCATCGCTGCATCGGGATGCCGTGCTGCAATGGAATCCGCAATAATCTGCAGAACAAGCGCGGAATCGACCGCCGTTGCCTGTCCGGTTTCCTCATTTGAAAATCGATCGACGACAGTGTCAAAATGCTCGCGTATTTCCTCTACTGAACTTTTCATTTTCCAGCCTTTCAAAAACTCTGTACCTGAATATCGATTGTTCCGGCATTTTACGCCGAAAGCCCGTTAAATAAAATATAATCCTGCTTGTAAAATAAGGATAAATAACTATTTTAGTGGTATCATTTCATCGATTCAGCGCGCGAAATAAATAATTTCATTGAAATATCGTATTTCCGTGCGAAAGAAAAAATATGATTCCGACAGACATCTTGCGCAATATAAATAGATTGATGCAGCTCCTCTCCAAAGGATTCCGCTCAAACGTCGCAGTGAATACACCCCAGCATGGTGCGCATTACAATCAGACCAACCATCCCCTGCCGGTACAGCGGAATATTTGTCCGCATTGCAAGTTAGACATTCCGGCCGGAGCGCATGTTTGTCATCACTGTCATCAATTCGTCAGCGTAAAATTCAATCTTGCTAATATTATCACGATTATTGCATCGGTCGCCGCGGTATCGATGTCCGTCTATTCGCTGTATGTGACTGCAACGCAAGCACAGGTAGAAAAGAACATCCAGAGCCGGAGATTCCTTATCGAAACTTTGAGGAACATGCAGCAGATACAGGACGAGCTTCAAACATCGCGTGAAAGAAACGGAGGCGAGGAAAATCTGACCGAAAAAGAAATTCTGATGCTGAATTATTATCAGGTACTTTCCAAAACGCTCGCACAATATATCAAACAGGACCCGAATCTCTTTGTCAAAGCTCGCTGCACGTACGAACCGTCCGTCCGCATGCGTCAGAGTCCCTCCACAAAATCCAAACAGATCGCAACAATCTATAAGGACGAGGAGGTTTTTATACTCGGAAAATTTACATACGGCAAAGGAGATATGTGGTATTACGCTGCAAGCGCGGATCAGCAAAAGATCGGCTGGATTTTTAAGTTTTTGGAAATTGTGCAGTAGGGGCAGTGAATGGTAAAGAGTCAATTGCAACTAAGCACTACAGCCGGAGGCCTGTAACTATTATCATGCGTTAGCATGATTCTAATCGGAGGATTTCTGTAACTAAGCACTACGAACTACAGCCGGAGGCCTGTAAATGTTATCATGCGTCAGCATGATTCTAATCGGGAGATATCAGTAAATATGAACTAAAAATAGTAAACTGAGAACTGACAACTGACAAACTGACAACTACGAACTAATACAGCGTTGAACTGCAGCCTGCCCGACTGCTGACGCAGTCACGTAGGCGGGCACATTGAATGTCGAACGTTTTTACCTCCCCAGCCAATAGGCAATTTTCAGCATAAAAACATTGTCCGGATTGGCGATAGAAAGCCTGTCGAAAGAACGGGCAAATTGAAAAGAATCTGTATCGATATCGTCATAACGGTTTTGAGTCCAGACAAGATAGAGAGTCGATCCGGGTAAATATTCCCAGCGCAATACGGCGTTCCCGCGCAGCGACGCAATGGAAAAATTCGGATTCGAAATAGGGATCGGCGATGCTGGTCCGCTGCCGTCAGGATCGAGATCGTACGATCCGATGGATCCGTCTGAATTCAGTTCCTTCGATATCGTGGTGCCGTTCTGACCGAAGACTGTAAAACTATGCGTCCTCGGCTGCGCCAATTGCTTGAACTGCGAATAACTCCCGGAAGAAATAAAGGGCTGAACATAGAGCTGAAAACTGAGTGCCGGCGTCAGCGTCCAATTGACACGCATCGTCATAGATAATTCATGATAATTAAGGTCTGCAAAAACATACCGGTTCCCGTACGTTTGGACCGCATACGTATCGGCGTAATTCCCGATCCATTGAGTGCGATTGAAAGATGTTGTATATGACGGATTGAGAATAAAAGAAAAGTTTGCCACCGGCCGGACGGTCAGCACTAATTGCAGGTTTTGATAAAAACCATCGCCGCTCTTATTGCCGTACCAATACGCTTCTTCGATATGATCGTTCCTGCCGTCGGTCCAAAATCCGACGTTGGCTTCTTCAAAACACGGATTCAAGGTCAGGGGACCGCCGCGTGTAAGCGAACGGTTCAGACCGTCAAAGATATGATCGTACGATACGTTAAACGTTTGAAAACCCGGAGTCTGGTAGAAAACCTGCCCCCACACGCCTTTTGTAAGATCATCACCGCCGTAATTCCGCGTATCAAAATATGAACCGTAGATATTGATAAACCGGTAATACAGCGTGGGATCATTCCATTGATATCCTCCGGCAAAATGATAATTAATATAATCGGCGCGGGAGATATATCCGAGATCGCCCGATTCAAAACCGGGACTGATAAATCCAAAAGCTGAATTGAGCATGACTCTGCCGCTTTGTTTATTCAGCGTAAACCGCCCCGCATATCCTTCCATCGAAGTGGCGCTGCTGTCTACGTGGACATAATCGGCATCAGGACGCTGAAAATAATGCGCCGAACTTTGCTGCAAAGCAATCATACGCTCCGTCGATCCGGCAACACGGGAAAATGCCGTCCATCCGGAGATCATATATTCTTTTGTAGTATCGAATGCCGTCCATCCGTCCAGACCGCCGACAAAGGCGTTGTCATTGACATCGTTCCTCATAAACGGATCGTCGAACGATCTTTGCGTATAGGTCACCAGAGCGCCTATTCCCTGGCCTCCGTTATTAAAATCCTTCTGTATGCGGCCCACGCTGTAGGATGTAAGCGGTTCGGCCTCGACGTTCCAGATTGTGGACCCGGTATCTAACCGCGCATATTCCCGTCCGGTCACCGCTTCAATTACGCCGACATTCCATCCGTCCAGAATTTTTCCGGTCAGTTTTCCCGCCCCTATAATATGCGTTGCAAGCGGAATGTCCGCATAATTGTACGTCATATCGGCAATATCGCGTTCCGGTGCGCGTCCAATCCGGCGGCTGTAAAAAAGACTCGGCGAGGACCAGTTGAAACCCCAAAAGCTGCTCACGCCTCCCTGCCCGTAAGAAAAAATATTAATGCCTTCCAAAAAGAAAGGGCGCTTTTCGCTGTAGATTGTTTCGACATCGCTTAAATTGACGACGGCGGGATCCACTTCCACCTGTCCGAAATCCGGATTAACAGAACCTTCCAGCATCAGGTTATGGCCCAGCCCTACTTTAAAATCCGCACCGACATTCGTGGTGTACTTAGAAGGGCTATTGAGCGGATCTCCCGCTGCCGGGGTTAAATATTCGGCTTTTTCGTTGATATAAGGAAGCACTTCGATTCGAGACGGAGGGTCGATATTTTCGATGCCGGTCAGCTCCGGAAAGCGGGAAACGAAACCGCTCTGGCTGCGCGGTGTATAGGCTAAAAACGATTGTTCCTTTTTTCTGCCGATCGTCCGCTGGAAATCTATTCCCAAGACATAATGGTCCTGTTTTTCGAGCCGGAGCTGCGAAAACGGAATTCGCATTTCGAGCGTCCACCCGTCGGCCGTTATCTGCCGTTTCGCCTCCCATACTCCATCCCAGGAATTGTCCGTCCAATCATCGTTATAACAAATTCCGTCGAGCAGCGTACCGCCGGCCGTAATAATAAAAAAGAACCCGTCTCTTTTGCTGCGAGACGGATCGATCGCAACGCCGAACTGATCGGCTCCGATATCGTTGTCCCGCCGTGAAAGACGCGCGATGATGGAATCCGGCCGGGAATCTTTTAAGCGCGCGGCGATATAAATCGCTTCATCGTCGTACGCCACCCATACTTCCGTTGATTCCGAAGCCGGCATACCCTGATTCGGTTCCTGCTGAAAAAATTCCGTCATCCCGGGCTGCTGCCATACGGATTCGGAAAGAACACCGTCTACACAAACCTGTTCGTGCAGCCGGACCGCATGAACTGTTTTAACAAACTCAGGAGTGAGACATAGACCGACCGACGAGCTGATACATATTCCAACAAGAACCGAACCAAGTTGATTCATGAACCTTCCTATTTTTCCCAATGTTACGTTGTCTGTATGACTTTAGTTTCACATAAAAGGTTGTGGAACTATTGCTTTTCATATGATGGTTTTTAATACTATGGTAAAGAAAGTAAGCAATCAAATGAATAATATTTTTATTGACATGCGGTTTTTTTTACAGCGGCCCGAACAGATAGGCGAACGAAGAAAAGAAAATCCATTCTTGACCATGGAACCGCATGAAAGGAGCCGGACTTTTGAACCTTCATGTTCGATTATACGGCGATAAAAAATCTCCGCCTCTGGTGATCCTGCACGGACTGTTCGGGTCATCGGATAACTGGCATTCCTTGGCAAGTCGTTTTGCTCAAACTCATTTTGTCCTCGTGCCGGACGCACGCAATCACGGACTTTCTCCATGGACCGACCATTCCGATTACTCGACGATGGCTGAAGATACCGTAGAACTGCTGCGGCAGAATGATATCGTCTCAACTTCGGTACTGGGACATTCAATGGGCGGAAAAACCGCAATGGAGACCGCTCTCCTTTATCCGGAATATGTCGATAAACTGATTGTTGTCGATATTGCTCCCAAAGCCTATCCAGGTCATCATGATGCAATCTTCAGCGCACTGGCTTCTTTGGATCTTGTCGATTTTACGAGCCGGAAACAGATTGACGAAGCTCTCCGATTAAAAGTTCCGGAAGAAGGTCTCCGGAAATTTCTCCTGAAAAATCTTCTGCGTAATGCCGGTGATACATTTTCCTGGAAAATGAATTTTAACGGAATTCGCGCAAACTATGCAAATATATTGGCGGGCATACCGGGAGGCCGATTATACACGAGACCCGTCCTTTTCATTCGAGGAGAATTATCAGAATATATCGGCATGGACGACCTGAATGAAATATCCGGATTATTCCCCGCAGCAGAACTCGTGACCATACAGGGTGCGGGTCATACGGTTCACGCAGACAAACCCGATAAATTTACAGAAATCGTTGAGGAATTTCTTTCTTGAAATTTTTCTGCAGCCGATAGCTGGAATTTCCACAACCTACTCTGCAGCCGATACCGACCTGCCCGCATTGCGGCGACGCCGACTGATAGCACAGTCATTCAGGCGGGTGGTGTCGGATTAAATTCCCGCGACGAACTCCCGACAATATTTAAAAATATTATCGGGACAAGCTGTCGCGGCTACAGAAAATGACAGGGAATGAGCTCTCTGTAAACCACAACCAACGAAATTACATTTTTGCAAATATCTTCGTACCTTTACTGATAACAAATGTGCAACAAAAATCGTTAATATAGTGATATGCAGTCATTTCATTTGGATCCTCAATCGATTATCAACATTTCTCTCATAACGGAGGAGTTATGCGAAACATGACTATTTTCATCATTCTTCTGCTTGTTGTCATAGCTGTTTTTCCCCTGATATTGTTCGCTCAAAAACAATCGGCAAAGAGCGACATCGTCGATATCGATATTCCATACACCAAATTCGTTCTCGACAACGGCCTAACCTTGATCGTGCATGAGGATCATAAAGCGCCGATTGTTTCCGTCAATGTTTGGTACCATGTCGGTTCGAAAAATGAAAAACCCGGAAAAACAGGTTTTGCGCATCTCTTCGAACACTTGATGTTCAACGGAAGCGAGAATTTTAACGACGATTATTTTCAGGCAATGGAACGCGTCGGAGCGACCGACCTGAACGGCACAACGGCGGAAGACCGGACTAATTATTTTCAAAATGTGCCTACCTCTGCCGTGGACATCGCACTCTGGATGGAATCGGACCGAATGGGACATTTGCTTGGCGCCATCGATCAAAAGAAATTAGATGAACAGCGCGGCGTCGTTCAGAATGAAAAACGACAGGATGAAAATCAGCCGTATGCTATTGCAGATGAATTGATCACCAACGCCATGTGGCCGGCGCAGCATCCGTATTCGCATACGGTCATCGGATCGATGGCAGACCTGGATGCAGCCGCCCTGAAAGATGTTCAGGAATGGTTCAAGACATACTATGGTCCATCCAATGCGACGCTCGTTGTCGCAGGGGATATCGATCCTCAGACGGCGCTCGAAAAAGTAAAAAAATATTTCGGCGATATTCCTTCCGGTCCCCCCGTTGCACATTTTAATTCATGGGTCGTCAAACGTACGGGCGAACAGCGTCAGGAAGCGCAGGACCGCGTGCCGCAGACGCGAATTTTTAAGGTATGGAACATTCCGCAGCGCGGTACTGCAGAGGCTGCCTACCTGGACCTTATCACGGATGTGCTCTCATCCGGAAAAACATCGCGTCTTTATAAACGGTTAGTCTACGACGACCAGAGCGCCACACGGGTGTCGGCATTCCTCGATCTGCGTGAAATTGCAAGTCAGTTGTATATCGAAGCGACCGTAAAGCCGGGAGGCGATGCGAAAAAAGTTGAACAGGCTCTCAATGAGGAACTTGCAAAACTCATTAAAACCGGACCGACCGAACAGGAATTGAAGCGGGTAAAGACCGGATATAAAGCCGAATTCATACGCGGCATCGAGCGTATCGGAGGATTCGGCGGCAAGTCCGATATACTCGCGATGAGCCAGGTATACGGCGGCAGCCCCGACGCGTGGAAAACAAACTACCGATACACCGTTTCGGCTTCAATCAACGACCTGAAAAAAGCCGCTGCAGACTGGCTGAGCGACGGCGTTTATACTCTGACAATTACTCCATTCCCGGAATATTCCGCAGCGCCGCCGGATACGAATATCCGCAAATCGCTTCCGACACCCGGACCCGCTCCTGCTGCGAAATTCCCCGAGCTTCAGAAAGCAACGCTTTCCAACGGCGTCAAAATAATTTTGGCGGAACGATCATCGATTCCCATTGTAAACTTCAATATCCTTTTCGATGCCGGATATGCATCGGATCAGTTTGCAGTGATGGGCACAGCGAACCTTGCAATGAATATGATGGATGAAGGAACGAAGACGCGAACTTCCCTCCAATTGAGCGAAGAACTTGCACAGCTCGGCGCCAATCTCGGCACCGGTTCGTCGCTGGATGGTTCCTCCGTTACAATGTCCGCATTGAAGGCGAATCTCGATCCTTCGCTTGTCCTTTTGGCCGATATTATACTCAATCCGTCTTTCCCGAAAGCGGACTTCGACCGGCTCCAAAAACAGACCATCGCCGGCATACAGCGCGAAAAGGCGCAGCCGGTTCAAATGGGACTCCGCGTTCTGCCGCAATTCCTCTATGGTAAGGGGCATGCGTATGCATCGCCGTTTACCGGAACGGGAACTGAAGAATCAGTTGCGAAACTGACGGTTGCGGATATGGTTAAATTCCACGATACCTGGATCAAACCGAACAATGCGACTATCATAGTTGTCGGGGATATCACGCTTGCGGAATTGCAGCCGAAGATCGAGAAATTGTTTGCTGCATGGAAACCGGGCGATATACCGAAAAAGAATATCGCGGCGGTCGAGCAGCCGACTAAGCCGATCGTGTACATCATGGATAAACCGGGATCGATACAATCCATCATTTTTGCGGCACAGCTTGCACCGTTGAAGAGTTCACCGGACGATATCGCACTCGATGCCATGAACACGATACTCGGCGGAGCATTTACATCCCGCATTAATATGAATATCCGTGAGGACAAACACTGGTCGTACGGAGCTTGGACTATTATCGTCGATACGCGCGGCCAGCGTCCTTTTTTCGCCTATGCGCCGGTTCAGACGGATAAGACAAAGGAATCTATGATAGAAGTCAAGAGGGAATTGATGGATATTATCGGCCAGCGTCCGGCAACGCAGGACGAATTAACTAAAACTCAAAACAATTTGACTCTCCAGCTTCCCGGTGAATGGGAAACCATGGGTGCGGTCAGCGGGTCCATTTCGGCCATGGTAAATTATAATCTTCCGGACGATTATTTTAATACGTTTGCGGGGAAGATCCGAAATCTCAATCTTGGAGACATCTCGAACGTTGCAAAACATGTAATCCAGCCGGACAAACTTATCTGGGTAGTCGTTGGAGACAGGCAAAAAATCGAAGCCGGAATAAAAGAATTGAATTTCGGCGAGATGAGATTCCTGGATTCGAACGGGAATGTGATACAGTAACGTTTTTTATGTTTTTTTCCAATAAGGGAAAAGAGGATTTTTCAGACCTCTTTTCCCTTATTTTATATGCATAGACTCATTGCCAAGCTCCAGCTTAGAAACCAATCGTGGAAGCTCTGCTTCCATTCCTATTTAAATTTAGGCCTCCATCCATTCTGCATTCTTAATTCTGAATTCTTCATTCATACAAATTGTCCTGCCACCCAGCCCGAAGACCATGCCCACTGGAAATTATAGCCTCCAAGCCAGCCGGTTACATCGACCACCTCGCCGATGCAATATAACCCCGATATTTTTTTTGCTTCCATCGTTTTTGAAGACAACTCATTCGTGTCAATGCCGCCTACCGTGACCTCCGCTTTGCCGAAGCCTTCTGTACCAATTGGAATAACTGTCCAATTAGCCAAAGCTCCGGCAATATGCTGAAGTTCCGGAAGAGAATAGCGGTTCATGGGTTTCGTTTCTCCAAGATTTTGAATCCACAGTTCGACAAACCGCCCCGGTAGATATTGCTCCAGCACCGTCGAGAGAAGTTTTTTCTCGGTCCGGTTAATGGTCAAAACATCCATCCAATCGATATCCGGTCTAAGATTGATATGGATTTCTTCTCCCTCTTTCCGACACGACGAAATCTGTAAAATCGCCGGGCCGCTCATTCCGCGATGTGTGAAGAGCAGGTTTTCCCTGAATTTCATTTTGCCGCACCGCACTTCCGCTTCTATCGAAATTCCGCTAAGTTCGCTGCACAACGATCCGAGCGTTCCGGAAAAACATAAAGGAACGAGTCCCGGTCTTGGTTCGACGATGGACAAGCCGAACTGGCGTGCGATTCGATGTCCGAAATTGGTAGCGCCGATCTTTGGTATCGATAAGCCGCCGCTCGCAAGGACGAGGAATTTCGATGTTAAGATCTGACCACCGGTTGTCACAAAAAAGTTCTCTTTCTTTTTTATTGTATCTGCTTCAATACCGGTTCGTATTTCAACATGCGCCGAACGGCATTCCTCCAGCAGCATTGATACAATTTGAGCCGAACTTCCATCGCAAAACAACTGTCCCAGCTTCCTCTCATTGTACATAATACCGTGGTGTTCGACAAGCCGGATAAAATCTTCCGGCGTGTATCGTGCAAGCGCTGATGTACAGAAGTGTTCGTTCTGCGAAATAAAATTTTCGGGCCCAACCGAGATATTTGTAAAGTTACATCGTCCGCCGCCGGAAATGCGTATTTTTTCCCCGACACTCACATTGTGTTCAAGGACAAGAACGGACCGTCCGCGTTTTCCTGCTTCGCACGCACACATGAGTCCGGCAGCGCCGGCGCCGAATATTATTACATCGTATGTCATATATATTTCTTAGAGCAATATCGCCTAAATTCAGCCGTGCATCAATGCTTGCGGCCGGCTCGATTATATTTAATAATGATGTAGGATTCCATTAAAATTCTTCGTATCTTATAAACAGCTGCAGGTTGCAGTTGCCGCATCTATGCTTTTAATGCCGTTCCTACGGCTTCAGCATCGGAAGCGGAATTTGAGAGACTCGCTCTCCGATGAAAAGCTTAAGACTTTTTGGATAGATTCAGCCTTCGGGCATTCTTCTCCACAACATCCTTCTGCCTATTTCCATTGTTACAGCGCGTTTCGTTATTTTTTACTAAGGAGTAATATGCCTTTTACCACACTTGGTCTCACAGACCAGCTTGTGCAGGGAATTCTTGCCACAGGTTACACTACACCCACACTCATTCAATCGCAAGTGATACCTCTGGCTCTTGCGGGACACGACATTATCGGTTGTGCCCAAACCGGCACCGGGAAGACCGCCGCGTTTGTGCTTCCCATTCTGCAGCATCTTGCGCTGAATAAGGGTCAGCATAAGGGAAGACCGATTCGCTCGCTCATCCTCGTGCCCACGCGCGAACTCGCCCAGCAAGTGGACGAATTCGTCAAAATGTACGGCCGTTTCAGTACCATTCAGAGTACCCCTCTCTATGGCGGCGTCAGTATTGAAAATCAAAAAAGACACTTGCGCAACGGCGTCGACATTGTCGCTGCAACACCCGGACGTCTGCTCGATCACTTACAGCAGAGAACTGCAAATCTTTCGCTTGTGGAAATTCTTGTCATCGATGAAGCAGACCGCATGTTCGATATGGGATTTATCAACGATGTTCGAAAGATTATCAGCTTCATTCCAGCGCAGCGTCAAACCATGCTTTTTTCGGCAACAATGTCGAAAGAAGTCAAGGGACTTGTTGCGTCCATTCAAAAGAATCCGAAGACCGTCGAAATCGGCGAACAGCAGCAGCCTGTAGCTTCGGTGAAACAGCATTTCTTTTCAGTGCCGCAGACGAAGAAACTGGACCTACTGCACCACATTCTTCAGAAAGAACAACTCGACTGCGTTCTTGTGTTCTCACGGACCAAGCACGGAGCAGATAGAATTTCACACCGTCTCGAACGCAGCGGTATTAAATCCATAGCACTGCATTCGGACCGCACACAGGCGCAGCGCCAGCGCGCGCTCGCAGGTTTCAAGCAGGGACAGTATCAAGTCCTCGTCGCCACCGACATCGCGGCACGCGGTATCGATGTGGAAGGCATTTCTCACGTCATTAATTTCGATACGCCGGCTTTTGCGGAAGATTATGTGCATCGGATCGGAAGAACCGGCCGCGCCTCGGCGCTCGGCGATGCTTATACATTCGTTTCCGGTGAAGAGAAAAAGAATCTCAGAGGAATCGAACGATATGTAGGAAAACATTTCGAAGTAAAGGAATACAAAGGATTCGATTATACGCAGCAGACTGCTCCTCCTGCACAGTCAAGACAGTCAGAACGGCCGTCACACTCACGGGGTGAATACCCGCGGAACGAGCGTCCGAGAGACGATCGGCGACACTCCCGGAATGAGAAACCGCAGCAGCGCAGACCATTCCAGGGTTCAGATCGATCTGCAAGGCCCGATCAACAGGTACAGCCTGCTGCACAGCCTTCAGTGAAGCCTGCGACACCGCATGCGGCACAGCCTGCATCGCATCATTCAGCGCAATCAGGGCATTCGACACCGAGAGACCGGAACGAAACGCGGCCGCAGCGAAACTCTTCGCGCTCCGATAACCGCCGGAACGAACGCGGCAGCGATCGCAGAAACGATCGACGCAGCGACAACCGGAATAAACGCGAAAGCGCCGTTCCGCAGACTGAATTTCCGACTTCGGAAAAAGACTGGCAAAAAGTTGTTCAGGAAATCGATCAGCACGGCGGATTAACGAAGAAGTTAAGACGCTGGTTTAAGAAGGACTAACTCTCACATCTTTACAAGAAAAGCCGCCCGGTCAATCGATCGTGCGGCTTTTCTTTTATAAACTGCAATCAGCATCACATGCATTTGGTCCATCTTCAGACCTTCGTAGAATGCCTCATAATCTGAGTCCCAGGCAGAAATCCTCTGTTCGCAAGCAGAGCTTGGGAGACAACATCGGGAAGCTCCGCTTCGATATTTGCTCTTCTATACTTTAACCCCTCTTTACCTTCAAAAATTCGGGCGCTTAAATAACGCCATTCGCTCTATTTATCCACGCAATCTTACTTTACAGGATTATTATATCTCAAAAGATCCGCAAAATGAACCGGTAATTACTCAAATGTTCTTTTTCAGCGATTGACGCCATAATTCAAACGATAACCACCAATCGATTTCATGCGCCAAATGTTGTTCACCGGCATAATAGCGGTCGACTATAGATCGGATCTTCGGTACATCGTATCCTGAATAATTTTGGAAGTCTTGCGAATGAACGAGATCGAGCGTGTATTCTTTCAGCATATCGAGCATTGAATATATCCGCATATCCGTATAAGGCTTCCCGATCTTCTTTTTCATCACTGTCCAGATATGAGCCGGTACGGTTGAGAAACGGAACGGATACGTTGTTCCGCCTTTGACTAATGGAAACGACGCAAGTTCAGGGCATTGCTGCATAATCATTTTTCGGAAGAGCCTGCCCTTCCTCTTCAGATACATGGGAATGCAAAAAACACTCGCGAGGACCGAAGGCTGCAGGAAAGGCATATAACTGATCATGAATGCATCCGTCCGCGCTTGCTCCACGCCGGAATAGTTTGGAAACCTTGTATGAATAGTCATCAGATCGGCAAAATCTTCATCGCCGATCGGACAGTGTGAAGATGTCTCATCCAAATACCATTGCATCTGCCTGACAAAGCCTCGCTCCATTGTTCCAACGGTCTCCCGATTAAAAATTGAAGCCCGGCGGATGGTCATGTATTGCGTCATTCGATCCGCGGCCCGCTGCCGAAGCGCTTTCGATCCCTTGATCAGCAAACGATTGAAACATTGGCGCCGCGCAACCTCACCGAAGGAGCCGTCCAGGATGAGAGATGAATGTCCGGCGACTTGCTCAACAGCTCCGGCGTTGAGTACGGCTGAAGCCGGACTCGTCATGTAAATTTGTGCCAGATACTCCCGCAGACGGGAAAGAAGCTCTTCCGAACTTTGAGGAATATATTGCTCGTGGATGTGCGATAACTTCAACCGGTGTGCAATCCGCTTCGATATGATGACATCAGGATCGAGCGAATCGCCGAACACATGAAGTTTCAGATTTTTCTCTCCCATGGCTGAGTACATGGCAAGCAGTAATCTCGAATCCAATCCTCCAGACAGACCGAATGAAATCGATTCCGCGGAAACATCCCGCGGCACGAGAAATGGTTTGAGTGTTTCTTCGAATCCATTTTTCCCATTGGAATCGGAATCCGGGTACCATAACGATTCCTTATGCTCGAACGAAGCTGCCGTATAGCGCGCTCTGCTTCCCGGACCAAGGCGATAGATGCTGCGAACCGGACTCCAGCATGAAATCTGATTGAATGCCAGCCATTGCGGCCCGAACGATTCAAAATCGATTTCGTTATTATCCGAAGCCCGGGCAACCCAATCCAATCTTGTTGAGAAGACGACACCGCGAGCGGTTTTTGCCGCATAGAAGCTTCGCATTCCAAGCCGATCTGTAAAAATTTGAATTTCACTGTCGCTGACACGAAGAGCGACGAAATGGCCGTCGATCCGGGAAAAATCCGGCTGCGGTACGGTAAGAACCGAATTCCATTGCGACGCAGAATAAAATGAACTGCGGTCTTTCTCCCACCGCATGCCGAGTCCTGCTACAAGCCAGGTATGCCAATCGGTGGTTTGCGACGGAGTAAACTTTCCCATTAAACAAGTGGACGGGATGCCGCCGGCTGCAATCGAGATGCTGTCTGTTTTCATGATCGCAAGCGGCCGGGGATGAAGGGCTGAGATACGCTCCTTCTCCGCTTCGGTGAATGTACCGATTGTTCCTAGAATCCAGCTCATTGTCGACTTCTTTTAATAGGGAATGTGAAAATAGAATAGCCGAATTGTGGAAAAGATGCAAGGGAAAAATGTCCTCTGAGGCTGTCCAAAATGTTCATTTGTTGGTAGGATAGGCATTCTTGCCTGTCCAATATTAATAAAAAACGACAAACAGGAATGTTTGTCCTACCGTGATTTTTCTTTTTGGACAACCTCGAGAATGTCTACAAACTCTTTATTACCTTGACGACCTTCCACATGAAGGTCACGTCCCGCTTGCGCACGACCATCGGTTCGTATTCCGGATTGAGCGGAATCAGGTGTACGAATTGTTCGTCGATCTTGATACGCTTGACAGTATCTTCCTCGTCCACGCGCACGACGCAGATATCCCCGCTGTGCACTTCCATTCGGGGACTCACGACAATCACATCTCCGTTCTCAATGCGCGAAGCCATACTGTTTCCCTTTACTTCCAGCGCAAAGGCGCCCGGATCCCGTATGTCATCGACGGTAACATGCCGCTCGGCATGGTCGGGATGGAACGTCTGCCGCAGCGCACCGCCGGGAACCGACGATAACAATGGCAGCGATATCAGTCCCAGTTTCCGGTACCGACTCATCGGCAGCGGATGCACGATTCCCTTTATCGTTTCCGGCAAAAACATCTCCCCCTCTCCTGTCAGCAGCCAGTGCGAAGCGACACCGGTCGCTTTTGCAATGCGCATCAGATAATTACTGTCGGGCACCTGTTCCCCTTTTTCCCACCGCTGCACGGTCCGCACGGCAATATCGATTCTCGCTGCAAGCAAGGATTGATCTATCTGCTTTGCCGTACGCGCTTCTTTGATACGGCTGGCTATGGTCGATTTCATAGGGTTACCGGTAAATTGTGAATTGTAAACAGTCAATAGTTAAAAAAACAATGCATTGCAAATTGTTAATCAATCGGCTGTTGCCGATTATCTTATACGACAATTATGTCATACATCGAAAATGCGGCTTTTCTTTTACATTGTCAAGTGTTTTTTTTGATATGATAAAAATGTTATTTTGTTCTTGACAAGACGACATTTTTGTCGTATGCTTTCAGCAGATAAAAAGATGAAATGAAGAATGTGAAATCATGCCGCACCATATCCTGCAGGCTTATATGATGAACCGCCATGTGCCGGCACCGGCACAGTCAATACAGGCAGCGCACATTATCCGCTCGTTCGCCGAGGAGCCGGGAAAGATTTACCTCCTCTACGGCAACCCGTTCGTATTTAACCTGTCCCTCCGGATGGCGGCTCAGGCAATGGCGCACGGTTCTTCCATTGCCGTCGTAGACGGCTGCAACCGGTTCGATGTGCATGCACTGACCCGTTTTGCCCGCG
>Ga0182017_10001661_pt1 | contig 17118 bp, 9 predicted proteins | sample 712E3DmetaG_FD_120492 | JGI IMG/M metagenome (GOLD analysis project Ga0182017, IMG submission 120492) | Permafrost microbial communities from Stordalen Mire, Sweden - 712E3D metaG | ecosystem: Environmental > Terrestrial > Soil > Wetlands > Permafrost | place: Sweden: Stordalen | collected... | reverse complement strand
TACGAACATCGCCGGGCCGACCGTGCTTCCGAGAACCGCGTTCAAGTTGATCGTGAAGTTTGTGGGCGGCAAGAACGCGACCGGGACCGTGTGGGCGGATGATTTCTTCCTCACCGGACCAGGTCAGACCTGGAACACGTCCGTGGGTGTGCCCACGGGGTGGTTCTACTGGCTTCCGCCCATCGGCGGCAACGATGGAGTGCTTGCCAACGGGTTTGAAAACACGATGGTGACCACGGAAGCGGCGCATACAGGGACACACTCCCTGAAGTTCAACATGCCCGCGGGACGCGTCGTCCATGACGGTTTCGTCGGCACGCAACGGTTCAACTTCACCGGGACGGTGTGGGGAGGGAGCGGTCCGGCCGGGAATTCTCTCGCGACGGGGAGTAATCCGTTCGGGATCACTGCGAAGCCCGGCGACATACTGGAGCTGAGCGTGTGGATCAAGGCGACGGGACTCTTCCCTGATTCCGCCGCGCTCTATCCGGGAACGTGGGCCGTTGGATTCACGCCCCTGTTCTTCACCGGTGCGGGAAGCAACTACGGGTACAATCCTGTCGGCCCGCAGAACGACTACACATTCCTCTTCCCGAAAGTGGCTTCGTTCGACTGGACGCAGTACAAGCTGAACGTCCAGGTGCCGACCGGAGTCGCGGCGCAGACGATGGAGGTCCGCCTCCATGTCTACAACCAATTCGTCGGGACGGTGTACTTCGACGATCTGAATGTCAGGGTTGCAGGGACGACCCTGTCGGTGGCTCCGGGAGCGGACGGACTTCCGAAGACATTCGAGCTGACGAACAACTACCCGAATCCCTTCAATCCTTCCACGACGATACAGTTCGGCGTGCCGCGCAACGCGGATGTCGCCCTTGTGATCTATAACGTCCTCGGGCAGCGTATCAGGACGCTTGTCGATCACGAGCAGCGTTCAGCCGGGCGGTACTCCGTGGTATGGGACGGCAGGGACGAGGGGGGCAATACTGTCGGTTCCGGGATGTATTTCTATCGCCTGGAGACGGGACAGGTTGCGATCGTGAAAAAGATGCTTATGCTGAAGTAGACTTCCCTGAAGGGGTGCCGGGTTTGCCGGCACCCCTTCGGTATGTTCCACTCGATCATCCTCGGGGCAAACAGGCATGCCAACGATGAGGCGTCTTGCGGTCCTTGCTCTCTTCTCTTTCGTTCCTCTCCTTGCGGCATATTCCGGCACCACGGGCAAGATCGCCGGCAAAGTCACCGACGCCCAGACGAAGGACGCGATCCCGAGCGTAAACGTCGTGATTGTGGGGACGTCGCTCGGAGGCGCGTCGAATATCGACGGCGAATATTTCATACTCAATGTCGCGCCGGGGACATACCAGTTGAGGGCCTCCGCGATCGGCTATTCCCCCATCGTCATCGGACCGGTCAGCGTCACGGCCGATCAGACGACGCGTATTCAGTTCACGCTTCAGCCCCAGTCGGTCGAGATCGGCGAGGTTGCCGTCACTGCGACGCGCCCGATAATCCAGAAGGACCTGACATCGACTGTCGCAAGCGTCGGGAGCGACCAGCTCTCGAAGCTTCCCCTCGAGGACGTCGCCGCCGTGGTGAATCTCCAGGCCGGCGTCGTCGAAGGGCATTTTCGCGGCGGAAGGAGCGGGGAGGTGAAATACCTCGTGGACGGCGTGTCGGTCAACGACGTCTTCTCCGGCGAATCGTCCATGGAGGCCGAAATCAACAGCATTGCGGAGATCCAGGTTTTGAGCGGGACGTTCAACGCCGAGTATGGCGAGGCTCTCTCCGGCGTTGTCAACCAGATCACCAAGGTTGCCTCCGACCACTACACGGGAGAGATCTCCGCGTACACCGGGGGGTATTTCAGCACGCGCAGCTCGCTTTTCCCGAACATCGACCGGGTGGACCCTTCAAGCGTCTATAATTTTCAGGGGAGCATCAGCGGGCCGATCGTCGGGAATGCGTTGAAGTTCTTCCTGTCGGGAAAATACCTCTATGACGCCGGGTATATCTACGGCAAGAGAGTGTTCAACCCGAAGGACTCGTCGAATTTCTCGTCAAACGATCCCTCGCAGTGGTACGTGGGTGCGACGGGGGACGGAAAATATGTTCCGATGAACGACTCAAAGAGATACACCATCCAGGGAAAACTGGCCGTCGATGTCGGGAGCGTGAAGGATCTCGTGCTGAACGGGATGTACCAGAATCACGACTACAGGATATACGACCATCAGTTCCAGTTGAATCCCGACGGCGATTACACCTATCATCTGAAGAGCTACCTCGGGAGTGCGAATTATACGGCGGTGATCAGCGATGCGGCGTTCGTGGAGTTCAGCGGGTCGTTTTTCAGGACGGACTTCCGGCAGTATGTCTACCCCGACCCCACGGGCCCCGGCGATCCGTTCGTGGATCCCCGCTACGTGGACCCCGCCCGGACGAGGGACGTCGGCGCAAACGCTTTCCTCTCCGGAGGGACGCAGAACTGGCATTTCAACCACACGAGCACGACCCTCACCGGCAGGATCGACTTCACCGCCCAGCTCAGCACCGTGCACCAGGTCAAGGCCGGGGGAGAAGTCGAGCTGGACCACCTTCAGTCCACCGACTATCAGATACTTGTCCTGCCGCAGAACAATTTTCAGCCCGTCATGCCGACGCCCGGGGACTACGATTTCAACATCTACAATAACCATCCGCACCGGCTGTCGGCGTATGTTCAGGACAAGATCGAGCTCGACTATCTCGTCGTCAACGTCGGCGTCCGGTACGACTATTTCCAGCCGGACGGGGTCGTGCTCATCAACCCGGACGGGATAGCCGGCCTCGATACGCTTGCTCCTCCGTTCCCGGGGCAGTTGTTCAGGAAGGCGACTTCAAAGCAACAGGTGAGCCCGCGCATCGGGATCTCGTACCCGATTTCCGACAGGGGGGCGGTTCATCTTTCCTACGGCCACTTCTTTCAGATTCCGGATTACGAGGTCCTGTACAAGAATCCGAACGAGCGTATCGCCTCCATCGGCAGCAATCCCGATTTTGTGGGGAACGTCATCGGCAACGCCGATTTGCAGCCGCAGCGCACCACGATGTATGAGATCGGCCTCCAGCAGGAGCTGACGCCGACGATGGGTGTGACAGTCACCGGGTTCTACAAGGACATACGGAACCTCCTTGCGCTGCAGATTCACCTCAAGAGCAACTCGGTGAAGTTCGGAGAATACATCAACCAGGACTACGGGGCCGTGCAGGGGTTCACCTTCTCGCTTGAAAAGAGGCTGACGAACGGATTCGGCGCAAATGTGGATTACACCTTCCAGGTCGCGAAAGGGGATGCATCGGACCCGAACGACGCGTACAATAAGGCGACTGCCTCGACGCCTATCGCGCCGAACAAGGAGCTCGTTCCGCTGGCCTGGGACAGGCGCCATTCGCTCAACGTGACGCTGACGTTCGGCACGCCCGACGATTTCATTGCCAGCGTGATAGGTCGGGCGGGTTCGGGTCTTCCGTACACTCCGTCAAACCAGAACGATCGTACCGGGCTGGAAAACAGCGACAACATGCCGGGGTTCTACAACTTCGACCTGTACATGACGAAGTACCTGAGGATATTCGGTGATTACCGCATCTCGGTCTTCCTGAAAGTCTACAATCTCTTCGATACGGCAAACGAAATCAACGTGTTCACGGATACGGGGAGGGCGGGATACACGCTCGCCCTCACGCAGCAGCAGCCGGTCGTGCGGGGGGTCAACACGCTCGCGGAGTACTACACCCGGCCTGATTATTTTTCCGCCCCGAGACAGATCATCCTCGGCGCCGCATTTTCGTTCTAAGTCCCAGTGCAACGATCAGGGAACGTCATGAGCAGGACAAGCATTCTTCTCGCCGTTGCCGCAGTCGTACTCGCGGTGAGCCCCTCCGTGTCGCTGTCGCAACAGGTGGTCGACAAGAACAAAGGGACTCCCTACGAAATCAGAAACGGCATGATGGACGGCAACCTCGTGGGGACCATTTATTACAACTACGGCGAAGTCGGGGACTGGCAGAATTTTCCCACCGTGAGCGGCGTCTGGCCCAAGGGGACGAACCATACCTACATCGACGGCGTCGCGATGATCGTGCAGGCGGAGGCGAAGGACGCCGCGGGGAATATGATCCACCCGCTTGAGACGAACTACTACGAATACGTCCGCACGAACCAGGCCACCAACGCAAAGTACGGGTGGGAGCCCCTCCCCGGCTACGCGAACGCTTTCCAGGCCACGCCCGCACAGAGCACCAATCCCGGCACCTGGCCTCCGCACTGGCCTGACCGGCCGAGTTCATGGGACGGTTCGTGGAACGGGTTTTTCGGGAAGGGGATCCAGAACGCCGACCTCGAGACCTATTTCGTGTATGACGACGACGCGGACAGGGAGTATCTGCAACCGCCCCACTCATTCCACCCCGACGCGGATGACCCCACCCGCGGGGGGCTCGGTATGCAGGTCCATGCCCGCGGATTCCAGTGGTCGCAGGTTCTTGCCGAGGATGTGATTTTCTGGTATTACGAGATCACGAACATGGGGACGACGGATTACGCAAGGACTCTCTTTGCCGAGTATGTGGACTGGGGAATCGGGGGGCATGACAACTCGTCGAACAACGCGGGAAGCTACAACAAGCTGCTCAATATTTCGTATGCGTGGTCGACGGTGGCATACGGAAGCCCCGGCCACTGGAGTCCCGTCGGGTACTCCGGGTACGCGTTCCTGGAGAGTCCCGGGATCTCGGACGACAATATCGACAACGACCAGGACGGTCTCACCGACGAGCGCCGCGACAACAACGCGAGTGTCTACATCAAGGATCCTTACAAGGACCCATTCCTCCGCGATGTCCAGTCCGATACGGCCAAATTCCATCTGTTCTACGGCTACCCGTGGACAGAGCACTGGGACGCTGACGAGAACTGCAACTGGGTCACATTCAAAGATCTGAACCACAACGGGGTCTGGGACAAAGGGGAGCCCCTCAACGACGACGTCGGGAGCGACGGACTCGGCCCGCTCGACCCCGGCTACCCGGGGCCCGATCCGGACGGAACGGAAGGGAACGGAAAGCCGGACCAGGGAGAGCCGCATTTCGGGATTCTGGACAAGGACGAATCGGACCAGCTCGGCCTTACCGGGTTCCTTATCGCTGCAGTGCACACGTACGATCTCAATAATGACGAAAGGAACTGGACGGCGTTCACATCGCTTCCCGCGCCTCCCGACCAGCAGCCGTCGCTCACCAACGTCAATCTGGGGAACTGGTTTTCGAGCTTCGTTTTTCACCTGAACGGCCGGAACACATACAGCCTGAAGTCCGGGCAGACCCAGCTTACCGGTGAGACCGAGCGGTTCTCCATGGCATTGATATTCGGGATGGACACCGATGACCTGTTCCGCAGAAAGCGGACGGTGCAGCAGATCTACAATGCGAGCTATCACTTTGCGAAGCCGCCTGACAAGCCCCAGGTGAAGGCCGTGGCGGGGAACGGGAGGGTGACGCTCTACTGGGACACCAGGGCGGAGCAGACCTTCGATGCGTTCTATCAGAAGTACAACTTCGAAGGCTACAGGGTGTACAGAAGCACGGAATCAAATTTCCTGCAGGTCCAGATCATCACGGACGCCTTCGGCAAGGCCACGTACCGTCAACCGATCGCACAGTTCGACCTCGTGGACGGGGTCACGGGGCTTCATCCGATCGACGTCAACGGAGCGAAATTCTATCTCGGGGATGACAGCGGGCTCCAGCACTCGTTCATCGATTCGACGGTGCAGAACGGGCAACAGTACTACTACGCGGTCTGCTCGTACGATCAGGGGTTCACGACGACGACGATCACCGGGCAGTTTATCGGCATCCCGCCCAGCGAATGCACGAGCGTCATCAAGGTCGATATCAACGGACAGGTGAAGACCGACGTGAACACGGCGGCCGTCATCCCGCGTGCGCCTTCCGCCGGATATATCCCGGGAAAGATCACGACCGCCGCGAGCGGCCCGGCCACCGGGAATGTCCAGATACAGCTCATCGACCCCGATTCGATAAGCAACAACCATAACTATGTCCTCTCGTTCGTGGATTCCACGGCGTTCCACAACAACCCGAACCCATGGTACACACTTGTCGACATGACGGCGAGAGACACGCTCCTGAGCATGGTGCGCCTGAAAACGACGCAGGATGTCTCGACCGTGATGCAGGGGTTCGCCGTCCAGATCAACAATGCACAGGCCGTCGCAGTCAGCGGCACGAGCTGGAAGGTAGGAAACTCCAACCTTGTTGCACAGGTCGGGTTCGACGCAAGGTACGCTCCCGCGCTGCAGGCGCGCCGCGTGAACCTCCCGTCGGATTATGACATAACGTTCACGCAGCCCGGACAGGGAGACATGTCCTTCCCTTCGAGTTCATTTTCCACGGTGGGAACCCAGTCCAACATCACGATACGCGACGTGACGAACGGGATCAACCACGTTCAGTTCATTTTCTATGACAACAACGCGGACGGCCTCTTCAACGCGGGAGACGCCGTATTCGTGGTCTGCGGCGATTCCGCGACGCTCCCAGCGGCGGATTTCCCGACTGCCTCCAAGTCCTGGTCGCTCACGTTTATTCAGGACACCACGATACCCCCGTCAAAGCAGATACTCCCGAAGCCGGGGGATGTGTTCCATATCGCGACGACGAAACCGTACCGTACCGGCGAAACCGTCAGGTTCCAGACGACGTCTCCGGGCCTTGACCAGGCAAAGGCCGTCACTGACCTGAACAGGATACTCGTCGTCCCCAATCCGTACGTGGGGGCGGCGTCGTGGGAGCCGCAACCGTTGAGCGTCGGGCGCGGAGACCGTCTCATTTACTTCATCCATCTCCCGCACCAGTGCACGATACGGATCTATACGATAAGCGGCCGTCTCGTGCAGACGCTCCAACACCAGGAGGGAATCGACGACGGTCAGGAGCCCTGGAATCTCGTCTCGAGGGACGGGATGAACATCGCCTTCGGTGTCTACGTCTATCACGTGGACGCTCCGGGGATAGGTACGTACGTAAGCAAATTCGCGGTTGTAAAATAACGATCAGAATTTCCCGGATGCTTTCCCTATGAAAACACTCCTCGTGTGTGTCGCGCTCACCGAGCTGCTTCTCCCGGACCCCCTGCAGGGACAAGGTGTGTCCAAGACCGGGACAGTCGCCGCAACATTCCTGGAGATCCCCGTTGGTGCCTCCGCCGTCGCGATGGGGAGCGCATTTGTGAGCCTGGCGAACGATGCGACATCGCTCTACTGGAATCCCGCGGGGAGCGCCTGGCTCGTACAGAGCGAGGTCCTTGCGGTGCATACAAACTGGATTGGCGATACCCGGTTCGACTTCGCGTCGTTCGTCCTCCCCCTGGAGGAGTTCGGGACCGTTGGGTTCAATGTCACGTCGCTCAGCATGGACGACATGAAGGTGACCACAGTGGAGAAGCCGGAGGGGACGGGGGAGTACTTCAGCGCGGGAGACCTTGCTGTCGGCGTCTCGTATGCGCACAGGCTGACCGACCGGTTCACGATCGGGTTTAACGCGAAATATATTCAGCAGTCGATCTGGCACGAAAGTGCGAACGCGTTTGCGATCGACGTCGGCACGATTTTCCGCACCGACCTCATCGGCGGTCTCACGATCGGGGCTTCACTGTCCAATTTCGGCACACCCATGAAAATGTCGGGACGCGATGCGAGGCAGTTCGGGATGCTCGACCCGACAAAGCAAGGGACGAACAGCCAGATCCCGCAGGATATCGAGTTGGATTCGTGGGACCTGCCGCTTCTCTTCCAGATCGGCGTGTCGACAACTCCGTTCAAGACTGACAATTACCGGTTCACGATTGCCGCGGATGCGCTTCATCCGAACGACAATTACGAGAGCATCAATGTGGGGGGTGAGTTCGCATTCCAGGACATACTCTTCCTGCGGGGTGGCTACAACGCGCTCGGTCTCCCCGAGAGGGAGGGAGGGGCTTCTTTCGGCTTCGGGATTTCGTCGAACAGTTTCCTGAGCAGCACCACCACGGTGAAATTTGACTACGCATTCCGCGACATGGGAAGACTTTCGAACATCAACGTCTTTTCGCTGTCGGTGAGGTTCTGATCCGTGTCGAAACAAGACTCTCTCCATAGCCGGACAACGTGCGGTGTCCGTTTTCTGGCCGTGCCGTTCGTCGTCGCACTGTTCACGCATAGTGCGTCTCCCCAGGAGAAACCCGGCTCCAATCGCCACTTTCCCGTCACGGATCCGAAGAACTTCACCCGCGTGGTGGCGAAGGTGGGAAACATCGAGATCACTGCTCAGGAGTTCCTCCTGAGCTACGAGTTCGGGCCGGCATTCACAAAGCGCCGGAAGGAGTCGCGGCAGCGTTACCTCGAATTCATGGTGAATGAGAAGCTCCTCGCGCTGGACGCCAGGGCTCACGGGCTTCAGAATTCGGACCGGGTCACGAGATCGCTTGAAGAGCTGGAAGGGGACATGGCCACCGAGGAGCTGTTCAAGGATGACGTTCTCGGGAAGGTGACCCTGGCGAAGTCGGAGATCGAACGCGGAATGCGGGAGGGGGCGGTTCACTACAAGCTTCAGTGGCTCTATGCTCCGGGGTCCGGAGAGGCGAACTCTCTCCAGTCCGAATTGAACCGGGGGACGCCCTTTGATTCCCTCTTTGCGCGGGAGCTCCGCACGGGCGTGAAGCGGGACGACCGCTCGATGGAATCGACTCTTTTCAAGCTCAGGCGCGCGAACCCCCTTCTCGCTTCCGTGGCCGAGACGCTCCGGGCGGGCCGCAGTTCGGAGCCCGTTCGCGGGACTGACGGTTACTACATCATCAGAATTGCGGACGGATGGCGGGATGTGACGCTGAGCGCCACGGAGTCTCAGAAGTCGCAGGAGGACGTGCGGCGCGCCCTCACGCAGGAGAAGTCGGACAGCCTCTCCGACCGCTACGTCCGGAAGATGATGCTGGAGCACGATCCCGTCATTATCCGGACGACGTTCGACAGGCTTCACGCCTGGCTCGGCGGCATCTGGGTCAAGCCCGAACGCGTCGCAGCGTGGGACATTGCCGCGAGGGTTGCGGGCGCCGGGGATTCCGCGGGGGTTTCCCGCATCGACAGGTTCGGGCGTGACACGCTCGTCTCGCTCACGGGAGGATGCATTCGTCTGAACCAGTTCCTCTCGTGGTACAGGGTGCGCGACACCTATTTCCATCTGGACGTCGCCACCGAGCGGGGGTTCTTCCTGTCTGTGGAGGACCTCGTCTGGCACATGGTGCGGGACAGGGTGCTGGTGGACCGGGCGCTGAAAAGGAATCTGCAGGAAAGGGATCCTGTGAAGAAGCAGCTCCGGTGGTGGGAGGACAAAATCCTGTTCGGCGAAGAGAAGGTCTTCCTCGGCAGCTCCATCGTGTTGAACGATTCCGCCTACCGCGCGTACTATGACTCAAACGCGAGGGACTACCGGGGAGATAGCGGCGCCGTGCAGCCCTTCGAACGGGTGAAGGACCGGGTGCGCAAGGACTACTATACGTTCGGATTGAAGAAGAACATGCTCCACAGGATCATCGCGCTGAAAAGGAAATACCGCGTCGACGTGAAAGAGGACGTCCTGATGAGCCTCCCCGTCGACGTCGAAAACGACCCGAAAGCGATTGACGTCTACATGGCAAAAAAAGGGGGGACGTTCCCCCATCCGGCGTTCCCCGTGATAGACTTCGAGTGGGCGACATGGATGTGAGCGCATCCTTCCGCAGGGTCCTTCCGGTCGCACTCTGTGCCGGCGCGCTCCTGGCGGGGTGCAGTGAACAGCGCGGATCGGGACCACGGGGCTCTTCCGGAGTCGTGCTCACGTACTGGCCCGCTCCGAACCCCCAGGAAATACTCCTTGCGGATTCGCTCGTCCGTGTCTGGAACCGGCTTCACCCGGAAATCCGCGTGGAGATGCAGCCGATACCGGTGAGTATTTCGACCGAGGAAGTCCTCCTGGCGGCGATCGCGGGAAAGACGACCCCCGACGTCTGTTCCAATATCTGGCCCGGGGCGCTCCATGATTACACGCAGGCAGGCGGACTCGTGCGGCTCGACGCGTTCCCGGATTTTGATTCGGTGATGAGCCTCCGGACCCCGCGGGAACTTCTTGAGCGGTTCCGTGTCGCCGACGGGCACTTCTATGAGGTGCCGTGGAAAACCAATCCGCTCATGATGTTCTATAACCGCCGGCTGTTCCGGGAAGCGGGAGTCGAAGGGGTCCCCTCGACGTACGGCGGGTACCTCGCGGCGGGGGAGAAGGTCGTCACGCACAGATATGAAGGGGGGACAGCGGACGTGTGGATGGGGGACAGGGATGTCCGGCCTATCTGGTGGCAGCGGCTTTTCGATTTCTATCCTTTCTACATTGCGGCGTCCGGCGGCCGGACGCTCCTCACCGCCGGACGGCCATCATTCGGCGACAGTTCCGCCGCCGGCGTCTTTGCCTTCTTCCGTGAATGCTACGGCAGGAAGTATTTCCCGCGGACGTATTTTCAGGGGGGAGATCCCTTCCTGCTCGAAAAGAAGGCGACCCACTTCTCGGGGCCCTGGGAGGTGGCGGCGATACGCAAATTCGCGCCGCAGATGGATTTCGGGGTGGCGCCCGTCCCCGTTCCCGACGATCACCGGGGCCCCGTATTCACGTACGGGGACTACAAGGACATCTCAATATTCAGCACCACAACCCATCCGATGGAGGCGTGGGAGTTCGTGAAGTTTCTCGTCAGTGCGGAGCATGACCTCCTCCTCCTCAGGATCTGCGACCAGATCCCCGTCAGGGGGGACCTCCTGGAGAACCCCCTCTTTGCGGGGTACTTCCGGGAGAACCCCGCAATGACCGAATTCGCCCGCCAGGCGGTCTACACGCGCGGGATGGATGACGCGCCTGATCTCAAGGAGATATTCGACGCGATCGCGCAGGAATACGAATCGTGCGCGGTATACGGCCGCGTCGGTCCCTCAGAGGCGATACGTGAAGCGGTCGGTCGCACAAACCTCATCGTCGAGTGGAACAGATGACCGGACTGAACCAGATACTGCAGAGGGCGCGCCGGAGCGACAGGGGGGCATACTGGTTCATACTCCCGTATGTCATATTTTTCTGCGCGTTCGTCGCCTATCCGCTCGTCTTCTCCCTCATACTTGTCTTCCACCGCTGGAACATCGTGACGCCGATGGAGTGGATCGGACTGAAGAACTTCGACCGGCTGATCGGCGACGTGCTCTTCTACCGCTCCCTCCTGAACACGCTGACGTTCCTCGCCATACACATCCCGCTCCAGGTGGTCGTGGCACTTGCGCTCGCTCTCCTCCTGAACGCGGGTGTCAGGGGAAGAGGCTTGTTCAGGGCGCTCTATTTTCTCCCCGTTGTCGTCTCCGGAGTCGCGGTGACGATCCTCTGGCAGCAGATCTACTCGTACGATTACGGGATACTGAACAACATCCTTCACGCGGCGGGTCTCCCCCCCGTCCCCTGGCTTGTCGATCCCCGCCTGGCCATGCCCTCCATTGCGATAATGGCCACATGGAAGAATGTGGGGATTTACATCGTGCTCTTCCTCGTCGGACTCCAGAACATACCGCGCGATCTTTATGAGGCGGCGAACCTCGACGGAGCGAGCCCGTTCAAGCAGTTCCGCTACGTGACGCTCCCCATGCTCAACCCCACCATCGTCGTCATCGTTGTGCTCTCAACGATCGGAGGGTTCTCACTTTTCATTGAGCCGTATGTCCTTACGGGAGGGGGGCCGATGCAGAGCACGCTCTCCGGGATGCTCTACATTTATAACCAGGCGTTTTCGTTTGGCCATATGGGGTACGCCGCCACGCTCGGATTCGTTTACGCGCTTGTCATACTGGGGGTCGTCGTCCTCCAGCGCCGTGTGATCGAATCGGAGATGTCATCGTGAAGACCGTGCTGAAATACGCAGTACTTGTCGCCGGGGCGGTCCTCTTCGCCTATCCCTTCCTCTGGATGCTCGCCGGGTCGCTGAAGCCCGAGCTCGAGATCGCCAGCCTGAACATACTCTCCGGGAACTTCTCCCTGCAGAGCTACGCGCAGGTGCTCCTGAAGATCCCGATCGCCAGGGCGTTCCTGAACAGTATCATCGTCTCGGCCGCAACAACGGGCTCGGTGGTCTTCTTCGGGTCGATGGTCGGGTACGCCCTGGCCAGGCTCCGATTCCTGGGGAGCAGAACGCTCTATACGCTCATACTCTTCACGATGACAATACCGTTCCAGATCGTCCTGATACCGCAGTACATACTCATGGTGAAGCTCGGCTGGACGGATACCTATCTCGCCCTGATCGCCCCCACAATGATGAGCGCTTTCGGCATCATACTGTTCCGCCAGTTCTTCATGGCGATCCCGCAGGCGCTTATCGATGCGGCCCGTATCGACGGGTGCTCGGAGCTTATGATCCTCTTCCGGATCATCTGGCCCCTGTCGCGTCCCGTGATCATCACGGTGGCCCTCCTCACGTTCATGGCGAACTGGAACGAGGTCCTCTGGCCCCTGATGGTGGTCCGGGAGCAGTCGCTCATGACGATGCCCCAGATCGTCACGATATTCACGACCGGGGGACAGGCGGAGACGCAGCTGGGATACCTCCTGGCTGCCGCCACGCTCCTCTCGCTTCCGGTGATCATCGCGTACGCATTTTTCCAGCGCTATTTCATTGAAAGCATGGCATCGAGCGGGTTGAAAGGATGAACAGTACTCTCATCGCGGCCATGGTCCTGTCGCTCGTCTCCCCCGTCGCGGGACAGGACCGCATAACGCGCGAGTTCAGCGGCATGTACGGCCAGGTCGAAGTGGGAGGTCCGTACGCCGGGGCGGAGTTCCACGACAGCCGTCCCCTCCCCTCGCGTATCAGCTTGTACGAGCCGGCGGCGAACTCTATCGACATGAGTACAGACTACTGGAAGAGAGGGGAGTCGGCCCCCTTCATTGTCGGCGTCCGCGTCAACGGCGGCCAGCCCCGCCATATCGGGCTGGAACCATGGGCGTACACGCTCTCCCCGCACCGGGTCCGGTTCCACCGCGACGATCCCCCGCTCCGTTGGACTTCAACGTACGAGTTTCTTCAAACCTCCCCCGGACTCGTCTGGACGCTCTCGTGTGAGAATACGACCGGAGCCCCGGTCGCCCTCGAGATGTACCTGCAGTGCCGCACGGTGCTCCGCACGTGCCAGACATTCGCGTGGCTGGACAGTGCATGGACCGGGTACGACAAAGGGAGCGGCGCACTGGCTGTGCATTTTGACCAGCCCGCCTCGCGTCAGGCGGCAATTGTCCTCGAGAACCTTGGGGCCGCGCCTGAAGGATGGACCTCCAGTGCCGCCGATCTCGGACCCGACTCACTGAACCCTCTCTGGTTCACAGCCGGCGGGAATCTTCCGGGGCATACGCTCGCACGGGAAAAGCAGGGAAGCCCAGCCGCGGCGTTCCTCTACGGGAAGAGCATCGCCCCCTCCGGCCGGTTCACTGTGCGACTGGCGATATTCAGCTCAACCCTTGCAGGGTGGAAAACGGCTGCGAACGCTCTGCGGACCCGGTGGGAGGGAGACATTGCCGGATACGACGCGCTGGTCCGGCGGCAGATCCTGCTTGCTCCCCGGACGGGGGACACGTCGGTCGACCGGACGGCGGACTGGGCCTGCGCGCTCCTCGCCGCCAACGCCCATTCTCTTGAAGGGCGTGTCGTTCCGATGCCCTGTCCCGCCGAGTACAATTTCTTCTTCACGCACGATGTCCTGCTGACGGATCTGAGCGCGGTCTGGTTCGATGCAGCCCGGGTCAAACGTGACCTGGGGACCGTCGCCGCGTGGGCTGAGAAGGGGATCATTCCTCATGCCCGATACTGGAGGGACGACGGGTTCAAGACTGAGCTCTGCACGCCCGATAACTGGAACCACCTCTGGTTCATCGAGACCGTCACGCGTTATCTCCACCATACGGGCGACACGGCGACTGTTGCCCGTCTCTTTCCGCTCGTAGCGACAAGCCTGGAACAGGTCCTGACCCAGTGCCACAGCGACAGCTTGATGTACGCATTCCGCCCCGACTGGTGGGACATCGGGAGGAGGGAGGGCCCCCGCTCGTATATCACCATACTGGCGATCCGGGCCCTTCGCGACTATCTTTTCCTCTGTTCCTTTATGCACCGGGATCTCTCCCGGCTTCCGGACTACGAGCTCCTCTCGGACGGGATGGAGCGGGCGCTCAATTCCCGGCTCTGGGACGCAGGGGTCGGATACCTTATGAATGCGAACGGGGAGGACCGGGATGCACACTTCTACATGGGCTCGCTGATGGGTGCGGTGTACGGCGAGATTCCGCCGGACAGGGCTTCGGAGCTCCTCGCGACGGCCCGCCGCGTGCTCGTGGACGGAAGGCTCGGCGTCAGGAACGTCATGCCCCCCGACTTTAATCGCGATTCGGTCCGGGCCTACTTCCGGTTCCCCACGAACGAGGCGGGGGACCCTTACTTCTATGCGAACGGCGGCGTGTGGCCGCATGCAAACGCGTGGTACGCGCAGGGGCTCGTCGCCGCGGGGAGAGCAGCTGAGGCGCTCCGGTTTTTCAAGACCGTCATGACGCTGGAGGGCGTCTCGGCAAGTCCCCGCGGTCAGCCCGCGTTTTATGAATACCGTTACGCCGACACGTCGTCGGGCGCGTACGGTGCGATCGACAAACCGTCATTCCTCTGGGCGGGGGGGATGTACCTCGGGACGCTCTACGCGCTGATGGGGTTCAGGGAAACAGAATGGAATATCGGCAACGGGGATGGGCGTGCCGCGGGGGTCTTCGAATCGGCCGCCGCCAGGCTCGAGTTCGGTCCCGCGAAGTCCGTCAATCTGTCCGGGACCGGGCAATACAGCGTCAGTCTCTCCGCCGGCGGTCTCCGTGTTCCCAGCGGTGTCTTTCCTCTTGATTGTACGAAAAGGTCCGGGTGGACCATCAGGAGAGGGGGCCCCGGAGCGGCGTACCTGGCGGATGTGAATGCAATCGTCTGGTCGTGTCGTCCCGCGAAGGGAGGAGGGCTCCGCGCCGAGCTCTCATCGTTCGACGGTCACCGCGTGAGGGTGCGCATCGTGGGTCGCTCCACGCCTGCCGGCGCCTTCATTGACGGCCGGAGGATCGAAAACATGAAATCCGAAAAAACATCCGACGGGGCCGTCACGACGACGCTCGTTTTCCCCGGCACGCTCCGGAAGCAGGCTCTTGAGATCAGGCAATACCGATAACACTCACCCACCCCGATGAAAGTCGCCGAACTTGAAAAACCCGGCTCACTCCGTGTGAGGTCGAAGCCGCTCCGGGGCCTCCGGGGGCACGAAGTCCTCGTCCGGGTCGAATCGTGCGGTCTGTGCGGAACGGACCTCCATATTGTGGAGGGGAGTTCACGGTCCACTCCCCCGGTCGTCCTCGGTCATGAGTATGCGGGGTTTGTCACGGATCCGGGAAGGGACCTGAAGGGGATCCCCGAGGGAGCGCATGTCGCCGTGGACCCCAACATCCCCTGCGGGCGCTGTCCGTACTGCAGGCGCGGCCTTGTCCACTTCTGCACCGGTCTGCGCGCACTCGGCGTCGATATCGACGGAGGCATGGCGGAATATAGTATCGTCCCCGCCTCGCAGCTCTACGCAATTCCGCAAGGGATGACGGCCGAGGAGAGCATGTTCATTGAGCCTGTCTCCTGTGCTGTGCACGGCATGGACAGGGCGGGAGTGCGGATGGGTGATATCGTCGTCATCCTGGGAGGCGGGACGATCGGGCTCGTCATGCTCCAGCTCGTCCGGCACGGAGGTGCAGCCGCCGTGGTGGTGAGCGAGCCGCTGGCGCATAAACGGAAAATCGCCGCCGACCTCGGCGCCTCGCTTGTCATCGACCCGGCGGGCGATACGCTGAAGCAGGCGGTCATGGACCTGAGCGGCATCGGGGCCGATGTCGTGATCGATTGTGCGGGGACCGCCTCGACAGCGCGAACGGCGATCGACCTCGTCCGCAGGGGAGGCACAGTGGTGCTCTTCGGCGTCTGCCCCATCGGCGAGACGATCCCGCTGGAGCCGAATGCGGTTTATTTCAGGGAGTTGACGATCGCAGGGTCGTACGTCAATCCGTTCACATTCCAGCGGGCCATAGCTCTCCTGAGGGGAGGAGTTGTTCGAGTGGTCCCGCTGAATGTGCGGGCCTATCCGCTCGAGGGGGTGCATGAAGCCCTTGCATCGCTCAGTGACGGGAGTTCCCTCAAGAACATGATCGTCCCCGGCTCATGAACCCCCTGCTTCCGCCGCTCATGCTCGCTCTTGCCGCTGTCCCTCAGGCCCGCGGGGTGGACCCCGCGATCAACTTTGCTCACCTCGATCATCTGACGGAGCACGTGGCCCTCGGCGGCGACACGGTGAGCATCGTCCATATCTATGCGAATTACCCGGACTACCGCTGGGTGGCGGCAGCGGAATCCGGTCCGGAAGGGATCGCGTGCGTCGATGACGCCGCCCGCGCGGCAGTCCTCTCCCTGAGGAGCTTTGAGCTCCGGGGCGATACGGCGAGCCTCGAGCGTGCACGCGGGCTGCTCGCGTTCGTCATGCACATGCAGGCGGCCGACGGTGAGTTTTACAATTTCATCCTGGCCGACCACACGATCAATTTCTCAGGGAAGACGAGCTTCAAATCGTTCGGCTGGTGGGCGACGCGCGGGCTCTGGGCGATGGCGATGGGAGGAAGGATATTCCGGGACCGGGATCCCCTTCTCGCCCGCCGGTTGATGGGAGGCGTCTCCCTCATGGTCCCCCTGGTGAGCGCATCGCTGAAAGAATACGGCAATTCAATGACCGTCTCGGGGTACAGGATCCCGCGATGGCTTCTGTATGGATCCGGTGCCGACGTGACATCAGAGCTTCTTCTGGGCCTGCTGGAGTACCAGAAGGCCCGGGGGGATGACTCCCTCTCCCCGGTGATGATGAAACTGGCACGGGGGCTCCTCGTGATGCAGGACGGGGACGGGAAGACGCC
>Ga0182017_10001660_pt1 | contig 17119 bp, 14 predicted proteins | sample 712E3DmetaG_FD_120492 | JGI IMG/M metagenome (GOLD analysis project Ga0182017, IMG submission 120492) | Permafrost microbial communities from Stordalen Mire, Sweden - 712E3D metaG | ecosystem: Environmental > Terrestrial > Soil > Wetlands > Permafrost | place: Sweden: Stordalen | collected... | reverse complement strand
GCGTAGGTGAGACTATGGGCGTGCCTTTGACCGCCATGATGTCTTCGCCTTGGTGCGTACGCATGCCATTGTCGCGCGGGTCTCCGAAGTTCGGCGATATGTCATCGACCCCGACGCCGAATAGGACCGGCATCAGGACCGATGCGTTAGCTATGCTTGGCAATGCGGAAATCTTCTGCTGCAAGCCGCTAGTTTGGCGCCAGCCGCTGATCATCTGTTGCTGTGCTGGAGTGGTGCCGGAGCTGTCGTGTAGCGCCGTAGATGAAGTCGCTGTGTAGTGATTGTAATTATGAGTCCTCTGTGCCGCGACAGTAAATGGAAGAACCGATATGATGCAGATCGTTCCGATAAGCGCTTGAGTATATCGAGAAAAATAAGTCATGTTATTCTTATAAATGAAGCCGTGATATAGATATTTTCCTTACAATGAGTTTCTACGCGGGCCGCCGGCTTTGGCCCGCGTCTTCTTTCTCTATCCCCTGTTCGATGTCTTCTTTTATCTCTACAATATCGGTCTTTTTCTTCATCTTTTGGAGCTCCGTATCCGTCTTCGCTTTCGATATCCCTAGCTTTACATGCAATTCGTCCAGCATGATGAGTATCTTGGTTATCTCATTTTCCGCGCGGACGTTAACCTCGAAATCGATCCGTTGGCGGATATCCTCCATTCTGCCCTGCTGGTTCTGATTGATCAGGACTACGATAGCCAGGAGCATGGCGGAGAATGCCGTGATCATGAGAAGCAGGGGAAATGGATACGGATCAAATGGTTGCACTCCCGGTATCCACCCTAGGTTGACGATGATCCATGCGAAGATGATGGCCAAGTTCGTATTCAGGAACCATATACTGCCGAGAGACTTGGTCAAGAATCTCGACGAGACGTCCGCCCAGTGCCGCTCAAATCCCACGTACGACTTCAGGTGAGTGTCGAAGAAGTTGTTTGTCTTGTCGGGTTGTTTTGGGGTCATACTTGTATTGAAGTATAGCATTTACTGCTTGGATAAAAATCTTCATCGTTTCTATATCAGATCTTCATCGTTTCTTCATAACTTCTTGAGCGTTTCTATATCGCCTCTCTGATACAGTCTTATCTTGATCGTCACTTGCCGGTTGTCTGGCGACGGGATCGGATCTGTCATTCCGTGTCCCAGGGGTTCGATTCCCCTAACCGGCTTTAGAATGCTTGACAAGAAAATATACGGTTTGCTAATATACTATCAATGACAGGTCCGGTCTCGTGTCGCTAGATGGGACATGGAGAGAAAGCCGCCGAAAGGCGGTTTTCTTGTTTATGAAAAATCATCTTAGCCTATTCAGTTAAGCATTTTGAGAATTTCATCATTCACAATCTTGATCTCCGCCGGATTATTACGATAAGCATGCCCAACTCCTTTTATCAGAAGATATTTCTTTGGCTCATTAGCTTGGTCAAAAATATGTTTAACATCCTTAGGCAATACGATAGCGTCAAGCTCGCCGGCAACAACCAAAATAGGGGCATGGACATTCTTGACTTCCTCGAAGACATTGAACTTCTCCCGATCTATGACATGGGCAAAAGGAACATTGAATTCCCTCTTCTCCGTGGTACCAGGCACATTATTGGAAGAGATGGCGAATCCTTTTGCCTTCCAGTCTTCATATCTCTTTCCCTTCATCGTATTAGGCGAGGACGGCATTATGGCTAATACGCTGGAAATTCTAGGATCTCTAGCGGCATACAAGATGGAAATCATGCCTCCTCTGCTATGCCCTCCAAGTAGGATATGCCCGTACTTTCCTTTACCAAGCATATAATCAAGAACTGTTTTCACATCATCGAGATATTGAGAAGTCAGGTATTCCGATATCGACCCTTCGCTTTCCCATGTTCCTATGGGATCGAATCTTGCCACGGTGTAGCCGCGCTCTGAAAGAGCTTCGGCAAGCCTGACTAAATGTTCATGGTCCTTTGAATCTAGAAAACCCGGACAAAGGATGGCTAGTTGTCCAGTTTCTTTACTGGGATAATGAACTACAGCCGCGATGTTCTCTCCTCTGTCGTTTGGTATTTTGATTTTCTCTGTTTTCATATTTTTATATTAGCATTATTCTGCTTAAAACCACATAAATGTCGTTACACCTTGACAAGGCCTCAATCAAGTGCTAATCTCGCATCAACTGTTCCTTTGCAATAATTTGTGGCGGAACCTAAACCAAAAACAAGAAATGCGGAAACGATAAAGTATGAAAATCAAGAAAAATTCCCGAGCCGGAAAACCGATACTAACCAAGGAAATCGTCGCCGAGATCATCGAGGCCCTCAAGCCGTCGATACAGGCCTTGCTGAAGATGCACGGACGCGAGTTCATGCATGTGGTCGTCGGCAACCCTTATAACGCCAAGATTCCCCTTTTCGAGGGGCCAGTCGGCAAAATCGAGGGGCAACCCCAGAAGTACATCGGGATCGCCACATTGAAAAACGAGTTGTCGGCGCGTACTGGCTTGAACAGCAACGAAGTCCTGAACATCGCCCCTCACCTTATGTTGCATGGCGAAGTCATTTACCAAGGCAGCGTCAATCTTGCCGGGTTGCCCGTATCCGCCAGCGGCGGGCCAGGACCGTTGGACGAGGCCATCTCCTTCATGATCGCCGTCAACATTCGGGCCTACTGCCAGATCCTGGTCCAAAAGCAACAGGAAGCGGCCAAGACCGGCGGTCCATGGGTGATGTAAGCACCTGTTTTAGTTATCAATTCAAGACCGAAAGCTCATCGTGAGCCGTAGGTCTTTTTTATATCTGCTATACTTAAAAAGCCCCGTCTCACAAATTCCTTATCATGATAAAAGCTACCATTTTCGACATAGACGGCGTACTCCTCGACTCGTTCGAGGCTAATTTCATATTCTTCCAGAATCTTTTCACCGTAGCTGGATACAAACCGCCTAGTCGTGAAGAGTTTCCGACGCTGTTCCACATGAGTCTGATGGATGTTATCAAGAAGGTCACAGGCTCACAGTCCGAGACAGAAATCGCAAGGATTTTTGCCCTAGGCTCGAGCCGTGATGTCGAATACCCACTTGAATTGCTTACTATGCCAGATGGAGCGGCAGAAACGATACAAGCATTGAGCAAAAACTACCTTCTTGGCATAGTTACAAGCCGTATACAGAACAGTGTATGGGAATCTCCTACGCTTGCGAAGCTTAAGAAATATTTTCGGACAGCGGTTGCATACGAGGACACGGAAAATCACAAACCTGATCCTGAACCGCTTCTATTGGCCGCCAAGAGGCTCGGTGTTTCAGCTGATGAATGCGTGTATATCGGTGATGTTGAAAATGACATCAAGGCTGCACTGGCTGCGGGTATGAAATCGATCCTCTTCTCCAAGAAAAATATACTGGGAGCAAACGCCAATACTTTTGATTTTAAGGCGATACCCGAACTAGTTAGGACTTTATAAAGTCTCTTCCTGATCTTCTTGCCACGGCGGAGTAACATTCAGAAGTAACTTCAGCTTGCCTTTATACTGGAATGATTTCCCTGCCGGAATCACGACTAAATTCCCTTGTTTGCATGGATAGGATATGCCTTCAACGATAAAAGCACCTTCTCCTTTTAAAACGTAATAGGTAAAATCGCAGCGATTCTCTCGAATCACTGTTTCATGTCCAGAGTCTGTATCTATTAGGACAAACTCTGTGCTCTTAACCAAATCCTCGATCGGGAATATTTTCCCTTTTATACCGACCTTATCGAAGCTGTAGGCTGCAGGTTCTTCAAAAGCATAGGTCTGGACTAAAATATTTTTATTCATAATTTTATCTCCGTCCCCTTTCCTATCAGTTTAACATAATCATCCTCAATAAGCAGAGCCTGTTCGTCATCTAAGATTTTCACCGGGTAATTGATTCCCGATATCTTCCCTTTTAACAAATCTCTATATTCAGGTTTGTAATGAACGGTCATTAAAAAAGGTATTAGGTTCATGGCTGTAAAATCAGTTATACCGTGATGATTGTATTTATCCTGATGTTTCCACAAAGACATTTCAATGTTCGGACATGCTACATAGCTGCCTGCGCTAGCTCCCATATATATCAATCCTTTCGGCAGTAATTCTTTAACCACCTTATCAAAACCGCTCTCTCTTATTGCTTTAAGGAGATAGAAGCTGTTACCGCCCTCCACAAACACAATCTCAAAATCTTTCAAGAAATTCCTAAGCCCATTTTCCGTCTTACCGTCGAGATCTAGCTCCTTAACGTCGTATCCTTGCTCCTTGAAGAAAGCCCTGTCTCGTTCGAGATATGCAGTATTGGGAACAGATTTTGATGCGGTAATGACATAAGCCATCTTCATATCTTTGAACGGCTTCTCAAATACTTGAGGATGGTCCATCAAGAATCGTGCACTGGAAAGTAAAAGAAGTTTTTTCATATCTACCATTCTACTCTAAAACCAACCACTTTCCATCACCTTCCCGATGTAAGAAAAACACTCCATTGCCGTCAAATAAGCTATAATACCCCCATGAAACCCCTGCACCCTCATCAAAGATCCCTCTTCATCGGATTCGGCATCGTGGCCGTTGTGATCATAGCCGGCGGCATATATTTCTATTCCCGCATGAACACATTGTCATCTAGAATAGATGCCCTGTTAGCGTCCACCACGGCGAGCCTTGCTTCTACGACCGCGGCATTGCAATCCAACATAGCCCAAACAAACACATCGCTTTCAAATGCGCTCTCATCTCAGCAACAAAACCTAGGCGTCATCCAACAGCAGTTGGGCGGAGTCCAGAGCCAGGTCGGCGGCCTTTCCGGCACGGTCTCGACCATACAGAAGCTCTCCCAGATAGATCCGGAGCTATTGAAGAAATATTCAAAGGTCTATTTCCTGAACGATAACTACGTACCGGCGCATCTCTCGGAAATTCCGTCGGCATACGAGTACAGCGACACCAAGCAGCTCCTGTTCGTCACCCAGGCTCTGCCGTACTTGGAGTCCATGATAAACGCCGCTTCCTCGAATGGCGTCATTCTCTATGTCGACTCGGCTTATCGTTCATTCGCCGAACAGGCCGCCCTAAAGGGAGAATACACCATGACCTACGGAGCCGGCACCGCCAATTCCTTTTCGGCTGATCAGGGCTACTCCGAGCATCAGCTGGGAACCGCCGTGGACATTATCACTCCGGGCCTCGGCGGTCAGCTCGACGACAGCTTCATCCCGACCGCCGCCAACACATGGCTCACCGCTAACGCATACAAGTACGGCTTCGAACTTTCATATCCAAAAGATAACGGATATTATGTCTACGAGCCGTGGCATTGGCGCTTCGTAGGCGTCAAGCTGGCCACAGACTTGCACAATCAGGGTAAGAACTTCTATGACATGGATCAGAGGGTGATAGATACTTATCTGGTGAATATATTTGATTAGGGAGTTTTCTGTCCAAAGTACCCCAATATCGCCTTGATGCCTGCGAGGTTGCGCGCCCATTCGATAGTATCGTGGGTTTGAAGCTCTACCGTGATCGCAGGCATACCTATAGAAGCCATCCAATCATCAGCGGCACCGGTGGTTCCATAAGCATCGAATGTCTTGACTGCCGGGTATCCCGCGGCCTTGGAGTAGGCGTTCATGATATCGAGCGTACTTGGAAGAATGCCTTGGAGACACTGCGACGCGTACACAGCATTGGACTGGCTATGCCAAAAAATAGCGGCGTCAGGATGATAGTCCAGAACAAAATCACGGATAGTCCGAGTCTCCGGTTCGGAGAAAGCCGCCGTTCCGCCGCTTACCGTCTTGGTCTGCCAAGTCCCCTTGGCCTGCCACTTACAATCAAAATTGCGATTGAGATCGACATCGTCCGCGTTGAAACGACCTGACGCCAGAACCTTACTGTTGGTAGACACATTCGCGGAAGTAAAACGACCTTCTTTGCCGGTCACCAGAAATACTCCATCAGGATTAGCGTCCGGGACCACTGTAACGGTGATGTTGTCCGGAATCATGTCAGGATTTGCTTCGAGATAATCCATGAATGTGTACGCCAGAAGCACGCTGTTCCACTCATATCCGCCATGTATGCCGCCGACGAATAGGAGATGTGTGGCTCCCTTTCCATAAGCATAGGAGTTGATATCGCGCCCTTCTACGGATTGACCAATCACCTGATGTTTGGGACCCGTGACTACAGGTTCTGTGGTCGGCAGAATTTCAGGCACCGGCTTGCGCGAATTTTCGAATACGAATACGCCGATACCGACTACCGCCAGGATAATAACTATCGCGACGATCCATTTCCTAAGATTAGGCCGCATTATGTGTGCATTACTTAATTATTTGGTGTAGTACTTGAGCAAAGCTTGGATACCGGCTAGATTTTTGGACCATTCGGTATCCGTGTGATTGGTGAGGAGCACGCTTATGGCCGGAGTGCCGATCTTGGCAAGCCAATTGGTCATGTCGCCGGTAGTCACGTAGAAGTCGAAGCTTTCATTGGCAGGATAACCTGAAGCGTCAGCGAAGACCTTGGTGATAGCGTCCGTCTCGACGGAAACACCGTTGTGGCAATTGGAAGCATAGACACCACCTGCGGCGCTGTACCATACAACAACTGCGGATGGTTTGTTTGTCGTAACATAATTCTGTATGGCCTGGCTTTCCGGCTCTGAAAATGCCGCGCTTCCCCCGCTAACCGTAGTGCTCTGCCATTTGCCCGTAGCCTGCCAATCGCAATCAAAGTTGCGGTTGAGGTCGACGTTGTTCCCGTTAAAGCGTCCGGATATGACAGTGGCTTGGCTGGTCGAGACATCCGCCACCGTGAAGTTCCCCGTGGTAGTGCCGACGACTTTATCCAAACCGTCAGGATTCAATACCGGAATGACCGTTACCTTTATATTGGCGGGAATGACAGTGGGATTTGTCGTCAGATAATTCATCAGCTGATATGCGACGAGAGCCGTGTTCCATTCGTATCCTCCGTGAATACCTCCGACGAATAGAAGCTCGGTAGTGCCCGTACCAAAATGATATGCATTAATCGGACGGCCCTGAACTGATGTCCCAATTACAGACACGGCACCATCAGTTAGCGCAACATTCTGCTGCGTCGAACTGGCTCGTGAAGCTATCGTACCGGTTGTGGCGGTCGTAGTTACCGGATTCTGATCAACGGGCACCGGTTGCGATGTGCTCTTGCTGATAAAGTAAACGACAACTATCAAGACGATCACTATGATAATGACGATCCAAGTTATAGTAGTTTTTTTCATATGTACTCATGATAGCACGATACACGATATGTTGCTGATGTTCAAACTTAGTCCAACAATTTTAGGATCCAACCCTCTTAATCCATGGAGATATACACACGTGATTTTGATACTTTGATACTAATGAATGGTAGAATACCCAAATGAAAACAAAACGGGTGCTCGTGGTCGCTTCTCTTGCGTTGCTTGTCGCCTTAGCCACGAGTGTTCATGTGGTCTTCGCCTCTTCTACCAACGGCACTATTCCTGCCGCAAGCTACGCCTGGGGCGAGAATTTCGGTTGGATCAATTTCGGCTGTACGAATTGCAATATCCAAGTGACGGATTCCGCGGTCACCGGAAACGCCTGGAGCGCCGTATACGGCTGGATCAACCTATCGCCGACCAATGGCGGCGTGACCAATGACGGCGCCGGTAATCTCGGCGGGAACGCATGGTCCTCCGGTTTGGGCTGGATCAGTTTTTCCGGCGTGACCATCAATTCATCCGGGCAGTTCACGGGAGTAGTCGGAACTCGGGGGTCGACAGCTGGCAGGATTAATTTCGGTTGTTCGAATTGTAACGTAACCACCGACTGGAGACCTGCCTCCGTGCGCAACGGAAATTCAAATAACAATGGCGGCAATAATTCCGGTAATTCCAATAATGGCTCCGTCAGTTCCAGCGGAGGCTTTCTTCCGGGTTTTTGGAACCTCTTTAACAATAATCCGTTTGGAAATGCCGGCGTGACGGTCAATAATGCCAATTCTGTAAACGAAGAAAATCCGGCCGGCGCGAATCCTGTTAGCGCCAATAACAACCGAGGCCAAAATAACGCCAAAGGGGGAGTGAAAGAGAGAATGATACCGGCATATCCATTTGCCACAAGCACGGCTTCTGCGAGTACGACGTCAAAGGCACGTGTGCCGGTTAAGCCTTTGCTTAATGTGCCTAGTATCGGCTCCAATCATTTTAACCTATTCTCACCGTTATCTCTGGTAATCGCCCTTATTGTCCTAATAATAGTTATCATAATAGTCATCCTCATAATACGCTTTCTCTTGTAGTCTTATTAAATGATATAATATGGGCATAAGCATAATATGAAATCAAGGCTTTATCCCCATCTCGCTCTTATTGCAGTCATATCTCTTTTGACGCTTGGGGTCATAGATATAGCCCAAGCCGCGCAGTATGCTCCCGGCGAGACGCTTAATCCCAACTGCTTTCCGATTGATTCTAATTGTACGGTGTCGACATCGACTCTTAGTCTGCTGGCCACGGCCAATACATTCACGAACACGAACACCTTCAACGCTGCCGGAATCTTTAATGCGGGCCTTACGGCGAACACCCTCTCCGTCGCCAATCTGGCCCTGAATTTGAACAGTACGATAACGGTCGGGGGGAACACCCTGCTGGATTCGAGCGGCAATATCGACGCCGTCGTCCTGCCGCTCCAGGATACGGCCGTAAATCTCTCTGCTGTACAGCCGCTCTCTGGTCAGATGGTCTATGAGACGGATACCAAATTCACCAAGATAGGCGACGGCTCGACCACGGCCGGCAATCTCTCGCCTATAGCTCTGTGGCTGTCGAACGGAACTGGATCCAATGCGTGGTTCCTGAACGGCAATGTCGGTATCGGCACCACGTCGCCTTATGCGCCCCTCTCTGTCGTCGGCCAGGTTTTGGCCACGAATTTCAATGCTACGTCGACTACTGCGACTTCGACCATCTTCGGCTATCTGGCCATCGGCACGTCGACGACCATGTATAACGGCAGGTCCACCCAGTTCTATATCGGTGGCCCGAATTCGAGCCTTGATCAAACCGGCGGCGGCGCCAATCCCTCGAATGCATTGGCTGTATTCGGCCAGAACGCCAATGCAGGTTCCGGAAATACGGCGGGGAGCATCATCCTCCAGTCAGGTAATGGAGTCGGTAGTCACAGCAATCACGGCTCTAATGGAGGCTCGGTGACCATAGTGGCAGGAGGTGCAGGAGCCGGTGTAACAGCCGTCGCTGGCACTGCAGGCGTAGTCAATATAACCGGTGGTTACGCCGGCGGAGGCGACACAACACCTTCGCCGGGTGGCAATGTCTATATAAACGGTGGTGGCTTGACAACCGGCGCTACAACCCCTGGCAACGTCATCCTTGCCAATCTGCAGGGCAATGTCGGTATCGGCACCACCTCTCCTTATGCGCCCCTCTCCGTGAACGGCCAAATAGTCGGCGCTTACTTCACCGCTACCACTTCAACTGCCTCCTCATTCCCGTACGCTTCTACCACCATGATCACGGCTACCACAGCCTCGTCCACCAATCTATTCTTGAGTTCGCTCGGTCTCAATCAGATCCCGTATGCCACGACTGCCGGCCAGCTCACCGGTAGTAGCAATCTCACCTTCAACGGAACCACCCTTACCGCCAATGCCCTCAGCTTGACCAGTGCTTTAACGGTAGCGAATGGCGGTACCGGAGCGACCTCCTTCGGCCAAGGATGGCTCAATAGCGACGGAACAACCATCACTTCTTCCACATCGCCGACTGTGAATTACATCACGGCTACCTCGACGACAGCTACCAGCACTTTCGGTTTTGACCTGCTATTAAACCGTGATATCGGTTTTGCTTCAGGGGCTAACAGGAATATCTATATCAACCAAAGTACAGGTGCGGGAAATAGCTTTCTGTTTGGATTGCCAACGGGTGCTGGAAACGGAACTGCGGGAGGCGGGACTACTTTCAATCTCGGTGCAGGAGCCTCTCGCACGAGCGGCGTGGGAAATGGAGGGGCGGCAGGAACATTTACTATAACGGGAGCGGCGGGAGGTAACGCTTCAGCGGCGACAGGAGGAGGAACAAATCAGGGCGGCGCGGGCGGAGGGTTCACTTTTACCGGTGGAGATGGAGGAACTGCCGGAAATAGCGGAGGACAGGGTGCATCGGGTGGCGCAGGCGGAGCATTGAACCTCACCGCAGGAAATGGGGGGATAATAACAGCTAAGTCAGGTAATACCAATTCGCCGGGAGTAGGAGGTAACTTATATCTCACTGCGGGAAATGGCGCGTCAGGCGTATCCGCAGGAGTCGGCGGAGGAACAGGGGGAATCTTAAAGATTCAGGCTGGTACCGGTGGAGATGCGGGGTCGGGCAATGTGGGTGGAAATGGCTCACCCCTTCAATTCTACTTAGGAAGCGGGGGAAGCTCGAATACCCTTTCATCGGGAACAAATAATGGCGGTAACGGAAGTTTGACGTCTTTCACATTAGGGGTGGGAGGCGCTGCCTCAAACGCTTCTACCACGGTAGGAGGCAATGGGGCAAATATCAACTTTACTGCGCCAGTCGGCGGTTCGGCAACGGGTGGGGCTAACGATGTCAGCGCGAGAGGAGGAATCGGAGGAAATATCACTTTGACTGCCGGTCAGGGGGGAACGGCAAACGGGACGATTCCCGGAGCTAATCAAACTGCCGGAGCGGCTGGAGCAATCTCTTTACTTGCTGGTAGCGGAGGAGCGACCGCAACGGGAGGTACGGGGAAAAACGGCGGAGCTATCAATCTGACCGCAGGCGATGGCTCTAATGTATCTGGTGCGACTAATAACGGCGGTAATATATATTTACTACCCGGTGCAGGCAGTCCATCCGGAACGGCAGGCAATGTCATACTCGGCAGTAACGCCGCTGGCGTAATCAGGGGTAATGTCGGCATAGGCACAACCAGTCCGCAGGGCCTCCTGGACGTCGTCGGCTCATCTAACTCCATTTCTACTGCGTTCGATGGGTCCAGAGCCATGTCCATCATCAACACCAACACGACCAACGGCAATATGGCCGGTTTTGACTACCGTACGAACGACGCAAACGGAGTGCTAACCACTGGAGCCAAGATCATGGCCATATTCAACAGTCACGCCGCCGGAGCCGTCAGTTCCGATCTTGCCTTCCGAGTGAACAACGCCGGTATCATAGGCGAAGCCATGAGGATAACGGCTGCCGGTAATGTGGGTATAGGTACTACCTCTCCGTGGGCCAACCTGTCCGTGGTCGGCAATTCCGATCTCGGCAATTCGGCTCTAGCCGGCTACTTCACAGCTACTTCTACAACGGCGACTAGTACATTCGCGGGAGGTTTGACCGCTGGCGGCTCGACTGGTCTGTCGGTTTTGCAGAATGGAAATGTTGGTATTGGAACGGCAAGCCCAATATCTCCCCTAAATACTGTATCCAATATAATTACCAACCCCGTTGTAGCTATTACCAACAGTAATACTGATACTTCAAACAATGTTACGACTATTGGATTAAAGGTGTCGGGTGCGACGGTGCAGGGCTATCATGGTACAGCTTATTCCTATGCCCAATATGTTCAAGGTGGTGCGGCGATAAACAGTCAAGGAAACCAATTCAGCTACGGAACATACATTCAAGGCGGCAATGCCGGTACCGGAGGCTATAGTTATGGACTCTATGTGCTTCCCGGTTCTGGAGCTGGTTCCAATTACGCAGCATCTTTTGGTGGCAAAGTCGGTATCGGCACGACTACTCCTCTTTCCACCTTGACCGTGACCGGTTCCGGTTGCTTCTCCGAAGGCGCTGGAGCCACCGCTCTGTGTAGCACCACGGCCGGCACCGTCACCGCCGACGTCTTCAACACCCAAGCCGCGGACGTTGCCGAAGACTACGTAGCTTCCGATCCGTCTATATCCGCTGGAGATATCATCGCCTTCGATCCGACCAATCCTCTCCATATCATCAAAGCGGCCGGAAGCCTTCGTCCGACAGGTGTCATCTCAACCGATCCGGGTCTAATCTTAGGCGGCGCGGATGGAAGCATTCAAGGCCCATCCGTCCGTCCCGTGGCTCTTTCCGGACGTGTCCCGACCAAAGTCAGCCTTGAAGGAGGCCCTATAGCTATCGGAGATTCTATCGCTTTGTCCAGCGTTCCGGGCGTAGGTAAGAAAGCTTCCGGCAATGGCGATGTCATCGGTATAGCCCTGGAGCCGTATACCGACTCATCCGGTGCCGGTCTCATCAATGTTTTCGTTAACCTCCGCCAAAATATCGACCTAAGCCAGTTCGATCTGAATATCGCTACCACGACTCAATCTATAGCTAACATATCCATGTCTCTGACCGATATCGCGTCTTCACTCATCAATAACGACTCGACTCTCTCCGCTCTCGGTACCAGAGTGGATGCCCTTTCCTCGACCACGGCCGCTCTCCAATCATCTTTGGCCACCTCAACCATAGCTTCTAGCACCGCCTCTGCGCTCACGGCTAATCAATCATTCATAGGGATGATAGCCTCGGCCGTCGCGAATCTCATCCAGTCCGCAGGCAACTGGGCGGTGAACCAGATAACGGCAACTTTGGCTATATTTACCGACGTCAAAACGAGCTCGATATCGGTCACGAACGGTATAGAGATGACCGACCAGGCGACTGGAGAGGTATATTGCGTACAGATTAGGAACGGAAGCTTTGTGAACACTCCCGGGACATGCTCGGCTTCATCAACGCCAGCCATTTCCAATACGGCGCCGTCACAAGCCTCGAGCACGAATCAGCCGCAGAATATAAATATCCAAGCACCGAACATCAATCAGAGCGTAGGTTCAAGTTCGCAAGCCTCGACGACTATCACGGCAGCCATCGCGACCACCACAACTACAAGTGCGACCTCTACTACTCCGATCACGACAGCTTCGAGCACGAGCGCGACAAGCACGATCAATATCGCTACGACTACCGATACTATCATTCCAGTTCAACCTCAAATCCCTCCGACTCCGACGACAAGCCCGTCAGCCACTTCTACATCTGTAACTCCAGCTTCAGATTCGGCTGACAATCAGTCTGTTTCAAGCGATGCGACGACAGCAACCTCAACCCCATAAATGAGATATGAACAATATGAATCGACTACAAACATGGAAGTACGCGGCGATCATCAGTGCGTTGTTTCTTGTGGCTCTGTTTTCAACTAATACTGCCGCGGAGGCCTTCACTATACAGCCCCTATCTCCCTCAGCATTGATCAAGATATCGCCGTCGTCGCATTCGTCCGTGTGGTCCATTATTTCTGATTTGTTGCCATACTCTTTTGCTTTCACTGAAAGCCCTCTGCAAGTGACCACCCAAGCGCCTACAGCCGCTAGTACAACAGTGAATGATATTGTCTATAGCGACAGTAATACCGGTGTTTTCCAAAACATCTGTAGCCTATCAGTCTCTGGAGGATTCTCGTCACCGGTCTTTTCGAGCGCTAATCCCTCTATAGCCACGGTAGACCCGTCTTCGGGAATAGTCTCATATGTCTCCAACGGGACGGCTCTATTGAATGCTACCATCAATGGCTTTACCAAACAGATCGCCTGTCCTGTTAATCAGGTTAACAATATTTTCACTAGAGTGTTTTATGGTCTGAATCCGTCGAGCATGGGCTGGACACTCGATCAGGCGGTGAGGCCTCTCATATCCGGCAAGAGTCCGGGCTCTAGCCAGAATGTCTATTCCTCCGTCGACGACGTCAATCATATATACGTCAGAAACCCCAACCTCTTCACGGCGGGTGCCTATGATCCGACACCGTTCCCGGCCTTGGTGGACGGTGGCACTACCGGCTCAGGTGTGCTCATAGCCCAGGATATGCTGGTCACCGCCTGCCACGTTTTCGGTTCGAACCCGGTAAATGGCGGCATGGGATGTCTCAATGTCACTGGTTCCAAGTTCTATTTTGTGGATATGAACAACAATACTTTCGTCGCGACTGTCTCGACTAGCACCGTAGTCGTCGACAGAGGAATGACGGGCGATCTGCTTCTTGTAAAGTTCTCGAATCCTCTACCGGCATCCATCCATCCGGCTCTCGTTTATTCGACTTCGACCCAATCGACAAGCGATTACATATCGTGCCCGGCACAGAAGCTCAGCGTAATCCCCATATTGAGCAACAACCAGTTCAGGACGATCTCGGTGGGAGCTGTCGCCTATGCTACACCACCTGTCTATTTCGTAGTGGGAATAGGCATACCGAACTCCTCTACGCCCTATGTGCCATGGTTCATATATCCACGCGGCGGGGACAGCGGCACGGCGATGTTCGAGATTCTTCCGTCGACGACTACGCCGGTAGCACTGGGAACGTATGAGTCAGCCGGATATAATGGAGGAGCTGGTATGAGCATCGGCGGGTACTATAGCGATATTGTGGCTGATATGGCGATCATGGGCTCTCCTTATAGTCTAAACACGGTTGATCTGAGCGGATTCCCGAAATATTCTTGCTATTGAGGTCTCATTGTGCCATCTATCTTCATGAATCCTTAATTGCTGGGTGACTTAGACGATGATAGAACATTAAAGCATTTTGCGGAGCTTGCGGCCAGAGCAATACGCGACTTCTTTCTTGAAGTCTGTTTGTCCCCTTCTTATAAAGAGTCTGATTGGTATTGGTTATTGCACTTCAGAAGTATGTTCGGTGGAGATGATACGGAGAAGGAGGGTTAACTTGCTAGATTTGGCAAGTATGAAAAACGCGTGCAGCCTGATACTGCACGCGAGTGAAACTCAATTTTACTCCTTCACTTCCCGGATTAACAGGGTTTTGAAACAACACTCATACAGGAGCACCCTGGATAATCTATGAAAGGCGATGGAGACACCGCCACGTCCTAGTTGATGTTCATGGATACAAGCAACCATTTTATCACCAATCATTGCGGTTGCACCGAGTGCTACCACAGGACATTTGCGATTGAGTTGCTGGTAGTTTTGAGAGAATGCAATCAGGTGTTCAATCCTGGCAAATTTGTATCCGTCTTGTCCAACCTGTTTAGCCAGTGTTTTCGTGATTATCCCCGTCAAGTATTCAGGGGCCGCCTTTCCTTCCATGTTTGAAAAATCCAAAGCTAGGAGTTCGGCTTCGTATTCGACGATGCCAGTTCCGTTAACCTTGAAATTCGTCTCAATGACGGTCGGAGAAACTACTGAGAAATCAGCATCCGAAAACATCTGACCAAGGGACAAGGAATAATCAACCTTGAAGCGGAATAGTAACGGATCGAGGCCCAGGACCTGACGCAAGGCATTGCGATCGATCTTTACGGGTTGTTCTTGAGCAAGACACTCCGCAACGTCAGAGAACAATCCGGAACTAAAACCATGTTGAAATCCGGTGGTTCGAACCCCCTGTTCAGTCATTGTCCCGGTAAACTTAACCAGTTGTCCCGAGCTAAATACACTTTTTTCGTTCATGTGGAATCCTCCAGTGTGAATATTGCCGTCTCTTTCGAGGGGCGTTTGTTTCGTTGATGCTAGAGGGAGACAGTAGTCGCCATAGCCCGGAAATGCCGATAAATTCAGCACCTTTGAGCTATGGCGAACAAGTGAAGATTTGTCGAAGACCTTTTGTTACTCGGCGCACTATATCATACCAAATACTGATGTGTCAATATCGTGGGTCAACGTCAGAGTTTTTATTCTTCAAGAGAGGTACGAGCAAAACTCCATCCCCCCATGCTGTTTTAAGCATATCTCCGCCTCTGATAATATTTTCTTCACGTCAGGCTATTAGAAAATCCAGCTGTTCCTTGGGAAGGCCGATCGACATTCCGTATTCGATTGCCTTATTGCGTTCGGCCTGATCACTGTATTTGAATCTAAATATCTTGCCCTTAAACACAACAATCATATCCGTACCATTCCAAAAATGACAGTACCACTTTGAAGGCTTTAGTTTTTCAGAAAGTTTTTCTATCACATCTTCGGAAGCTTCGACGCTATACATATGCCACCGATCAGCAGGATTCTCTTCCGTAGTGACACGCATGTCGAGGGTCTTAAACTCCTTGAGAATACTTTTATCCTCAAGACTTTCTTCAATGACGGTACCTTTGTATTGCGGGATTATTTTTATTACTAATTCTTTAAACATATCTGGTTCCTTATCTTTCCAAACTCCCGACCATACTATTTCAAATTTTCTAGTGAGTTTTTCAGCATTATCACTATATACCGATATTTGAATTTTGTATTTACCCGGAACTAAACAATCCCATTGGGAATAGGGTTTTCTTGGTAATTCAAAGAAGAATTTGTTTTGTTTTTTCTGATCTTCACTAATAGCACGATATTCTGATAGGCCTTCATGGCCTGGATGATTAACGTGGCCTATGTCATAGATGACCTCTTCAGAAGGTTGGATTGTAGAATATATGCTATCTTGTGTGCCGCTGCACTTCAAAGGAACAGGTGATAATTCCAGCTCTTCCGACTTGCCAACACTGTTCTCCTTCCATATTTTTTCAAGTACCGTTTTACACTGTTCTGCTTTAATCTTACCTTTATTTTCTACCCCAAACATAATATAACAAACTAGGTATTTTATACCTCGTTCTTCCCATTTCCATTCTGTTATTTGGTAATATTTATGAGAATGAGAAAATTTGAAAACTAGTTCTGTGAAGTCGGATTTATTATTGTAAACGGTGACATTGTTATTAATATCTCGTCCAGCCTGTTGGACTGAACCGCTAACGGTCGTTTTCTGAATCTTATTGGAAGATGAATTTTCTCTATTCAGGAAAGTGAAAGAGAGGATGAGCTTGTCGAAGATTTTATTGAGAAATGAAAACATATTGTATGTGTCGTATGAGATAACCATTCTATCAAAGAAAAGCTATTTTATCGTCAGGAAGTTCGGTATCCCACATACCTTTGTTGTGGGTAGGCGAAACGCAGAAAGGATTGCCGTGGCCCAAAAGTACTGGACTAGGGGGGTCTTGGACTCGAGCCTAATTATATCAATTAAAATATGGCTATTAATTTAGGTTCTAACATTGTCTAAGTT
>Ga0182017_10001659_pt1 | contig 17119 bp, 17 predicted proteins | sample 712E3DmetaG_FD_120492 | JGI IMG/M metagenome (GOLD analysis project Ga0182017, IMG submission 120492) | Permafrost microbial communities from Stordalen Mire, Sweden - 712E3D metaG | ecosystem: Environmental > Terrestrial > Soil > Wetlands > Permafrost | place: Sweden: Stordalen | collected... | reverse complement strand
TCCAGCGGATGAGCGTCGGTTCTCAAGTGACACAGGGAGTGCAGTGAAGGCCCTCATTCTCGCAAGGCACGCCAAAGCAAGCCCTAAAGACCTGCCCATACAGGACAAAGACAGGCCGCTCAGGAATAGTGGCAAGACCGACTTGCTGCTATTGAGGGACGCCCTGGTCGGGCAATCGATCAAACCTGAACACATCTTCTGCAGTACCGCCAACCGAGCTGCGCAGACAGCGACAATACTCGCGGGTTTTTACGGAATGTGTGACAGCATCTCCTTCTATGACAACCTTTACTACCATGGCAAGTACGAGATGCTGGAGTTTGTCAAACAACGGGATGACAGATTCAAGAAGATAATGGTAGTCGGCCATAATCCCGAGTTGGAGGAGGTGACCGACATTCTGCGTGGGGATAGCTCGGATACCCGCCTGCCAACAGCCGCATGCATTTGCCTGAGCTTTGACGTCGATCGTTGGGACAGCATAAGAAAAGAAAAAGGCAGACTCGAATTCTTCGAGTACCCGAAGAAATACAAGAGAGAGGAATAGAAATCAACAAGTACGTGAATCGCGAATTGAGCTGGCTCTCGTTCAACGAGAGGGTCCTGCAGGAAGCACAGGATGTAACAGTACCGCTCCTGGAGAGGCTGAGATTCCTCGGCATCTTCTCTTCCAACCTCGACGAGTTCTACAGCGTCCGAGTTGGTTCCCTCAACCGTGTGATCGAATCGGGTGATGCTGCCCCCGAGACGTTCTTCGGAGGCACCCCCAAGAAGGTCCTGAAGAGGATCATAGAAAGGACCAAGTTCCTGCGCGACAGATTCGACAAGACGCTGGATAACATATTCGAGGAAATGCGTCATGAAGGCATCCTGATGGTTGACGAGACGGGGCTGAACGACTTGGAGAGCAAGTACATCGAAAGGTACTTCGGGGAACAGGTTCGCCCCAGGCTGGTCCCGATAATGCTCGAGAACGTCAACTGCTTTCCTTACCTACACAACCTGTTCATCTACCTGGCGGTAGTCCTCGAGAAGAAAGATAAACCGTCCGACAGGAAGTTCGCATTGATAGAGGTCCCCGCCGATGTGCTTCCCCGGTTCGTGAGAATTCCGGGACAGGAGAGCAGGACACCCATCATACTGCTCGACGACATCATCCGCTACGGCCTCAAAGACGTCTTCTCCATTTACGACTACGACACCATGTCCGCCTACACTATCAAGATGACCCGCGACTCCGAGCTGGATCTCGAGACAGACATCACCACCAGCTTCTTCGAGCAGGTCTCGCGATCGCTGAAAACAAGGGACCAGGGAGCCCCTGTCCGATTTGTTTATGACAAGAAGATTCACCCGGCCCTATTGAAGCTGATCGTCAAGGAACTCAATCTGTCCCCGGACATCATGATCTCCGGCGGCAGGTACCACAACGCGAGGGACCTGATCGCCTTTCCCAGTCCGGGGTCCCAGTACAACAAGCTGCGTTTCAAGAATCCCGAACCGCTGGAGCACCCGGTGCTGCGGGAATACAGTAGCATCTTCAAGGCAATAGAAGAACACGACATACTACTCCACTATCCGTACCAGTCGTTCCAGTACATTGTCGACCTGCTGCGCGAAGCTGCCATCGACAAGGACGTCACGTCGATAAGGATGACCTTGTACCGCGTCGCCGACGAATCCCAGATCGTCAACGCTCTCTTCAACGCGATGCGCAACGGAAAGAAGGTCACCGTTTTCGTCGAGATCCAGGCCCGCTTCGACGAGGAGGCGAACATCCATTGGACTGAGAGGCTGGCACAGGAAGGTGCCGACGTGGTGGTAGGAATCCCCGCGGTGAAGATACACTCCAAGCTCCTCCTGATTACCAGGAGGACGAAGCGCGGCCACGTGAGGTATGCGTATATCGGCACGGGGAACTTCAACGAATCGACCGCGAAGATCTACACGGACCATGCCCTGTTGACCTGCAAACCCGCCATCACGAATGAAGTGAGGAACATCTTCACCTTCCTGAAAGACTATTACAAGACGTTCATGTACAGGAACCTCCTCGTGTCGCCGTTCCAGATGGAGAAGAAGCTTCTGAGTCTGATCAAGAACGAGATAAAGAACGCCCAGGCGGGCAAGGAAGCATATGTTCACGCGAAGATGAACGGGCTCTCTCAGAAGAGGATGATCGACCGCCTGTATAGGGCGGGACAGAGCGGGGTCAAGATAAAGCTGGTGGTCCGCGGCATATGTTGCCTCGTCCCCGGTGTGAATGGTTTAAGTGAAAACATCGAAGTGCTGAGCATCGTCGACAAGTACCTCGAGCATTCCCGGATATTCATCTTCTGCAACGACGGGAATCCGCTGGTCTACATAGGTTCGGGCGACTGGATGCCCAGGAACCTGGAGAGGCGCCTCGAGGTGGCGGCCCCTATCCTTGATGAAGACCTGAAGCAGGAGCTTATTGACTACTTCAACATCCAGTTCGAGGACAACGTAAAAGCGAGGGTGATCAACGAGCAGCAGGACAACTCGGAGAGAAACAGCGTCGGGAGCAAAGAGATAAGGGCGCAGGTAGAGATATACAGGTACCTGAGAAGGAAGCTGCAGGTCGTTGAGCGGGAAGAGGAAAGCCCGAGATGATGGAAACCGGGTCGTTCCGGGCCGACTCCAGCAAGTTGGTTAAATACAAGCGGGCCATCGAGCGCAAGTATGAGCTCGAGAGAGAATCCAGGGGCGGGTGCAAGCTCGAGCAATATGACACCTTCGACTGGAGACTGTACGAAAAAGGTCTTTTCGCATATTCGAACAGTGGTTCGTTCACGATAGGGGAGTCTCTTGCTGGACCACCGAGCCTCGCATGCAGCGTCGGAGCCGCAGTCCCCCGTTTCTGGTGGGAATTCGAGGACCCGGAAGCAAGAGTGTTCCTGCAGGACATTACCGGGGTCAGGGCACTCCTTCCACTGGCGGAGACCCTGATCGACCAGGAATCGTACAGCGTCCGGAACCGGGACGGGAAAATCGTCTGCCGTCTGTCTTTTCTGACCAGTAACCCGGTCGACGGGTCTAGGCGCTCTTACCTTCTTGTCAAGCCGTTAAGGGGCTATCCCGTCGAGCGGAACCGCATTTCTTCGCTTGCCGTGAAGTCCGGGATGGACAGGGTCCCCGTCCCGATACTGGAAGACCTGCTCCTGTCAAGCGGCAGGCAGCCGGGAGGCTACAGCTCGAAACTGGACCTCCTCCTGGGCAGGAAGATGACGATCTCAGAGGCGGTGGTCCTGATAAACCGACAGCTGCTCTCGACCATCACGTCGAACATCCAGGGAGTCGTGGAGGACTACGACACCGAGTTCCTGCACGATCTACGGGTAGCCACGCGCAGGACCAGGGCCTGCCTCACCCAACTGAGAGAGGCGCTGCCGACGGATGAGGCCAGGAGGTACGGCGCGGATTTCAAGTCCGTTGCACAGCGCTGCAACGCGTTACGGGACCTCGATGTATACCTCCTGGAAAGAGAGCACTACTATGACGTGCTGCCCGTGCACCTTCACAAGGGACTGGACCAGTATTTCAAATATGTCACGCGGAAGAGAACGCGCCGTCAAAGGGAATTCTCGGCCTACCTTGAGACCAATGCTTTCACCTCACTGCTGCGGGACTGGGAGGGTTTCCTGCAGGACCCTGCGGCCCTGGTCAACGACAGCCCCGCGATCGAAGTCGCGGGAGCTAAAATCCAAGAAAGGTTCCAGAGGATTATCAAGAGAGGGAGAAAGATAGACGACATCTCTCCAAATGCCAGGCTCCACGAGCTACGGATTGAATGCAAGAAGCTCCGTTACCTGCTGGAGTTCTTCAATTCATACTATCCCCAGAAGAAGATGAACGCGCTGGTACTGCACCTCAAGGAGTTCCAGGACAACCTGGGTGAATTCAACGACCTCACAGTTCAGCAGGAAGACCTCGGGGCATATCTGCGAAGCTCGAAGAGCGACGTGAACTCGCGGTTGAGGGACGCGGCGATCGGGGGGCTTCTAACGGTTCTGAACAGCAGTCAGGTCGCGGCAAGAAAAGAGTTTTACAGACGCTTCGCCGCGTTCGATTCCAGGGAAAACCGCGCGCTCTACGGGGAGCTGTTCCAGCAAAGGAAGGCATGAAAGTCATTTCGCTCTACAGTATAAAGGGCGGCGTTGGAAAGACCACAGCGACCGTGAACTTCGCGTATCTCAATGCCCGGGATGGCAACAGGACTCTCGTCTGCGACCTCGACCCGCAGTCGTCCGCGTCGTTCTTCTTCCGGATCAAGCCGATGAAGAAGCAGAACTCCAAGATCATGGTCTCTGGGAATAACGCGGCTTCGGAGTTCGTTCGAGCAACCGACTATGAGAACCTGGACCTGTTGCCCTCGGACATCTCTTTCCGCAAGCTGGACGTGCATCTGGACAGGGCGAACCGCTCCAGGAAGCAGCTGGTGAACACCTTCAAGCAGTTTGAGGGTTACTACGAGACCATCTTCGCGGACTGTCCCCCCAGTCTCACCCTGCTGTCGGAGAACATTTTCAGGGCCTCCGACGTGCTGCTCATTCCCGTGATTCCTTCCGTCCTGTCCAGGCGCACATTCGAGCAGGTGCGTGGTTTCCTGAAGAAGAAGGAGATATCCATAAAGCACGTCATCCCCTTTTTCTCGATGGTCGATACGAGGAAAAGGTTGCACCGCGAACAGATGGATGAGCTCTGGGAGATATATCCTGATTTCGTTCGCAACTATATCCCGTACCGTTCCGAGATCGAGAAAATGGGCCAGTTCAGGGCACCCCTCCCCGCAGTCCACCCGGCAAGCAGGAACTCTCACGAGATCCAGATGTTGTGGCAGGAGATCCGCGAGAGGATATCGTCATAGAGATGGAACTCGAGAAGAAGTACCTCCTGGAAGACCCGCCCGAAGACCTCTACAAGTCACACTCCACCCCCATCGAACAGGTATACGTCATCGTGACTGAAAAGGAAGAACTCCGCGTAAGGAATAAAGGTAGCAAGTTCCTGCTGACCCTGAAGAAAGGCTCAGGGACGGCCAGGCAGGAGGTCGAGATAAACATCTTTGAAGAGCAGTATAAGCTGTTCGCGCAGCAAGTTGTTGGGGAGGTTATCCACAAGAAGAGGCTGGAGTATCCTGTCCAGGGGCTGACGGCGGAGATCGATGTATACGAGGACCACCTCGAAGGGCTCGCCGTAGTTGAGGTCGAGTTTCCTTCATCAGAATGCATGGAGGCCTTTTCGGCGCCGTCGTGGTTCGGTGAAGAGGTCTCCTTAATGGAGGAGTTCAAGAACAAGAACCTGGCACTGAACGGCTTCCCGGCGCACCTCGTTCGGAGATGGAAGCAGGGAGCGCGGCCCGCCTGGCATTACAGGCAGGCAGGGGTGGTCCCGTTTCGGAAGTCGGACGCGGGTTGCGAGGTGCTGCTCATCACCAGCAGGGGGGCGGGCAGGTGGATCATTCCAAAGGGGATCATCGAGCCATACCTCTCGCCCGCCGACTCCGCCGCCAAGGAAGCGCTGGAGGAGGCCGGGGCATCGGGAACAGTTCTTGACAGGATCAGCGAAGCGTACTCGTACGAAAAGTGGAACGGAACTTGCACCGTTACCCTGTTCCCGCTTCTGGTCACGGAGATACATTCGCAATGGGCCGAAGAGGGTGTACGCGAGCGCGGGTGGGTAGGGCAAGAGGAAATCGAAGATTACGTCGAGAATACTGAAATGGCGAGAGCGATAGTGAAACTGCTGAGCGAATTACAATGATTAACAGGCTGACTGCAAGATGGAAGCCATATGTCTAAATCGATTGGCGTATTGACAGCAGGCGGTGACACCCCCGGTATCAACGCGGCAATACGGGGCATTGGGAAAGCCGCTATGGGCGAGTACGGCTATCAGGTCATCGGTTTCATGGATGGCTTCCGCGGCCTGGTGCAGGACCGCTTTGTCCGGCTCGAAAGGGACGCCCTGACCAATATCATCTCGGAAGGTGGCACCATCCTCGGGACCAGCCGCGACAGACCGCACAAGATGGTCGTAGGCGGGAAGACGCTGGACATGACGGACGTCGCGGTAGAGAACTACGAGAAACACCACCTGGAAGCGCTCATCTGTCTCGGGGGAGGTGGCACCCAGAAGCACGCGTTCAGGTTGGCGGAAAAGGGATTGAACATAATCACCCTGCCCAAGACGATCGACAACGACGTGGAGGAGACCGATGTCGCCTTCGGCTTCGACACGGCGTGCGGCATCGCAACGGAAGCGATGGACAGGCTGCATACGACGGCTCACAGCCATCACAGGGTAATCGTGGTCGAGACAATGGGCCACCGGGTCGGGTGGCTCGCGCTGTGCGCCGGCGTCTCGAGCGGTGCCGACGTGATCCTCATCCCGGAGATCCCTTACGGAGTCGAAACCATAGCTGAATCCGTGCTTCAGCGCTCCAGGAGCGGCAAGAACTTCAGTATCATCGCTATTGCCGAAGGTGCGCTTTCGCGCGAGCAGGCTACGATATTGGAGAAGCTCGGCAAACCGAAGAATAGTAATAACGGGAACGCAGCAGGTGAGAAACTGAAGGAAGCAACTGAAGAGATGAAGGACAGGTCGATGCAGCTTGCCGGCAGACTAGAAGAGCTGACCGGTCTGGAATCCCGGGTTACGATACTGGGACATGTTCAGCGAGGCGGGACTCCTTCATCAAAAGACCGTCTCCTCTCGACTGTACTGGGCACTACCGCGGTGCAGCTCGTCGAGCAGGGCCGCTTTGGCGTAATGGTCGCATACAAGTCCGAGAAGGCGGTCCCGGTTCCGCTCGAAGAGGTAACGGGCCGCAGGAAATACGTGCCGGTCGACCATCCCTTCGTCGAATCGGCACGCCAGCTCGGTACCTGTTTCGGAGACATTTAACAGGCCGGTTCTTCTTTCGCGTCAAGGCAATCCCGCTCACGTACAGGGCATGATCCTGTCGCTTATCTGGTCGGTCAAATCATGCCGGCATGAAGCCGTACAATTAACGAGGCCGTACGCAGAAAGGCAATAAAAGGAGTGCGACGATGGTAAATGAGAAGTTCCCGGATGAGGTCGAAGTGATAGTGGAGGTTCCCAAGGGATGCAGGAACAAATACGAGTACGACAGGGATAGTGGGAGGATAAAGCTGGACCGCGTGCTGTTCAGCTCGGTGCACTATCCAGCGGACTACGGCTACATAGAGGGCACACTTACGGAAGACGGCGACGCTGCGGACGTGCTGGTGATAATCGATGAGCCGACTTTCCCGGGATGCTTACTGGACGCCAAGCCGATCGGGATGCTGAAGATGAAGGACGAGAAAGGTGGCGATAACAAGATCCTGGCGGTGCCGGTCGGTGATCCGATGTGGAGCCACTTCAACGACATCCACGAGATACCACCGCACCTGCTCCCGGAGATCGAGAACTTCTTCATGACCTACAAGCGGCTGGAGGCCAAGGAGGTCCACAGCGAGGGGTGGGAAGACGCGAAGAAGGCAAAAGATTACCTGCTATCGTCAGTCCTGGAGTAGCGGGGACGAGGCGTGTCACCTTGTCGTGGCACTGCTTTCCGCTTCTACTGTTATTTGCACAAGGACTCCAGTTGGAGCCAGTAGGGATACTCGCCACCAATAATGTGAATAATACAGGCACGTATTTCGTGATCACGAATAGCTGAAAACCGTTGAGCCGAAGTCTTTATGAATTAATAACCACCTTGTAACCACCGGCTAACCCGCCGTTCACCTGGCAGTGCGATGCTCGCCTCGTCGCGAGGAGGGGTGAACATATGAGTCAGCTGTTGCAGGCCGCAAGAGGCGTGGAGTTCTGGCAGTGTCTCAACTGCGGAAAGGTTCGCAGGATACTGCCGGGTCAGGTCGCCTCGATCTTCCTGGTCCCTCCGGAGTTCTGCTCCGAGAAGTGCAGGAGGAGTTTCATGGCTTCCGGGAAGCAGAGGGAGTATGAGCTGAGCGATCAGATGTCGTTCGGCGAGGTCTCCGACTGGGCCGTCAACGAGTAGCCAAGAACCGTATGCGGCTGGCACAAGACACCTGAGGTGCCAGGCAGATGATAACCTGGCTGCGGCGGTGCGTCGTTTTTGCAGGCTCGCACGTGCCGCCTGGCGAACAGCGCGAAGATCTTTACCGTTTCGTAAACACATGCCAACCCGGACTTCATCTTGCCCCGCTATGCTTTCCTCGCAGAGAGGAGGTGAAAGATGGAACACAAGACGATAACGACCCCGAAACGGAGCGGGCGAAAGACAGAGAGCGTGGTAGCGCTCATCGCGCACGACGCCAAGAAGGCTGACATCGTTATGTTCGCTATCAAGCACATTGAGACGCTCAGCAAGTGCGTCCTGGTGGCCACCGGCTCGACCGGCTCTATGATCTCCGACTATACCGGGTTGGAGGTCAAGCTGATGCTGGCGGGACCGGACGGCGGGGACCTTCAGATCGGAGGGCTGATAGCGAGCGGAGAGATAGACATGGTCATCTTCTTCAGGGACGCCCTGACCGCGCAGCCCCACGAGCCCGACATCAGCGCTCTGATGCGGGTCTGCGACGTGCACAACGTGCCGCTTGCCACCAATCCATTGTCCGCCAACATGCTGCTCAGGTACCTCGAGCACAGGCCCGGAAGCCTGCGGTTCGTTGCCTGATCACTGCAGCTCAGGGACCAAGCTGACAAGGCCCACCGGGCCTTTATATCAATGGGCGTACGCCGCGCCTAGCCTAGTCTACAACGGGAGAGATAAGCCGAACGGCCCCTTCTATTGTGATTTCGGCTGGGGTTAGCATTCCTACCATAGCAAGGAATCTGGGCCACAGTTCGCCTGTAATCACGATGGAGACCTATATTCACGAAATCGATGAAATGGTGGGGCCAGCACTTGTAAAAGCAGATCAACTTATCCGTGCAGCAAGGATTGATCCTTATCCGGCAGTGCGAACCTCGGATTCGGGGACAAACACAGTTGATGGCGACTCCGAAAATAGCTCTAAAAACGAGTCTGGCCAGGATGAATCAGACATTGATGGTGATCCTCCGAAACTCCAATAAATAGCTACATTAATGAATTAATCCAACGTTGCCTATCCGCTTATCGGGATTAGATTCATAATATTCATAACATTAACGCGGGCCGGGACGTGCCGGCCGACGATCACCTGCTGGGAGGCGGACCATGGCTCCGGAGCGTGACGAGCTCGCAAAGGGTCTTTTCATATCGTTCGAGGGGTGCGAGGGCTCGGGCAAGAGCACCCAGGCCGACCTGCTGAAGGAAGCGCTGCTCACCCTGGGGCGCGACGCCATCGTATCCGAGGAGCCGGGCGGCACCGAGCTCGGCGCAAAGATAAGGCAGCTGCTCCTCGACACCTCGAACCAGGAGATCACGCCGCTGACCGAGGCACTGCTCTTCGCGGCCGACCGCGCTCAGCAGGTCAAGGAGGTCATCCGACCCGCGCTGAAAAAGGGCTGGGTCGTCATCGCCGACAGGTACGTGGACTCCTCTCTGGCCTACCAGGGCGTCGGACGCGGCCTGGGTCTCAACGCGGTGAAGAACCTGAACGACTGGGCCACCTCCGAGCTGGAACCCACCATCACATTTTACCTGGACATCCCGTACGAGCTCGCGAGCAGGAGGCTCGAGGACGTCTCTCCTGACCGGATGGAGAGCGAGCCCCGCGAGTTCCATGAGAACGTCCGCCAGGCGTACCTTTCGCTGGCTTCGCTCTATCCCCACCGCATCATGACGCTTGATGCCGCCGAGAGGATGGAGCTGATCAATGCGAGGGTCATGCCGGTGGTTCAGAAGTTGTTGTAGCGGACATGGCGCCAGACATCTGGGACAGGGTGGCGGGTCAGGCCGTCGCGAAGCAGACGCTCAAGAACGCTGTCGAGCGCGGGCGTGTCTCCCACTCGTACCTCTTCAGCGGCCCCGCGTCCACCGGCAAGTACACGGCGGCACTCACGCTCGCCGCGGCACTCCTTTGCGAGGAGGGAGGGTGCGGAAGGTGCAACACGTGCCGTCGGGTCCTGGAGGGAAAGCATCCCGACGTCACGGTCGTGGCTCCCGTCGGCGTGAACATCCCGATAGAGACGGTCCGCCAGATGCGGCTCGACGCGTTCAAGAAGCCGGTCGAGGGCTCCAGGCGGGTGTACATAATAAGGAACGCCGAGAGGATGCGCGAGGACGCGGCCTCCACCCTGCTGAAGGTCCTGGAAGAGCCGCCAGGCGACGTCGTCTTCATGCTGCTCACGGAGAGCGAATCCACGACCCTGCCCACGATCCGCTCCCGCTGCGCGCTCGTCGAGTTCCATCCGGTGCCCTCGGCCGAGCTCGCCCATTACCTTGTCGAGACCAAGGGCATAGAGCCGGACAGGGCGGACCTCATCGTGAGGCTGACCGGCGGCGTCCTCGGCAGGGCGCTCGACTGGTGCGACGAGCCGTGGCGGATGAGCAGGCGGGACGAGGTGCTCCGGGTGGCGAGGGCCATCAGGCGCGCCGACATGGGCAGGCTGCTCGACATGGCCGGCGACCTGGTAAGGGAGATCCGCGCCCCGATGGACGAGATAGCCTCGGTGTTCGCGGAGCGAAGGAGCGACCTCGAGGACGGCTCGATAGACGACAAGCTCCTGCGGCGCATATCCAAAGAGCTCGACGAGGAATGCAAACGCGAGCAGCGCCGCGAGGAGGCGCGGGGGGTGCGGGAGATACTGTCGACGCTGGCGTGGTGGTATCGTGATATTCTGATGCTCAAGGTGGGCGCGAGCCGCGACCTCCTGGTGAACATCGACCTAGAGGACAAGATCGCCGAGGAGGCCGAGGCCGTCACGCCCTCGAAGGTCATCGAGTGTATGGAGCTCATCGAAGAGAGCCTTCGGGCGATCGAGTTGAACATACCTGCTCAGCTGAACATAGAGAGTACGCTTTTCGGACTACAGGAGATAATCCATGTCTAGAGCTGTCGGAGTGGCCTTCCGGCCCGGCGGCAAAGCCTACATGTACGACCCGGAGGACCTTCCGCTCGTCCCCGGCGACGAGGTCGTGGTGCCCGCCCAGCGCGGCGTGGAGTTCGGGACCGTTGTGTCCGCCATCAGGGAGGCCGGGCCGGACGAGTTCCCAGAGCCGCTCAAGAAGGTTATGAGGAGGGCGACGCCGAGGGACCAGCAGCGCAGGGAAGAGAACATCCAGCGCAAGGAAGAGGCATTCCGGACGTGCCGCAAGATGATCCAGAAACACAAGCTCCCGATGAAGCTCGTCGACGTCGACTACGTGTTCGACGGCTCGTCCATAGTCTTCTACTTCACGGCCGAAGGGCGCGTCGATTTCCGCGAGCTGGTCAAAGACCTCGCGAGCACGCTCCGCGCGCGGATCGAGCTGCGTCAGGTCGGCGTGCGCGACGAAGCCAAGATGGTGGGGGGCCTCGGGCCGTGCGGACGCGATCTCTGCTGCAGCCTGTTCCTTTCCGACTTCAACCCGGTCTCCATCAAGATGGCCAAGGAGCAGGACCTGCCGCTGAACCCCTCAAAGATAAGCGGCATCTGCGGGCGGCTGATGTGTTGCCTGAAGTACGAGGTCGAGGCCTACGCGGAGTTCAACGAGACCGCCCCGCCGTACGGGACGGAGGTCGAGCTCGAGGACGGCGTCGGTCGCATCGTCGGATACCAGATCCCATGCAGGCGCGTGGTAGTCGAGATGGAGAACGGCGCGAAGGTGCCGGTCGCTCTCGACGACGTCCTGGACCGCCGGCAGTCGCGTGGCAGGAAAGGCCGAAAGAAAAAGAAGCCTTCCTCAGAACCTCGGGACGGGAAACCTGCGGGAGAAGAGCCGGAAAAGGCCTGATACGTCTCATCGCGACCCGGTCGCCATTCGTGCTACTATTATCATCCGGCCGCCGTCGTGCATGCACGCGAGCGGCCAGTGGCGTCCACGAGGCGGAAGAGGAAGCATGTACGAGATAAGGTTGCACGGGCTGGGCGGTCAAGGAGCGGTCACCCTCGTCAACTGGGTGGCTATGGTCGCCTACAATCAGGGCAAGCATGTACAGTCTTTTCCGTTCTTCGGTGCCGAGCGCAGGGGCGCCCCGGTAAAGGCCTTCATGCGCATGGACGATGAGCCGATCGACCTCCGAAGCCAGATATACAAGCCGGACCTGCTCGTCGTGCTGAGCCCGGACCTCCTCGGCGCCGCCGTGGCGGACGGCATCACCGACAAGGGGCAGATCCTTATCAACTGCGAGGAATTGCTCGCGGGCAAGCTCGCGGCCAGGTTCGGTCGCGACATGTATCACGTCGACGCGACGGGCATCGCGATCGAGCACGGGCTCGAGGTGGACGGGATGCCCATGGTCAACATACCGCTCCTCGGCGCTATGGTGGCGAAGGCCGGAATAGCGCCCTTCGACGGGGTGATGAAGGTCATCGACCGCGCAGCGAGACGCGGAGACTACGACGCCTACCACGACGCCGCTCTCGAGGGATTCGAGGGCCTGGCTCTAGCAGGCGCCCGGGAGACCGTAGCCTGAAGGTGCGGTAGTCCGGGCCGAAGGCGCCCGTCGATCCAACCAGCAGGAACCGGGAAGTGAAAATGTCTTGAGTGACAACAACAAACTGGACTACATGACATCGATGTCGAAGCCGGGCAAGGGCTGCGCTGGCGACACCGGTGAGTGGCGCGTGTTCCGCCCCGTCAAAGACGACGAGAAGTGCAACAACTGCCTGATCTGCTGGGTGTACTGCCCCGAGGCGTGCATCGAGAAAGAGGGCCAGGTTATCGACTACCAGTACTGCAAGGGCTGCGGCATCTGCGCCGAGGAGTGCCCGACCGGCGCGATCACGATGGTCAAAGAGGTCAAGGAGGAGAAGAGGTGAGGCTGCTCGAGTCCGGCAATCACCTCGTCGCCCACGCGGCCAACGCGGCCGGCGTGGAGGTCGTGCCCGCGTACCCTATAACCCCGCAGACGCAGGTCATCGAGATGATCGCCGACCTCATAGACGCAGGGAAGATGGACGCCGAGTACATCCCCGTCGAATCGGAGCACAGCGCCTGCGCGGCGCTCGTCTCCGCGTCGCTCACGGGCGCGCGCGCTTTCTCCGCGACCAGCTCCCACGGCCTCGCGTACATGCACGAGATGTTGCACTACGCGGCCGGCGTTCGCGTCCCGGTGGTGATAGTCAACGTGAACCGCGCGCTGGGGCCGGGCTGGAACATATGGTGCGACCACCAGGACTCGATAAGCCAGAGGGACACCGGGTGGCTGCAGGTATACGTTGCCAGCCACCAGGAAGCGGTCGACACGGTATTCCAGGCTTACAGGATCACCGAGGACCACTCGGTCCTCCTTCCGCTGTTGCTGAACATGGACGCTTTCGTCCTCTCCCATACATATATGGACGCCGAGGTGCCGGAGCGCGAGGAGGTCGAGAAGTACCTTCCCGGCTACGTGCCGAAGTGGAAGCTCGACCCGAGGATGCCCGTCACGCACGGCTCGGTCGTTTATCCGTCAGACTTCAGCGAGACCAGACAGTCGATGCAGATCGGGCACGAACATGCCCGAGGATTGATAAAGAAGGCCACCGCCGAGTTTCGCGACATGTTCGGAAGGTGGCACGGCGAAATGGTCGAGACCTACCGGGCCGAGGACGCCGACCAGCTGATCATCGCGATGGGCAGCCTGGCGGCGGAGAGCAAGGTGGCCGTCGACATGATGAGGGAGCAGGGGAAAGCCGTGGGCCTGCTCAGGATAAGGTTCTTCAGGCCGTTCCCGATCGAGGAGCTCCGGGCCGAGTGCGAGGGCCGGGAAGATATCATGGTCATCGACCGCGACTACTCCTACGGTAATGAAGGAGCGCTCTTCACCGAGGTGAAGGCGGCGCTCTACGGTAAATGCTCGACACCGGCGAAAGGCATAGTCGTGGGCATCGGCGGACGCGACGTGACCTACGAGCTCATAGCCGAGCTGGCGGAGAAGAGCCGGAAGGGCGAGCTCGAAGAAGTGACGTGGGGCGACTCGCAGATGACCTCGTCGCATGCCGTGACACTCGAGTGCCTGGACGAGTTCAAGAAGATCCTGGAGCATCCGGGGAAGTCGAACTGAGGAAGTGAAGAGATGGTAACGCTCAAGAGCCTGCCGGAGGAAGAGCTCTTCCTCGCGGGGAGCACCGCCTGCGCGGGATGCCCGTCCAGCCTGGCGCTGAGGACCGCCTTCAAGGCGCTCGGGAGCAACACGATACTGGTCGTCGTCGCGTCCTGCACCTCCGTATTGCAGGGCTCCTACCCGCTGTCCGCGATCAACCTGCCCCTGATGAACGTGGCCTTCGCCACCGGCGGCGCGAGCGCTTCCGGGATCGTCGCTGCGATCGAGGCCCTGGCCAAGCGCGGCGAGTTTGAGGAGAAGCCGAACGTCCTGGTCTGGGCCGGCGACGGCGGCACATACGACATCGGGATACAGGCTCTGTCCGGCGCGGCGGAGCGCGAGACGGACTTCATCTACGTCTGCTACAACAACGAGATGTACTCGAACACCGGTACGCAGCGAAGCGGCGCGACACCGCTGGGCGCGTGGACGACCACGACCCCCGGCGGCAAGGCACAGCACCGCAAGGACATCGCGCAGATAATGATCGCCCACCGGATACCTTACGTGGCCACAGCGTCGCTCGCGTATCCGCTCGATTTCTACAACAAGATGATGAAGGCCAAGACTATCCGGGGCACCAAGTACATCGAGATGCTGGCGCCGTGCCCGCCCGGCTGGAAGTTCCCGTCCTCGAAGACGATAGAGGTCAGCAGGCTTGCTGTGCAGAGCGGCATGTGGCTCCTGTACGAGAACGAGAACGGAGAGACGAAGTTCACGGGCGGCACCAAGAACATCATCGAAGGCAAGGTGAAGAAGAAGCCGGTCAAGGAGTATCTCGAGATGCAGGGCCGGTTCAAGCAGGCTCTGGCGAGCCCCGAGGGCGAAGAGGCAGAGGTCCTGCTCGAGGAGCAGGTCTCGGACTCGATCAAGCGCCTGCACGGCTTCATCCCCGAGTATTTCTAGGAGAGCACGCGGCCGCGCGGACACGTAAAGACAATCCTGTCAGCGCCGTAAAAGGGGACGTGAGATGGAACTCAAAGGGATAGTGATGGACCTGGCGTCGGTTGCCGACTATCACGAAGGCTCCGTGGTGAGCCGGGAGATCCTGAAGGGCAAGTTGGGCAGCGTGACACTCTTCGCGTTCGATGTCGGCGAAGGCCTGAGCGAACATACCGCGCCGTTCGACGCGCTGGTCTCGGTGCTCGACGGCGAGGCGGAGATCACGGTCGGGGGCGAGCGGCACAGGGTTGGGCAGGGTGAGGCCATCATCATGCCGGCGAACGTGCCTCACTCGGTCAAGGGGCTCCGCCGCTTCAAGATGCTCCTCGTGATGATCAAGGAATAGCCCGCGAACATCATTTGCTAGAATAAACGTCAGCCGGGATAGCTCAGCCGGAAGAGCGGCTCACTCGTAATGAGCAGGTCCGGGGTTCGAATCCCCGTCCCGGCTCCAGCGCACGGCCGGCGTAGCCGGGCCGTCGATGCTAAACTCGGCCCTCAATTTGTTCACAAAGAAGCACTCTTGTGGAATCACACTTTTCGATTGGGCCGGGTTTATTCCGAGCCGGCGCTCAACGAGCGCCGGTCGGTCACGAGTCAGCGCACGCTTTAGCGTGCGCCATATTTGGACGGTGACTCAGAACCCCGATTCACCACCTGATCGAGCGTTGGGTCATATTCTAATAAAGGAACCACCTGCGCGAGTCCCAGAATTACCAGAAGTAATATAATCCTGCGCAACTCTTACAACCGATCGGAGTGGCGCGATGGACGACAATTTCACCGGTAAAGTCGTGGTAGTGACGGGAGCCGCAAGCGGGATCGGCAGGGAGACCGCGATCGAGTTCGCGAGGCGGGGCGCGAAGCTGGCCATATGCGACGTCGACGGCGACGGCCTGCGCGAGACCAGGACGCGGGCGGAGGCGATCGACGCCGAAGTGTATTCAGAGGTCGTAGACGTCTCGAAGGCGTGGCAGGTCGAGGAGTTCCGCGACAACGTCCACAGGGCGATGGGCGGCGTCGACGTGCTGGTGAACAACGCGGGGATAGCGATCGCGGGGCTCTTCCAGGACATGACACTGGAGGACTGGGAGAAGCTTATCGGTGTCAACTTCTGGGGCGTCATCAACTGCTGCCACTTCTTCTACCCGCGGATGGTCCAGTCGGGCCGGGGCCAGATCGTGAACATCGCATCGGCCGCGGCCCTCATTCCGATAGGGTCGATGACCTCCTACTGCGCCTCGAAGAGCGCGGTGCTCGCTTTCTCGGAGACGCTGCGCGCGGAGGCGGCCCTGTTCGGGGTCGGCGTTTCCGCGGTCTGCCCGGGCTTCGTCAACACGAACATAGTCAACACCATGAAACTGTGTACTCCCGGCCGCAGGACCAGCATAGAAAAAGCCACCGAGATGATCAGGCATTTCATGGACAGGGAGAAGTGGGCCCCCTCCAGGGTCTCGGACGCGATCGTCAGGGCGGTAAGGACCAACGCCGTGGTCGTCCCGGTCGGTGCCGAGACCAGGCTCGCCGACTTGACGCACCGGCTCAGCCGCCGCCTGACGTCACTCCTCACACGGCTGAACCTGCGCGCGGCCTTCCGCTGGCTCTAGCGAGCACCGCGTGGCCGGCGAAGCCGAGCCATTCTGGCTCAACGGTGGTCAAGAAGCTGATGAACGTCCGTGACGTTCATCAGCACGAACGCCGCCGCAACCTGGCTTAGCGTTTGTTCGGACTCTTGGTGCGGTGGGACCCAAGGCCTTAACAAGCGGTTGCGGACGCTATAATCTCCGTCGAAATCAGAGGTTATTCAGAACTGGCGGACCTTCGAACTCAGAGGTAACCCGGTGTTCAGCGTGAACCTTACGTTCTGCTCCCCGATTCACCACCCGTTTGAACCCTGAATCATATTCTGACTAGACCACCACCTGCTTGAACTCAAATTCCAGTTTTTAGACCTGGTACCAAATTCCAGTTATGCAAGTTTTACAGGCTTAACCCCTTTTGCGCGT
>Ga0182017_10001658_pt1 | contig 17121 bp, 14 predicted proteins | sample 712E3DmetaG_FD_120492 | JGI IMG/M metagenome (GOLD analysis project Ga0182017, IMG submission 120492) | Permafrost microbial communities from Stordalen Mire, Sweden - 712E3D metaG | ecosystem: Environmental > Terrestrial > Soil > Wetlands > Permafrost | place: Sweden: Stordalen | collected... | reverse complement strand
TATTGAAGATGAAATGCGGGGTTCTTACATCGATTACTCGATGTCGGTCATTGTATCACGTGCTCTTCCAGATGTGCGCGATGGTCTCAAACCGGTACACAGGCGGGTGTTGTTCGGTATGCAGGGACTTGGATTAGCAAGCAACCGCGCGTATAAAAAAAGCGCACGTATTGTTGGAGAGGTGCTCGGCAAGTACCATCCGCATGGAGACTCTGCGGTATATGAAACGATGGTGCGTATGGCGCAGGATTTTTCTATGCGATACATGCTGGTGGATGGCCAAGGAAATTTTGGTTCTGTTGATGGTGACTCGCCTGCGGCAATGCGTTATACAGAGGCGCGTCTTACCAAAATTGCAGAAGAGATGCTGAAAGATCTCGAAAAGAATACCGTCGACTTTGCGCCGAACTTTGACGATACACTGCAAGAACCAACAGTCATGCCATCACTTATCCCCAACCTCTTATGTAACGGCGCCAGCGGTATTGCGGTTGGAATGGCAACAAATATACCGCCGCATAATTTACGGGAAGTGATTGACGGATGCATCGCCTATATTAAAGATTCAAACATTGGTAACGAAAAGCTGATGAAACATATTCTTGCTCCCGATTTTCCGACCGGCGGAATTATTTACGGTTACGGAGGCGTAAAGGATGCGTATACGACAGGACGCGGTAAAGTTGTTGTCCGTGCCCGTGCCAGCATTGAAACAGGCAAAGGCGAGCGCCAGCGAATTATTATTACAGAGCTGCCGTATCAGGTGAACAAGGCATCGTTAATTGTAAAGATTGCGGACCTCGTGACGGAAAAAAAATTAGAAGACATTTCCGATGTCCGAGACGAATCTGATCGAGATGGTTTGCGCGTTGTTGTTGATCTGAAACGCGAGGCAAACGCCGAAGTGGTGCTCAACAATCTTTACAAACATACACCGATGCAGACAACATTCGGTGTTATTATGTTGGCGCTAGTGGATGGTCGTCCAAAAGTTCTTCAATTGCGTGAATTCATTCAGCAATTCATCGAACATCGCAATGAAGTTATCGTGCGGCGCACAAAGTTTGATTTGGATGAAGCAGAAAAACGCGCACATATTCTTGAAGGTTACATTATTGCTCTGGACAACATTGACGAAGTAATTGCACTCATCAAAAAGTCGAAAGATGTTGAAAGCGCCAAGCTTGGTTTGATGAAAAAATTCAAGCTGTCTGATATTCAAGCAAAAGCAATTCTCGACATGCGCTTACAGCGGTTAACAGGACTTGAACGCAAGAAAGTTGAAGATGAGTACCGTGAGACAATTAAGCTCATCGAGAGACTGAAATCAATCCTAAAAAGCAAACAGCTCCAAATGAAAATTATTGAAGAAGAGCTGATTGCCATGAGAGAGAAGTACGGTGATGACCGCAGAACCGAAATCGTTTATAAAGCGGAAGAGTTTAGTATTGAAGACATGATCGCTGAAGAAGAAGTTGTGGTCACGATCAGCCACAGCGGCTTTATTAAGCGGTTCCCGGTGTCGGGTTATCGGCGGCAATCGCGCGGCGGCAAGGGCGTTACAGGGGCCGCAACGCGCGAAGACGACTTTGTTGCACATATGTTTATCGCCAGCACACATGACTATGTGCTCATCTTTACGGATAAAGGGCGCTGTTATTGGCTCAAGGTTTTCGAGATTCCCGAAGGCGGCAGAACCGCAAAGGGAAAATCTATTAACAATGTTATCGATAAAGATCCGAACGAAAAAATTGCTTCCTTTATTGCCGTCAAAGAATTTGATGATAAACATTTTGTGTTTATGTTCACAGAGCAGGGACTAGTAAAAAAAGTGGTTCTATCGGAGTTTAGCAATCCGCGGCGTAACGGAATTTTAGCGGCGAACTTGAAAAAAGGTGATCAGCTCACCGACGTAAAATTAACCGACGCAACTCAAGACATTGTCATCGGAACACACAATGGACTCGCCATTCGTTTCCATGAAGATGAAATTCGTCCCATGGGGCGCTCGGCAGCCGGCGTGCGCGGTATTCGACTTGGCAAGGGAGACAAGGTTGTTGGAGCGGTAAATCTTCGGCGTAAAGGCACAACCATTCTTGTTGCAACTCAGAAGGGTTTCGGCAAACGTAGCGAAGAAGATGAGTACCGCATTAGCCATCGCGGTGGTAAAGGTATCTTTACCGTAAAGGCTTCTGAAAAAACCGGAAAGATGGTTGCTATTAAAGAAGTTGTCGATACGGACGATATTGTAATCGTTACAAGCGACGGTATGGTTATTCGCCAGCATGCAGCAGATATTCGTGTAGCAGGGCGCAACACGCAAGGTGTCCATCTTATCCGGCTCAAGGAAGGCGATTCAATAGCTGCGGTTGCCGCGGTTGTTGCCGAGGAAGAAGAAGAGAAACAGCTTGCCGAGAAAGATAAAAACAGTATTACCAACAAACTATCTATACCGGATATACCATCAAGTGACAACGAAAATGAATTAAAGCAGGAGAATATCTCCGCACCAAACCCAGATAAAGCCGAAAAGAAAAAACCTGTTTTAATAAAGCAAGCAGTGAAAAAAAAGTCTCACAAAAAGAATAGGTAAGTGGCAGAAAATGAATACTAGGTAGAAAACACCTGTCATAATAATATCGTTTTTTTATGGCCGACACCGACAATAGTTCTTTATTAATATTTATCGAATTTTCTTGCTACCGTTCATATCGTTAAAATCTGGAAAAAATCTATATGTTTTTGTAAACAACAAAAGCAATATATTTTTCAATTGAGGCAAAATGAGTTTCAGAAAAAGAATTCAATATTGGTTTCCAGTTTTTCTATGGATATGTTTTATCTTTTGGATGTCAACAGGCATGTTCTCGGCACAAAACACGTACTCATTTTTCGAACCTCTGTTGCGTTTTTTTGTACCCTCAATTTCCCATAAAGAAATCAATTTTTTCCATATAACCATACGGAAATTAGCGCACTTGACCGAATATTTTATCTCAGGCCTTTTACTATTCCGTGCTTTTAGAAACGGCTCCAACAAAAAACGGGCATGGCTCTGGGCGGCTTCTTCAATATTAATTATTGTGATTATAGCTGCAAGCGACGAGTTTCACCAATCTTTTGTCTCTACAAGAACGGCTTCTTTAGTTGATGTTGGAATTGATATATTTGGAGGATTTCTTGCTCAGGGTGTAAGCGTGCTAATGTTCAAACGACAACTACAACAACAATAATAAAATATATTATAGTTTGTTTCTCTCAACAATTGTGTCCTGAATTGTAGAAATTTTTATAAAACAAATAAAAAGGGGCTTATAAACACAAAGCGCTTTTTTTACAGAGCAAACAAGAATTACTTTCCCCGATTTTACCGACTCCGTTATAAAAAAGTTAGCCAGCACCGACTCAGATAAAAGCAATCAGTTGCCGAAGGTTTCGATATCACTATATATTCTGCCTTCTTATCTAAATCGGTGCTGGTTGATTTTCAATAATTTTTATTTCTGATATTGTATTTCCCCTTTCTACAATGGTTAATGGAATTAATTAACGCAACAAGATCATTTTTCGCATTAATAGAGTACTGTTACTTTGTAGCCTATAAAAATATACGCCGCTCGATAAATTCTGTGCATTTACTGTCACCTGATAATTTCCGGCCGCTTGATATTCGTTAACAAGCGTTTGAATTTCCTGACCGACAATGTTATACATCTTCAAAATCACCATACCGGGCCGTTGAATTGCATAGTTGATGGTTGTGGACGGGTTGAACGGATTCGGGTAGTTCTGGCTTAATGTAAATCCTTCAGGTTGCGCAGATAAATTTGTTTCCACACTTGTTGCGGAGCTGAGAGAAAAATTAACCGCTACGCTAACAGGCGACCCAGTGCTTGTATATTTTACCAAAGCAGTTGAAGCGGTCGGCTCGGTTGATCCCAGGTTGTCGACTGTGATCGAATAGGAGCCAGGAGCAAGTCCGTCGATAGAAAACGCGCCGGTGTTATCGGTAATCGAGTACCCCGCAACTTGGTTATTTATTAACGCATAGACAAAAGCACCCGGGAGCGCAATCGATGTTGCGATTGATGAATTCACTTTTGTACTCACCTTGCCGCTTACCCCCGCGTACCCGCTTGCAGACCTCACAAGCGGATGAACATAAACATTAATTCCAGAAACATTTCCATTGACAGCTACCAAAGAAGCGTTCTTCCAGCGGTTGCTGGCGGTATCGGTTGTATAATATGCTGGTGTGTAGCTGCCCAGAGGTAACGCAAGCACATAATAAGTTCCCGACGGCAACTGGCCCACAGAATAAGCACCCAAGGAATCAGTGTCAACAACATACATGCGCGGAGTTTTTGATGAAACGGGAGTCGTCCAAATATCTTTCGATACGATAATGCGTGAAGGAATTCCAACATCTTTTAAAGTATCTAAAACACTTCCGGCAATGGATCCTAAAACAGCAGGAGGAATTGGAGTAAGTGTAAAGTTTATGTTTGCAATAGGTGTATTCTCTTTAACAGTAATCGTTGTCGCGAGAAGCAAACTAGACTGTTCTTGATAAAATTCTGTTATATATCCATCTGCTTTTGCAAAGACAATGTATGAACCCGGGGGAATATTCGCATTAAAAGTTCCGTTAGAAGAGTCAATAATATGAATAACTTGTTGTGATCCACCATCAAGCCTGCAATCAATTTTGCCAGCATTGATATCAAAATATTTACGGAAATCATCAACAGAATCGTTAGCATTAAGCGCATAATTTGCATTAACAAAAATAACTTCTGCTTTTTTAATTGGAACCTTGAGCGTGTCTTTTACTGATCCCGAAACAGCAACTTTCGGTTGAATAGCGGCACCACCCCGTAGTTTAAAATTTATGAGGTAAACTATAGAATCTTTAATATCAATCACCTGTGCATCAGTCGCGTTTGATTTTCCATCGTACCATTGACTATCATAAAAGCGCGAAGGAGAAATGGCAAGAAGTTTATATTTACCCGGATCAATACCACTGATGCGGTAATTGCCTGATGCATCGGCGACAGTCCAAAACGAGAAACCGCCATAATCTTGAAATCCAAATATATTCGTAGTCGTCTGAGAGTCAACGCTGTATAATTCTATGATCGCGCCCGTAATACCTATATTCGATGTATCGGTTACCTTTCCCTGTACAATGCCGTTTCCACCGGTGATGGTAACATAAAAGGTTTGATAAGCAACCCCGCCTTTTGTTGAGCGCGCCATCACCCCAAGCGTGTACCACCCCTTGATCTTTGGATTAAATGTAAGGAGACCGGTTGCTGAATCAACGGTAAACTGATTGTTTGGAAAAATGAAAGCTATTGTCGATTGATATGGGAAATAAGATATTTTTGCTGTCGAATCGCTAGAAACAGCTTTGGCGGTATATTTAAAAGTAACACCAACCATACCCATCGACAGTGGTTGCGAAATAAAATTAATTTTATCTGTCTTCGTTGATTGCTGCGGATTTCGCTGTGCAACAACCAGCCCGAATACCAAAACGGTAAGGAGCAGAATATTGTATACGAGTTTCATATATCCTCCAAAAAAACTTTATGAATAAAATTTAAATCAATAATAATTTCGCATCATGCTTAGAATATCAAATCAATTTGTATATACAACGCCATGAGACATTTTATTAATGACGATTTTAAACAAAAAGCTCATCCATTGAAATTGAGTTATCATACGGTTGGTTGCTATTACGAGATCTTTCGTGTGAAAGTCGCTGTCCCCGGAGAAGCAAACCTAAGGTAGCAATTAAAAGATATAAACACTGACGGATCATATTTTTTCCTTATAATAATGTTGTCGCTATGAGGGACCTATCGGTTTCTCTAAGAATAATTCAATCTATATGCCAGGAATGAAATTGGGAAATTGGTGAAAAATCAAAGAATGGGGTAAAAAGAAGTGCAAAATATGCACTATGATGCAGGAAGTGCACCGTCAAAATTTTAGAGCAAATGTAATGCCTGTACTCCCGCCGGTTTGCAAATTTGATTGTACACTTATAGTAGAATTATTAAATGCAGTGAAAACATCTATTTCAGATGCGATATATGTAATAACAAATGCAACGAATGAAGCAATCTCAGTTTTATAATATTGATTATAAGTTTTATATTTTTCATCGAAATCTAACGGATTGTTTTCCTTAAGATAATCTTGCCGGGCACTGCTTCTCAGGAATTCGAATGTAATTCCCCCCCCCAACGTTATAACCCCAACGCTCAGAAAGAGTGTGCCGGGCATTTTTCTTCCTCTATATAATTGTTCCCACCCGGGAAAAAGAATTGATCTAAAAGAGATTGGCGACCCATCTACCTCAATCGGACTTTTTATCGCTTCCTGTATGGGTTTTTGGGAAGATTCAAAAGCACGTTTTGCTTCGTTGAAAATGACAAGTATTTTTGGAGATGTAAGCATGGGATCGAGCGAGTAGGTAGGATAGAGACTTAACAACATAGCAAAGCGTTCTTTTGCAAGCCCGGATTTTCCTTGTGCAATTAATGAAAAAGCGATGTATTTGTGAATTTCTGCATATGCAGTATCAGTCAGATTTGCGTATTCAAGCAGGCGCCTGGCCTCCACTTCGGCACCAAGATAGGACCCTGCATTATAGAGAGAATCAATGGCCAGAAAAGTGGTATGCAGAGAACCATTCTGTGCAAACGAAGATGTACTATACCAGCAAGAAAGAACTATTAATACGAAGAGGATTCGCCGAATCATTGCCGACCTTTAAATGTTATAACAACAGACGTCGTGTCTTTAGAACGCACTATCACCTCGCGAAGAATATCTTGAAAAGATGCATTCTTAAAACGTACTTGGTATTTTCCCGGCGAAAGCATGATTGGCTTTTCCAAGGGAGTCGTATCCTTATACTGGTCGTTAATATATACTTCTGCCCAAGGAGAGGCAAGGCAATTTAAATAACCAACATTATCAAAAAAATTCCCACTAATCATCCTTTCTCTAAAAGGCATCACAGTAAAGGTTTGCATGATTGGATCAAAAGATGGATGAACAAATAAAACAGAATGCTTGCCTGCAGCGAGAATCAAGGGTTTACCGAAAGGAGTTTCGCCAATAAATTTTGTGTCCACATATACTTTTGCCCAGGGTGTACTTGTCAACATAACAGTACCTGAATCTACTGCCGCCTGATTCGTTACATTGGATAAAATAGTCTTTGGTTTTAACTCTGGTGATGTTGGAATCGGTTCATTCACCGTCTGAGCAAGCGTATGTTTTGGAGTCTTCCCAGTACTATCCGCGGTTGTTGAAACATAATTTGAATCAATGCTTAATGGAGACTTGCTTTGAATTGTTTTCTTTGAGTCAGAAATTACATTTGGAAGAATTGAAATGACAGCTATGATAACTACAGCAATGCTGCTTAAAATAAAAATTAACCGTTTTTTGGAAGAAGAAAATTGTGGCGAAAGAGTAATAAAAATATTTGAATCCTTTTTGTCGAAAGCATGGAGAGCATCTTTTGCGTTGGCAAATCGGTTCTGTTTCTTCGGTGCCATTAACAGTTTAAGAAAACGTACAAACTCCACAGAAGATTGCTCTGTAAATCGATCTAACATTTCAACATGAAATGCTAAAATTTTCTTTGCGCAATCCGCATATGAATTTCCTTCAAAAACACGCTCGCCTGTGAGCACCTCTATCAAAGTGGCGCCTAGAGAAAACAAATCTGTTCGCTGGTCAATGTCCTCGTGTCGGATTTGCTCGGGCGACATATAAGCGGGTGTTCCAAGCACCATTCCCTGTGCCGTAACCGATGGAACGGATGCAAGGGATGCCAAACCGAAATCTGCTATTTTAAATATTCCGTTTGTAGCAACAAGAATGTTACCCGGCTTTATATCCCTGTGAATTATCCCGTGTTCATGTGCAGCGACAAGACCGCGAAGCGTATGGAGAGCAACTTTTTGAACGTACGCTAGTGTGCGTGTAGATCCCTCAGCAATAAATTGCTTCAAGGATGTTCCCTCAACAAACTCCATCACGATTGCAGGACAATTCTCATATTCAGTTAATGCATACACTTGTACAATATACTCGGAGCGAAGCGCGGCACATGCTTGTGCTTCACGCATAAATCTTTGATGCAGGTCCGGATCAGCGGCATGGTGCTTGTGCAGAACTTTCAATAGAATACGCCGCTGCAGTACGGGATCAAATGCCCGGTAAACGCTTGTAAAAGTGCTTTCCTGGATTTTTTCTTCGATCGTAAACTGCATTATTCTTTGGTCCATTCTTTAAGACGGTATTGAAGCCATCGTAACGAAACACCCAGTTTTCCTGCAGTGCGACGTCTATTGCCATTCATTTCTTCTAATGTTGCACCGATAACCTGTCTTTCCATTTCTTCTAAAGTCATTGAAGAAGGAAGCAAAGAATCTGATTTATTTACATCAAACATAAAATCATTTATCGTTAATTGTGTTCCATTGCATAGAACCACCGCTCGTTCAATAGCATTTTGAAATTCCCGAACATTGCCTCTCCATGAATTGGTTAAAAGTAACTGCATAGCATCGGGATGAATACTTTCCACCGGTCGTTTGTACATTGCGATAGTGCGCTGGAGAAAATGCTCTGCGAGCATGGGAATGTCGTCTTTACGTTCACGCAAGGGCGGCAAATGAATACCAACAACATTAAGCCGGAAATAAAGGTCCTCACGCATTTTTCCATTTTTCACCTCATCCTTTAAATTTCTACTCGTTGCAGCAATGATCCGGATGTTTGCTGATCTGTTTATCGTATCTCCAATCCGACGATATTCTTTTTCCTGAAGCAGCCGAAGAAGTTTGGGCTGGAGCAGATAGGGCAGATCAGATATTTCATCTAAAAAGAGAGTTCCGCAGTCCGCAACTTCTACCAATCCTTTTTTTGTATTGCCTGCGCCGGTGAAAGCCCCTTTAACATATCCGAACATTTCGCTTTCGATTAATGATTCTGGAATAGCAGAACAGTTTACCGCGACGAAGGGAAACCCCTTGCGCGCACCGTTTTCGTGAATAGCACGGGCTACAAGTTCTTTTCCTGTGCCACTTTCACCCGTAATGAGTACGGCAACATCAATATCGAGAACACGCCGGGCAATCTCCAAAGCGTGTATCCATTTCTTGCTTGTTCCCACGAGCGAAGAAAACAAATGCGTCACCCCGGCTTCATTCTTGAGACGTTCGTTTTGTTTCTGAAGCGCTGTATAGCGTTTTGCGTTCTCCAGGGCAATGCCTGCGAGGTTACCGAAGATGGTTAAGAATTTCAATGAATCCTCAGTAAACTCTTTGAGCATTTTGCTGCTGTCCAAATACACGGCTCCGAAGGTTCTATTACCAGTCTGAAGAGGAATACAAATAATGGAGAGAATTTTCTGTGCAATAATACTTGTGGAAGAGTCAAAGCGTTCATCGTTTTGAGCGTCAAAGCTCAGGACAGCTTCTCCGGTATCAAGAACATTTTTAATGACCGACGAGGATGCTACGATTTCAGAAGTCGTTTTTTGGGAAGAAAAATTTTTTATAACTGCAACCTCATAACCATTTTCAATATCTGGATTTGAAAGAATGACGAATCCTCGCTCAGCCGAAAGGCGAGTCATCGCTATTTCTAGAATGCGTTCCAAGAGCTCGGTTGGTTCTAAAATAGAATTCACCGATGTAGCGATCTGGTATAAGGCATCAAAGTTTTCTTGAATTGTTTGATCGGTTGTCATTTTATTACAAAGGATGACTCCTTGGAACGCGAATAATTGCCGAAATCATCAACCACCGAAATAGTCCACACATAATCTCCTGCATCCAATAGTTTACCGCTATTATCGCCGGGGAATTGAAATTCATTATTAACGGAACTCACATTTGTACATGACCAAACATCATTTCGAACACCGGAAATAGTGCGCGAAACCGTCAACGAATACGTATAGTTAAAAGTGACATCAGGTGAAGACCATTTCAACAACGGCGTCGGTCCCGTTGTATCCTTTGCCGATGTTGCAGTGTTCAACGTCGGATATGTAGGAGTTGCCGTGTTTTCAATAACGCGTGATACATAAAACGGATTGCTATAATTTGTCGCATAATTGATGTCTCTTGACCGAATCTGTAACGGTTTATTCACAAGCCACTGTATTGTGTTTGTTGGCAGATCGTACTTATAGATGGTTATCTGAAATAACCGGGTAGAGACAGAATAGGTCATTGGAAAAAACAGCGTATCTGAGGGCAAAGCACCGTTCGAAGAATTCGTTACCATAAACCAAACAGAATCAATATCAGTAATGCCGTTGGGGTCGGCAACAGAGGCGGTAATATCAACAAAATACTGTGGGCTGGGATAATACTGATCGATTTTTCTTGTATAAATGTTTTGGGATACAATGTAAGGCGTTCCATTTAGACTGAATCGAACCTGTGCCATTGTTTGAGCGTGTAAAACTATACGCTGTGTATCCGGCGTATAATTAGATTTTGTACAAATAAGCGTTTGAGTCCCTAGTGTAAGATGATCAAAAGAAAAAACGCCAGTGGTGTTAGACATAGTTGAAACACCATCTTCTATTGACGTAATGGTGGTGGAAGGAAGAGGAGTGCTTTGATGTAAAATGGAAACAGTCCCGGTAACGCTTGCCGTAGAAATATATTGCGGCGATTGTGGATCGAGCGGATTGTCGCGCGGTGCATCTTGACAGCCGAAGAATAATCCGATCGGAAAAATTATTATGTAATAAACAAACTTTTTCATTACAAGACAAATATAGTCTATTTTTTTTGACAGTTACAAGCGCACGAGCAAAAAAAGCCTTTCTGATTTATGAAAGGCTTTTTAAGTCAACGAATATCCCGCCCTCTTTTACTTAAACAATCCTTTTAAGGCGTCTTTTGCCTTTTTCGTTATATCGTCCGTTTGCTTTTTCTTTTCTTGATCAATACGGTTTTCTATTTCTTTTTTCTTCGCTTCTACCAATGCAAGCTTGTCGTTCAACTGATTTTCATACTCTTTCAAACGGTTTGTTACCAGATCCTTTTTCTCGGCGAACAGCTTCTCTACCCCCTGACGCTTTTCTGCAATTTTTGCGTTCAGTTTATTGCGGAGGTCATTCTGAATTTTCGCCACCTCATTTCCAATGACCTGCTTTGTGCGAAGGGCGTAAGAGCATGGGGGATACAAATTAAAAATGTATTACCAAAATAATATTTGTCTTACATTTAATAATTATGTAAGTTAGAATAAAAAGGAGATACACAATGGACACATCGGTGGTAACAGTAAAAGGACAAATCGTCGTTCCTGCAAGGATTCGTCGAAAGTTTGGAATCAAAAAGGGAACAAAAATCGCATTTGTTGAGCAAAACGGAAAACTTATAATTCAACCGCTCGATAAAAATTACTTTGAGAGTTTATCTGGAATTCTTGGCACTGACGGCGATATGCTCAAAGGATTGATGGAAGACAAGAAAAAGGAGCGCGAACTATGAAGACAACAGTCCTTGATAGTTACGCGATGATTTCTTATCTCCAGCAACAAGAGGGATATGAAGAGGTTGCCGCTGTCTTTGAAGAATGCGTAACCAAAGACCGGGAAGCATTTATGTGTATTGTGAACTGGGGTGAGGTAATTTACCAGGCGCTTCGCAGAGGCGGAGTAACCCGTGCGAGATTAGCAGAAGATTCTATAAGAGCTTTACCGATACAACTCGTAGAAGTAAACAAGGAACTCACGCTTCAAGCTGCTCATCTCAAAGCTTTTAATAAAATGTCTTTTGCTGATTGCTATGCTGCTGCACTTGCGATGAAACGAAAGTGTGAAATACTAACTGGTGATAAAGAATTCAAACAAGTTGAAAATAAAATCAAAATTCGATGGATGTAATAAGTAGGATGATGATGAATAAACGAAGTACGAGGATTCTCTAGTTTGATGTTGTTGAGTGCTCCAAAACAGAAAAGCTATTATCAAATATTTATTTCATCAAGAATTGTTCTTTCAATATGCTCATACCATTCAATTCTATCAAGAAATTTGTGGTATACTCTCTGAAGTTCTTTTTCATCTAATAATCGACCTATTGTTTCTTTTGCAATAGCCTGAACATCAGAAACTGTTATATAATAAAGATGTTTGCGTGAGTCCATAGAACCCCCTGTGCCTAAATTGAATTCAAATAAATATTCTTTCGATGCCACAAAAGCGAATTCTCGTGTGGAAATACAGCTTTATTCTCAGGCAGTCTAATACATTGATTAGGTTTTAAGGTTTGCCGCAATACATCAAAACTCCCAACACAACCATAGTCGGATGGAATAGTGTCAATGTGCTCATTTACCTCCATAGTAAAGTCCTGTCGAAGTGTAAACCAACCTACGTCGAATGACCAATGGTGGAAATGGCAAAGAGCAATTCCATTCCAAATATCGTCCTTCCCATGAAATCGATTTGGAACTATGTGCGCAGCCTCAACTTCCCAAGTCAAAGAATTAGGAGATGATAATTTCAATCCACAGACACAGCACCGACAATGATAAGCTTGGACTATAGCTTGCCTAAAACCTCTTTTGCGAATCAATGACTCTCTGGAGATTATCTTTGATTTTTTACTTGTGTCAATTGGATTATAATTTTCTATTCGTTCAGCTTTTTCCAGTTTCTCTTTGATCTTTTGGACTTCATAAGTAAGAACCGGAAGTTCTTGTTTTTGTTTTATTGGAATTTTTGAGAGACGTAGCGCCTCGTCAATTCCCTTCTCTGTTAACATCCATTCTCGTCGTCCTGTCAGTTTTAAAGTATCTTTTGGATGTGCAAGAAGCTTTTCTTTTGCCGCTGTATCGGCCGATCGGAATAATAAGCGATGCCATGCCGGGAATGTCTTGAGTCGTCCCTCTTTTCGTACTATCGTCTGCATAAGAAAAGAACGCTGATGTTTAGATAATCCAAGTGAATCAGCGAGTTCATCAACAAACTCTTGATTTCCAGAACCGAACTCCTTTATATATCCGTTATGCTTAAGTAAGGACATTAATAGGACGTGGATGACATGATCACGATTGGGGAGAGAAAGTTCTTTAAAAAATTTGCTTTCGTAACTCAAATTACGCTCCAAATTCTTTTCTTAATTCATTCTTGTTTTTGCCCAATCACCCATCGGTACCATCACAGTTTCCTGATACATCGCAAAGTGTCTTTCTTTAGTAAAATGAAGACAGTGTTCCCAAGCGTCTCGAAATCTATTTAACCATTTTCCCGGATAACTATTCCTCTTATGCCAAATGTATTCTTCTGTCCAAAGCCAGCCCTGTCTTTTCATTTCAAGAATAAGGTCAAGAACATACGTTTGCCTTTCCCCATCTGATACGCCCTCTTTAATATTAAGTATAAAAGAACCAGATGGTTTTAACACTCTTTTGAGTTCGCGGGATATTGGTAAAAACCATTGAGCATATTTATCTGGATGAATTCCACCATACGAGTTAGTCCTTTTATCTGCATATGGTGGAGAGGCTACTATCAAATCGACGAAATGGTCAGGGTAATTTTGAAGCACCTGGAAAGCATCACCGCAAATAATAGAATCAAGCGATAAAGTGGAGTGGGTTGAAGAGATATTTACCCGATAGACAGCTCGTTGATCTGCAACTCGAGATTTAATAAGAGTAATTTTCTTCTCTTCAAGGTCAATCTTCTTCTTTTTGCTTAGTTTTGCCATTTTTTCTTTTTGTTCTTGGAAAGGAAATCTATGAAGACTGTATCGGTTTTCTAGAGAGAATGCAATAATTAGCTCTGGAAAGAATCATTGCTTCTTCTGATGAGAATAAATACCATGCGAGGTCTAGCAGAAGGAGAATTTGCACTTGAACAAACGTAAAATGCTTGGTGAGATTTTCCGCATCTACGTTAAAGTCAAGAAAATCTCAAAAGCGCCATCAAAGTTAAGCCGAACGCAATGCATTGACAATATTTAAGCGCGCCGCGCGAACAGCGGGTAAAAAGCCGCCGACAAACCCCATAAAGAGCGAAAAGAAAAGCGACGCGAAAACGATTGAAGGGGACAATGCAAAAGAAAATTGCAATTCAGAAAACGATTGGTAATTCAATGTCGAGATGGAAAAAAACTGCAGGAACGACGCCAAAAATAATCCAATCACTCCGCCGATAAGAGCAAGAGAAAGAGATTCGATTAAAAACGCCGACAGCACACTGCGGCGCTTGAATCCGAGCGCGCGCAAGGTCCCTACCTCAACCGTACGATTTGCGACAGCCGCATACATCGTAATCATCGCGCCGATGGTTGCGCCGAACGAAAAAACAACCGTGATGAAAATGCCGAGGATACGAATAAATGTCGCCATTCCCTCCGATTGCTCTTCAAAGAATGTCTTTTCAATCTTCGGCTCGAACTGCTGCAGCCGCGGTTCGGCATCGAATGCTGCCTTGAAGGCATTAAACGCATCGGGCTGATCGAGTTTAAACGTCATTGTTGAATAACCGCCTTGGCGATTAAAGGCGTCCTGCAGTTGATCGTTGTCGCCCCACATCTCGGAATCAAAACCGCTTCCGTTGGCATCAAATTTTCCAACAATGGTCCATTGATTGCCGCCGAAAGTGACCAGAGAACCTATTTTTGTATCGGAAAAATTCTTTGCAATTGCTGAACCGGCAACAACTTCCCGCGCTCCTGCTTTAAACATTCTTCCTTCAACAATATGCACTTGTGGGCGCAAGAGGAATGCTTCCGGTGCAACGCCGCGCACAGTTACGTTGCTTAACCCACCTGTCTTTTTCTGCAAGTTGATGATAACAACTGTTTCACCAGAGGCCAGAGGCTTACCGTCAGCTTGTTTTGCAATATGCGGCAGCGTAAGTAATACATTATAATCACCACGGACAATGATGCTGGAGATTTCTCCGTTTGCGGATTTGCGCGCCACGATAACGTTGTCCGGCATACCCGTTGCTACTAATGTCTTCTGAATGCCGTACGCAAGCATGAGAACCGCAGCGAACACAAAAACTACAAGCGCAATGCCTGTAATGGTAATCGCTGTCGTAAGCTTGCGTGACTTAAAATTGCGCAACGTATATTTTAGAGGAATTTTCATGAAAAAGACCTTTCAAAAAGACATTCAATCCATGTAACCCAAAACAATCTTATGTAAGAACTTTGATTTTATTTATTGGTTATTGATCGCTGTTCATCGATGTGTATTATCCCACAAACCTCAATCCATCAACAATCTTCGTTCTCAATGCACGTTGGATCGGAAAGATCGAAGCTGCAATACCGATAATCAACGCAGCGCTAGCGGCAATAATGAGGGTTGAAGGAGTTATAAAAAAGTACGGGAAGAATCCCTTTGGCACAACAGCTTCGATGCCGGCAACAACAGGGTAGGTGAGCAGTACTCCTGCTCCGGCTCCGAGCGCCGAGATAAACAAGGATTCGCCGAAAATGAGTCCGAATAAATGTCCACCGGAAAATCCAAGTGTCTTCAGTACCGCGTATTCACATGTGCGCTCGCGCGCAGACATGATCATTGTATTGCCAAGCACGAGCATAATAATACCGATAATGATGTACGAAACTGCATTCATCGCATTGAGCAGTGAACTGAATCCAGCAATAAATCCTTGCGTAAACGCGCGTTCCGTTTCGGTCTTTGTTGAATTCGAAGAGTTTTTATAGAGTGCATCAACTTGTTCCGATATTGCGGCGGCTTGTGCAGGATCTTTAATTTTAATAATATACCAGCCAACCTGTCCCGCTCGCCTGGGCATTTCCACTTTCATACGTTCATCGATTGCTGACCAGTGAAAAAACATCTGTGTTGCATCGGTGGATTTATCACGTGGCTTATAGATGCCACGGACAACAAACTCCCATTTACCAGGATAAATATCGCCGTCGAGGGGAATAATATCACCGATTTTAAAGCCATATTGTTTTGCGATCTCCGAGCCAACGATGCATGAGTTGCGTTCCTGTTTAAATGTTTCGTAATCCTTCGCGCTGATAAGGTATTCCGGATATACATTGATAATTGTTTCGGGATCTACACCCATACGCGCAAAGAAATTCCTTTTATCTTTGTATGTTCCTCCAAACCAATTGGCAAAGGACACTGTTTCAACCCCGGGAATTTTTGCTATCTGATCTCGGTACGAATAGGGAAGCGGAAAAATGAAAGAGACTGACTGCCGTGTTATGAGCCGATTCGCAGCGGTTGCTTCCAATCCTTCATAATACATATCCACAACGGTGCGCAAAACGCCGAAAGCCATCACTGCAATCGCCATGCCGAGGATGGTAAGCGAAGTCCGGAGTTTATGACGTAATGCATTTTTGAAAATTAGTTTGAGTATTCGCATACGAACTCCTTAGGACAATTCACCTTTATCAAGGTGATGAATAACCGTGGCCTTTTCAACTGCGCGTGGATCATGCGTCACCATCACGATGGTTTTTTTATATTCTTTATTCAAGCGTTCGAGCAAGGTCATGATCTCTTCGGCCGAGTGTTTATCAAGATCACCGGTCGGTTCATCGGCAACCAATAATGTAGGATCGGTTACAATGGCGCGGGCAATAGCCACACGCTGTTCTTGTCCACCGGAAAGTTGTTTGGGATAATGCCGAGATCTATCACTGAGTCCGACGACATCAAGTGCAAGATCGACATGTTTTTTGCGTTCAGCTTTTGATAATGACGTTAAAAGAAGTGGAAGTTCGACATTTTCGAAAGCGGTAAGTACCGGTAGCAGATTATAGAATTGGAACACGAATCCGATATGCTGCGATCTCCATTTTGCAAGCGCTGATTCATTGAGCTTTGCGATATCGATACCGCCGACAATAATATTGCCTTTACTTGGACGGTCGATGCCCGCGATGAGATTGAGCAGCGTTGTTTTTCCGGATCCGGACGGCCCCATCAAACCGAAAAAGTCTCCTTCATTTACTTCTATAGTAATATCATTCAAAACGGGAACTTCAAAACTATCCCGCCAATATGATTTTGAAACATTTTGAACCTGTATGACCGTATTTG
>Ga0182017_10001657_pt1 | contig 17130 bp, 13 predicted proteins | sample 712E3DmetaG_FD_120492 | JGI IMG/M metagenome (GOLD analysis project Ga0182017, IMG submission 120492) | Permafrost microbial communities from Stordalen Mire, Sweden - 712E3D metaG | ecosystem: Environmental > Terrestrial > Soil > Wetlands > Permafrost | place: Sweden: Stordalen | collected... | reverse complement strand
TTCCGAAACAATATCACTAGCCATAGACTGCTTCTTCGAAGTATCGGCAGAAAAATAATTGCCAAGTTTTACTTCTAAGTCAAGCAAACGTTCCGTTGAGGCGATGAGAAAGAAAATTTCTTTGCCTGTGTTTTTATCGAATGCACTCCAGCCGCGGCCTTTGGGAAAGAAGTAATTTTTATCAACCGTATAGTCTGTCTGGAATTGTTGTATCTTGGAGGGGAAGAGTAATTCTATTTCGCCTTTTGAATCCTGGTGAATCAAATAAACAAAACATTCTTTTCTCAGCTTCACCAACATTTTTATTTCTTCCCCGCTCATCAGTGTCGTGTCATGTGTAATGGCGACCATGGTCTTGCTTTTACCGATAAGTGCGCCAAACGCCCAGTCAAAACCGATGTTGGCTTCATTTTGTTGAACCATCGGAACAGCCGGCGCCGGTTGTTCGCTGAATCGAAATCCAATGGCGCAACAACCTAACAAAACTGTAAGAAGTATTAAGTAACGCATAATGAGGATCCTTTCTTCAATTTTTCAATGAGGGACAATGGAAATGGTCATTTCTTTATCGTATTCCGTTTGACTTCGCGTTGGATTTTGAGCGCCATGTGTTTTCCGTTTCACTTGCTCTTCCACATACTGCATCAATTCATTGATTGTTACCGTGTAATCGTTGTTATAGTCTGCTTTTCCTTCCAGCCCTTCCAGCATATAATATGTGAATGCACCATGACCCATGTCCGGGAATTCCTGCGATACTTCACCTGCGGCGCTCGCAGTAAACACCACAATACCTTCTTTTGTTTTTGACAGGTCTGCGAGATATTGATTTACCAAATTGGGTTCCGAGCTTCCCAAGCCGCGCGTAGCAAAATTGACGCTGATACCCCCGCTGTGACAGGCATCCGTGAACACAACAACTCGCTTGGCACTGATGTACCGCGCAAGCACCGTTTGAATATCCCACATAGGAAAGGCTGAAGTTCCCAATGAGTTCGGATCGCTATCATATGTTAACAAATACATATTCTGCGGACGTGCTGGCTCTGGAGCGCCATGACCAGCGAAGTAGATCACAACAAGATCCATATCAATCGCTTGGTTAAGAAAATTGATCAGATTGTCTCTTACATTTGCAAGTGTCGCATCTTTGTTTAATAATACATGCAGGTGGTCAGAATCGTAGCCGCCGCCTTCCGGCCGGCGCAGAAAGTTTGCGAGTGATTCAGCATCCTTATCTGCGTATTTCAAGCTTGGAATTCCAGCGTTCTTGTATTCTGAAACACCCACCACCACAGCCCACGACTGCGGACCTGAACCCGCAATACGTGTTTTCTTCGCACCGGTAGAAGCGAACGATGACGTTCCGAGAATTGAAGCTTTTCTGTTTATGCCGATTGTTTTAGAAAATTTTTCACCGCTTTTACTCATAATGGAAAGTTGAATCTGATTATATCCTGCAACCAGCGGCACTTCGTCTGCAATAACATCACCCGCTACTTTAAATTCTGGCACCTGCCCATTCACAATATCGACCATATTTACAGAAATCGAGTATGATGCGACGTCAAACCATGTCCGGAATTTTATCGGAACAGACATCAATTCTGTTTCTGAATTAACAAGCGGAGATTCAATTTCCACTGCCTGGTCGTTTGAAAGGCGCTGAACAAACTTAATCATGCTCCCGGAATGTTTTGCATTGTCTGTCACTTTGATTTCAAATGGAATTAAACCTATTGAATCCAATTTCAATACGGTGCTGAAGCGCTTGAAGGCTTTCATCCCTGCTGGAACCTTGATGGTATCTTTTGCAGCGATAGGTGACAGTACCAGCGGTTTTCCATTGAACGTCGCCTCTTTCACCTCTACATCGTCGTACGCCACACCGCGGATTTCATACTCTCTGCCGAACACTTTGGCAACAGCTGTACTGTCGCTCGTATTCTCCAAAACAATTCCCGGATTTGTTGTATCTGGCGGGGCTAAAGCAATTTTCCAACTTTTTAATTTACCCTTGCTTGTGCTGGTCAGAAGTGTTTCATCATTCAAGAATGCTGCATACGTAGTACGGCCGTCGTGCTCCATCATTGTCTTGACAGAAGAGAGTGTTGAAAGATCATAGAACTTGAGTGTACTGTCTGCCGCTGAAGAAATAAGCCACCGTGTTTTTGGATCGAACGACACGGAGCCAATCATACCTCTCTGATTGTACTTTATTCTTAAATCGCCGGTCTGTGTATTCCAAAGGTAGACACTTCCATCACTGGTGCCGGCGGCAAGAAATTTTCCATCAGCACTATAACAAAGCGTTGAAATTTTATCCTTGCTATCGATATAAGTTTTTTGCAGCTCTAATTTCGCAATAGCATAAATTTGAATTTTGCCTGTAGATAATCCAACTGCAAAATATTTTGCACTTGGATGAATGGCTAGCGCAGTGATGTCTTCCTGAAAATCAAGCAACGATCCAATCACATCACCGCTCGCAGTTTCTGTAACGACCACCCTTTTATCAAACCCTGCGGAAAACATCCAATTCTCCCCCTGAAAAGCTATCGATGTGATTCCAAATGAATGGGGAGACAATTTTTTTGGCTCTGTCAGCATGGTTGTATTATACAGGTATGCACTTCCATCAGCACATCCGAGCACCAGTGTTTGTCCCGACGTGGAAAACGATAAAGTATTCACATGAACCGGTAGAGGAGGGAGTACCATTTTCTCTTTGAGTGTCGGAATATCGTAGAGTTTGACGACGCCATCTGATGAAAGAACTCCAAGCAATTTCGCTTTCAATGAAATGGCACAGAGATCAATAGAACTTTTAACGGCATCGATAGATTGTAGCTGCTCTACATATATTTCCTGCTCGCCTGCGTTCAAAGAACTCGGTCGAGCCTGCTGTGCATAGGAAGCCGATGCGGCTATCATGACGGCCAGCCATACACAGAGAACAATTCTTCGTTCCATTACAAACCCCTTCTTCATGTACTACTTTCTATAATAACGATTATCGCAGAAAGATCATGTGTTACGTGTCAAGTGTTAATATTAACCATCCTTGTTCACGGAATACGTACTCAAGGAGGTATAATTTCAAAAAATGAATTCTTGCATGCAACGGAATTATTATAGGATTTTTCTGATAGATTACCCCGTTTTTCTAATCGAATGGTCGAGATTTTTCAGATTAATGTCAAGTTGAGCGCACCTCTTGATAAAGCTGTTTTCATCCAGATTATTTGTCATCGGTACAATGATAACTTCATAAAAAGATTGAGCAAACGCTCGCGAACGCTTTTATCTTGAAGAGTTAACTCTGGGGCAGATTCAAGTCCGTGAATAATGTCGTCGATGGAGGATAGTGGAATTTGTACTTTTGAACCGCGGAGAAGAATATCATGCAGGCGATTAAGAAATAAAAGCAGTTCATCTGCATGACCAAGAACCTCAGAATCATCTGCGTTCGACAAGAGCGCTTTTAATTTTGAAGCCTGAGGAGGAAGTGTACGTGCCGCAGGCATCTCTTATCTCTGCTTTTTTTTCCACCATGTATTCAAGCGTTCGCGAATATCCTTCTCTCTGCCAAGATCGGTCGGCTTGTAATAAAGTTTGTCTTTCAAATTATCTGGAAGAAATTGCTGTTCAATAAAATGACCCGGAAAATCATGGCTGTACTTATATTCTTTACCATAACCAAGTTCATCCATCAATTTTGTAGGCGCATTGCGGATGTGAAGAGGCACGGGAAGATTGGGAAGATTACGCACGTCAGCGAACGCTTGGTCGACCGCAAGATATGATGCATTGCTCTTTGGTGCTGAAGCAAGATATGCTGCCGTTTGTGCCAGAACAATACGCGCCTCAGGCATTCCAATATAGTCGATGGCTGTAAAGCAAGATGTTGCCAGCGTGAGAGCGTACGGATCAGCGTTACCGATGTCTTCTGAGGCAAGCACAATCATGCGGCGGGCAATGAATTTCGGATCCTCACCGCCGTCGAGCATGCGTGCTGCCCAATATATTGCTGCATCAGGATCGCTGCCGCGAACACTTTTAATAAACGCTGAGATAATATCGTAGTGTTGTTCGCCTTCCTTATCGTAGAGAGTAAATTTCCGCTGGAAGGCCTCTTCAATTTTTTGTTTGGTGATAGTCACAGAACCGTCGGCATTTGGTTTTGTTAAACGAATGGAGTTTTCCAACCCGTTCAGCAATTTCCGCGCATCACCCCCGGAAAGGAGCATGAGAAATTTGCGGTCGGCAATTTCAATTTTTCTTTTTGACAGGAGAGAATCGTTTGCCAATGCCTGATCGATAATTTTATGGAGAGCATCTCTGCCAAGCGATTCCAGCACATATACTTGACAGCGGGAAAGCAATGGAGAAATAACTTCGAACGACGGGTTCTCAGTCGTCGCGCCGATAAGAGTGATAATGCCTTCTTCAACAGAATGCAACAGTGCATCCTGCTGAGCTTTGTTAAAACGATGAATCTCATCAATAAACAAGATGGTGCGTTTATCGAGACGCTTCAGATTCTTTTCGGCACGTGCAATTATTTCACGGACATCTTTCACTCCAGCAGCGACAGCATTGAGCTGATAAAACTCAGCCTCTACATAATTGGCGATAAGCCGCGCGAGCGTCGTCTTGCCGACTCCCGGCGGCCCCCAGAAAATCATCGATTGAATTTCACCGTTCTCTAACATCAACCGAAGAGGTTTACCTGACTGCGTCAAGTGATCTTGCCCGACAAACTCCTTAAGTGTTTTTGGACGGATACGCTCCGCCAACGGCGCCGCCGGCGAACGCAAAATGCGAGGCTCTTCTTTGGAAAATAAATCAGACATTTTGGAGATTTATGATGTTAGGTTTGATAATTGCGCGATCACTTTATTTTTTTCTGATAACTCACCACCGGCAGCTGATTGCCGATATTTATTTTTCTTTCTTCACTTGATACACGGTTTCACCTTCGCGTGCCATGCCGTATTTTTCGCGTGCAGTTTTTTCTATTGTCTTCTTGTCGCCCTCTAACGCCTTGATCTGTTCTTGCAAGCGCTTGGTTTCTACGCTGTCGGTTTTTACTTTTTCAATCCATTCGCGATGCTGTGCTTCGAGACGTATGCGGGTAATAATACCTTTATTGTCGAAGAGAAGATAGAGAAAGAACAGGAAAACTATGATGAGAAGAAACGTACGTTTTTTGTTCTTAGTAGCACTTTTGACAATTTTTTTCAGGAACCGTTCAGGCTGAAGATTTCTATAAAATTGATCTTCCATAGAAATTACGATTCTTTATACCAATCATTTTTAGGCTGGTACGTTGTCTTGAGCTTTGTCTTTGCTTTATGACGCTCAAGAGCAAGTTGAATCAATTTATCCAGCAACAGAGAATACGGTACTCCCGATGCCTGCCAGAGTTGGGGGTACATGCTGATGGAAGTAAAACCGGGAATCGTATTAATCTCGTTTAAATAAACCCGATTGGTTTTTTTTGTTACAAGAAAATCCACTCGTGCCATGCCAGCACAATCCAAAATACGAAATGCCGTCAGTGCAAACTGTTGTATCTTTTTCACAACAGCGGCCGGCAATTTTGCCGGAATGATCGCGCTTGATTTTCCGTCCACATATTTGGCATCGTAATCATAAAATTCATTTGAAGGAACAATCTCACCCGGAAGAGACGCGATGGGCTGATCGTTGCCGAGAACACCGCATTCGATCTCGCGTGCATTGTTAATACCCTGTTCCACTAAAATCTTTCTGTCGTATTGTACAGCAAGCTGTATATAGACAATCAGTTCTTTGCGATTATGCGCTTTGTTGATGCCGATACTCGAACCGGAATTTGAAGGCTTGACAAAAAGAGGGTACTTCAACTTTCGTTCGATCTCTGTAATTATTTTATTGCGCCGTGTTTCGAATTCTTCATGTGTAAACCAAATACTCGGAGCAGTCGGAATTTTTGCACGAATCAGCAATTCTTTCTGAATCACCTTATCCATCCCCACGGCAGAACCCAACACTCCGGGGCCGACATAGGGAAGATCTGCAAGCTCTAATAACCCCTGCAGTGTTCCATCTTCGCCGAACCTGCCGTGCACTGCGGGAAATATGACATCGAGCGTTTTTCCAACGCCGCCGCCATCATTGATGGCAACCAAAGATTGCTTCCGCGGATCTGGAATGAGCAATTGTTCCTGTTCAAGTTCAATCGATTGTTTTTCTTTGAGCAGGTGGAGCGTTTCGCTGGAGCTGAGCCATTGCCCTGTTGATGCAATACCAATAGGGATAACGTCGTATTTTTCTTTATCAAGAGCATTGATGATGGAAGCTGCAGAGACGAGCGAAACCTCGTGCTCTACTGACCGTCCGCCGAAAATGACACCAACGCGAATTCGTTTGGGAATGAATGGTTGGTGATTCGTGTTTTGTGTCTTGTGATTCGTCATTGTAATTTGTAACTCGCATTTCAGAATGGCTTGTTCATGCTCTTCGTGGAATATGATATGGAAAAGAGTGGAGAGGTGCAATGAACGAGATTGCACTCTTTGTCTGCGGCTTTTGTATTGCGTTTCGGTGGAAAAGTGAGTAGGTTTTCTGCAATTGTATTGTCAGGCACAATTCAAAAAAAGACGTGCAATGGATCTGTGTAATCAATAATTTTTTTTATAAGTGGAGAACGACTTCATGAGCAGTTCCTTCTTTGCCAAAAAACCATTATCACTCCTCCTCGAAGAAATGAAAGGAGAAAATCGCCTGCGCCGTGTGCTTGGTCCGGTCACGCTGACAAGTCTCGGTGTTGGAGCAATTATCGGTACAGGTATCTTCGTGCTCACAGGCGTCGGTGCTCATGACAAAGCGGGGCCGGCACTGATTCTTTCGTTTGCAGCATCAGGTGTGGCATGTGTTTTTGCCGCGCTTTGTTATGCGGAATTTGCATCGATGGCTCCCGTTGCCGGTTCAGCATATACGTATGCATACGCGACGCTGGGTGAACTGTTTGCATGGATCATCGGCTGGGATCTTGTTTTGGAATATGCAGTAGCTTCAGCTGCCGTTGCTCATGGCTGGTCTGCTCATTTTCAAGATCTTCTCAAAAGTTTCGGTATTTATATTCCTCATTCATTTTCCACCGCACCGATAGATTTTGATTTGCATGCAGGACGCTTTTTCGCCACAGGATCCTTCCTCGACCTCCCTGCAATAATTATTACAGCAATGATCACATTCATTTTAGTAAAAGGAATCAGAGAAAGCGCTGTGTTCAATACCACCATGGTCGCTATTAAATTGGTTATAGTCCTCTTTGTGATTGTTGTTGGTGTGTTCTACATCGATCCGAATAATTGGAAACCGTTTGCACCATTCGGTTTTACGGGAATCAGTTTCTTCGGCCATACACTCTTCGGGCAAACCAGCGCAGATGGCGTTCCGCTCGGGATGCTTGCCGGCGCGGCAATTATCTTTTTTGCATATATCGGTTTCGATTCGGTCTCAACGCATGCGGAAGAAGCGCGCAATCCACAACGGGATGTCCCTATCGGTATCATAGCCTCGCTCCTTATTTGCACTGTGTTGTATATTGTCGTGTGCGCGGTACTGACCGGAATGGTTCCTTATGATAAGATTGACATCAATGCACCGGTTTCCAATGCTTTCGCGCAAAATGGATTGCCCTGGGCGCAGCGCCTTATCGATGTCGGAGCTATTACAGGCATTACCTCCGTTTTACTTGTGATGATGTTAAGCCAGCCGCGGGTGTTGTTAGCGATGGCACGTGACGGTATGGTACCGGAAAGTTTTTTTGGAGCAATCCATGAAAAATTCCGCACACCATGGAAATCTACAATTCTCACCGGAGTTTTTGTTGCTGCGATGGCGACCCTCCTTCCGCTTCGTATACTTGCAGAATTGACAAACATAGGAACACTGCTTGCTTTTGTTATTGTCTGCGCGGCAGTACTTATCATGCGAAAAACACATCCAAACGCTAAACGACCATTCCGCGCACCCTGGTCCCCCTTCGTGCCGATTGCCGGTATTGTCTGCTGTTTAATCTTGATGTTTTCTTTGCCGGTAGAAAACTGGTGGCGTTTATTTATATGGCTGGGAATTGGATTCCTTATCTACTTTAGCTACGGGAGAAAACATTGTGTTACGGCAAGAATTTGGCGCGGTGAAGTACTAGTACCATCATCTGAAAATAATCAATAGCGGTTACTTCAAACGCCCTTTCTTCAAGGGCGGTTTTTAAAAGAAAATGGCGGCCTGACTTTTATACTATGCGTACGATTCGATGGGGTATTGTCGGTTGCGGTGATGTGACTGAAGTAAAAAGCGGTCCAGGGTTTCAAAAAGCAAACTACTCAAAACTCGTGGCTGTCATGCGTCGCAATGGAGATCTGGCGAAAGAATACGCACACCGGCACAATGTTCCGAAATGGTACGATAATGCAGAAGAATTGATCAACGATCCCGAGATTGATGCTGTCTACATCGCAACGCCTCCGTCTGCACATAAAGAATATACTCTTTTGACAGCACGTGCCGGGAAACCTGTTTATGTAGAAAAGCCGATGGCGATCAATACAGAAGAGTGCCGCACCATGATTGATGTGTGTAACGCTGCCGGTGTTCCTCTGTTCACCGCCTACTATCGAAGAGCACTTCGGCGATTTCTCAAGGTCAAAGAATTGATTGACACACACGCCATCGGCACGGCACGATTCGTCACTATCACTTTCTATCAGCCTCATTCTTTGGATACGACTTCCGGATTGCCGTGGAGAGTGCAGCCAAAGATTTCGGGAGGAGGACTTTTTATTGATCTTGCCTCACATATGTTGGATTTTCTGGATTTTGTTTTCGGACCGATTGAATCCGTTCATGGGTTTGCCTCCAACCAGCAACATCTGTATCCTGCGGAGGATATTGTAAGCGGGGCGTTTAAATTCCAATCCGATGTGCAGGGAACCGGTACCTGGTGTTTCTCCGGATTCCAGAAATTCGATTGTACAGAAATCGTTGGAGATCTCGGAAAAATATCTTTCTCAACATTCGATGCGCAACCGATCCGACTTACGACACAAAGCAAAGTCGCAGAGTTTTCTATCGACTATCCTCCTCACATTCAGCAACCGCTCATTCAGATCATTGTCGACGAATTGAACGGTGTCGGAAAAAGTCCGAGCACCGGCGAAACTGCTTTACGGACGACATGGGTTATGGAACAGATGTTAAAAAATTACTACCAATCGTAAACGGATGATGAGTGTGGAACCAATAAACGCACAACCTGAATTCAAGCGCGGACTTGGATTACTCGATTCTACCATGATTGTCATTGGTTCCATGATCGGCTCCGGAATTTTTATCGTCAGTGCTGATATTGGACGGGCAGTAGGAGCGCCGGGATACCTGCTCCTGGTGTGGGTGATCACAGGCGTGATGACGATGATCGCGGCGCTCAGTTATGGCGAACTTGCCGGTATGATGCCTCATGTCGGCGGACAATATGCATATCTTCGTGAAGCATACAATCCGTTTATCGCATTTCTGTACGGGTGGACATTGTTCCTCGTCATTCAGACAGGCACCATTGCAGCTGTCGCTGTCGCCTTTGCAAAATTCACCGGTGTGCTCCTCCCGTGGTTCAGCGAACAACACATTCTTCTTTCTCTAGGTTCATTCCGCATTACAGCTGCACAGATCCTTGCTATCGCAAGTGTTGCACTATTAACATACGTGAATACACGAGGTTTGCAAGAAGGGAAAATTGTACAGAATATTTTCACTTCCACAAAAATTATCGCGCTTCTGGGATTTGTTCTCCTCGCACTGTTCGTCGGACGAAATACTTCTGCGCTCGCAGCAAACATCGGCAACTTCTGGAATGCGACGTGGACACAGGTGACAAACGGCAAGATCATTTCTATAACACAAATTTCCGGTTGGATGCTGTTATCGGCCATCGGAGTTGCAATGGTCGGTTCTCTCTTTTCTGCTGATGCATGGAATAACATAACGTTCACCGCTGGCGAGGTTACGAACCCGAAGAAAAATATCCCGCTCAGTCTCGCTTTGGGAACGGGAACGGTAATTCTCATTTATCTTCTTGCCAATATCGGGTATCTGCTTGTTCTGCCGTTAACAGGTTCTCCGGAGGCAGCAGGTGCGGAAGGAAGAGGAATTCAATTTGCGGTCAGTGATCGAGTTGGTACAGCGGCGGCATCGGTTATATTTGGTGAAAGTGCCGCGGTTATTATGGCGGTGCTCATTATGATTTCCACCTTCGGATGCAACAATGGTCTCATTCTTGCCGGTGCACGTGTGTATTATGCAATGGCAAAGGACGGTTTGTTTTTTAAAAACGCAGGTGTGCTTAATAATAAATCTGTACCTGGTGCGGCTCTCGTCGTACAGGGTGCATGGACCTGTCTCTTGTGCCTCTCCGGCACCTATGGGGATTTACTCGACTATGTCGTTTTCGCCGTATTGCTATTTTATATTTTAACAGTAATTGGAATATTTATTCTCAGGAAAAAGCAGCCGAATACGGAACGGCCGTATAAAGCGTTTGGTTACCCAATAGTCCCTGCTCTCTATATTATTCTTGCAGCATCGATCTCGATCGATCTTTTAATATTCAAACCGAATTACACCTGGCCGGGATTGGGAATAGTGCTAATGGGAATTCCGATCTATTTTATTTGGAAAAAGCGCACAGTGTAACCTGGTTGCCACTGTACCAAACTCTGAGTGATTGGAAACACATCAGGATTCGCACTATCTTATTACCTCTTAGGGAGAAGAACACTATTTTCTCGTTGAACGAAGAAACAGTTTCTTTGATCTCTAAACACGATATCGTTTTCATCCTTTTCCATTGCACAACACTTAAGGTGAATATGAAAATTTTGAATTTGTTTTTGATTGCAGCATCCATCGTTTTTATTACTGTTCAAACATGTTCACAAACGGTGAATTTTACAATCGTCATAAATAGTTCGCCAACTCCTATTAGTCCATATATTTATGGAGCGAACCCGGAATTTACAACACTTGAAAATCTTGGTGCACGCAGACTTGGCGGAAATAGATTGACCGGATATAACTGGGAAAATAACGCTTCGCATGCCGGTACCGACTGGTATAATGATAACGATAATTATATGACATATGGACTTCCGAATCCGGATGTCTCTGGAGCTACATTGACGGCATTTCACAATGCAGCATTGAGTGTCGGTGCATACTCGACTATCACTCTTCAAATGGCGGGATATGTCGCACGGGATAAGAGCGGTAAAAGTGTTACTGCAGCCGAAACTGCACCATCATATCGCTGGGATAGAGTGCAATTCGTAAAAGGCACCGCTTTCTCCTTATCACCGATTCTTACGGATAGTGTTGTCTATATGGATGAATGTGTCAACTTCTTAGTGAATACGTTTGGCGCTGCCAACACAAGCAGAGGTGTGAAGGGCTATATCTTGGATAACGAACCTGCACTTTGGCCGTCAACACATCCAAGAATTCATCCAGCCGCGACGACATGCACTGAAGTTCTTCAAAAGGGAATTAGCCTTTCACTTGCAGTAAAGAATGTTGATTCATCCGCTGAAATTTTCGGACCTGCATTGTACGGATTCAGCGCATATAAAGATTTTCAAGGAGCGTCTGACTGGAACACTGTCAGTAATGGAAAAGGGTACAGCTGGTTCATCGATTACTATCTTGATGAAATGAAAAAAGCAGAGAAGACCTATGGCAAACGTCTGCTGAACGTCCTTGATCTCCACTGGTACCCCGAAGCGATCGGAGATAATAGAATTACGGCATCAGGAGCAAATACTGCAACTGATAAAGCTGCGAGAGTGCAGGCGCCACGGACTTTATGGGATTCGAAGTACGGCTATTCATCATCCGATCCTGTCGTTGGTGAAAAAAGCTGGATCAGTCAATGGAATCCCTCGTACTTGCCGCTTCTTCCAAGGCTTCAAGCGTCTATTAATAAATATTATCCGGGAACAAAACTTTCCTTTACCGAATATACATACGGTGGGGAAGATGATATCACAGGCGCTCTTGCGCAATCCGACGTTCTTGGAATTTTTGGAAAATATGGAGTGTATCTCGCAACGTTCTGGCCAAGCAGGGATAATACATCCTATGTTCAGGCAGCATATAGAATGTATAGAAATTATGACGGGGCAAAATCTACTTTCGGTGACGCTTCTACTCCTACCAGTACCAGCGATAGTGTCTCTACCTCAATTTATAGCTCAGTGAAAACCGGAGCAAAGGAGATACATTTGATAGTGATAAATAAAAATTTTATTAGCAGCAGAAACGCAAACTTTACTGTTCAATATACAAACTCTGTAGTGAGTGGAAATGTCTGGGTGCTTGATAGCAGCAGTTCTCTAGTCAAAAATGCTGGCAGTATAACTTCTATACATAATAATTCCTTTTCGTATACATTACCGGCTGGCTCCGTATGCCATTTTGTACTGCAGACCTCCGCCAATGTCGGCGTTGCGCAAACAAATCTGAATACTCCTTCTATCTTCAGGCTGGAGGCCTTCCCTAATCCATTTAATGTATCCTGTACGATAGAATATTCCTTACCCAATAATTTCGGAGATTACCGTATTGAAATTATAGATGTCATAGGAAGATTAATAAAAACCTATCGACAGCTTAATAAAAACGGGTATATAATGTGGAGCGGGATGAACGAAAATAATCAAGTCGTTGCATCCGGTGTATATTGTGTTGTCGTGAAAGGGGAGAATCAGCGACCCTTATCAAAAAGAATTGTCCTGATGAAGTAACGTTCATGTTTATAAACAGGCTGTGTGAATGTCGTTCAATCTAAAAATAATTGATAACAACATTTGACACGTTCTTGACATTATTCCTACCTATTCGTACTATAGTAAAGTATTGCATTGTGCCCACCGCTGGAAGCTTTTCCTTTTCCTCCGGACACGTCTTTGTCCATTCGTGAGGTTATGAAAGCTATTCCATAGTAGCAATTGATCCGATCAATGAACGGATTATGAATTGGAGTGCACAGAAGTCTCGCGTGAATCAGACGGGAACAAGTGTTATCGACAAACAATTGTTTACGCAGCACAGAAATTTCTTTTATCAATCATCCACTAATACAGAAGGATACATCCATGTCAGATTCCATGATTAAGTTCGCCAGCGGAGAGTATGTTCCATTAGAAATGCACAAAGTACGAGTCGTACAGAAACTTAATTTATTACCGATTGACGAAAGACTGAAAGCAATAGAAGGAGCTGGTTTCAACACCTTTCTGCTTCAGAATAAAGATGTATTCCTTGATATGCTGACTGACAGCGGCACAAACGCCATGAGCGATCAGCAGACTGCAGCGATGATGGTGGCAGACGATGCCTACGCAGGATCTTCTTCTTACACGAGACTGTACGAAGCGATTGTCGAAGTATTCGGCACAAAATATTTTCTGCCGGTTCACCAAGGACGCGCTGCCGAACATATTATTTCACAGGTCTTTGTAAAAAAGAACCAAACAGTTCCGATGAATTATCATTTCACAACTACGAAAGCTCATATTGAACTTGCAGGCGGAAAAGTATCGGAGCTTTTCACCGACGATGCACTGCAAATTAAGAGCAACGTACCGTTCAAAGGAAATCTTGATATAGATAAATTGCGCTCGCTGATCAAAACAAAAGGAAAGGAACAAATTCCGTACATCCGGATGGAGGCAGGGACAAACCTCATCGGCGGTCAGCCATTTTCTATTCAGAACATGCGCGAGGTTCGTAAGGTGGCAGATGAAAACGGCATTCTTATTGTCCTCGACGTAAGTCTTGTAGGAGAAAACATCTATTTCAACAAAATCCGCGAGGAAGAATTTAAAAATAAAAGTATTAAAGAAATTCTTCTCACGATGTGCAATCTTGCAGATATTATTTATTTTTCCGGCCGAAAAGTGAGCTGCACACGCGGAGGCGGTATTGCAACAAATAATCATAACCTGTATTTAGCGATGCGCGATTTAGTGCCCCTCTTTGAAGGATTTTTAACGTATGGCGGTATGTCTGTCCGCGAGATTGAAGCGATGGCGGTTGGATTGCGGGAGTCGCTGGATATGAACGTGATTAGTCATTCACCACAGTTTATTAAATACCTCGTGGATCGCCTCGATGCAAAGGGAATTCCTGTCGTCACTCCTGCCGGCGGACTTGGATGCCACCTCGATGCAAAAGGATTTTTATCGCATGTTCCACAATTACAATATCCAGCGGGAGCGTTAGCCGGAGCACTCTTTATTATCTCGGGAATTCGTGGAATGGAACGCGGCACGATCTCAATGGATAGAGATGAACAAGGCAACGATGTTCCTTCAGAGGTTGAATTATTGCGGCTTGCATTACCGCGGCGCGTCTTTACGCTCTCGCAAATAAAATTCGTTGAGGATCGCGTCACATGGCTGTATGAAAACCGGAATCTTATCGGCGGCCTGAAATTTGTCGAAGAACCGAAAGTGTTACGCTTCTTCGTCGGCAGATTAGCTCCAACCAGTGACTGGACAAGTAAGCTTGTTGCAAAGTTCAAACAGGATTTTGGCGCAAGCCTGTAACAAGCGCCCATCTTCAGAATACCAACGCCCCCAGTAAGAGGGCGTTGGCGCTTTTAGACAGGGTTGTAGACCGATTATTTTATTTCTGTTTGTGTGGTTATATGTAAAAACTCAGATGGAGTTAATGCGCGTGGTGTTGCTTTTATTATTCTGATTGTTCCCTTGAACCATGATTTGGGGTTTTGCCGCGCCCCGATTGATGTTTGAGCATCGACAGGCGGATGAAATGATACTGTATCGCTCAACTCACTTTCTCCGTCAATATAAGTCGTTGCTCTTGTGTTCTCGTACACCACCGCAACATGGTGCCATTGGTTCGTTGTATGAAGTGTTGCAGTATGGATGGTATCTAAGAGCACCAAGCTTCTTTTTCCGTTGCTCAGATAGAAATCGAATGCCCATTTCTGGTTTTTAAGTAGGCGAATTTCAAATAGTAATCTTTCCGCAGTAGTGGAATTTTGAGCAATGTGAAGAAATCGTTGTTCTAGATTATAAGAATTATATGAAGAATCGGGTTTAAAAATTACTTCAAGCGTCCATGTTGCTGTATTGCACAGCGGACTGCCCTTCACGAGAAAACCATCGTTTTTTCCATTGAAGTAAGCCGCTTTTCCTTGCTCTGTATTTAATATCACAGGCAGCTTGGATGCAAGCCCACTAGTATCGTTGGAAAGAAGGGTCGTCAAATATCCGCCGATATTATCCAACCGATCAAGGGTCCACAGAGCAGCTGAAGAATCGGTTTGAGCGTGAATGGTGAACTGAAGGAAAATAATACTTGCAAAGAACTGAAGTAAAATCCCTTTTTTGTTCATAGCGAACTCTGCTCTAATTATTTTCCCTGTCAGAAATTAAAATTATCCGGATCTGCACCGATACGCTCATTTTTATCCAGGCCATCGATCGTCAGCATATCTTCCGCGGTAATTTCAAAATTAAATATCTGAGCATTGGATACAATTCGTTCTTTCTGAACGGACTTAGGAATTGTGATGACGCCCTTTTGCAGGCTCCATCGAAGAACGAGTTGAGCAATGTTTTTTTCATATTTTGAAGCAAGCACCTGCAACTCAGGGATAGTAAATATTTTTCCCTGCATTAAAGGACTCCATGCTTCGTACTGAATTTTATGAGAAGAACAATAGTCTATTAATTTTTGCTGAACAAGACGGGGATGAAACTCCATTTGATTCACCATGGGAACTGTTTGGCAGTGTGCCAGAAGATCTTCAAGATGATGACGAAGGAAATTGCTTACGCCTATAGCGCGGACACGGCCTTCGGTGTATAAGCGTTCAAGAGCCTTCCATGTCTCGATGTATCTGCCCCTGACCGGCCAATGCACCAGATAGAGATCGAGATATTCAAACCCCAGCAGCTTCATACTCTTATCAAAAGCACGCAGCGTGCTGTCGTATCCCTGATCAGAATTCCAGACTTTACTTGTCACAAAGAGTTCTTTGCGCGGAATTTCACTTGTTGCAACAGCTCGCCCCACACCGCGTTCATTTCCATACAGTGATGCTGTATCAATGTGTATGTAACCGGCAGACAGAGCATCTTTCACGGCTTGAATTACTTCGTCTCCATCCTTCATCAGAAAAACTCCCAGTCCAAAATAGGGCATGGGGACGCCATTATGCAATTCAAATGTACCGCGTATGTCGGAAATCTTCATAAGCCAGCTCCAATTTTGTTTTTCTGATGTCACATAAGAATGGTACCGCTATCTCTTTTCTAATTATGCGTCCCGATGATCCTCAAATTTGCTGTACATGAAATTATTTTCAAGCTCATTGATATTCAAAATATATAAAATATTAGCAGATGTTAAATTTGAAAAAACGCGCTGCTTCTTTAAATGGATTGAGCGGGAACGACCTGCAAAAACTGCGCCTTTCTTATTGCATGAATGAAATAACGATCCCGATTGCAATAAGAATTGCCGCAAATAAAGAACCTTTCCATGGTGTTTTTGCTTTTGTTTTTACAGCCAACTGATAATTGACTAAAAAGAGGCCAAAGCAATACAAGAATGAAATCACCGGAATAATATATTGCACAGGTGAACCATAATTGAGGTAATGACTAATGGGAATGCTCATTAAGAGTAACGCAATTACTAGGAATCCGAGTCCGGAAATTTTCATAAGAGCAAGTATAACAAATCGCAGACCCCCGTCTATACTGTCCCATGATTTTCCGGCAGCTTGTTCATGGAAGGGGAGAAATGTAGTTGAAACAATACTCTTATACGCCATAACTAAAGCGACGATGCCTGTAAACGAGTAAAGACAGAGAGGAATTATTTTAAGTACACTATACACGAGCGTCCTCTAAAAGGTAGTAACGAGTAATGAGCGCGTTATTTCTCGGCCAAATATTGTTCAACATGGTTGTCTAAGAAATCATAGAAATCTTTAATGAATCCAGAATGCTTCACACGAATTCTAAAGCTAGAATCAATGATGAT
>Ga0182017_10001656_pt1 | contig 17132 bp, 11 predicted proteins | sample 712E3DmetaG_FD_120492 | JGI IMG/M metagenome (GOLD analysis project Ga0182017, IMG submission 120492) | Permafrost microbial communities from Stordalen Mire, Sweden - 712E3D metaG | ecosystem: Environmental > Terrestrial > Soil > Wetlands > Permafrost | place: Sweden: Stordalen | collected... | reverse complement strand
GATCCACACGCGCGCATCGAACCTGCTTTGCTCACGCCTCGTGTCGCTGGAATGGCAGAGCTGGCGATGGGAATCGAACCCGCAACCTGCTGATTACAAATCAGCTGCTCTGCCATTGAGCTACGCCAGCGCCGGGTTTTCATCAGATATCCTGTGATTTCGCCTAGTTAAGTGTCATCTGCCACGGGGTACAACTATCTTGCCCGCGGTCAGAGGGGCGAACGTATATTTCGGGATCGGAGGCGTGTCAAGCAGAATCCGGGCCGATCTCAATAGCGCTGCGTTATGGGGAACAATGCCGCGGTGAGCGGCCGGGGGCATGGCGGCGGAGCCAGCGGCCGGAACCGGCTCCGTGGCCGGCGCCGTCCACCGGCCATCCGGCCCCGGCCTCCGGCTCCGCCACCGTCCAGGACGCCCTACAGCACCTGTCGCCCCGCCGCGTCGGAATCCACGGGTCGCGTTCGGTCCGGCGCCTCCCCACGATGCGGGGGCGCCGATGGGGTGGGTGGAGGAACCGCCGCGGGTGATTTTTGGGGCGCCGCAGCAGGCTCAGGGACATCCCCTGGGGCACCTGGGAGCTTCGGCTCCAACAACTTGAGCAGCTTGGCATAGGCCAGCTTGCTCTTCTCAGCCCAGTCCGTGTTGACTCCCAAACGCTCAATCATGAGTAGATTCTCGCGTTGCCAGCGCATGGACTTCTCGAGCAGCACGCGGATCTTCTTGTGCAACTCCTCTTGGTACACCTGCCGCGCTTCTCCGCGAAGCTCCGGCGGAACCGGGGCACGCATGAAAGCATCGTAGAGCTCCTCGTAGAGCGAGCCGACCTGGAAGCCAGCAGCGGATGCCCAGGCCGGGTTGCCGTACTTGATGGTTTCGATGTACGAACGCTGAGCCTGGAGGAGCAGGCTGGCCTTCTGGTCGAGATCCTTGTCCATCTGTGCCTCAGGCAGGCGCAGCTCGACCGCCTGGAAGCGCTGGTGCGAGATCTGCGCCAGATGATACTGCGAGAACGCCAGGTAGAAGTCCGTGGCCAGACGCTCCTCATTCTCGATCTTTTTCCGGTAGGTCAGGACGGCACGAAAGGTCTTCTCGGCGGTGTCGAGGTCCCCCAGGTTGAATTGCGCAAAACCCCGCCGCGCAAGAGCCTCGATGCGATCGTCGGCCGACAGATCCGTCCGCTCGAGGATGCGCGCAAACACCTCGGCCGATGCGGGCCAGTTTGCCTGCTCGGCATAGCACGCGCCCAGCTGAAACAATGCATCCTTGGCGTCGGCGTGGGTCGGGTACCTGTCGATGAGTCCCTTGAAGGCGTCGATGGCCTCCGCCCAGTTCTTGCTGCCAATGTCAGCCAATCCCAGGTTGTACAGCGACGGCCGCGCGTAGGCAGAATCGGGAAAGCCCTTGAGCAGCTTGGAGTAGAGCTTGGCCGCCGCTTCGAATCGCTTGTCGGACAGCGCCACCCCAGCTTGCTCGAAGAGCTCCGGCGCGTCGTAGGCATCGATCTGCATCCCCCCAGGCCCCTTGCTGGCATCGATGCGGATGGGGTCCATCTCGTACTTGACCACCGGACCTGATTGGGGACCGGCTCCCGGCGCGCCCGATGTCGCGCAGGCCCCTAGACTCATCGCGCAAATCGCTGCGCAGCCGAGGTTCCACCAAGGACGCAAATAGATTGGAGGGTGCATGACTTTCCTTACCGATCGACAACTCATCCTACGCCTCGGTTCCCACAGCCCGTCGATAGGCATGATAATAGTCTTCGCAGGGCAGCCGTGCAGCCACGACCACTCATCTCAGCCCAAGACATCGCCGCACGCGTGGCGGCCCTGGGCAACGAAATCGCCGTTCGACTTCCCGAGGGCTCCTTCGCCGCGGTAGGCATTCTGCGCGGCGCCTTCGTCTTCATGGCAGACCTGGTGCGAGCGATCCCGCGCGATGTTCGTTGTGACTTCCTTGGTGTGCGCAGCTACGGCGCTGCCACCGAAACCTCCGGTGTCGTCCAGATCACAAGCGATCTCCGCTTGCCCATTTCCGGGAAGCACGTCCTTCTGGTGGAGGACATCGTGGACACGGGACTCACCCTGCGCTACCTGCTCGACCTCTTGCAGGCCCAGGGGCCCGCCAGCCTGCAGGTCTGCACTTTGCTCAACAAGCCGTCGCGGCGCCGAGTCGAAGTCCCCCTTGATTTTGTGGGTTTCGAGATTCCCGATCGCTTCGTGGTGGGCTACGGGCTGGACGCTGCCCAGAAGTATCGCAACTTGCCGTATGTCGCCGTTGTCGACGAGTAGCCACCGCCTACTTCTTTTCGTTGAGCGCCTCGAGTTGCTGCTGAAGACGATGGCAACGCTGTAGAATCTCCAGATACTGGGTCTGGAAGATCTTGACGTGGCGTCGCTCGCGGGCCTTCCTGTGCAAGGCATCGCGCACCTCGGAAAGCTGAGCCACCAGGTCGGCTGCGCTCCGAAAGCGCGGGATCAAGGTGTGCAGCCGACTCTGGTCGACCATCTTGATCTCGCCTTCCTGCCTATCCGTGGGGGGCACGAACAGCAAAGCGACCAAGCTGGGCACGCTCGCCTTGATGGTCTTGACCACCATGCTTCCCGTGAGATCGGGTAGGGAGTCTTTGGACACAAGAACTTGTGGAGGGGTTTGGGTCGCGATGTCGAGCGCCTCGCCCCCGCTTTGCGCGTGCTGCAAGCGCCAGCCCTTGTCCGCGGGCAGGGCCTTCTCCAGCGCTGCGAACAGGTCGGGTTGGTCATCAACCACCAAGAGGTGAAGCTCGCCCAGCCGACTGGCCGCCGACGACGGTTCTCCGTCACTGGCCAAGAGCTTGTCCTCCAGCTCCGTCGCCCGCCCGGACAGCTCCATCAGCTTGCGCACGAGATCGTCGTTGGCCTCAGCAAGCTCGAGCAAGAGCTGATCACGTCCCAACGCCGTCTGGACGTCCCGTGCAGCCCTCCCCACCCGGTCGCGCAGGGAGAGAACCGAGTCGCGATTCTCCGGTATGACGTCTGCCGCGCCCGCGCGAAACGCCGGCGCCACCACGTCAAAACTGGTCCGCCGGCTCATGGCGATCACCACGGTCAAGGGTGACTTGTCGCGGACAAATCGTATGAAGGTGATTGCCCCGTCAAGCGACGGCGTATCGAGATCGCAAAGCACGACAGAAAAGAACCGATTGAGGACTTGGTCATAGGCGCGCTCAGGCGAAGCCAGGGCGGTGACGCTGAGGCCGGTCTCCAGCAACACGCTCTCGACGGCTCTCAGCACATTGACCTCGGCGTCTAGCACCAGGACCTCCTGGGTCGAGGATGACTTAGCCTCCTGAACAGTCACGCTTATGACCCTAGGTGAGACGTGGGCAAAGGTCAAAAACTGCGTGTCGCGTGGGGAGCCCGCCAGCTTTGCTGGCGGCGGACCATCGCGGGAGGGTTTGGGAACCCTTTGAGGGTTCCCATGTATCGAAGCACCAGACGACGTGGTACTCTGGGGGCGCGTCGATTGATCGGCAAGAACCATGGTGAGTGTACTCGACAGGGTACTGCAAGCGGCCCGACAACTGGGCGCGTCCGACGTCCATCTGAAGGTGGGTTTGCCGCCCATCTTTCGCGTCAAGGGAGACCTGCGCACGGTAGCCAACGTGCCTCCCCTGACCAAGGAGGCGGTGGAGGAATTCGGGCAGATCATGATGAATGCGCGACAGCGCGACCTCTTCGAGAAGAACTGGGACGTCGACCTCGCCTATGCCACGGCCGACGGCTTCCGCTACCGGGTAAACATCCTACAGCAGCGGGGATTCATGGGCGTGGTGATGCGTCTCATCCCGCCCAATGTGCCGCCCTTCGAACGCTTGAATCTGCCACACAAGATTCTGGAGCTGGCCGATGAAGAGCGTGGTCTCATCTTGGTGACTGGAATTACCGGATCAGGAAAGTCCACCACCCTGGCCGCGATGGTCGACTACATCAATGCAAGCCGAGCGGTCCACATCGTGACCATAGAAGATCCGATTGAATACGCGTTCAAGGACCGGCGCAGCGTCATCAACCAGCGCGAGGTGGGGTTCGACACAGCGTCGTTCGCGCGGGCCCTGCGCGCGTCGTTGCGCCAGGACCCGGACGTCATCCTGGTGGGCGAGATGCGAGATCTGGAGACCACCGAGATCGCGTTGACCGCCGCCGAGACCGGGCACCTGGTGCTCTCGACTCTGCACACGGTGGACGCCGTCGAGACCATCAACCGCATCGTGTCCATCTATCCACCTCATCAACAAACCCAGGCCCGTCTGCAGCTTTGTTCGGTCATCAAGGGCGTGATCTCACAGCGTCTGGTATCCCGGGCCGACGGCATGGGCATGGTGCCGGCGGTGGAGATCCTGGTCAACACGGCCCGCGTGCGCGAGCTGATCGCCGATGTGGAGCGCACACGCGAGATCCACGAGGCCATCGCCACCGGCCGCGACCCCTACGGTATGATCAGCTTCGACCAGTCGCTGACTGAGCTGGTCAAGAACCGTTTCGTGACCTACGAAGACGCGGTTGCCGCATCGACCAACCCCGACGACTTCGCGCTTTACTTCCGTGGGGTCAGCAAAGGCGGCCAAGTGGGCCAAGATTTCAACGCCATGACCAGTCAGTCCGAAGGCGGCGCCACGATACCGCCGGGGCAGAATGGCGCCGATCGCTTCAACAAGGAGTAGCGAGACAGTCGACGGACGAGGTCACTCACGCTAGTCTGCACGGCCCATGCCAGACTGGATCTCGCACAAAGTTCGCCGCAAGTTTCTCGACACCTTCGTGGCCCATGGCCATGAGGAGGTCCCCAGCTCGTCGCTGGTGCCGGCCAACGACCCGACCCTGCTCTTCGCCAACGCTGGGATGAACCAGTTCAAGGACATCTTTACCGGCAAGACGCAGAGGCCGCGCTCGCGCGCCTGCAGCTCGCAGAAGTGTGTGCGCGCCGGGGGCAAGCACAACGACCTGGAGAACGTCGGTCGCACGGCCCGGCACCACACCTTCTTCGAGATGCTGGGCAACTTTTCCTTCGGCGACTACTTCAAGGCCGATGCGGTCCATTTCGCCTACGAACTCCTGGTCAAGGACTACGCCATCGACCCCAAGCGCCTGGTGTACACCGTGCATCACAGCGACGAGGAAGCGCGCCTGCTGTGGAAGAAAGTGGCCAGCGTGGGCGACGATCGAGTCCTGGGCTTGGGCGACAAGGACAACTTCTGGGCCATGGGCGAAGTCGGCCCCTGCGGCCCGTGTAGCGAAATCCATTACCACCAGGCTGACGACATTCCCTGCCCCGAGGCGGCAGCCGGCCGCGCCTGTCTGGGGCCCGCCTGCGACTGCGACCGCTGGGTCGAGATCTGGAACCTGGTGTTCATGCAGTTCGAGCAACTTCCTGATCGCACGCGCCGGCCGTTGCCCAAACCCTCGGTCGACACCGGCATGGGGCTCGAGCGTCTGTGTGCTGTGCTGGGCGGCTTCCATTCCAACTACGAGACCGACCTGCTGCGGCCGCTGATTGGGCAAGTCGAGCGGATGACAGGAAAGGCTTTCGTACCGGACGACTACAGCGCCGGCTCAGTCGCGGTTTCCATGCGTGCCATCGCGGACCACGCGCGCGCCGCCGCGTTCCTCATCGCCGACGGTGTGTTCCCCGAAAAAACCGGCCGCGAATACGTTCTGCGCCGGATCATGAGACGCGCCATCTACCACGGCTGGTTGCTCGGACTGCGCAGCGACAGCCACTTCCCTAAGCTCGCGTGTCTTGTCGTGGACATGATGGGGGAAGTCTACCCCGAGCTGCGTGATCGCCGCAGCGTCATCGAGGCCATCACGCGTGAGGAGGAGAACGGCTTCCGCGACGTGCTGACTCGTGGCATGCGCATGCTCGACGAAGAGATGGGCAAGCGTCCGGATCGCATGATTCCCGGCGAGGTCGCCTTTCGGCTCTACGACACCTACGGCTTTCCCTTTGACTTGACCCGCGTAATTGCCGGAAGCAATCGATTCACCGTCGACGAGGCCGGATTCGAGGTGAGCATGGCCGAACAGCGCCGCCGAGCCGAATTCGTGGGCTCGGGCGAATTGGCAGTGGAGGGCGTGTTCCAGAGCATCCTCGACCGGGTCGGCCCGACGAAGTTTCTCGGTTATGAAGCGACGACCGGCAAGAGCCAAATCGTGGCCATCGTGGCCGAGGGCAAGGAAGTGCCCAGCCTGGCGGCCCCCCACCAGGGTCCCGTGGCTGTCATCTGTCATGAAACCCCGTTCTACGGCGAGCAGGGTGGCCAGATCGGCGACACGGGCACCGCGACGGGACCGCAGGGCGCCCTTCGGGTGATCGATAGCAAGCGGCCACTTTCGCCCCTCTACGTTCATCTATGCGAAATCGAGAGCGGGCGCATCCAGGTGGGCGACACCCTGGAGCTGGCCGTGGACGTCGAGCGCCGCAACGCCGTTCGGCGCAACCACTCGGCGACCCATCTTCTGCACTGGGCTCTGCGCACGGTGCTGGGCGAACACGTGGCGCAGAAAGGCTCGCTGGTGGCGCCGGATCGCTTGCGGTTCGACTTCTCTCACCTCGCGCCACTTTCGCCCGAGGAGAAGCACAAGGTCGAGGACCTGGCCAATCTCCGCGTGCTACGCAACCTGCCGGTCACCACCGAGGTGCTGCCCATCGCCCTGGCCAGGCAGGCCGGGGCGGTTGCGTTTTTCGGCGAGAAGTACGGCGACACGGTTCGGGTCATGACCATGGGCGAGTCCAAGGAGTTCTGCGGCGGCACGCATGTGCGCCAGACCGGTGACATCGGGCTCATCAAGATCGTCGAGGAAAGCGGCGTGGCCCAGGGAGTACGGCGCCTGGAAGCCGTGACCGGCCTGGGCGCGCTGGCGCTCGTGCGACGCATGGAGAACGAACTCGGCGAGGCCGCCGCGATCCTGCGCGCCGGTCCCTTCGAAGTTGCCGCGCGGGTGGACAGGCAGCAGATCGAGTTGCGCGACCGCGACAAGGAGATCAGCAAGCTCAAAGCCCAGATTGCCTCAGGCGGTGCGCGCGATCCCTTGACCAACCGCCAGTTGGTGAGCAAGTACTGGCTGCTCGTGCATGACGTGGGCGTGGGCGATGCGAAGATTCTGCGTGAAACCGCGGACAAGCTGAAACCGCGCATGGATCCCGGCGTGCTGGTGCTGGTGGGCGCAGCGGAGGGCAAGCTCGCAATGGTGTGCGCTGTCACGCCGGCCGCGCTCGACAAGCTCAACGCAGGGAAGATCGTGAACTTGTTGTTGCAGGATCTGGGCGGCAAGGGCGGTGGCCGGCCGGACATGGCGCAAGGCGGGGCGGTGCTGCCTGGGGAGCCAAGCTTGAGCGAGATCCTGCAGCGCTGGACCGAAAAGCTGCGGACTCTCATCGAACCGTGAGAACGCGGCCTGCGCTAGACGATGATGGACCCGGCGATCAAAGACGCACTCAAAGCAATCGTCGAGGCCATGCGCCAGACCATGCCCGACCCCGCAAGCCTGCCCGACTTCGGCTTCGACCCTGCTTTTCTCGAACGCACGGCCCCTGCCCTAGAATTCCTCTGGTCGCGCTACTTCCGGGTACGGCTGCTCGGCCTGGAGAATGTACCCACTGCCGGAGCCGCGCTGCTGGTCGCCAACCACTCGGGCGGCCTGCCCTACGACGGGGCCATGCTCATCCATGCCTGCCACGCGCTTCATCCCGCGCACCGGCCCCTGCGGCCGCTGGTCGCAACCTTCGCCCTTCGGTCTTCTTGGATGCGGCCGGTGGTGGCGCGCATTGGAGGTGTCCGTGCGTCGATGAAAAACGCCCTCGACCTGTGCGAACGCGGTCACCTGGTAGGCGTCTTCCCCGAGGGCCTGCGCGGCGTCGGCAAGCCGTACCGCGAGCGCTACCGTCTGACCAATTTCGGACGCGGCGGCTTCGTTCGTCTAGCGCGCACGGCCAAGGTACCCATCATCCCGGTCGCCATCGTGGGCGCTGAGGAGGCCCATCCCGTGGTAGCCAAACTAACGCGCATAGCTAAGCCTTTCGGCTTGCCGTACATCCCAATAACACCCACCTTTCCCCTTCTCGGACTGGTCGGCTTGCTTCCGGTGCCAGCCAAATGGAGCATACAGATTGGCGCACCGATCTCGCCTATGGCGCAATCAGACGACGACACGCTCGAAGTCGCAGAGCAGGTGCGAAGTGTTGTCGACCGCATGATTGCGGACCTGCTGCTTGAGCGGCGGTCGATTTTTTTTGGCTAGTTTCGGCCTTCATAACTTGGCGGAAACACGACCACATTCCAAAGGTTCAACTACCTAGACCTTGACTGAAGTCTGGAAATCGCCGAAGGTAGAAGATACGCTGGCATAGGACTTTTAGCGTGGCTTCGCTTGCATCATCACCCATGATCGCGGTCGGTCAGACGATCGGCAACTACACGATCACGGCCAAGCTCGGCGAGGGAGGGATGGGCGTAGTTTTTCTGGCCGAGCACCCGGTCATCGGGCGCAAGGTCGCCATGAAGGCGATCCACCCTGAGCTGTCGCGCAATCCGGAGGTGGTGTCTCGCTTCGTCACCGAGGCGAAAGCAGTCAACCAGATCGGCAACGAGCATATCGTCGACATCCACGATTTCGGAACCACGACTGACGGCGACTTCTACTTCATCATGGAGTTTTTGCAGGGCGAGGCCCTGGCGGATCGCCTGAGGCGCGAGTCACCCATCGATCCTGCTCGTGCTCTCGGCATCGCGGCTCAGGTCGCGGACGCCCTTGCTGCCTCGCATGCGCACGGCATTATCCACCGTGACCTCAAGCCCGAGAACATCTTCCTCATCCATAGGGGCGGCACAAGCGACTTCGTGAAGGTGCTCGACTTCGGCCTGGCGAAGCTGACGTTGGGCGACGACAAGGTTTCTCACAAGACGCGTACTGGCTCGGTGATGGGTACGCCCTATTACATGTCGCCCGAGCAATGCGAAGGCAGGCCCAACATCGACCATCGGGCCGATGTCTATTCTTTGGGCGTCATCCTGTTCGAGATGGTGACGGGCAAGGTGCCATTCGGTGGCGAAGGCTATGGCGAGATCATCGTCAAGCACATCACCGCGCCGGTTCCTTCGCCGCGTGCCATCAACCCGCGCATCTCTCCTGCGTGCGAGGCGATCCTGCTGCGTGCCTTGGCCAAGAACCGCGACGAGCGGTTCCGCGGCATGGATGACTTCCGCGTGGCGATGCTCGATCCAGAGCGCTATGCGCTGGCGCCCTCGATCGTGCCGACGCCTGGCCCGCTGGCCGGGTACGGTTCGGAGAAGGGGGCATCCCCATCGCGGCTGGCCGACAGCCATGTCAGCGACTTGGTCATGCTCGGTGGTGACCCGGAGCTGGGCGCTCGCGTGGCACCTATGCCGTCGACCTTCCGCGAGTCTGCGGTTGCGGTCGAAGCTGACGAGGTGATTCCAAAATCGCGCACGGGATTGCTGGCGGGCATCTTGGTAGCCGCGTTGGCTGCTGGTGGCGTAGCGGCGTTCCTGGTGGTGCGTGCCGGATCAAGTGAGCGGACTGTGCAACCGGCAGTGACCAACCCGGCACCCGTGCCCGTGCCCGTGCCCACGCCCGCGCCTGTGCCTGCGCCTCCAGTTGCCCCTCCCCTGCCATCCAAGGTGACCATCAAGTTCCGCTCTGAGCCGGTCGGCGCCGCGGTCGCCCGCAAGGACACAGGAGAGCAACTGGGCGTGACGCCATTTGAGATCGAAGTGCCCCAGGGCAAGTCTCCCTTGGCCGTGGTCTTCAAGAAGGCGAACTTCAAGGACTTCTCGCGTTCCATCGTTCCCGAGGAGTCCAGTTCGCTGGATGCGACGCTGGAAGCCACGCCAACCACCGGCCGCCCTCGCCCGCCACGGCCAGAAAAACCTGCCCCCCACGGAAAGGGCCGCAGACCTATGGACGAGGATGGCGTGCTGGCACCATCCTTCTAGGTTGACAGTCGGCTCGTTTGCTACTATTTGCAGGGAACTATCGGGCGTTTAACTCAGCGGAAGAGTGTCACCTTCACACGGTGGAAGCCGCAGGTTCAAATCCTGCAACGCCCACAAGGATTTCCAGTTAGACGCCTGGGGATCCCCCTGGCTCTGCCGGTGACTCGGCGCGAGGCCGAGCGAAGCGAGCGGGGAGGAGGAGGCGGGTGGTGGCCGAACGGTATGCAAGCCCTTTCAGGGTTCTCTGCTCGACCAAAGACTCCACCAGGATGCGTAACCGCTCACCCTTTGCAGAAGGTACCAAAGCTATGCTCAAGCGATTCATGGCGCGGGTGATGACACGGGTTGTGACTCATCCTTCAATCAACGCCAGAGCCATCAGCCTACTCAGCCGCCATCCAAATCTAGGAACCCGACTGCGAGGGCTCGCCGCCGCATCGGGACTTGCGCATTTCGCGCCAGGAACCGCCGGGGTTCCCACCCTGACACTCCCGGATGGCCCACAAAGCCTCTCTCCGCGAGCCCAACACATCTACGCTAACCTACTCAAGGCCATCGAGCAGAACCGGGCCAGCCGATAAGCCATGCGTGTTGTCGTCGACCTTCAGTTGTGCCAGTCAGAAAGCAGCTTCTCTAGGACTGGCCGCTATTCAATGTCTCTTGCCAAGGCAATCGCGCGCCAAGCCGGCGACCACGAGCTCTGGCTTGTCCTGAGCGATCGTTTTCCCGACACGATCCCCACTATTCGTAGTGAATTCGAGGGACTAGTGCCCAGAGACCGCATTGCGGTCTTCGCCATGAATGGCCCGGTCGCTGAAAATGATCCCAACAACCTATGGCGCGCACGTGCCGCCGAGAAGATACGTGAGTATTTCCTGGCCGGGCTCAAGCCAGACATTGTCCACGTGCCCTGCCTGTTCCGCGGCTGGCACGACGATGTCGTCAGCTCGATAGGCGCATTCGATCAGAGTGGTCACACCACCACCATTCTACCCGGTCTCGCCTCGCTTCTTCCTCAGCAGTCCCATCAGCCAGATCCCCACCTCAGAGAGTATCGCCTTAGGAAGCTCCAGTCACTGAGAAACGCCGACTTTCTCCTGGCAGTCTCGGACTCTTCCAGACAGGAGGCATCGGCGACTCTCGGATTCGATAGCGCATCTATCATCACTGTTTCGGAAGGCCTTGACCAGGATCGCTTCAAACCGCGCAAGATCTCCCGCCAACAGAAAGATGCGCTACTTCGCCGCCATCAAATCACTAGGCCATTCATCATGTCCGTTCCCGGCGATCCTGACACCAGAATCAATCTTCCGGGCCTCCTCACTGCCTACTCTCACCTCGATTCCAAACTGCGCAGCACGCATCAACTACTCATCCTCGGCGAATCCCATCATCAATCATATGAACACATCCGTCAACACGCCAGGAGTGCAGGACTCCAAGATGTCGAGCTGGTTTTCGCCGCTCGCGTCCCGGACGACGAACTGATCGCACTCTACAACCTGTGCAAGTTGTTTGTCTTTCCCGCCCTCTACGGAGTATCTGCACTACCCGTGCTCGAGCCAATGGCTTGCGGCGCGCCCGTGATCGCCTCCAACACCACCAGCACGCCTGAGGCCATTACAAGGCCAGATGCACTATTCGTCCCTACTCGTCCTGAGGCCATCGCCAAGACCATGCAGGATGCGCTGGCCGATGACGGATTCAGACGAAGCCTGCGCCAACATGCGCTGTCGCGGGCGAAGGAGTTCTCCTTCGACAGAGTAGCGCGCAGAACCTGGGCGGCATTTGAGTCCCAGCACAAGCCCCATTCGCAGCGGATACCGGCGTCAGTGGCCGCTCCACAAAGGAAACCACGCTTGGCATTTGTTTCCCCGCTCCCCCCTGAGAGAACGGGCATCGCGGACTACAGCGCCGAATTGGTCCCCGAGCTGGCGCGCTTCTATGACATCACCTTGATTATTGACCAGCCGAATGTCGACGACGCCTCACTTACTGCGAATTTCCCCACCAGGAGCGTCTCCTGGCTTCAGACCAACGGCGACAGGTTCGACCGCGTTCTGTACCAGCTAGGCAATTCCCAGTTTCACAAGCACATGTTTGCCCTGCTCAAGCAGCATCCCGGCGTGGTGGTGCTACATGATTTCTTCTTGGGTCACGCCATTCATTGGATGGAGGCGACCGGCTACCTGCCGACATTTTTCCGGCAATCGCTGTATCTCTCCCATGGCTACCCAGGCTTGTTGGCGTTGGAACATCAGGGGGCCGAAGCAGCACAATGGAGCTACCCGTGCAACAAGCTTGCTCTTGATGAGGCGGACGGCGCAATCGTCCATTCACAATACGCCGTTGATGCAGCTCGGCGTTGGTATGGCGACGAAGTCGCGACGCAAGTTGTGCGCATTCCACAACTACGTTCTTTGCCTCTGGGCGTCAATCGCGATCAGGCCAGGGCGCTATTGGGCATCAGGGCAGATGATTTTCTCGTTTGCTCATTTGGCATTCTAAACCAGACGAAACTCAATCACCGTTTGATCGAGGCATGGCTGGGATCGTCGCTTCTGCGGGATAGGCGTTGCCACCTTGTGTTTGTTGGAGAGAACGGCCGCGACAAGTACGGGAAGGCTCTCCTGGAGAGGATCTGCAAGAGTGGATCGGCAGACAAGATACAGATGACGGGCCACATCGGCTTCGACCGCTATCAGCAGTATCTCGAAGCCGCGGACCTTGTGGTCCAACTTCGCACGGCGAGCCGCGGAGAGACATCACGGAGTGTGCTCGATGCACTCGCCCACGGACTGGCTCTCCTTGTGAATGCTCATGGTCCGGTGACTGAATATCCGGATGATATCCTAGTCAAGCTGCCGGACGACTTTACCGACACGGCGTTGATCGCGGCGTTGGAGGACCTTCGAAATGACTCGACCCTTCGAAGGCAACTTGGCATGGCAGCGCGGCGCTATACGGCCGAGTTCCACAACCCGAGAAAGGTCGCCGAGGAGTATCGAAGGGCAATCGAGCACTTTGCCAGGCTGGGCGCGAAGGCGCGCTGTCGAGATCTGCTGGATTCCGTAGCTAGGCTTGCGGCTCCGCTCGGACCCAGCCAAGCCGACCTAGTGGCAGCAGCGGAGAGTATCGCGAGCAACACACCGCAGGCAGGGCAGAGGCAGTTGTTGGTGGATGTGTCAGTCTTGGCCAGGCACGATTTGAAGACGGGCATAGAGCGAGTGGCCCGCAGCTTGCTCCTCCAGCTGCTGAATAGCCCACCCGCTGGTTGTCGCGTTGAGCCGATTCGTTGCGAGCGGGGCATCTACCACTACGCAAGACGGCTGACTCTGGACATGCTGGGGATCGGCAAGGCCGGGCTTCGGGACGACAAAATCGATGTCCAACGGAACGACATCTTCCTTGGATTGGACAGCGACCCTGGCGATGTGGCCCGCAGCCGCGAGTTGTTCAAGCGATACGCTGCCCGCGGTCTTGAGGTATTCTTTGTGGTTCACGATACGTTGCCCGCGTCGCATCCGGAGTTCTTTCCACCTGATTGCTCCGCCGGCTTCGAGAGATGGCTTGAGACCGTCGTGGAGGTTTCCAATGGCCTGGCCTGTGTCTCGCAGTGTACCGTCGAAACTCTGCGAACATGGCTGGACGCACGTCCACCCAGACGCGCGGAGCCTTTGCACTTGGGGCATTTTTGCCCGGGTGCTGACATTGCAAGCAGCGCCCCCACGAGTGGGTTGCCTGAAGGGTTTTCCGCTGTGTTGCACGCGTTGAACCGGGCGGCGAGTTTCCTGATGGTGGGTACCATCGAGCCCCGCAAGGGATATTCGCAGGCACTGTCCGCCTTTGAGCAGCTATGGTCTGAGAAAATGGAGGTCAATCTCGTTATTGTTGGAAGAGAAGGCTGGAAGAATGTAGAGCCTCGTCTGCGGCAACATATAGTCGGAATCACACGTAGAATTCGTGGTCACACTGAGTTTGGAAAGCGGCTCCTCTGGCTTGAGGGCATCAGTGACGAGTATCTCGAAAAGGTGTATGCGGCGAGTGCGTGTTTGATTGCGGCATCCGAGGCAGAGGGCTTTGGCCTTCCTCTGATCGAAGCGGCGCAGCAGAAGTTGCCGATCATTGCCCGCGATATTCCCGTATTCCGGGAGGTCGCAGGCAAGTACGCCTTCTACTTTGACGGCCTAGAACCCAAGGCACTGGCAGAGGCCGTGAAGGCGTGGATGGCGTTGCGCAAGAGGCAGCGGGTCCCGTTGTCTGCAGAGATGCCAAGGTTGACCTGGGATGAGAGCGCGCGGAGACTGTCCGAGATGATAGTCAACGGTCGGTGGGACCGGGCATGGAAGCCGGCCTCAAGGGATCAATTTGCTTGAAACACGCAAAAGCCAGCCGTGAAGTCGCTATGTACGCGGTGGTGGGGCTGGTTCTGGGAGCTGTCTCCTTCCGGCAGGTAATCCTCTCGCGCTTTGACCCACTGCTCGGCGATGTGGGTGACGCCCGTTTCATTGGAGTCATCCTGGAACACTGGTGGCAGGTGTTCCGCGGAGCCGCTCACTGGCTGTCGCCGCCTTTCTTCTATCCGGTGCAACGTGTCCTCGGGTACAGCGAGGCGGCCTTTCTGTTTGCGCTACCCTACAGCGCTTTGCGCTTTGCGGGCGTGGGCCCTCTTGTATCCTACCAAATCGTGCTGTTTGCCTTGGTCGCGGCTGGGTGGATTGGGACAATCCTGTTCCTTCGCCTTTGCCTGAAACTGAGCATGCTCCCCACGGCTGCAGGTGCTGCCCTTTTCGTCTTCCCAAATTCTATAAACATCGCAGCCGTGTCCCATGTCCAGCTGTTCGCGATCTACTACATTCCCTATCTGGCCATCGGCATCTATCTGTTTCTGCGGGACTTTCCAAAGGCCACATCGGTTGGGAGGTTCGGTGGAATACTCGCAGCAGCTATCCTCCCAGCCATCTTCTACACGAGCTACTACGTCGGTTGGTTCTCCCTCTTCTTCCTCTTGCTATTCTCGGGCGTCAGCTATGTCTGGGCTGTCCTGCATTCAGATGGGCCGGCTTTCGGGCGACACACCATATGGAACCGCGGCAACTGGAAGAGGCTCTTGCCGTATTTCGCGTTCAGCGCCGTCTGCTTTGTCCCATTCGTGATAACCTATCTTCCTGCCTTGAGGCAGTTTGGCGGCCGACGCTATCCAGAGATTGCCAGCATGCTGCCCTCGCTCGTTGACTACGTCAATGTCGGCCCCACGAATTGGTTGTGGGGTAGGCTGCTCTACGCCACTTTCCCAGGACTGGGTGCGCGACCGATGGCGCATGAGCTCATCAAGGGTTTGCCGATCTGCCTGCTGTTGGTCTTCCTGGCGTCCTTGGTCTATTTCATCGACAGAATACGACGCCATCGCGTGAGCGCGTCGCAAGCGGACAGCCCGGGTGCCCTGGAGGACGGAAACGCCAGCAACGATCATCTCAAACTCGCAACTCTAGCCGCAGGACTTAGCGCAGCGATACTGCTGGCGTGGCTGCTGATGCTGAAGATCCAGGACTTGTCACTATGGTGGCTGGTTTCGAAGGTCATTCCCGGAGCAAGCGCCATTCGCGCGGTGTATCGCTTTCAGCATGTCCTGGCCTTTCCGCTTGCCGTGGTGGTTGCGATTGCGCTGCAGCAATTCGCTGGGGACGTTGCGCGTGGGGTGCATTCGCGCAGGGCACGGCACGGCCGGCTAGTTGCTCTGGCGGTTTGTTGCCTACTGCTGGTCGCAGAGCAGTTCAATACGGGCAGTGTTTCCGGCTACGGCAAGCAACAGCAACGCAACATGCTGAGTCGCATTGAGCCTCCCCCGCGGCCGGCCCGAGTATTCGCATTGCTGCCGGCCGCAGGGTTCTGGCAAGGTCCCTACGAAGCTGCGATTGACTCCATGATCATCGCTCAGCAATACGGTTTGTATACTGTTAATGGATACAGTGGACAGCTTCCTCGTGGCGGTGAGGATATCGACAAGCCGGCGTATCTGCCGAACCTGGTCCGCTGGATTCGACACTACAACTTGGAGAATGAGCACCTCTATTTCTTGGACGAGAGGACGGGAGTCTGGTCGTCGGCAATGGGGTCACATTCCCCGATGAATCAACGTCAGGATTTGATGGGAGCGCCTTTGGGAGACGCGGATTTTGCCTTGAGTCTGTCGGCGGAGGAAGTGCCTGCCCGTTGGCAGAAGAACGAAGTGAGGCGGTGTGCAGTGCGGGTGAAGAACAATAGTGGTACCACCCTGTCTGGGGTGGGCAGTGATTTCGACGAACCCGGCAAGTATGCTATCCGCCTATCCTACCGGTGGGTCGAGGCTGGCAGTCTGGCACAGCCTCTATCGGGATTTGACAACCGGACCGGGTTGCCCGAGGCGGTAAAACCCAAGGCTGAAATCACCGTGGAGATGGAGGCAGCAGCTCCTTCAAGGCCAGGGAAGTATTGGCTGGAGATCGAAGCGGTACAGGAACTGGTCGCTTGGTTCAAGGACAAGGGGTCCGCGGGCGTGCGAATTGAGGTAGAGGTGCAGTGAGTTGCCAGGGGCGGTAGTACGTGTCTGACGGCGCGATGAACCGAGGAGCCCAGCCCCGCCTGTGACCAGGATGCGTGCGTGTCACCGGGACGCCTCCTGGCAGTTCTTTCGGGGTTCAAGAATCGCGATGAAGGACAGGGGCGGAAACGGCAGGTGCTCGTCGATGCGGCGAAACATCGGCGTGAGAGCGTTCAGCGCGACAATCTGCCCGAGGCCGAAACTTCGTCGCTTGAGCACCTTGCCGTTCAGCCACCAGGCCGGCCAACCGGTGCGATTGAAGAGGATCGTCTGCTGCACCCTGAACCCCGCCTGCTCCGCGAGTTGCTGAAGCGACGCGGCCGTGTAGCGACGCCGGTGACCCAGAACCTCGTCGAGCGTGCCCTGGATCTGCGGGCCATGCGGAACCAGCACGACGGCCCGACCATCGGTCGCGAGGACCCGTCGAATGTTCTGCAACGTAACCGCCCGACGGAGCGGTGGCAGTGGGGCACCGGCGTCGCCGTAGGCTCAACGGGGACCGTCGCCTTCAGCGTGTGAGGCCAGGCTTCCAGCGGTGGGGCAGGATCTCGTCAAGGCGCG
>Ga0182017_10001655_pt1 | contig 17134 bp, 14 predicted proteins | sample 712E3DmetaG_FD_120492 | JGI IMG/M metagenome (GOLD analysis project Ga0182017, IMG submission 120492) | Permafrost microbial communities from Stordalen Mire, Sweden - 712E3D metaG | ecosystem: Environmental > Terrestrial > Soil > Wetlands > Permafrost | place: Sweden: Stordalen | collected... | reverse complement strand
CGAGTATCAGGATAGTGGCGGGCATGAGGTTCTCGTTACCGGTGCCGTTCACCGCCAGCGTCGATCCACACCTCTTCGCGCCCGCGGGCTCGGGCCAATTCCTCCGCGCACGCCACCACCAACTGGCGAAACTCAGTGGACTCTCGAAGTTGAAGTAGTCGCGATCGTCCGATTGACTTCCACCCGGCGATGAAGCATGGAGTTGCCGCAACGATCCAGAGATCCAGCCAAAAGCCTCGGTGTCGGAGGTACCAGATGTCCAGCGAGTATCCATCCTCAATCGGCGTTTCACGGGAATTCAATACCTGTGCGAATCCCGTGATTCCAGGCCTAAGTGCCAGGCGCTCGCGCGTGAGGGGACCATAGTTGGCGAGCATCCAGTCCTCATCCGGCCTGGGTCCGACCCACGCCATCTCTCCGCGCAGGATATTCGCGACCTGCGCGAACTCATCGAGTCCGCAACGCAGGAACCGCCCCAGGGCAGTAACGCGCGGATCCCTAGGGTGGACGACCGCCTTGAAGTCCGACCGTATGACCGCCTTGCATCGCACGTCCATCGTGCGATACTTGAGCATCTCAAAGGTCACCCCGTGCAGCCCGAGCCGCCTCGCCCGGTACAGCGTCGGCCCACCGTCTCCGAGTTTGATACAAGCGCAGATCAGAACGTGGAAGGGAAAACCCAGTACTGACAAGAGCCCTGCGACAAATCGCCCCAAGTGGATCATGCCCGCGCGACCAGGACAAAATACTTGAACAGATGCCGGCTGAGAGGAAGAACGGAGGTCAGGTAATCGCGCAACGTCGCAATCTCCTCCGGCGTTCGAGTTCGCTGCAATTCATGCTCTCCCATGATCCGCCGGTAACTGATACAGACCTCCGTGAAGCCGGCCCTCTCCAATCCGTCCCGAAGTAACTCCTCCCGCAGCCCATGACTACGAAAGGCCTGCACCATGGCCTCCCGGACGAGATCGCCAGGAATGCCGTAGAGCGTACTGTACCGCTCGACATCTCCCACAACTCGCTCGCACTCGCTTCTAAGAAGTTCGCCGGCGGATCTAGACTCGCCCTCTCCCAGAAGTGCATCCCGAAAGTGCTGTGAAGGCGATTCGTCCGCGTAGAATACGCCGTTCGGCTTCAAGACCCGCCGGGCCTCCTTGAACACCGCACCGGCATCCGATAGATGGTGTAGCAGGCTGTAACAGGTTACAACGTCGAATGCCTGATCTGGAAACGGCAGGCACTCCGCGGCGGCGAGCTGGGTGTGCACATTCGGACGAGGCGTTACTTGCTCGAGCATCTCCTCAGTAATATCCACGCCTTCCAGGTGTGTGAAGAGATCGTGTGCCAAGTCGAGGATGAACCCCGTACCGCACCCAACGTCCAAAAGACGCTGGTTTCCGGCATCCCTAGAGAAGGCGGTGAGCAGTTCACGAACACGCTGCCGATTCTCGGGCCGGAAAAATGGCTGGTCTTCATAATTCTGGGCTAAGCGGCGATGAAACTCGACATTGGCCTGCTGGGTTCTAGAGAGATCCATGGTAATCACCTATTCGCGACGAGCGCGAGCAACTCAGAGAATTGCTCATGTGCGCGGTTGAGTGTAAAATGCTGCTCGAAGTATGATCGGGCTCTCTGACCCATGCCCGCCGTCTCGGCAGGGTGCTCCGCGAGCCGACGAATCGCTTGGGCCAGCGCCATGGCATTGCCTGGTTCCGTCACGAGTCCCGCGCCCGCCTCCGCCACGATTTCTGCCACGCCCGCCTGAGCCGGCGCAGCGCAGATCACCGCCCGGCCGGCGGCCATGTAGCTGATGAGCTTAGAGGGGACACTTGCATCCGAATAGCCCGGTTGCATCGTGAGCAGTGCAATGTTAGCGGCCCCTTGCACCTCGGGAACGCGTTCGCGAGGCTGAAACGGCAGGAAGCGGATGTTTCGCAATTCTAGGGATCGCGCGTGAGCGATCATTCGATCCTTCTGGACACCTTCTCCCACGCAGACAATGAGCACATCCGGCATATCGCTCAGCAACCGCGCTACATCGACGAGAATTTCGACGCCGCTGACGAGGCCCAACGTACCGCCGAACATCGCAACGAATGTGTGGGAGGGAATGTCCTGCTCCCGCCTCCAGGCATTATCGATTGGCTGGACCGCGAATTCCCTCGCGTCCAACCAATTTGGGATCACGGCGAAATGACTATCCGGCAGCGCCCGGTTCACGGTCATGAGATCGCGCATGCTGTTGGAGATGACGATCACCCTAGTGCTGGCTCGGCAAATGCGGCTGTCCCAAAACCGGCACAACTTCGCCAGATAGCTACCTTCCGTGAGTACGCCCACGCGCTCAGCGGCCTCCGGGTAAACATCTTGAACATAGTACAGAAACGGGACGCGCCACCAGCGTGCCAGCAAAGCCGCAAATTGAACGGCAAACAGCGGCCACGTCTCGGCGATCATTACGTCGGGCCTGCCTTCGCGAAACACGGCGTAAGCGGCTGAGAGGCCGAAAGTGATGTTTTCGAGCAGGCGATCCAGGCTCCTCCTTCGCCTGCCTATCAGCCAGGATGCACACCGGACGAGCCTATAGCCTTCAGCGGCAATGCTGACATCACGCACCCGCCGACGGTACCCCGAATACAATTCGCCGTGCGGCCGGTTTGGGAAGGGCACGACTACGCTGACACTATGACCGCTAGCCGAAAGGCGGCCGGCTAGGTGCTGCGCCATCGTGCCGGCAGGCTCGGGCTCGGGAGGAAAAACGGCGCAAATGAAAGAGATCTTCACGTCTTTGAGGGCCGTCTGATGCAAGGAAGCCCCAGCGCTTCGGGCCGGGCGCTGGAGACAATCAGACTGTGCTTTGCACTCAACGCGCTTACAGCGCGCTTCGCCGATCTTTCGATACAAAGGACATTACTTGGCTCTTGGAAAGGCGGCACTCATCCCGTTTGAGTCGAACCCGCAAAAAAACCACACCGGGACTGCGCAACGACCTGCTCCAGGACTGCGAGCATTCGCGTGGCCACAGCCTCAGTTGAGAACGACCTCGCCACGAGCAACCGCCCCTGTTCGCCGCACCTTGATTGCCTAGCCTGGTCCAGAATCAACGCAGCCCATTCCTGCGCGATCTCATCCGGTTCATCACCCACCACGCATCCCGCCCCTGCCGCCTGCACGTCCTGAGCTAACCCGACCTCCGTTCCAACAAGCACCGGCAGTCCGCTCGCCATGGCTTCGAGCACCACCATGCCAAAGTTTTCTCTCGACGAGAGCAGTGCCAGCAAGTCTGCGTCCGAATAAAGCTGCAATAGGTCGTTTCCCGTTAGCAGACCCAGAAAAAAGATTCTTGACCGCAGTCCCAAGGCGGCGACGAGATCCTTCAATCGTGTCTCTTCGCCATTGTCAGAGCCAACGATTGCAAGATAAGCTTGCGGACATATCGCAGCCACGCGGGCAAACGCGCCAATCGTCAGGTCAACCCGTTTCATAGGGTGTAATCGGCCAACGAAGACCGACAAGAAATCTGTCGCGCTCAGCCCCAGCCTCGATCGCAGTCGGCCGCGTTCGGGAAGCCTCTTGAAGGGCTCAACACTCATCCCATTCGGGAGAACGATCGTACGTGGCCGGAGCCCAAGCTCAGCCGTCTGCTGCTGCTCCAAAACGCTGGTGCATTGAATCGCGGCGGCGCGGTCGATGAGTGTTCTCTCCACAAGATACATGTAAGCCATCTTCTTAAGACGCTTCTGCCGCATGGACCACCGCATAAAGCTGCCTCGTGGGCATACAACATATGGGACGTTGTGCCGCCACGCGGCGCGTGCGCCCGCGAGCATCGGGTACGTCCAAGTAGCGCTAAAGTAACCGCAATCAGCTTCCCGAAACACCTGACGGCACGCCTTGCTGAGGCCCGGCGAATAGTAAAACGACCGCGGCGCACCCCTAGCCCGTCGAGAATATCGCACCTCAACCCCATTGACGTCAACGCTAGGTCCGATCGGGACGTCCAGTTCACCCTCCCCGTCCGCGTTTGTCGTTAGCACTGTGACGCTGACGCCCAGACGGACAAGTCCTTCGAGTAAGTCAGAATTACTTGCGACCGGTCCCCCGAGGGAATATGCTGGTTTGTAGTAAGGAATTACGCCGACCACCTTCATAGGAGTGTCCTTGGCTTTTTGAATCTGCTCTTAAAACGATATTTCTCAATTCTCGCCGCCCGCCATGAGTGCCCGTCGTGAAGCGTAACGCAGGCTCCCAGGCGCGCTCGTCGGCGGCAGGCGTTAACACTCTGCACAGAGTCACCACACCGAACAATCGATTCGAACTCGCACGAGATGTACAGAACCGCGACGCTCGATGGCACTTCTGGCCACAACTGAGGCCGTGCAAATCTGACGAACGGCTGCTAACTCAAGATCGCTCGGGATGTAGTAACTCCATGCCTAAGAGATCGGACGTAGGGAATGCCCCTACGAAGGACGTGCGCACTGACGTTGTTGGATACCCGCGCGGATCCCCCCGATAAGGCAGGCCAGATAAAGAGTAGTTAACCGGGTTCGGCCTCAACTTCTCAGGATGGAAAACACTATCACAATTATCAACGACTTAGACGTCGCCGGTCCACCCCTCATAGACTACTGCCCGGCCCTCCGGGCCTACAGGTCGACCATCACGCTGTCGCCCGACCCCGGTCGCAAGCGGTGACGCTCAGTCAGTAGCTGACCAAGGCACTCATAGACCTTACGGTACTCGTCAATAGGACGCGCGCAGCCGTCCAGGAAGGAGCGTGCAGACGCCGCCGCATCGGATTTAGAGCGCGCCAAGGATTTCTCGAGAGACAGCAGGATCGACTGCGGATCCAATGGGTTGCAGAACTCCCCGATCGCATAAGCGGAGTTCAGCCTCGCAAGGCCGGGGTAATCGGGTAGAACCATTGGGATGCCGAAGTCGGCATATTCGAAAATCTTATTAGGCGCGCAGTAGACATTGTTGATGTTACTTGGCGCATAAAGTAGCAGGCCGACGGCGCAGCCGCATGTGACACGCAAGTGCAAAGGCGGCGGGATCCGTGGTATGACTGCGATTCTCGGATCCGACTTGGCCAAAATCCGGAGTTCCTGACTGTAGCGATCGCCATCACTTGCACCCAGGAGAATAAGGCCGGTGTTTTCACAGCGTAGCATACCGAACGCCGCTACGATCTCCTTAAGACAGCGGCTCTCCATAAAGATACCTTGGTAGATAACGAATCTTGTGCATCTTGGATCGCCACCGTGCCGTAGAAACAACTCTCTGGCATAATTCGGATCCGCAACACCGAACTCGCTGTCCTCGTTGAGACGATTTGGGATCACAAACCAACGAGCCTTGGAGTGGCTGGCCAGCCGCAGCATCCACGCCCGATTCTCCTCTGGAGCGATGCAAACGCTCGCCATGCGCGTAACTGACCGCTGTGCCCAAGCCAGGAAGGTCCTTTCGCTATACATCTCGTGGGCGTGCGCGACCACGATTTCCGCAGACCTCAACCACGCGTAGCGCATCGCGTGACCGCCATGATACCAGATGACATCGGGCCGAGTCTTTTTCACTTTGCTAAGGTATGCAAGCACGGTTCGTACCTGGACGACAAGACGTGCCGTTCCCACTTGTGGGTAGGAACCGATCCCCAGAGTCGTAACCGCAACGTTCCGGCAGGTCAAGTACCTTTGGCACTCCTCCGAGGCGCCTGCCGCAACCACAGTCACCTTCGCACCGTGCTGGGATAAACTCAGTGCCGCAGTCGTCAACGGCGGCAGAGCGTCGATCAAGCCTGGAAAGAGCATGACTACCTTCATTTTGGTTCGACCTTCAAACGCCCACCGCGGTGGCTTGGTCCGCCCAAGGGCTTCTCGCGACGGCGCAAAGACCGCGCCTGGCATTCGTAGTTGTGGCGCACTTTTTAACCCTCTTCACTCAACCAGAAACGAAGACTGACTGCAAATACGGAACGCTGATCCCGTGATTCTGGCACGGGCGCGTTGCCGCACTTTCCGGGATAGCAACGAGATGGTAAAGGCGAAGAGAAACGCATTTAGCAGCAAACCACCGAAGTCCAACCTCCGCAAGCCGTTGATCGCGATTGGCAAGAACAACGCCTGTGACATCACCCAAGCTCCAGCAACGCGCTTTGCAACGAGCCACCTTGCGGCACGACCGTGCAACAGACCGAACACAACGGCAAAGCAGCACGCAGCACTCAAGCCCACACCGAACCGAAGGCACGTCAATCCTGAAAGGAACGTGCTACTCTCGTCAAATCTGTTAGTCGCAGTCCAGTTGAAAGTCATGTCAATATTGCCTTGTCTCGATACGTTTATGAGCTGTTCCCAGAGGATGCCGCTGAAAGGGAACGTAGTGGAGTCAAGGAGGATTCGTGTCCGATTGTCCACGAGGAAAGTCTGGAGGGAAGGTGACCGCAACACGGCTGCGTCGGCATGGAAGCTCGCCCCGCGGCCGATGAACTGCTCGACAGCGCCCAACGCCGTGTGAAGAGATGGATCCGTTTGGCTTTCAGACGTCTTGATGGCAGTTGCGGAAACAAACAAGAACATTCCAGCCGCTCCGACCCCCGCCGCCAAGGCGTACTCCCTCGGTCGAAGCCGGCGTCTTGACGTGACTACCGCTATCGCCACGCAGGCCACCTGCTCGAACACAAGAAATCGCATCTTAGTCGTTAGCAAGACCAGCCAGCCTCCCAGAAAAGATAGCGCGTGTATTGCTATCACGGAGAGCTTAATATCACGCGCCTTTGGCCGCAGAGCGAGAAATGCTAACAGAATCCAGAACAGGTCCCGAAAACGGGACAAATTGCTCAGAGTGTAGCCTATAATCGCTGGTGTCCCCTCCTGCCTATAGGTCAGCAAGAATCCGACTTCGGCGACCACTAAGAGGGAGCCGCCCCACAGGATAGCGCGCCGTTGCACGATGTCGTGTGTGTCCGTCGATGCGATAAGTCGAGCGCGACCGTAACCGAAACTGAGTGCAAGGAAGTAAAGGTAATGGAGGAGCAGGTAATCCGCGCACGCCTGAGGAACAATCGAGGACTCGTATCCCCACCACGTATAGGGATATCCTTCTGGCAAGAGTTGATAGATCTGACATACGCAGCGAAGCCAGTAGGCAAGCTGAAGGATTACGAACGCGGGCATTGCGAAGCGAAACGGGCTGCCAGGCCAGTTGTCAAGGTCCTGGGGCGACGACGCACGGAGGAAAGAATAGGCTATCGCGACTGACACTACGGAGCTGTTCGGCCAATTCCCATAATTCAGAGCGAGGCTTATACTGGCAAATATGATGGAGGCCAGTAAGTGAAGGTCGGTTTTTCCTAAGGAGCGATATTGCATCAAAGTTCTGGCGGTGCTGAACGCAAAGTCGGGCCTACCCGATTATCGGCTGGACTAATATAGAGTACGATAGGTGTCATTTCTCCACCGCAAGCCTGAACGCGGTGGAGAGGGCCTTAGGGGAGAATTGGTCTCTTCCGCGGATTATTGCCGTTACCTGCCGGGAATACCGTGAGGTGGGGAGCGCCTGGGCCAGTGAAGCTACGACGTCTTCCAGTTCCTGCAAAGTGCTCGGAGCGTAGCCAAGGTCTCCCATGCTCGCGGCGTACTCGTCGAGTAACGGATTCTTCAAGCAAATGATGGGTTTCTGATAGTTAAAAGCGTCCATAATGCCCGTGCTGGATTTGTAGCGATAGTGAGAAGCAGGCAAGAGAAAGACAGCGTGTGTCACCGTTCTAGCCCGTCGCTGGTACTCAGTGTCAGAAATGGGTGTGTCGCCGACCCCCGTCACGTGGCGGGCAAGCCGTTCGGCGTAGGATCCTCCGCTGAGGCAATGCCCTACTAGCACGAAAGCCGCATCCGGCACTTTACGAGTCACATTCTCAACTAGGGCGCAGTACTGCGCCATCTCCTCGCGTAGCGCCCCGAAAAACCCAAACACTGCGCGCGTCACTGTCTCATCAAACCTGGCCTGTTGCGCATCGAAAATGCAGGGGAGGTGCATATGGCGCCACCCAGCCGCGCCGTGAGATGCAGTAACAGCGGAAAGAATCGTCCGCGATAGCGCCAAGCAGCGAAGGCTTGGCGGCACCGGGAGTTTGAGCGCGTTCCCAATGCTCAGGGGCCTGTTCCACACCCTTCTTGAGGGACAATCAAGTCCGCCAAGCACGGAATGCGGGATGGCGATGACGACTCCACTCGTAGGTTCCTGTAGCAGAAGACGCTTGACTGCTATTAGGGTCTGGGCTGAAACAGAAGAGAACAACAGCATGTCTGCGCGCCTCTCACGAAATCGCGCGAGCACCCGAGTGCAGAAACGGTACTCAGCCAGCATTCTGAGCCATGAGTTCCTCGGCCATGTGCTTCTTCCGTCTACATTGCAAAGCCTCACGGACTCCGGCAGAACTCCGGAAGCCAACAGTGAGACTTGGCCCGCATGCTCACGTTCCGAAACAAAGTCTATTTCACCATCGGGATATGCAGCCCCAATTGTTGCGAGCAAAGCTGCGTTAAAACGCGCATGGGCAAAGCCTCTACACTGAGGCTCAATGACTATTATCCTGTTCATCTTGTCAGTATCAAGCGTTCGCCCGCCTCTGGCATTTACCTACCGTCCGGCCCAGGAGTGTGGCGAGCGGGTACTCCGAGTGACGCCGCACGCCGTCTACGTTCCGCCAATGTTCAGGGGCAACAGGCCCTCGAGGTGCAGGTCATCACAGAACTTCGCTCAACGCATGCACGGGTCTCGCCAAATCACTTAATCACTTTCAGTTCGCCTCAAGGCCGCTCACAAACACGACACCGCCCGGGCTGGGTAGGTTTCGGTAGCCTCAACTGTGTTTCCGATCCTTACGCTGCCAGCCTTTGCTATCCCTGCGGCCGCGGCGAGCCCCACAACAGCCTGCAAAGACACGTTCCCTTTGGTCACTACGACGGTTGCTAGGGCACCGGCTAGTGCGAGTGCGAAACTGGTTCTCAGAAGTGCACTAAGCAGGGGCAAAGGAAGATCGCGGCGGAGGCTCCAAGCCTGGGCAGTCACCAAGGTGCAGTAGGCCAGCACATTTGCAAAGGCGAGTGCTAAGGCCCCCATACGGGGAGCAGCGGCAAAAGCAACGGAAAACAACACAGCCCCCCAGAGCAAGTTCAACCAAAAGCTCAGCCACTGGTCACCTCTTGCCTGAATGGTAGCGCCCACGGCGCAACCCAAGCTCTGGATACATGCTGATATCATTAATACAACAAGTACGATTGCGCCACCCTCGAACGCAGCGCCGAACATCTTTATAGCAATGTTCGCGCCGAACATGAGAATGACGGCGCCTAGCAGACAAGGCACATTGACGTAGTTATGAGTCAGCAACAGGAGGCCGCCGAACTCTGTCGAGTCGTGTCTATGGCTGTATGCTCTCGCGAGGGCAGGGAATGATGCCTGCATAATTATTGCGGGGATGTACATGACCAACATTCGGATGCTATTAGCGGCATTGAACATCCCAACTGCCGCATAGCCGTCGTTTGTTCGTGCGAGGACTGTGTTCGAGATCCACAGCATGGCGCCCCCGCTGATTCCGGAAAGAACTGTTGGCAAACTGAATGTCCAAAGAATGCGTTTCTCTTGGAGGCAGTTACCGAAATCAAAGCGGACGCTGGAGCGGCGGGCGACGGCGCGAATGGCTCCGTGACAGAGAACCACAGCTAGGGCGGCGCCACCTGCGAAGCTCCACGTCGCTCCGGCAAGCCCGCCCCACTTGACACCGAAGATCAGGAACAGGAAGGAGCCGAAGCCGCCAATCCAACTTACGACCGCGATCGCTTTGAACGCCTCGAACCCCGCCAATTCGCCCAACTGCACCCCATTGAACGCCGACAGGAGCAGCGTTAGAGAACTTATTCTGAGAAGGGTTGCAAGTGCTGGTGAAGCTAATGCCCGGATCGCTAGGGTGTCAGCCAGTAAAAACATCACGGCAGCCAGAAAGGCGCTCGCGGCCAGCCCAACCACCGTGGCCATCGCACAGATTCTCGCCGCCTTGGCGGGGTCTGAGTAGCGAAACTCCGCGATATACTTCGTGCTTGTCAGACCTAGGCCGAACCCGGCAAGGGTTCCGAACATGGCAGTTGTGCTTTGGATAATTGCCAGTTTTCCGAATCCTTCCTTTCCCAATACGTGGGCAGTAAGCGCAAGCGCGAACAACTGTAGGCTCCTGGAGCCGACGCTCCCCACCAGGGACCAGAAGGCGCCTGCGGCTAGCCGGTTCCGTAGGCCCGGAATGTTAGCGACATGCAGCGCTGCACTGACCCGTTGCCAAATGGCTAACGGCCTAGCGGGACGTTTCATCAATGCTATCATGCTCTTCAGGGGCGGGGAATCAGCCGACTCAGAGGCGACTGTCATGCAAGGCCAGTGATCTTCTAGCTACTTTCCAGCGCAAAATTCGTCATTTTTGCGCTGGAAAGTAGCTAGGTCAGTTACGATACGCCGGCAGAGCCGGAGGCTTTCCAGTTGCTGCCCCCTCAAAGGGTCGGATCGCAACCGCGCGTCGCGCACCGCGTTCCCCCGGATTTCCTGGTCGCACGCCGGAAGGTCGGAAAAGGCGCACTGCAAGAGGCCGTCAAACGGTTACTGCCTTCCTGGCAGACCCGGGGGGACTCTCCCGCTTGGCTAGTCGGCGTTGATCGAAAGGACAAATCACCACGGCTGAGACTCGACGGGACTGGTAGCGCATGACGCGTTGGTTCCGGTTGCGTCAGCTAGGTCGGCCTCCACCATGATGTGGACGAGTTGCTGAAAGCCAACCGTATGGCACCACCCCAGTGTTGTTCTTGCTGCGCTCGGGTCCGCCTGCAGATTCTCGACTTCCGCCGGACGGTAGTAGCGCGGGTCGATCGTGACATTTTCCCGCCAATCCAAGCCAACATGAGAGAAGGCCACATCCAGGAATTCTCTTACCGAGTGGGTCGACGCAGTACCAATTACATAATCCGTGGGCTTCGCTTGTTGCAGCATAAGCCACATAGCTTGCACATACTCAGGCGCGTATCCCCAGTCTCGACGAGCCTCAAGGTTGCCTAAATAGAGGCGTTTCTGCCGGCCCGACAATATCTTGCCTATCGCACGAGTGATCTTTCGAGTTACAAATGTCTCACCACGTCGTGGAGACTCGTGGTTAAAGAGAATTCCACTGCAGGCGAACAGGCCGTAGCTCTCGCGATAATTCACTGTCACCGAATGAGCAAACAGCTTCGCACATGCGTAAGGACTGCGGGGGTGAAATGGTGTCAATTCGTTCTGCGGTCCCGGCGCTGATCCAAACATTTCACTCGATGAGGCTTGGTAGAAGCGGGTCTTCTGGGTTAGTCCCAACTGCCGGATACCCTCAAGGATGCGGAGCGCCCCGATAGCGGTTATGTCGGCGGTGTATTCGGGAATGTCAAAACTCGTGCGGACGTGGCTCTGCGCCGCAAGATTGTAGATTTCATCTGGTTGGATTTCGTGAAGTAATCTCCACAGGCTGGAGGAGTCTGCTAAGTCGGCGAAATGTAGGAAGAAGCGGCCGTCCGTTTCGTGCCAGTCGGAGTATATATCGTCGAGCCGGCCGGTATTGAAGGTGCTGGCGCGCCGCTTGATGCCGTGAACCTCATACCCCTTACCGAGCAAGAGCTGTGCGAGGTAGGATCCGTCTTGACCAGTTACACCGGTGATTAGGGCGCGCTTCACACTGACTCCACCGTGGACCAAGCCACAGGAGTAGTGTGGCGGGCTAATTCTGCATTGAGCATATCCTGCACAAGGCCCTTGAAAGTGAACTCTGGCTGCCAATTCGTATTCTGACGCAAGCGTGTAGCGTCACCGCACAGAGCGAATGAGGGGCGGCTAAGCAAACACCGATCTTCGTGCACCGTGTTGTGCCAGTCCAAACACACCAAACCAAACGCCTCGTCCAACCAGTCCCGTACGCTGTGCAGTTGGCCCGTGGCGACCACGAAGTCTGCAGGCCCAGGTTGCTGCAGCATAATCCACATTGCTCGCACCGCGTCGGCGGCGTGCCCCCAATCGACCTGGGCCGAAAGGTCGCCAAGGGTTAGCGTCGAGTTGAGACCCTGGGTCGCCTTTCGAGCAGCCTGCACAACCTTTTGAGACAGAAAATATGGCGGCCGCAGGGGTGACTCATGATTGTAAAGAATAGCGGACACCGCGAAGAGGTTCCGGGCCCGCCGCCAGTATCGGCATAATTGCATGCCAGCCGCTTTCGAGATGCCATACGGCTCTACGGGATTCAGTGGGGTATCTTCGCTCTGCATTTGGCACTCCGTCTCCCCGAACACCCGGCTAGAACTTGCATACAACAACCGCGCAGTCGGTCGCAAGTGGGCGATCGCAGCGAGCATTTCGTTTAATGCCAGGGCGTTCACATCTAGACTGGCCGCCACCAGTTCCTCTTCCGCGATTCGTATTCGCTCTGACGAATGCTGGTACGCCGCAAGGACGTACACTTCATCGGGTTGGCTCTCGTCGACAACGCTACGAATGTCGCGGCGATCACTCAGATTGACAGCGTAGCCACGGTCAGCTTCTCCATAACGGCCGTGCAGATCGATTCCCGAAACCGTGTAGCCTTTCGTGTGAAGAAGACGTGTCAGGTACACGCCGTCTTGGCCGCCGCTACCTGTGATCAGCGCTGTAGGCATAGGCAACAACATTGAGCTCCGGAAGAGGGAAAACGATCTGGTGTCCGGAGTCGAGGAAGGGCTTTTCCCGCTCAAGGATGTGGTCCCGGAAATGCCATGGGAGCACTAAGTACGCATCAGGTTGTCGCCGCTTCGCCTCCTGTTCGGACACGATTGGAATCTTCGTCCCGGGCGTGAATGCACCGAACTTGTCTTGGTTGACCTCCGCGATGCAGGGCAACTGGTCTGGCGTTATCCCGCAGTACTGCAAAAGGACGTTGCCCTTCGTCGATGCACCATAGCCGAATAGTCGATGGTTTCGCTCGTTCGTTTGCGCAAGAAACTGTTGGAGTTCAACGCGGTGGCCAGCGACGCGACTTGCGAAGTCCTCAAAGACTCGCAGGCCATCCAATCCGAGATCTGACTCCTCGCGCTGGATACGCTCAAGGACTTCGCCGTTCTTCGGGTATTTTGATCTGTGCTTAGCCGCGACGATGGAAAAACTACCACCATTTACGCTGTTCCGTTCAACGTCGACGACCTCCAACCCAGTCATTTGGACCATGTAGAGAATTTGACTGAGAGCGTAGTACTCCTGGTGTTCGTGACATACCGTGTCGTAGGAGTTGCTGGCAAGCATCAAGGGTAAATAGCTCTGTTCGAAGACCCATATGCCGTCATCCGCCAGCACGTTTTCAATCTGACGCATGAATTCTAAGGGGTTGTCAAGGTCATAGAACATAGAGAACGAGGTAACGATTTTAGCTCGGCACCCGTGAAACTCGGAGTGAAAGCGGTCGGCCGAGAAGAAATCAGCGATCAACTGAATGTCATTTGGATAGTAGCTGCTAAACTTGGCTGCGGTCGGGTCCATGCCTATCGCAGTCACGCCTGGTTCGCGCATCGCCTGCAAAAATGTGCTGTCATTACTTCCGATGTCCAGCACCACGTCGCCCGCTTTAAGCTCCGCCACCTGTTTCACCTGACGGGCTTTCCGCTGCAGATGGGCAACCATTGAAGAGTTCAATCCGGAACGGTATCCGTAGTTGTCGCCGTACATCTGACTGGCGTCGTAGGTATGGCGCAACTGTACTAAGCCACAAGCGGATCTGCCATCGACGGCCAAGCATTTCACCAACTCCAGCGGACCCGTTGGCACATTCTCGTCGTACGTCTTCGGAAACACGCCAGTCAGCGCCTGGGTGCCGAGATCGAGGACGGGCACTAGGTTTGCGTTGCGGCAGATCCGGCAGCAGTCCACTTCAGTATAGCAGTTGTTCGAGTCTACAGACATAGTCTAATCCCTCTCCTGATCTCATTGGTCCAGCAGGACACGGAATTTAGTCGTGACTACCATTCATCCCATTCAAAACTACGGCTCAAGTGATCGATCACAATGTCGAATATGTCAGATAACGAAAGCGCCTGTCCATTCACTGTCCGGTGCCTGCAACGCCCAACACCCCTCGAGGCCCAATGACCAGCGGTCACCAGGCGTCTCGGGTCTCGCGACGGCAACTGCTTCGACCACCGACGCGGTGCCGGGATGTTGCGCTTCGTGCTGCTATCGCATGTCGCGTAACTTCCGTCGGGTCGCCGCTCGAGGTGAGTTCCGTCTGAAAGGGTGGACTTAGTTGCTGGCAGGATCAGCGAATCTCAGTTGAGCCGATTCCTGCATAGTTTAGTTGGGCGCAAAGTTACAGTGTCTTCATTGCGTTTTGAGAATGCAGTTGGTGTCTCGCCTTCCTGATGGCGGACGGTCCTCGTGGTGCTCAGCGAGAAATGTGGCAATGGTTTCGCTTGCGTGTCCATCTCCGTAAGGATTACAGTTGCCCGCCATGGCGCGGTAGGCGGAAGAGTCTTCCAGAAGGCGAGCCACCTCATAAACGATCCGGTCCTCCTCGGTGCTGACGAGCAAGGCGGTCCCGGCTGAGATGCCTTCGGGCCGCTCGGTTTTGTCGCGCAACACTAGCACGGGCTTGCCGAGAGAGGGTGCTTCCTCCTGAATACCTCCCGAATCTGTCAGTAAGAGGTATGCCCGACACATCAGATCCACAAACGGGACGTAGTCCATAGGATCGAGGAGCGTAATGTTCGGCTGGCCTCCTAGATGCCGATTGACTGTTTGGCGGACGTTTGGATTGGGATGGACGGGGTAAACGATTTCGACATCATCCCGGCGAGCGAGGCGGACGAGGGCCGCGCATATCTGATCGAAGCCGTTGCCGAAGCTTTCGCGGCGGTGCGCTGTGACGACGATAAGCTTCTTCGCGGCGTCCGGGCGGAATCCATTGAGGCCAACAAGTTTGCCAGCATCGAGAGCCTGCTTGACGTGTAACACCGCATCAATGCCGGTGTTGCCGGTGACGGTGAGCGTGGCAGGGTCCACTCCCTCGCGGTACAGGTTCTGGGCGGCGCCTTCGGTGGCGGCGAAGTGAAAGGCAGCGATCCTCCCGGTAAGGACTCGGTTCATTTCCTCGGGGAAGGGTTCATGCGGATCGCCGGTACGGAGTCCTGCCTCTATATGGCCGACGGGAATTTTGGCGTAGAAGGCGGCCAAGGCCCCGCAGAAGGTGGTGGTGGTGTCGCCCTGAACGAGGACGATGTCGGGTTTCTCTTCGGCGAGGATGGGTTCGAGGGCAGCGAGGATACGCGACGTGCACTGGGAGAGTGTCTGACCGGGGCGCATGATGTCGAGATCCCGGTCCGGGGTGACCTCGAATGCTGCCAGAACTTGGTCGAGCATCTCGCGGTGCTGCGCGGTGACGCAGACACGGACGTCGAAGTCATCGGGGTGGGACTTCATGTGCCGGATGACCGGACACAGTTTAATGGCTTCAGGGCGGGTACCGAAGATGAATAGAACATTTATTGGCATCGAAGATGGATCGGTGGGTGGAACTTTGTCAGGCGGGCACGCCCAAAATGGAAATTACTGAGTCTCGCGCAATATAGTGACGATTCAAGAGGGTACCGCGCTTACCGGCGCTACGGGCGGGTTGCCAACCCGCCGCAGGCTACCAGCCTGCCCCACATGATAAGAACATGTCCACACGGTCGCAGACATAGTTGGGTCGTGACGTAAACGTCATCAAGCATCCTTGTTACCCACGGAGTTGAGTTCCCCCAATTCTGTTTGGCGGACCTACGACTTCGCTAAAATGCAAGATCAAGCGCCATCCCACTAGCGCAGCGCCCGCCAAAAACCCCTCGGCCGGCCTTCCCGAGTCTCCGCCATCCTCCCGGCCTCGCCCGGAGAGCACCGCAAAACGGGATTGACACAACATTCACTATTCTATCTCCCCAGGAATCAAGGACATGCGTCCGGCAACAACCGTTTCCCCGGCTTCCCGCTGCTACCCTGAAGCCGAGGTATATAGAATGGCTGTTCTCTGCTATTTCTCTAAACGTGACGACCGAAAACTGACCATGCCCCGCTCCGACGAGGGCGTTCCCGATGCCAGCGGACTTGCATTCCATGGCGACGTCCTGACTGGCAAATTCAGCGTCCAGGAGGCCTTCGCGCTGGAGGCCGCCCGGCTCTCGCAAACTACGCCCCGCGGCGTGCGCATCGCCGCCGAAGACTGCGATCCCGTTCTCAAGTTCCATCTCGGGATCGAATGAGTTTCAGGCGCCCCGCCGCTCGAAAGGGCCTTGGCCTTTGATTATTAAGGGCTTTGTGGGAAATTGGCTTCGTTCCGTAGACTATCCCCAGGGCGGTGTATCTCTGTGGCAGGAATGCTTTTTCAGAATTCTGTTAGTGTAGTGCAGAGTAACGAGGATGTGGGGCAGCCAATCCTGGCTGCCGCCTGCTTTCAGCAGGCGCTGGGCGAGCTGCGCTCGCCTGGCAAGCTAAAGCGTGCCCCACCCATGCGGCGCAGGCGCTTTCGCGCGCTCAAACCGCGTTGCCCAAGGAAGCCGCCCGAAAAGGCGGCTGCTGGCAAGATTGCCTGCCCCACAAAACAGTCATCATTTCGGCCGCACACCACTAGTTCTTCGTCGTCTTGTAGTATTTCGAATAGTACTTCCCGTAATACCCGTAATAATAATAGCGGTCACTCATGTCCTCACGGACCTCGTTCAGGACGACCCCAATCACATTCGTCTTGATGCGCTTCAGGTTGCTGAGGACGCTGGCGACGGCGTCGCGGCTGGTCTGGGCCGCCATGGTGATCACCACGACCCCATCCACGACCGCGGCGATTTGGAGCGGCTCGGCAAAGCCGAGGAGGGGCGGCGCATCGATGACGACCAGGTCATACTCTTTTTCGGCTTCGGTCAGCAGCTTTTCGAGGACGGTCCCGAGGCGGTCGGCGGCGCGGCGCGATGCAGGGCCGGCGGTGATGACGTCGAGATCCGGATAGGCCGCGGACTTCTGTATGGCAGCACGCCACTCGATTCCGCCAGAGACGACGTCGGACAGTCCCTTGTCG
>Ga0182017_10001654_pt1 | contig 17135 bp, 16 predicted proteins | sample 712E3DmetaG_FD_120492 | JGI IMG/M metagenome (GOLD analysis project Ga0182017, IMG submission 120492) | Permafrost microbial communities from Stordalen Mire, Sweden - 712E3D metaG | ecosystem: Environmental > Terrestrial > Soil > Wetlands > Permafrost | place: Sweden: Stordalen | collected... | reverse complement strand
TTTTTCGCCGATTTTAAACGCCGGGGTCGGCGAGGTAGGCGTTAAAATAATATCGACATTTTTAAACGCCTGATCAAAATCTTCCTTAATCAGACGGCGAACTTTTAACGCCCGGACATAATAGGCGTCATAGTAGCCGCTGGATAAACTGTAAGTCCCCAAAAGGATGCGCCGCTTCGCTTCAGCGCCGAAACCGGCGGCGCGGCTGCGAAAATAAACATCTTTTAAACCGGAAGCTTTTTCACGCAACCCGTAACGAATACCGTCAAACCTCTGTAAATTGGAGCTTGCTTCGCTGGAGGCGACGATATAGTAAACCGCGACCGCGTATTCCGTGTGCGGTAGATTTATCTCAACAAACTTAGCGCCTTTTTTCTCAAAAACTGCCCTTGTCTCATCTAGCCGGCTTTTGACTTCGGGATTTAAGCCCTGGCCGTAATATTCGGCAGGTAAACCGATATTCAATCCCCGAACATCATCTACCAGAGAATTATTAAAATCCGGCACGGCGGCCTGGGAAGAGGTAGAATCGTATTGGTCGAAGCCGCACAAAACGTTAAGCAGCCAGGCGCAATCAACCATATTAGTAGTAACCGGCCCGATTTGGTCGAGGCTGGAAGCAAAGGCGATGAGGCCGTAACGCGAAATTCTTCCGTAGGTAGGCTTGAACCCAACCACCCCGCACAATGCCGCGGGCTGACGGATGCTTCCCCCGGTATCCGAACCGAGAGCGAACGGCACCAGGCGCGCCGCTACCGCCGCCGCCGAGCCGCCGGAAGAACCGCCGCTGACCCGGGAATTATCCCAGGGGTTTTTTACTACGCCGTAACAGGAATTTTCCGTGGACGAACCAAAAGCAAATTCATCCATATTCGCCGTACCGATAATTTTAAAACCGGCTTGTTTAAGGCGGTTGATTACGGTGGCATCATAAACCGCCCGGTGGCTATTTAAAATCTTGGAAGCGCAGGTAATTCTTTTCCCTTTTATGCAGATATTATCCTTTATCGCGATCGGCACGCCGCGAGTATCGGCTGCGCCGACCGGTTCTTCGTAAATCTCGACAAAACTGTTCAGGGAAGCGTTTAATTTTTTAGCCCGGCCGCGAAAAAAAGAAAAAACCTCACCCTCGTCCAACTTGCCGTTGTTTATTTGCTCCGCTATTTGCGTTCCGGTTAATGCAATCAGGTCTTCCATGGTTTAATAATTTTGATAAAAATAGTCTTTCGTTATTCGGTTGCGCGGCTCGTTACGGTTATCGGTTATCGTTTATCGACATTTTGACAATACCCGCAAGACGATTGACGTTTCGAGTTACGCAACTGATAGCCAATTAACGTATTTCTTTTTTCTTTTTACTCAATCACCGGCGGGACTTTAAAGTAATTCCCTTCCGCCGCCGGAGCGTTTTCTAAAATATCCCGGCTTAAGCCGGAAACGTGGGCCTGGTCGTCGCGTAAAACCGGCGCATCCGAATGTAAACCGCGCAAAGGTAGAACGCCGTCCACGTTAACCGCTTTTAGTTTATCGACATAATCGATAATTTTTGCCAATTGCCCGCCGAGAAAATCTTTTTCCTGTTCGGTAATCTCGATCCGCGCTAATTTAGCGACATTTTCGATAGGAGAGTTATCCTTCATATTTTTACCTCGTAATTTGGTTTTTATACCTGAATGGAAGCTAATTATAACTCAAGAATTATCTCTTGTCAGGCGGAATTTTATGAGCGGTTTATAAAAATGAGGGCGGTTTCATTCAACCACGGGTCGCTAAGTTTTCGGCTTTCAGAAAAATGCGGCAGTTTATTAATAATATCGCATGCCGCATTTTTCTATTTTAATCCAAAAACCTGCCTAAAGCAGGGTTTTGGATTAACCTCTGAATTTCCCGCGTAAAACCGTAAGCTCCAAAAATGCCTGAAGCCGGCGGGAACGGCTGGGATGGCGTAATTTTTTCAGCGCTTTCGCTTCAATCTGGCGTATCCTCTCGCGGGTAACCCGGAAAATCGTGCCGACTTCCTCTAAAGTCTTGGGCAAACCGTCCTCCAGGCCAAAACGAAGTGTAAGAATCTTCTGCTCCCGGTCGGTAAGGCTGTCCATGGCCTGGGTGAGCTCTTCCTTGAGCATGGAAAAAACCGTGGCGTTGGCAGGAGAAACCGCTTTTTTATCTTCCAGAAAATCGCCGAAATAAGTATCGCCGTCGTCGCCGATGGGAGTATGAATGGAAATCGGCTGCTGCGATACTTTTAAAATATCTTTTATTTTACAAACGGGCAATTTCAGCTCTTTAGACAATTCATCGGTATTGGGCTCGCGGCCTTTTTCCTGGATAAAAATACGGGAAATCCTGATAATCTTGTTGATTGTTTCGGTCATGTGCACGGGAATCCTGATGGTGCGCGCCTGGTCGGCGATGGCGCGAGTGATCGCCTGCCGAATCCACCATGTCGCGTAAGTCGAAAACTTATAGCCGCGTTTATATTCGAACTTTTCCACCGCCTTGATCAAGCCGATATTCCCTTCCTGGATAAGGTCAAGAAAAGACAGGCCGCGGTTTACGTATTTTTTGGCGATACTTACCACCAGGCGCAGGTTCGCCTCGACTAAATTCTTTTTTGAACGGTTATAAAGCCTCTGCTTATTCAGGATGCTTCTCATCCTGTCTTTTATTTCTTCCTCTTTAAAGCCAAGCGCGGTAATCAGTTTACGTTTGCTTTTGAGCAGCCCTTTTAGCTGCGCCCGTTGTTCTCTGCCCTTTCCCTGAGACCTGGCGAGAAGGCGGTTGACTTTATCTATCTCATGGACGACTTCTTCGATTTTTGATATTATCGACTCGATGATGACAATCGTAAAATTGAAACTTTTCATGATCCCTTGCCGGTGTTCGATATTTTTTGTCCGGGCAAGCTTTCCGTAGAGTTTCTGTATCCGTTTGATTTCTTTTTCTTTATTGGTGATCTCGCCTTTGACGAAATCGTCGGCATTGAGCTCGTCTTTAATTATTTTCTGGGACGCGTCGATGAAAACGTCCCGGGAAACATCCGTAGTAAAAACTTCCCGGCGCACGACCTCTTCCCGGTCTTCGATTTCTTTCGCCAGGGTTAATTCTTCTTCTCGCGTCAATAAAGGAATCTGGCCCATTTGCTTAAGATACATCTTGACCGGGTCGTCAACGGGGGAAGAGGTTACGGCCGGCCCTTTCTTTTCTTTTTCTTTTTCGATTTCTTCGACTTCTTTGGCTTCTAAAATACTAATGTTCTGGGTGTCTAAGGAATCGAAAACCGCGTCCATTTCCTCGGCGGTTACGATCTCTTCGGAAAGAAAATGGTTTATTTCATCATAAGTAAGGTACCCTTTTTTACGCCCTAACTCTACTAATTGCTCGATACTTTTCGCTAAGATTTTTTTCTTAATCATTTTTTACCTCTCCTTAATTTATTTTAGTAGTTGTATATCTTTTTAATATCCCGGAAAGAAAAAATATTAACGACCGTTCTATCTAACTACTTGTGATACAATGAGTTACGCCACAAATATGGAGATACACGTTTGGCCTTTTCCATCATATTTGATTGGTAACTCATTGCAATATATAGGTTTGAATAGAACGTCTTGTTTCGTTTCCGTCTTGTTTCTGTTTCGTTTCGTTTCTGAAAGTATCGGCGGTAAAGATAAAAAGAAAACTGAGCGCGATAAAAACAAAAGTAAGATTACGATTACGGAATTGGAATTTCATTTTTGTATCCCTTCCTTTTGCCCTGGGCTCCTTGAAGGCTAAGATTTCCGTGCTGATCTATATTTTATCTTAGCTCTTTGTTGATGCTGTCATGTTTGGCGATCAAATCTTCGAGTTTCCCCCGGTCGCCTTTTGCTTCCGCTTCGCCAATCTGGTCTTTTACCTTCCGGCGTAAATCGCTCATCCGGTTCTTACGCAGTTTCAAAATACTGCCCTTGAACGACTCTTTATCGAAAGGGATATCTTCATCCATGATAATCGACGAAATAAAACTGCTCAGGTCTTTATCCTGGATGCCGGAGACCAGATTTTCCGGCGCGGCAAGGGCATCCGGCGAACCGCTGCTGAAAAAATAGGAAGCCGCTTTTCTCGCCAGATGGGAAGAAAAATCGGTCTCCGTAAGATTTTTTTTGATAAAAGGAAAAGCTTTTTTGTTGTTAAGCATGAATTTAAAAATTATTTTTTCCGTAAGCGGCATTAATTCTTTCGTCCCCTTATACATCGTTCCCGGCGATTTCAGGTAAGTGTTATTCTTGCTTTTCGCGCCGTGGCTTCGGCGCCATTCGTCGATCATGATTTCTTCTTTAATCCTTAAAGCCTGCGAAAGTTTCCGGATATATTCGTAGCGTTCGATCTCGCTTTTTAAATTAGCCAGCGTGGAAAATATTTCCTGCGTGATCTTTGTTTTGCCTTCGATGCTCTCGGCGTCGTGCGCGTTTTTTAAAACGCCGATTTTATAATCAAAAAAATCTTCTCGCTGGGCGATCAGCCGGGCGAAACAATCGCGGCCTTCCTTGCGCACCAGAGAATCCGGGTCAAACCCTTGCGGCAATTTAACGACTTTTACCTTCAGCTCGTTTTCCAAAAGCAGGTCTAAAGCGCGCAAGGTAGCGGCCTGCCCGGCCTTATCGGAATCATACGCCAGCACAACATGGGAAGTGTACCGCCGGATTAAATGAGCCTGCTCCGGCGTTAATGCTGTGCCCAGGGAAGCGGCGATATTTTTTATGCCGGCGGCATACGGCACGATCATATCCAGATAGCCCTCCACGACAATAATACAATCCTGCTTTATAATCTCGTCTTTGGAAAAATTCAGGCCGAACAGGTGTTCACGCTTGCTGTAAAGCGGGCTTTCCGGAGAATTTATATATTTTGGCGCTTCTTTGATATCTTTCCAGATTCTTCCGCCGAACCCTAAAACCTTGCCGCGGACGTCGAAAATAGGAAACATTACCCGGTCGTTAAACATATCGTGGAAGCTTTCCTGCCGGGAAACAATCAGCGAAGCTTTCTCTAAAATATCAATGGTAAAATTCTTTTTGCGAAAATAATCCAAAAGGGTATTGCGGCCGGGGGCGTAACCGATCCTGAATTGCTTAATCGTATCCAAACTGATTCCCCGGTTTAATAAATAGGCAAGCGCGCCTTTAGCGTTTTTATCTTCCAGAAGATTCTGATGGAAAAAAACCGAGGCTTCGGCGGCCACGTCGGAAATGTTTGTCTTTAGCTTGCTGTTTATGCCGTCCTGCTTCTGATAGGGGATCTCCAGCCCAAGACGCTTAGCGAGAATCTCGACGGCTTCGGGAAAATTTACTTTTTCATAGAGCGTCACGAATTGCACTGCTCCGCCGCCGGCCTGGCAGCCAAAACAGTGAAAAATCTGCTTCTGCGGGCTGATCATAAACGACGGGGTCTTTTCGCTGTGGAACGGACAATTAGCCCGAAAATTCCTTCCCGCCCGCCTCAGGGGCAGGTAAGAAGAAATCAATTCGACGATATCGGTTTTATTTTGGACTTCTTCGATGAAACCTTGAGGAATCATAGTTTTATATACGCAGATGATCGCGGATTAAAAGATGCTGATGATCGCTGATGATTATTCCAAATATCAAACTCCAAATTCTAAATTATCTAATGACTAAAGCAAATATTTTTTGTTCGGAATTTGGATATTTTGATATTTTGGAATTTATTTGTAATTTGGTATCTGTAATTTAATCTTTATTATCTGTATTATCTGTGATCATCTGTTTTTTCTAATCAGCGATCATCTGTGAGATTTCCTAGGAAATCGGCGGAAACCGGAAAATTCGTATATTTTAAACTTCTCTTTGCTCTCTAAATCATCGAGGAGCAAATTAACTCCCAGAGTGTCGGAAGCGATATGCGAAGCGAAAATAACATTAATATGCGCCTCTTTGCATTTTTTGAGATGCTCCTCGGATTGGTGCATCGCGATTATCGTATCCACTCCCGACGAAGAAAGTTTATCGTAAACACTGCTGGGGCCTTCGGTGCCGCCGGTAAACTCAAGATGGATTTTCGCTACGCGAGAATCGCCGGAGCCGTTGGCGATCTTGGGAGGATTATTATTTTTTGCCGCGTCAAAATATTCGGGAATGTCGTAAAGCAAATCGATGATCCGCTGCAAATTTTCAGGTTTTTCTTTATCGACCAGCTTGTGAATATACTGGTAAGCGCAATTATCCGCCGGGGTATGGGCGCATAAAAAATTTATCCCCAATAGCCTGGCCGTATCCACACTGCGCTGGCCGTTAGCGGAATGGATTTTCTTTTCCACCTGGGTTTTCCGCTCCAGCAGGCTGTCCTGAGCGAAACTGGCGCTGACCCCTTCCGCAATGTAAGCGTCGACCTGCAGGTCCATAACTTCATGGAGCCCGGCAAAAGCCTTGCCTTCCGGATGATGCGCCATCGCCAGGTCTACCGGAGTACCTTTTTCTTTAAGCCGGTCAACCAGGAGCAATTCCCCTTCTTCCACGTCAATCCCCACCATCAACGACTTGATCTCGGCGTCGGGATTGCCGTTTAAAATACGTGTATCGGCAAAAGGATTAAAAAGCGTATCTAAATCAAAAGCCTCCTTAAGCTTGCCGCCGGCTTTTTCATAATCTTGTTTTTTTTTCTTTAAAACAGCTTCGATAGCGCTTTTAGCGCGGATATCTTCAGCGATTCCTTTTTTTATTATGGTTTGGTAAATTGTTTGTAGTTTCATATTATTTTTTTACGGCGTAAAAAAATAACCGCCATCCGCTAATGAAACTTGCCCGGTACTCCAGGCTTAGTTGAATTACCCCGATACGCCTAAAATCTCGCTTCCGGCGGGAAAACCGTAGGTTTTCATATATCTAATCGGGATGAGCCGGAACGTTACTCCCGGCTCATCCCGATTAGGCTAGTAAGATATAACACATTGGAAACAAAAAGTCAAGTAAACGTTTACAGAATTATTTTACCAAAAATACCGCGCGCGTAACACCTGTAAAATCAATAGGTTACGCAAAATAACGGTATTTAAAAACTTGCCGGGAAGATGGTTCCCTAAGTAAAATATTATTTATAACGCGCGCGATGAAATCTATTGATTTTTAAGCGCCTTTGTGATACTTTGGATAAGTAAATCTCGTTAGAGAACTCCGTTATCTAACGGAGTAAACTTCTAACAATCTACACTTATTGCCCGGCAAAAATATTATGAAAAAACTAATTTTATTCTCAATATTCGCGCTTACCGCGGTACTGCCCGGTTACAGCCAGACTAAGGTTAAAATCATCAATATTCAAAACAGCATCATTAACCCCATAACCGTCGGCTATATCGAAAGGGGCCTGAAAAAAGCGGAAATTGATAACGGCATTCTGATTATTGAACTCGACACGCCCGGCGGCCTGCTCCAATCCACGGAAGAAATCGTTAAATTAATACTTAATACCGGCGTACCGGTAATTACCTATATATACCCCCGGGGAGCAAAAGCCGCTTCGGCCGGCGTCTTTATCGGCTATGCTTCCCATATTCTGGCCATGAGCCCATCTACGCGTATCGGCGCGGCGCACCCTTTAATCGGCCCGGCTAAATGGGGCAGTCTCGATCCCGAGCTTAAGAAAAAAATTTTAAACGATACGGTTTCCTGGGCGCAGAATATCGCCCGGCAAAGAAACCGTTCCGCTCTTTTTATAGAAGAAGCGGTTAAAAAAAGCGTTTCGGTGACCGAAACCGAAGCAATCAAAGGCTGGGGGAACAAACCGAAGGACGAGGGACGAGGGGTGAGGGATGAAAAAGATAAAAAAAAGAAGGAAGAAGGAAAAGAAAAGTTAATCGTTGCTCCACCGGAGACACGCGAAGAACCGAGCGGAAAAATCGCCGACGTGATCGCCGACGATATCGGTGATTTACTCAAAAAAATAAATAACACTACCGTGACAACGGTAAAGGGCCAAATAAAAATTGCCACCGATGCGGTTGCCATTGAAGAAATCAATTTAACCGGCCGGGAAAAATTCCTCGACACCATAATCAACCCCAATATCGCCTATCTCCTTTTACTGATCGGCGTTGTAGGTTTAATTGTGGAGATGACCGCCCCCGGTGTCAGCGTTCCGGGGATAACCGGAATAATATGCCTGATCGCGTCTTTTTACGCGTTAAGCATTCTACCGGTCAATTATGCCGGTATCGCCTTAATCATCCTGGGATTGATTTTCTTTATCGCCGAAGCGTTTACGCCGGCGTTTGGCGGCCTTCTTCTGGGAGGAATTATTTCATTTACCCTCGGCTCGATAATGCTGTTTAACCAGCGGGAATTCCTGACGGTTTCTCTGAAAATAATATTACCCATCGTCGCAAGCGTTGCCGCCTTAATTTTGTTTCTTCTCGGAAAAGTCATCGCCGCCAGAAAACAGAAACCAAAAACCGGGAATGAAGGTATGCTTAACCAACCGGCAACCGCTTATACCGATATCGCCGGCGAGGGAAAAGTTTTCCTGAGGGGCGAAATCTGGGATGCGCAATCCGACGAGCCGATAAAGAAAGGCGAAAGTGTAATCATAACAAAGATAGAAGGATTGAGGGTATGGGTGAAGAAAAAGTAAACCTTTTCTGTGAAATCTGAGAAAATCAGTCGCTTAAGCGGCCATTTAGGTTTACCTTAGACTTCCCCGGTATCCCGAGAAATCTGTGGATAAAGTTTTTAGTTTTGTTTTATTAAAGAGGAGGTTAGTATGCCTTTGGTAATTTTAGGAGTTATTTTCGGGTTGTATATCCTGAGCAGCATTAAAATCATCAACGAATACGAACGAGCGATTATTTTCCGCCTGGGAAGAGTATTAAAAAATCCCAAAGGGCCGGGAATATTCCTGGTGCTATGGCCGATCGACACGATGGTAAAAATGTCGCTGCGCACCGTAACCCTTGATGTCCCCCCTCAGGATATAATCACCCGGGACAACGTCTCGGTAAAGGTGAGCGCGGTAATCTATTACCGGGTAATGGATCCCGTAAGGGCGGTAATCGAAGTCGAAGATTATGAATTCGCCACCAGCCAAATCGCCCAGACTACCTTACGCAGTGTCGTCGGACAAATGGAAATGGATGATCTCCTGTCCAATCGGGAAAAAATAAACCTTACTCTACAGGGAATTATTGACAAGCACACCGACCCCTGGGGGATTAAAGTTTCCGTGGTAGAAATGAAACACGTTGACCTGCCGGAAGAAATGCGCCGTGCCATGGCCCGGCAAGCCGAGGCGGAACGGGAAAAGCGAGCGAAAATAATTTCCGCGGATGGCGAATTCCAGGCCGCGGATAAACTAAAAAGCGCCGCCGATATCATTTCCCAAAATCCCACCGCGCTTCAAATGCGCTATTTACAAACGCTTTTGGAAATAGCAAGCGAGAAATCATCAATTATCGTATTTCCTTTGCCGATAGATATTATTAAAGCGTTTATGGACAAGAAATAACCACAGATGATCGCGGATGAAAGGATGCAGATGATCACAGATAAAAGACTTAAATCACAAATTTTATATAAATCAAGATACGTTATCGTATTTAGATTTATTTAGCGCCTGGCATTTTTGACAATTATCTGTGATTATCTGCTTCTTCTAATCTGTGATCATCTACGCATACAAAATTATGCTCGAGAAATTCGCCGTGGCGTTCAGCGATAAAAATGAAGAAGAAGCCCCCAGAGAGATTGCTCTTAAAATCAAATCGGTTTTCCCGCGGGCAACCAACAGCGTATTGGTATTTTTCACTAATCACTACCCCAGTCTTAATATATTAAAAATCATCCATTTTACCTTAAAACCGCGCACTTTACTGGGGATGCAGGTACCTCATTTGATTTATGAAGATAGAATAATAGAGAAGGGAATTATCGGCTGTTGCATCAATGACGAATCGGTCACGTTAAAAGAAGTGCACATAAAAAGTTCCGACCCGAGGGAAGTAGAATCATCGCTGAGGATAGCGTCCCGGGATAACGCGGGAGGAAAACGCTTTATGTTTTCGTTCCTGCCGCATCAATTCGATGTTTATAATTTTTTAAGGGGCGTGGAATTATCCCTGGGAAAATCATTTAATATTTTCGGCGCCGGTTATAATATAAAATACGCTTACAAGAGTTACCAGATAATCAATAATAACATCGATGAAGGCTCGGTCAATATCCTTATCGGCGGAGCAGAATCTCATCCCTTCAAAATCGGAGGGTTCCTGCCGCTGGGCAAATCTTTTACCGTGACAAAAGTTATCAGCAAAAAAGGCGTGATCATGGAAATCGACAACCAGCCCGCCGTTAATATTTATAAAAATTATCTCGAGGAAAAATTTGATACTTTCAGAAAAAACAAGTTATTTGCCATGTACCCCCTCGGCATCAAAGAAGAAAGCGGCGGCTATCACCTTATCAATGTCCTCAATGTGCTGGAAGACGGCTCTTTATTCTGCATCGGTGACGTAAAAGAAAAAACTCAGGCTAATATTATGATTATGCATCCGCCCTCTTTATTCGAATCGCTGGAAAAAATCTTAGCGCCGTTAAAAAAATACGGCGAGGGGCTGGTTCTGGCAATCAACCCGATGATCAGAAAAAAAATACTTAAAGATGAAGCCGAAAAGGAGATAAGGTTGATTAAAAATATCCTGGGCGATAAATTTAAACTAATCGGCATATGCTGCGATTACTGGCTTTCGCCGAACGAAGAAACCAGGGAAATAGAAATCACCAGCGGCAATCTCTTACTTAATTTGTGGAAATAATGAATACATTTTTTTCTCACCACAGCTTTATTATCGATTCCCTTCTCTTTTTCGTCGCGGTAGGCCTTTTCATTTATCTGCTCAATAAACTACAGACAATAAATGTTTTAAAAAACAATTTAAACCATTTAACGCGCACCATCCAGGACCTGGAGCATCAGGCAAAATTGATCATTAAAAGCGATATGGAATTAAAATTATATCAGGAAGAAGAAGAAGATAAGCTTGATAAACTTACCTTTTTAAAAAACCTGATTCTGTCTTCCATCAGCATCCTCGACCGGGAAGATTTGTTTTCGCAAATAAACGAAAAAACCATCAATGACCTGGGGTTCAGGAAAGGGGTGATTTTAAATTTTAACGACCTGGGAGTAAAAGTAAACGTCAACTTCGAGCCGGGAGAACTGGAAAAAATAAGAAATTTTTTCCTTCACAAAAAACAAATGTTGACTACCATACCGCTTTTAGCCTACGAAACCGAAACCGGCAAGGAGATAACTACTTTATTCCAATCTAAAGAATTTTTGATCGCGCTGATCCGGGCAAAAGAAATCCACGCTATCTTTATCGTCAATAACGTTTTGCCCCAGACCGAAACTACGGTCGCGGAAAAAACAATATTTTCCATCCTCTGCATGTACCTCGGCCAGTGCCTGGATAATATAAAGTTATTCGAAGAACTATACAACGAAAAGGTCCAACTGGAAAATAAGATCAAGGAAAGGACTTCGGAGCTCGTGAAAACCTTGCGGGAAATAGAAGTAATCAGCAAAGCCAAATCTGATTTCATCTCCAGCGTCTCTCATGAATTACGCACGCCGCTCACTTCGGTAAAAGGGTTTTCTTCACTTTTAGTCGAAGAAAAATTCGGCGTGCTGCCCCCGGAAGCAAAAAAGCGGCTGCAAAAAATCGACGAAAACGTAAATAAACTGGTGGATATGGTCAATATGCTTTTAGATATCGCTCGTATCGAATCGGGAAAAACAGAAGTTAAAATCGCGCCGGCCGATGTGGTCCGCTTAATAAAAGATGTGGGGGATTTTCTTTCGCCGCAGATGCAGTCAAAGAAATTGGACTTTGCCGTGGAAACTCCGGAAAGCCTTTACGTATTCATGGATAAGAATTTAATCGAACGGGTATTTATCAATCTCATCAATAATGCCTTAAAATTTACGCCGGCCGGCGGAAAAATCACAATACGCTGTTCTAAAGAAAAAAACCATGTCCTGGTAGGCGTGCAGGATACGGGATGCGGTATGTCCAAAGACGATTTGCAGAAGCTTTTTCAGGAATTTTTCCGGGCGAATAACCCGGCGACGCAAAACGCGCAGGGAACGGGCCTGGGCCTTTCCCTGGTGAAAAAAATAATCGAAACGCACAAAGAAAAGATTTGGGTTGAATCGGAAGTCAACAAAGGCACGACTTTTTATTTTACTTTGAAATTGGCGGAGAACTAATAAAACGCACTATATGCGTTTTATTAGTCGGCAAAAAGTGAATCGATAAAAAATATTCACTTTTTGCAGATATAATATAAAATCTATAAGAAAAGATCTATTTAAATAAGGCTGAAATATTCGATGGTCTTGTTTTTGAGATTATTTCGCAAGAATCACGAAATAGATCATCGGATAAATTCGGCCGTAATGCAAAGATATTATTTTGGCCAAATTTATGTATAAACTAAAAATTTTAATCGTTGACGATGACCCGGACATCCGCGACCTGATCGAGGCGACGGTGGAAGGCGAATACCTTACCGCGCAAGCAGGCAATGGAAAAGAAGCCATCGAAAAAGCGAAGAGCGAAAACCCCGATCTGGTAATCCTTGATTATAATATGCCGGATATGACCGGCGTTGATGTCTGCAAACACCTGCGCCATGACCCTTTGTTTATCCACTTACCCATCTTGATGCTTACCGGCAAAGGCGAAATTGAAGATAAGGTCCGCGGCCTGGAGGCGGGAGTGGATGATTACATGGTAAAACCTTTTGTGCCGCAGGAATTAATCGCGCGCGTGCGGATGATTATCCGGCGTTCCACGATAAATCTGGACGCCAACCCCCTGACGAGGCTGCCGGGAAACGTTTCGATCGGTAAAGACCTCGAGGAAAGGATACGGACAGGAGAAAAATTTGCCGTTCTTTATATCGACCTGAACAATTTTAAAGCGGTAAACGACTATTATGGGTTTCAAAGGGGCGACGAAGTGATAAAAGAGACGGCGCGCATCCTGATCAATTCAGTACAGGTAAAAGGCACAACCAAAGATTTTGTAGGCCATATCGGCGGCGATGATTTCGTCATTATCACAACCCTGGCCGGCGCCGAAGAGATGGCTAAATATGTAATCGCGGAATTTGATAAAAGCGCGCCCCAGTTCTTTGACGAAAAAGATAGAATAAAGGGGCGTATCGAAACAAAAGGAAGGGATGGCCTTGTCCAGGAAGTAGGGTTCCCCACAGTTGCTATAGGCGTGATCACTAATGAAACGCGGGAATTTACGCATACCGCGGAAATAAGTTCGATCGGCGCGGACCTTAAAAAGCTGGCTAAAAAATTCACTACCAGTAAATATGTGTTCGACCGGAGAGCTACTAATTAATTGCGCCTTAAGGCGCAATTAATTAGATATATGAAAACCTCACGGTTTTCAAACTTTCCCTCATAAAATTTTTCCCATTGTCATAAAGATATTTATATGATATAAATATCTTTCTTTATTCTTACTTTCTAAGATACGAAAATTGTCATGCAACGCATGACTCATTTATTTTTTGTGAAGCAAAAAAATAACGCGCGAGTGGCGGCAACCGCGGTCTTGCGAAGCAAGACATAAGCTTTTAATTCGCGGTTCCCGCAATGCTTACGCGACAGCATAAGACATTAGCCAGGCTTAAAACTTTTGAAAGTAAAGGAAAACATTACGCGCGAGTGGCGGAACTGGCAGACGCATGCGTTTGAGGGGCGCATGGGGTAACCCGTGTGGGTTCGATTCCCACCCCGCGCATGGTTTTCACTTTCAGCGAAAACCATCTACCAAACAAAAAGGGAGTCGAGTTTTCGACTCCCTTTTTGTTTTTAAAATTATTGAACTTTAAAAAAATTTCAATCTGTTTATCTGCCGCCTGATCATCGGCCATCTATCTCCATCTCCCCCCATAAGGCAATTCTTCCCGCTACGGCAATAAGCAGCCCGCTGATACAACCGCTTGCCTTAGCGCGTTCGATTACTGCGGGGATATCCTCCGGAGTCTTGACGGTATTGGAAAGGGCGGTGGCAAAACCATCGGCTAAAATGGCGTCATCGGCGACCACGGTTACTAAATCAGCCTTGCCGAAATTAAGGCTGTGGCCGATATAAGCTGAAGAAGAAGCGATACCGAAGGGTTGAGCGCGTTTTTTTATTTTAAGATAAATTGTTTGCTCGCGAAAATGTTCGCCTAAATAAACCGCGAGTTTTTTATCCTCGTTTATTTTTAAAAATATATCGCCGCCGTTTTCGACGATTAACTCGCCAGCCGCGTTAAAGACTTCTGCGCCGACATACATCGCGATTGCTCCGGCAACCGAGGCAAACGGCCCGATGCCGGTTAAAGCGCAGGCGGCAAGCATATCTTGAACAATCGGCGCGCCGGTCTTATCCTGCCGCAGGGGGGAAAGAGAATTTAAAAAGGCCGGGTTTATTTTTGTGTATGTTTCTATTTGACGATGGTACTTCTTCGCGGCGGCAAAAGCCGATTCTTTATCGATTGGCTTATCGGAACAAATCAGCAAATCGCTTTCTTGGTAGGCAATCTCCAAACGAAAAGCCGAGGGAATGGATTCGCGGTAGAAACGGTGTTGGTACATAATTTAAAACTAGGTTAGGGCAAGGGTTAGGAAGCCGATATTGGCCAGGGTTAAGGTTAGGGCTGTAAATTTATACCAGCCTTAACCGTTGCCTTAGCCCAAACCGGCTTCGTAACCCTAGCCTTTACCCAGTATCTAACGCTGGTAATTCAACATAATTATTTTTTTGTGGAAACTTTTGATAGTCGCGCAAGTTATTTCAATGTCGTTGAGAACCTCGATATCGGTCTTGCCGCTTAAAAACTCTTCTTCGGTGGCGATGTCAAAATCGAGCTTACCGGTCTTGTAGTGCATGGGGAGAAAAATCCGCGGGTTTAATTTTTCGTAAAGAGAATTAACTTCCGCCGTACTGACGGTACTATGGCCTCCCACCGGCATCATCGCCACGTCAATATCTTTTAATTTTTCATAGTTAATATTGGTAGTCCCCAAATCGCCGAAGTGAGCGACTTTTAACCCCTCACTTTTTATCACAAAGATGACATTTCTCCCCCGGAATTTCCCTTCGGCGCGGTCGTGGTAGGAAAGAATCCCTTCGATATCGATATTGAGAATATTATAACTTCCTTCTTTATCCAGGATTTTCGCGCCGGGAAAACCGGAAGCGAAATTATGGTCGGCATGGCCGTGGGAAATGGTGACGATATCGGCAGATTCGTCAATGGGGGCATACTGCAGAGTTCCGTTGTAGCATCCCGGCTCATAGGGGTCGGTGATAATTCTTATGCCCCCTTCCTGCTCGATAAAAAATGATGAGTGGCCGAAAAAACTTATCCGCATAATGAAACTTCACTGTAATGAAACTTGCCCGGTGCCCCGGGCTTAGTTGAATTATCAAGCGCAAAGCGCTCGCCTCGCTCGACGCGAGTCGAAGCGGGCGCCGGACGAAGCGATGGTCGAATCAATGAAACTAAGCCCCGCCGTATTCGGCGAGCCGAGTTTCATTGCCCTGAGCAACGCGAAGGGGCCTGATACTTATTACTTAAATTTTCTGGTTAACGTAACAAACCCTAAAGCAAAAAATATGGCGGAGGGCGTCACGTATTTAAAAATATATCCGGCACTAGACATCGGATAGTAAAATAAAAACCACCCTACCGCCATAATCGTGCCGGCAACCCAAGCGATGATCAATTCGAGTTTGGTCATAATTTAAAACTGGGTTAGGGTAACGATGCCTGTATGGGTTATGGTAAAGGTTATGGCTGTAAATTCGTACCAGCCTTAACCGTTGCCTTAGCCCAAACCGGCTTCCTGGCCTTAGCCCTAACCGATTATTACCGGTTTCTTTGGCGTATTTTCAACAAAGGTATCCCTATATCCGCCATCAATATTTTACCACAGAATTTTTTTGCCGGGGGTAAAAAAAATGCCCGCTTAGGGGCGATAAATGTTATGGTATATTTGGCTTTTATTGCCCCGCCGAGGATTTCCCCCGTATCCGGATGCAACCCGGAGGGGATATCGCAGGCGACAACGGGTTTTTTGCTCCGGTTGATTAAATCGATCGCGCTGAGGAAAAAGGAAGAGATTGGCCCGCTTAATCCGATGCCGAAGATGCCGTCAATTAAAAAATCGCTCGTCTTTAACGCCTGGGATAATCGCGCCAAATTGCTTTCGTTCACTAAATCGACCGGCGCGATTCTTTCTAAAATATTCTTCTGGAAAATAACTTCTTCACTCAAGGCTACAGAATCATGGGCGAGGATTACCGCGCACGCGGCATATCCCTTAGCGGCCAATTTTCGGGCGCAAGCGAGGGTATCGGCGCCGTTATTCCCCTTCCCGGCAACGGCTAAAAAATTTTTTCCTAAATTCAGGGAATCGATGATCTGGGCAAGGTTACTGGAAGCGTTTTCGATAAGCAGACGTTCGCTTAAACCGAGGCATTTCGCTTTTTCTTCAAGTTTGCGTATCTGGGTGACGGTTAAATATTTCCGGGAAGGCATGGGCACCCAATAATCAAATTTACTGCCCCGCTTCGTTACCCGCGACGAAAATCTGCTTCGCATATTTTCATCGCACTCCACGGGGTTAATTCGACTACAGATTTTCTCTGCGCTCTTCGCGCTTGAGAAAATCTAAGTCTCATTAATGGGTCTCGTCGCGCTTGTCTTTCTTCTTGAATAAATCGAGGAAGCGGTCTTCGTATTCCTTGTAGGCGTTCCAGCGGTCAAGCTCTCCTTTTAATTGGTTGGCTTTGGCGATATCTTTCTGCGCGTCCTTAAACAGCACCTCAATGGTTTCCCGCGCCGACTGGGGTAATTTGCTGTAACCGGCCAAGTCTTTTTTGATTTTTTCGATATCGTCTTCGCTTAACGGCAACGGGCCGCTGCTGGGGACAGAAGGATGCTGGGCGCCATCGCCCTCTCCTTTTAAATAATCGATCAGTTTATCGATTTCCTGTTCGATAAATTTTACTCTTTCCTGCAAGGGCGCGAGATTCAGATTAAGCTGGAGATACTCGTTCATAATCT
>Ga0182017_10001653_pt1 | contig 17151 bp, 14 predicted proteins | sample 712E3DmetaG_FD_120492 | JGI IMG/M metagenome (GOLD analysis project Ga0182017, IMG submission 120492) | Permafrost microbial communities from Stordalen Mire, Sweden - 712E3D metaG | ecosystem: Environmental > Terrestrial > Soil > Wetlands > Permafrost | place: Sweden: Stordalen | collected... | reverse complement strand
GTTCAGACCCTTTGCCGCACTACTTTGCTCGATCGCTCCTTGACGGCGAAGCATTTGAAGACATATCTCGCCGCTTCTTGCGGGCCCGCGCCTCAGCGGTGTTTGCCTTCAGCCAGTCCTGGTAGAACTCCGGCGTTGAACCTGCCCGGATGGCCGCCTTCCAGCTCTCGATCATCGTGTCCTTCTTCGAGAAAACCTTGCAGAGGTCCAAATACTCACAAACGACCTCACGCTCCCCAAGGCCAACAAGTTCGTAGGCCAAAAATGTCTGGGGCGGTATAGGCCAGTACAGCGGCACCCATGATGCGGGCGTCTTTGCGGATTCAATCAAATGGCGCTTAGCGCTGGCGACGTCTCCTCGCTTCAGCGCAAGCATGCCAAGCACGTGATTGCCGTAGTACACCCCTTCGCCGCACTTGGCCGCGAGGTCAGGGGTGGCAAGGATCTCCCGCGCATAGGCCTCCGCCTTGGCCTCGTTACCGATCTCCAGGGCGACCCTGGCGGCTTTCACCAAGAAGAAAACCCTGTCGGGTGGATCGGAGCTCTCCAGAAGCAACTCCTCATAATGCAGGCGCCGCTCAGACGACGACAGTTTGCGATGTTCCACCCACCAAGCTTCATTTTGCCGGCCGCTCACGTGCGCTCTCAACAGCGCAGCATCGTCCCTCAAGCCCTCTTGTACCCGGGGATCGGCGGCGCGGGACCGAAGCCTCTCGACCGCCTCGAATGAGGCCTGTGAGGGAAACTGAAACTGGAGAATGTTGAGAATGGTCTCCGTCTGTGCCGAGCGAAGTTTCGCCGCAGGCGTGGCGCCGAGCATACGAATCAGCTCATCCCTGGCTGCCTCTCCCCTGACCCGCAACTCTCGGCTGGCGTCGTCATCGGCGCCAACGCCGCGCTGGTAGTAAGCCACCAGTTCCCGAATGCTCATCGCATCAACCGTCTTTCCGAGTTTCATGAGCATGATTGTATCGCCAAGCGACGCGACGGCGACGCCACGTTGGCCGCAGAACCAGACCACGAAGTGGATCGGAGCGTTCATGTCGGCCACGAAGACCCGGTACTTGTACTGGCTGGGTTCGAACAACTGGTACTGCTCGGCCCCCTCGGCCTCCCGTTCCTCGCGTGGCTTTTCGGAGCGCAGGCCCACAAACCGGTAGGGCTTGCTCCATCCGTCCGGCTGATAGCGGAATTCGCATTCCGCGCCGGCATCCAACAGCCTGTCTGGCCGGCCCCGTTCACCGCCCCGCCCCCCACCTTATCTCCCAACTCCTTCAACAACATCCACCCCATCACCCGCCCGTCGCCGAACCAGCACGTGCTACACTCACCCCGGCCCCAATGCTCATGCCGCGCCCAACCCGAACCGCCACCCACCCTGCCCGCCCCAAGACCCAGGAAGACCAACCCAGCACCGCGGCCACAACAAGGCGCGGAATAAAAAATTTCACCAAGGACCTAGTCCCAAAAACGGACACTTTCCGCCCCGCCCCGCTGCGCCCCAAACACCTCCGCCCCCGCCCACCAACACCCGCTCCCCAGTGGTATACCAGAGTATCGGGGTCGTTATGAATCGCCGCGACTTCGTCCGTAGTTCGTTCGGCGCAGTGGTTGCCGGCCAGGCGCCGCCTCCCGCGAAGTCGAGAGTCGTCATCGCCCGCGATCCCGCGCCCGGCGCCGCCGCGCGCCTCGCCGCCCTGCTCGATCGCGGCGTCCAGGCCTTCTACAATCGCGACACCGCCCTCGAAGCCTGGAAGCAAGTCGCGAGGCCCGGCGAGGTCATCGGCCTCAAGGTCAACTGCCTGGCCGGACGCGGCTCCGCATCCACCAGCCCCGCGCTCGTCGACGCCATCTGCGAACGCCTCCGCCAGGTTGGCGTGGCAGCCAAAGACATCGTCGTCTTCGACCGCCTCACCGAGGACCTCGAAAGCGCCGGCTTCCGCATCGCCGACCGCCCCGGCCGCACCCGCGTCGCCGGCAACGACACGTTCGGCTACGAGGAGGACCTCGCCATCTACGGCAGCGCCGGCAGCCTGCTCTCGAAGGCCCTCACGCGCGTCTGTGACGGCGTCATCAACCTGCCCGTGCTCAAGGACCACAGCATCGCCGGCGTCACTATCGCGCTCAAGAACCTGTTCGGAGCCATCCACAATCCGAACAAGTACCACATCGACGCCGGCGACCCCTACGTGGCCGACGTCTACATGCTCCCGCCCATTCGCCGGAAAGTGCGCCTCGCCATCTGCGACGCAATCGTGGCCCAGTACCAGGGTGGCCCTTCCTACATGCCGCAATGGTCCTGGCCGTTCAACGGACTGCTGGTGGCCCGCGATCCCGTCGCGCTCGATGCCACCGGCTGGCAGATCATCGAACGTAAGCGCGCCGAGATGGGCCTGAAGCCGCTCGATCCCCGTCCGGGCTACATCTCGACCGCCGCCACTCGCGGCATCGGAACCAATGACACCCGGCGCATCGAGCGCGTGGAGGTATGAAGTGGACCGCCGCGCGTTTCTGAGAACTTCCGTGGCCGCCTGCGCCTGCCCCGCCCTGGCTGCCTCGCCCGTGGGACAGGCCTCCGGCCTGTCACCCGCCTCGCCCGACGCCCGCTTCATCGCCGAAGCCGCCTTCTACGAGAAGCTACCTTACAAGAAGACCAGGTGCAAGCTCTGCCCGCGCGAGTGCGTCATCGACGACCGCGAGCGCGGCTACTGCGGCGTGCGGGAGAACCGCGGCGGCACCTACTACACCCTGGTGCACTCGCGCGTGGCCGCGGCCCACGTCGATCCCATCGAGAAGAAGCCGTTCTTCCATTTCCATCCCGGCTCCGTAGCGTTCTCCATCGCCACCGCGGGTTGCAACGTCAACTGCAAGATGTGCCAGAACTGGGACATCTCGCAGTCGCGCCCCGAGCAGGTGCGCAGCCTGTACCTGCCGCCGGACCAGGCCGCGGCCGCCGCGAAGCAGAACGGCTGCCCCATCATCGCCTATACCTACAGCGAACCGGTGGTCTTCTACGAGTACATGACGGCGGTCGCCGAGGCCGGACACGGCCTGGGGATCCAGAGCGCGGTCGTTACCGGCGGATTCATCCAGCAGGAGCCGCTCAAGAAGCTCTGCCGGCTGGTGGACGCGGTCAAGGTGGATCTCAAGGCCTTTTCGCCCAAGTTCTACAAGGACATCGTCAACGGCGACATCAAGCCCGTCCTCGACGCGCTGGTCACGCTGCGCGCCCAGGGCATGTGGACCGAGATCGTCTACCTGGTCATTCCCACCCTCAACGACGGCGACCGGGAATTCGCCGGCCTGGCCAAATGGGTGAAGGCCGAGTTGGGGCCGGACGTGCCGGTCCACTTCACGCAGTTTCACCCCGAGTATCTGCTGAAGAACCTGCCGCCGACTCCGGTCGAGACGCTCGATCGCGCCAAAGCCGCCGCCGACGCCGAGGGCCTGCACTACGTGTACGTAGGCAACGTTCCCGGCCATCCTGCCGAGAACACCTATTGCCCGCGCTGCCGCCGCAGAGTGGTCGAGCGCGTCGGCTACACCATCGCCTCGATCGATATCCAAAAAGGCAGTTGCCGGTTCTGCCACCAACCCATCGCCGGCGTCTGGGGGACCTGATGTCACCGTCGCACACTGAAGGTGAGGTTCGACGCCATAGGGCAGGCGGTTCCGCCTGCCGGGCCAGGCCAGACGGCCTGCCCCACCCTGAGCGTGAGCGGCGGGCACCTTCAACCGAGCGGTCCATGGCTCTGCCGCTCCTCTTCCTGTGCCTGCTCTGGCCGCTTTCCTGCGCGCGCGCGCAGACCAGACCCGCGGCCGTCGCGGGCTCGTTCTACCCGGCCGATCCCAAGGAGCTGGCGAAGGTGGTGGACGATTTGGTCGGCCATGCCCCGCCGCCCGCGATCGAAGGCACCGTCCAGACGCTGGTCGAGCCGCACGCGGGCTACGAGTTCTCGGGGGGGGTGGCCGCGCACGGCTACGCGCTCGTCAAGGGCAAGCACTTTGACCGCGTCGTCATCATCGCACCCTCGCACGTCGACGGCTTCTCCTTCGTCTCCGTCTACAACGGCGACGCCTACCAGACGCCGCTCGGAACCGTTCCCGTGGATAAGGCGTTCTGCCGGAAAATCGTGGGCGGCGACATGGTGCAGCTTTCGACGCGCGGTCACGTCATCGAGGGTGAGCGCGGCGAGCACGCGCTCGAGGACCAGCTTCCGTTCCTCCAGCGCACCATAGGCGATTTCAAGCTGGTCCCCATCGTCATGGGCGATCAGAGCTACGAGGCCTGCCGCCGGCTGGGGCTGGCAATCGCCCGCGAAATCAAGGCCAGCAAGGGAACCGGCACGCTGATCGTCGCCAGCTCCGATCTCTCCCATTTCCACACCTACGACGAAGCCGTGAAGCTCGACCACAAGACCCTGCGCGCCATCGGGGAATGGGACTACCTGAGCATGGCGGAGAACTTCGAGCGCCGCATTTGGGAGGCTTGCGGCGGCGGCCCCATCGTCGCGGCCATGATCGCCTCCGAGCGTCTCGGCGCCGCGGAACCGCGACTGATGAAATACGCCAACTCCGGCGACGTGACCGGCGACAAGAGCCGCGTGGTGGGCTACAGCGCCTGGGCGTTCATCAAGCCGATCAAGCCCCTCCCCGGCGGCCCACAATTCTCGTTGACCGCCGCGGAAAAGGACGGGCTGCTCAAGCTGGCGCGCGAGTCCGTCGAAAGCGCGGTCAAGGACCGGAAGCTGTACCCGGATGTGCCGGTCCAATTCGAGTCCTTCAACCAGGAGCGCGGCGCGTTCGTCACGCTGAAGGAGCGCGGCGAGCTGCGGGGCTGCATCGGCTACATCTCGCCCGTGCGGCCGCTGGCGGAGACGGTGCGCAACGTGGCGGCCGCGGCCGCGCTTCAGGATTCCCGCTTCCCGCCGGTCGGCGTGGACGAGCTCGGCAAGCTCCAGTACGAGATTTCGGTGCTCTCGCCGCTGCGGCGGGTGCTGGATACCGGCCAGATCCAGGTGGGCCGCGACGGGCTGGTCATGAAAAGGGACGACAAGCTGGGCCTGCTGCTGCCTCAGGTCCCGGTCGAAGAACATTGGGACCGCAAAACGTTTCTGGAACAGACCTGCCGCAAAGCAGGTCTGCCGCCGGATGCCTGGCAGGAAGCCGACACCGATATCTTCTCCTTCACCGCGGTGGTCTTCGACGGCCCCCCGCCGGCCAGGTGACGTCCCCTTCAGCGCGCGGCGGCTATCCGGCGCGCGCAAAGAAGGGCCGAGAGCGCCGGCGCCAGGGCAACCATCGCAATGACCGCCGCGGTGTTGAGGAAGCCGAAGACCGGAATCACCCAGGCGCTCAGCGCCAGCGCGCCCAGGCACGCGCCCGCCAGGTCGATCGCGTACAGCGCTCCCAGGCCGCGCGATTCTTCCCGTTCCCCTGCGAAATAGAGCCGGCTCGCAATCGCGAACTGCCACCCGCCGATCGCGCCACACCCGGCCGCCAGGAGCGGAAACAGCGCCTGGCTCGCCATCGCCAGCATGGCGGGCTTGGCCATGCCGGCGAGCGATTGGAGAAACGCGCACACCAGGAAGGGGGCCGCCGCCGCGGCAACCTGCACCGCGGCCAGGGCGCCCAGCGCGCCCGAACCCCGCATCCCGCGCCAGGCCCCCAGCGCCAGCCCCGCCATCGACATCGCGGTCAGGATCGCGAGTTCCTGGTAGACGTAACCGTAGACCGCCTGGAAACCGAGCAGCAACAGAATCTCCAGACCCATCATGGCGAAGCCCATCGACCCGGTCGCGAACAGAGCGCAGGCCCCGGCCATCCCCCGGCGCAGCAGTATCAGGACGCCCAGCAGCGCCACCGCCAGCCAGGCCGAGACCTGGTCGAACGGAACGCCGGCGATCCAATCGAACGCGCGCCTGTAGCCGTGGTTGAACTGGGCCGCCCAGAGCGTGGTCGCGAAGTAGTAGGCAATCGGCGCGAAGTCCCGGTTGAGCGGTGTGGCGGCGCCGGGCCGCGACCGCTCGTCGAGGTCGCGCATCCGCTCCGGCGTGATCCGGAAAGGAATGAAGTACTCGCGCACATAGAGAGTCCGCAGTTGCCTCTCGCGCAGGCGGTCGAGCATTGTCGCTGCGCCCGCCGGCCGGCCCAACCCCGCCAGCACTCCCGGCCGCCTGGCGGCGAAGAAGTGCACCGTCTCGCCCGGCATCAGGCTCACGTCCGGGAAGACGGCTTCGAGCGTCTTGCGCAACGAGGCGAGCAGCGCCCCCAGCTCCGGGCTGATGTAGTCCTCCGAGGCCCGAACCTGGAACGAGAGCACGCCGGAGGCCGTCAGCTTGCGGGCGGCCTCGCGGAAGAACTCGAGTGTGTAGAAACGATTCAACTGCGCCGTCTGCGGCTCGGGCAGGTTCACGATGATGACGTCGAAGGTGCGGTCGCTGGTCTTCAGATACAGCCGCCCGTCCAGGTTGTGTATGTGGACGCGGGGGCTCGAAGCGGCGGCGCTCCACTCGGCGGGGAAGTACTTCCGCGCCACGCCGGTCAGGGCCGGATCGAGTTCGACGTAATCGATACGTTCGAGCGTGCGATGCTGGAGCGCCTGCGCCAGGCTGCCGTTCACTCCGCCGCCGATGAGCAGCAGGCTGCGCGGGGCGGGATGCTCGAGCAGGGCGTAGTGGACCGCCTCTTCGGCTCCGGCCGGATCGGGCACGGTCGCCACGGCCAGGCCGTTCTCGTAGACGGTGCCGCTGGCTTCGCCGGCGATCACGGCCAGATTCCCGTAGACCGAATTCTCGCTGCCGGCCAGGCGGAAGCCGTGCCAAAGACGGTCGAGCGACGAGCGCTCGAGGCGCGAGGCCAGCGGCCCGGAGCACGCGAACGCGGCCAGCACCGCCACGGCCACGCCCAGGCGCGCGTAGGGACGCCGGAGTGCCAGCGCCGCGGCCGCGATCAGGTCGATGGACGCCACCAGGAACGCGATCTCGAACGGACCCGCGTAACGCAGCAGAACCAGGCTGGCCAGGAGGCCGCCCGCGGCGGAACCGGCCGCTTCGAGCAGGTACACCAAGCCAGTGGATTCGGCCGCGCCCGCTCCCCGCTCGGCTCCGTAGAAGCGGCTGGCCGCGGCGAACAGGCATCCGGCGAGCGCGCAGAACAGGCTCAGCGTAACCAGGCAAATCGCCAGCACCGCCGACGGTCCGAGAGCTTCGCCCGGCGCGGTCTCGAGGAACTGCCGGCTCGCGCGCACTGCGTAGATGGTCAGAGGAAAGACCGCCGCCACCAGCACAAAGAGCCCCGCCGTGACGCGGCCCGGATCGCCCGAGCGCGCGGTCACGCGGCCCAGAATGCCGCTCCCCGCCGCCGTCCACAGCAACCATGAGGCCAGCATCAGCCCCAGCGTCATCTCGTTGCCCCGGAAGACCACCATGAGCTCGCGCATCAGCACGATCTGCGCGATCACGGCGCTCGCGCCGCTGAGAGCCAGTACGCCGCGGACCCTCACACGGCCCGCCCCGGTTCCGAGCCTCGCGCCGGACAGGCGGTGCGCCTGCCCAGGCAACCTCGCGGCTCCTCCCCCACCCGGCGGCACAAATCGGCAAGCACCATCGGGTTTAAACTTATCACGATGGCGTGGCGGCAGGGCGTCAATGAGGCGGCAGGGCGGCGATAAGGCGGCAATGAAGCGAACCATGAACCCAACATCGCGGCGAGCCCTTCTGGTGGGCGGTCTGGGGGCCGGCGCGGCGGGCCTCGGCGTCTGGCTCAGCGGTCGCAGCCGGCGTCCGGAAGACACCACGCCTCTTCTGGTAAAGCGCGACCTTCGGGTCCGCTACGATCCGGGCCTGCCCGAGCTGGCCGTGATCGAGGGCGGCGAGCCGGCGGAGCTGGTCCGGCGCGCCATCCAGGAACTGGGCGGGATGGGCCGCTTCGTCTCGCGGGGCGACATCGTCCTGGTGAAACCCAACATAGCCTGGGACCGCACGCCCGAGCAGGCCGCCAACACCAATCCCGAGGCCGTGGCGGAAGTGGTCCGGCTGGCACTGGCGGCCGGAGCGCGCAAGGTGCTCGTGACCGACGTTCCGGTCAACGAGGCCCGCGCCGCTTTCGAGCGCAGCGGAATTCGATCCGCCGCACTGAGCGCCGGCGCGGAAGTGGTACTCCCTGAAGCGGGCAGGTTCCGCGAGGTCGATCTAGGCGGTGAGGTGCTCGGCGCCTGGCCGGTGCTCGAGCCGTTCCTCGACGCGGACAAGGTCATCAATCTGCCCGTGGCCAAGCACCACGGCCTCACCGGCGCCACACTCGGCATCAAGAACTGGTACGGCATGTTGGGCGGGCTGCGGATGCGGCTCCACCAGGGGATTCACGAGGGCCTGGCGGACCTGGCGGCCTTCCTGCGCCCGACGCTCACCGTGCTCGACGCCTATCGCGTGCTCATCCGAAACGGACCCAGCGGTGGGAGCACCGCGGACGTCGAACTACGGAAGATGGTTATCGCGGGAACGGACCCGGTTGCGGTGGATGCTTACGCTGCCCGCGCCTTCTGGGGACTGAACGAGAGCACGCTGCGGTATCTGGAGCTGGCCGCCGGGCGCGGCCTGGGCCAACTACACCTTGCCGACAGCCATCAGGTACACCGGTTCCTCACCCTCCGGTAGCCCCACGATCCGGCTGATCTCGGCCTCTTTGAAGGAGCCCACCACGACCGAGCCCAGCCCCAGCGCCGTGGCCTGGAGTTGCACGTTCTGGGCGGCGTGGGCGGCCTCCATGTGGACGTAGCGGACGCCGCGCTCGCCGAATCGCACGGTGGTGCGCGCGTAGACGCCGGCGAACACGATGACGCAGGCGGAGAAGCGGATGCAGTCCTGGTCGATCGAGGCGGCCAGGTCCGCTCGCCGGGCGCCGGCGGACTGGAGCACCAGATCGTGTTCCGCGGGCCGGTATCGGTAGACACCCGGCGCGAGGCCATCGACCTTGGTAGCCACCAGGTAGGTCTCGAGCGGGTAAAGCGCGCCCCCCGACGGCGCCGCACGGTGATTCTCCGCATCGGTGACGCCCTGGGCCGCCCACAGCAACTGGCCGGCATCGGAGAGCTTGATGGGGTCGCTCCGATACCCGCGCCTGCTCCGCCGCGCGGCAATCGCTTCCTCAACGGACATGCGGCCCTTCCGTTTGGGCGCGGTCAAACGAATCGTCTGTTCCTGGACTTCAAGCATGGTCAAACAGGTCCCTAACTCTCATTCGATTATACCCGGTTTGAGCTGCGACGCACGCTTCGGCCCGCCGTTTGAGACGGGGCCGCGCGCCTACGCGAGCCCTAGTCGAAGACCACCGTCTTGTTGCCGCAGACCAGGATGCGGTGTTCGAGGTGCCAGCGGACGGCGCGCGAGAGCACTACGCGCTCCAGGTCGCGGCCTTTCTCGATCAGGTCTTCGAGCTGGTCGCGGTGCGAGACGCGCGCGACGTCCTGTTCGATGATCGGACCGTCGTCCAGCACCGCGGTGACGTAGTGGCTGGTGGCGCCGATGAGCTTCACGCCCCGCTGAAATGCGGCGTGGTAGGGCCTGGCGCCGCTGAAAGCCGGTAGGAAGGAGTGGTGAACGTTGATGATCCGCCGCGGGTAGCGCGCCACGAACTCCGGCGACAGGATCTGCATATAGCGGGCCAGCACGATGACATCGACCTGGTTCTCCTCGAGCAACGCGAGCTGCCGCCGCTCGGATTCCGCCTTCCCGTCCTTGTCGAGCGGGAGGTGATGGAACGGAATGCGGTAGAACTCCGCCAGCGGCGCGGCGTCGGCGTGGTTGCCTATGATGAGAGGCACGGTGCAGCGCAATTCGCCGGAGCGGTGGCGATGGAGCAGGTCCGCCAGGCAGTGCAGATAGCTGGAGACGAAGACCGCAGCCCGGAGCCGCCGCGAGGAGTACTCGACGCGCCAGTTCATTTCGAGCCGCTGGGCGATGGGCGCGAACTCCTCCCGCAGCGCTTCGGGTTGCAGATCGAACTCGTCCAGCGCCCACTCGACGCGCATGAAGAACAGGCCCAGGTCCTGGTCCTGGTGCTGGTCCGCGTGCAGGATGTTGGCGCCGTGCGCGTAGAGAAAATCGGCGATGGCCGCGACCAGCCCCTTGCGGTCGGGACAATCGATCAGCAGCGTGGCTGTGTTTCTGTCTTCTTTGATAGGCCAACCCTCGATTCAGTGTAACCGCCGCGGCCATGGGGCCGGCTGTTCCGCCTGCCAGACGCCGGTGGTCCTGCCTCCCCGGGCAGGCCAAACGGCCTGCCCCACGGCGGCCCGCGCGCCCAACGGGCTTCAGCGCGCGGCGGCAGGGCGCTCGAACCGCCGGCCCTCGATCTTCTCGATGGCCGCGCGGACCGGCTCCGGCACGGGCACGGACTTGTTGTGTTTGTAGTCGACGACCACGATCGTCGACCGCACTTCCGCGGCCACCACCTTCTGGCTCTCGCTCACCACCACGTGGTCCATGCGGAAGCTGGAGTTGCCGATCTTGTCGACGCGCACGCCCACGTGCACCGTGTCGGGGTAGGTGAGCGGCCGCCGGTAGTCGCAGGAGATGCTGGCCAGGATGGGGCCGACGCCGTCGGGTCCGATTCCCCACATCCCGACCAGGCGCAGGTACTCGATGCGAACGCTCTCGCACCAGCGCAGATACACGGTGTTGTTCACATGGCTGAAGGCGTCCTGGTCGCCCCACTGCACGGGGATGCCGATCACCAAGGGGTAGTGGCTGAGACTCTCGTGTTTCATCGCGCGGCTAAAGAGGTCACGATACCACGTTGGCCGGCGGTTCGGCTGCGGAGACTAGTCCAATACACGGCGATCCCGAAGATTGTCTTCGGGGCGGCGGCAAAGGCGAGCCGTTCTCCGCACTACGGCGTGAAACCCGCAGCGACTTCCGAAAGGTGCGCCAGGGCGGTGGAGGGGTGGTAATCCAGGAGTCTTTCCGCCAGGCGTATATCCGCCACGAAGCGATCGGTCTCCGCCTTCCGCGCGGCGGCCGGCTCAATCGCGGACGACGACCCGGTCAGGCGGAGGATCCGTTCGGCCAACTCCCGAAGCGCGGTTCCCTGGCCGCTGCCGATGTTGATCGTCTGGCCTGCGGCGGGTGCAGCTTGAAGTTCCACGAGGGCATCCACCACGTCGCCGATCCATACGAAATCGAGGACCTTATCCTCCCCGTAGATCGACAGCGGCCGGCCTTTCAAAGCGTCCGCAAGGAACAGCGGAATGACGCGTCCGCTATCTCCGGGACCATAGACGTTCGCCAGCCGGAGCACCACCACATCCATTCCCGATTCCGCGAAGACCCGGCAATAGAGTTCACCCGCCGCCTTGCTTGCGCCGTAAGCGTTCTTCGGGTTGAGCGGCGCGGATTCGGGAACCGGCAGGGCAGCCGCTTCGCCATAGACCTCGCGCGAAGACGTGAAGAGCACCCTGCGGACTCGGCACTCGCGGGCGGCGGCCAGGACTTCGAAGGTGCCGGCCACGTTGGTAGTGAACGAATAGTCGAGGTCGGCCACGGCTCCGAGCACGTTGGACTGTGCGGCCAGGTGATAGACCAGATCGACATCGTGCATGGCCGCGCGAACCGATTGGCGGTCCCGAACGTCGCCTACCAGAAACTCAACCCGCGGAGTTCCCGCGAAGGTGCTTCGACCCCGGTACAGGTTGTCGAGACTGCGGACGGTTACGGCTGGATCCTCCAGGAGCTTCCGTACTAAATGGCCGCCGATAAAACCGGCGCCTCCGGTCACGAGTACCCGCATCAGAGTGTCCTCCGAGTCCAGCCGCTTCCGGTAAGCCCGCTGCCGGCGGAAGCGCGCCCCTACGAGCCGTGCCTGGCGCCTGAGCCTCCCCGCCGGGGGAATGGCTGTTCCGCCGCCTCGGGCTCCGGGAGGTTGACTCGTTTTCGCACCAGCCACACGGGCCGCTGCTTCACTTCTTCGAACAGCCGTCCCACGTACTCTCCCAGGACCCCCAGGCAGATCAATTGCACGCCGGAGGAGAACAAAACCACGAACATCAGCGACGTCCACCCGCGCGCATTGCGCGGGTTGAATCCCAGGAGGGTAAAGTCCGTTAGATACTGGAGCACCTCCAGAAAGCCGCCGGCGATTGAGACGAAGGCCACAAGGATGCCCAGAAACACGATGAACTGTAGCGGGCGGTAACTGAAATTGATGATTCCATCGGCGGCCAGTTTGAAGAGTTTCCGGAAGGTGTACTTGGGCTCGCCGGCGTATCGGGCCTGGCGTTCATAGGCCAGCCCCGTCTGGCAGAATCCGACCCACGTCCGCAACCCTCGAATGAACCGATTCCGTTCGGGCAACTCGTTCAAGGCGTCCACAACTTCCCGCCGCATCACGCAGAAATCTCCGGCATCGAGCGGTATCGCGATGCCGGCCATCTGTTTCAGCAGCCGGTAGTATACGTGGTAGCAGAATCGCTTGACCACACCTTCCTTCCTCCTGGTGCGAATGGCGTAGACGACGTCCCAGCCCTCGCGCGCCTTCTCCAGGAAGGGCAGCAACGACTCCGGCGGGTCCTGGAGATCGGCATCCATGATCGCCACGATATCGCCCTGAGCGTGCATGAGGCCGGCGGAAACAGCCGCCTGATGTCCGAAGTTCCGCGACAGGCTGACCACCTTCAGCCGTGGATCGACGGCCAGGCGCTCCAGGACTTCCATCGTCCGGTCGCGGCTTCCGTCGTCCACAATCACCAGTTCGAAGTCTTCACCCCACGCGGGACTGGCGGCGCACACCCGGCGATACAGTTCCTCAATGCCATCCGCCTCGTTGTATGCGGGGGCTATGAGCGAAATCACGCCGATCCTCCATCAGCCTCCGGCCGCCTCGCCACCGCCAGCAGGGAAGTGCCGGTTCTGCAAAGGCCGGACCGCGTCAGCCAGCGATCCACCCAAAACGCCGCATCGATCAACCACCGCACAGGATATCCCGGCAGTTCGAGATAGCGCAAATAGGTTTGGTCCGGAGTCTCGCCGGGGATGCCCTTTGTTCGGGCGCGCTGATGCCTGATGAAAAGATAGATCAACCGACCCCACCACAGGAGCCGGATTTTTCCGAATCCGGCGGTCTCCAAGGTGTGCTTCAGAGTTTCGGCGGTGTACCGCCGGCGGTGCGCCTGGATGGCGTCGAATTCGCCGTACAGCTCGGGCAGAGCCGGGACGCTGAGAAGCAGCAGACCGCCCGGGCGCAAAAAGCGGTACATCTGCCGCGTTGCAGCCACGTCATCGTCGATGTGCTCGATGACATCCATTGCCAATACGGCGTCGAAGGTCTCGTCGTGCTGGACGGTCCGGGTCAGATCGCAAACCGACAGGCGGCGCTGGGGGGCATCCAGACGCTCCAGCATCTGTCCGGATATGTCGGCACCGGTGGTCCGATACCCGTCGGCTTCGAGCGCCAGGAACGTAGTCCCCCATCCACATCCCGCGTCAAGCACTTGTGCCGGCGGCAGCACTCGTTCCCGCCGTAAGACCCATCGTGCCAGGAAGGTTCGACTGCGCCACCACGGATGTGCCCGCACTTTCTCCGCAAGGCGCACCAATATCCGCTGGTCCATGCCTGCATCCGCGTCGCCGTGCGACCAGACCTCGATAGGCATCGGAACTCAGCGTAGCACGCCTCAGAACCCTCTGCGCCGCTTTGGCCTGCTGGTGGAGAGTGCGCCTTCGGAACGGCGAATGGCGGCGGCGAACCGGGGATCTGCCGGGGCCATCCCACCGGTCCGTCTTCGGCGCACGACGGGCCTGCTAAGCTGTGTCAGACGGCGCCGCAGCGCCCGCGGCTGCGGGGAACCGGAATGGCCGAGGAAGCGAGATGAATCTCCCGGGCGATCGATTCTCAGTGACGGGGGGGCGATGAACGACCGCCTCGCCCGGCTGAGATACCCGCTGCTCCTGGCGGCGGCCCTTCTAGCGGTGTTGCTGGCGATTGAGCTGAGGTGGCCGTACTACTTCTTCCAGGACGATGGCCGGGGTTACTATCTGCCCAACCAGGTCCACAATCTTCGTGCGCTGCGGGGCGGAGAGCTTGCGCTGTTCAACTTTCATCAGTATGCGGGGTTTCCCCACCTCAGCAACGGCCAAACGGGGGTCCTGTATCCGCCTTATTACGCCGCCACGCTGGCCAGCTACGCGCTGCTCGGCCATCCGTTCGCCGCGTTGGATTTCGTGGTGGCCTTCCACCTGATCGCCGGCGCCCTCGGCATGTTCCTGCTGCTGCGGCTGATCGCCTCCGACCCGCGGGCGGCATTCTGGGGCGCCCTCACGTACGAGCTGAACAGTTTCGTCGTCTACGTCAGCACCTGCTGGGTGATGCTGTCGGGGCCGGCCGCGTGGTTCCCCTGGATGGCGTACTTCACGCTGCGGCTGCTCGACGGCGCGCGGCGCGCCTCCGGCGGCCTGTTGGCGGCGCACCTGCTGCTGCTGTACATCGGGTATCCCCAGACGCTGCTGTATTGCGCGGTGTTCGAGCTGATGGTGTTCGCTTTGGCGGCCGCCGCGCGGTTCCCGTCGGATCGCGCCGGAGTGGCCGCAGGCGTCGGGCGCTACGCGGCGAACTGGGTCCTGACCGGCGTTTTCTCCCTGCCGTTGTCGCTGCCGATGTGGCACCAGACTGCGATTTCCGCATTCCGCCAGCGGGTGTTGCCGTGGGAGGCGTTCGCCGGCGGCGGCTTTACCATCGGATCCTGGTTCGCGGGGCTCGTCAACCCGTTCTCGAACGCGCACTACGCGAGCGGCTCCGCCGAGCACTGGGTGGAGCGTTCCCTGCCCTATCTGTCGCATATCGGCTACGCGACTGTGGCGCTCATGGGCGTCGGTCTGATCGCGTTTTACATGGACGCGCTCGATGCCACGCGCAAGAAGTACTGCGCCATCTGCCTGGCCGGGGCGCTGGTCTCGTTCCTGTGGGCGTTGAACGGGTATGCGCGAATCATGTACCTGATTCCCGTTTTCAACCGCCTTCGCTGGCCGTTCAAGGTGCAGGTGCATACCGCGTTTTTTCTGGTAGCGATCGCGGCGATCGGTCTGGCGTGGCTGTTGGGCAGGATCGAGAGCCGGGTGGCGGCGCGGAGCGTTTTTGCCGCGGCTACGGTGGCGACCTTGGCCAATTTCCTGGCGTTGTACCTGATCTTTCCCGCCCGGACCTTTCGCACCAACCTGGAGACTGTCCCGCTCGTCGAACCGCTCCGGGAGCAGTTGAAGAACGGAAGGATGCTGGCGGTCGGCTACCGTTTTGAAGACCCGAAGAGCGCCAATTCCCTGGGCTTCGACTACGCCACGTTGTGGGACCTGCAATCGATCGCGGGTTACGACCCGCTGGTGCCGGCGCGGAACAGCGAGGTTGGCCTGGGGCTGGACCATCTGGCGTCATATGGGGATTCTCCCGACCGGTTGCCCATCGAACATCTTCGGCGCTGGGGCGTGCGGTGGTACGTCGTGAGCAACGCGGCTCCGCAGTACGCGCCCGTGCTGCTCAGCAATGGCATGACTCCGCGTTTTCGGGATCAAAGCCGCACCGTGTACGAGGATGCCCAGGCGAGGCCGCTGGTCGAGTGGGAAGGCGGCGGAGTGGCGGGCATCGATTATCGGCTGGCCACCAACACCATCCGGATCGACGCCGATAACCGCCAGGAAGCGCGCTTGCTTTTGAGGTTCGTCAGCAACTCGCTCTTCACCGCCTCGGCCGACGGCCGCCCGGCCGCGATCTCGACCGACGAGTACGGCCAGATGAGCTTGCGCCTGCCCGCGGGCCGGCATCGGATCGTGGTCCGCTACCGGGACCCATACTTCGTGCTCGGCACCCTGCTGGCGGCTGCCGCGGCGGCGCTACTGGGCGCACTGGCGCTGCTGAAGCGCGCGCGGGCGCCCCGCCTTCGAACGGCCTGACTCCGGTGGTCCCAGGGCCCGCCTCACGTTGAACGGCTGTAGCCGATTGGCGCGGCGCGGGCTAGTGATACCATAGGTGGGTTCAGGACCCCCCTGAGGAGAATCCTGGCCGAAAGCACATATGATCAGCCCGGACGTTGTATTGGGAAAAGACGTCGTCGTCCATCAGCCGGATCTGGTCAACCTGTACGGCTGCCAGATCGGCGATGGGACGAAGATCGGCGCGTTCGTCGAGATTCAGCGGGAGGCGAGCATTGGCCGCCAATGCAAGATCTCCAGCCACACCTTCATCTGCTCCGGCGTTCAAATAGAGGATGGCGTGTTTGTCGGACACGGCGTGATGTTCATCAATGACCGCTACCCGGAAGCTGTAAACGACGATGGAAGCCTGCAAACCGTTTCGGACTGGAAATGCGTTTCCACGCTGGTTCGAAGGCGGGCTTCGATCGGCAGCAACGCGACGGTTCTCTGCGGCCTCACCATCGGTGAGTGCTCGCTGGTGGGCGCGGGGGCGGTGGTTACGCGCGACGTGCCGGATTACGCCATTGTCGCGGGATCGCCGGCGCGGCAGATCGGCGACGTCCGGACGCGGAAACAGGGCCGCTGAACGGCCAGTTCGGGCGAGCCTTTCGGGATTGGATCGGGATCGAAGGAGAGTACACATGGTTAGAATCGGCGTGATTGGCTATGGATACTGGGGTCCGAACCTGGTTCGGAACTTCACGGAATGCGCGGGGGCGACCGTGGTGGCCATCGGCGACGCTTCACCGGAGAGATTGGCGCTGGCGCACCGGCGGATGCCCAGCGCCCGCGGCGCGGCCTCGGCCGCGGAGTTGATCCGCGATCCGGAAGTGGACGCCGTGGTGATCGCCACGCCGGTTCCCACCCACTTCGAACTCGCCGCCGCGGCACTGGCCGCCGGCAAGCACGTTTTCGTCGAAAAGCCCTTGACGACGAATTCCGAGCAGGCCCGGCGCCTGATCGACCTGGCGGAGAAGCGCCGCCTCGCCCTGATGACCGGCCACGTGTTCGTATACTCCGGCGCGGTCCGGAAGATCAACGATCTGATTCAGGCGAACGACCTCGGTGAGCTTCTCTACTACGACTCCGTACGAATCAATCTCGGCCTGTTCCAGAAGGAACTCGACGTCATGTGGGACCTGGCCGTCCATGACCTGGCGATCCTCGATCATATCTGGAAGGCGGCTCCGGTGGC
>Ga0182017_10001651_pt1 | contig 17158 bp, 15 predicted proteins | sample 712E3DmetaG_FD_120492 | JGI IMG/M metagenome (GOLD analysis project Ga0182017, IMG submission 120492) | Permafrost microbial communities from Stordalen Mire, Sweden - 712E3D metaG | ecosystem: Environmental > Terrestrial > Soil > Wetlands > Permafrost | place: Sweden: Stordalen | collected... | reverse complement strand
ATTTAGTTATCTTAATGTTTAGAGACGCTTTCCAAGGCTCATAACAAAGGCGTTATTATGATAAATCAATTGCTTACATGGGGGGCCGTTGAGCGGCGGTTGGGTGCGATACAACGGGAGTTGCCATGAAATCCATTGTTTTTACCGGAGTCTTTCTGGCCCTTTTCATGGAGCATCTCTCGCCGAGCGTAGCCGCCGAAGCAATGTCATGGCTTGACAGTACGGAATCAGTCTGCGCCGTCGCGTCGCGGGATTACGATAGCGCCGCGCTCATGGACGCTGCCAACGTCATCAATAAACGGCCATTGATGGACCGGCAATCGCCCCGCCCGCTGCTCCTGCTGGGATTGATTTACTGGCGAATGGAGCTTATCGCATACTGCTCAAACGACAAAGCCCGGATCAGTCGGTATGGCGGTTTGGCGATTTCGACCCTTGACGAGGCAGAAAAAAACGGCGCGGACCCTTATATTGCCGCGAGCCACAGGGCGCTCGCGTGTCAACTTATTGCGGGGCTCGGTATCGGCAAAGGGACGACCTATGGTCCTCGGGCGGCTAAGGAGCTTGAAAAGACGCGAAAGGCGAATCCACGAGGATATTTTTCACTGCTCGCTACGGCGATCAATACGAGCCAGGCGCCGTCCTTCGTGGGCGGCAGTCCGGAAAAAGCCGTTGTCATGCTGGAAAAAATGGAGAATGATTTCCCTGATTCCATCGACGTGAAGATCCATCTTGCAGCTGCTTACCGGAGGGCCAAACGGCGCGAAGACGCCTTTGCCTTGATTCAGCCCATTGTTAAGGCGTTCCCCGCAAACCTTCTCGCGCAAAGGGTTTTGGCTGAAACGATGAGACGGTAATGCGATTTCCGCGAATGTAATCGGCAAATTTGAATAAAGTGTTCCATGGTTTCTAGTAAGTTCAAAAAGGAGCCGTTAGTATGAAAAGTAGACCGAATGCTCAATCTCTTAAATTCGATGCGCTGTTCTTATTTGCATCATTACTGATTCTTTCTTTATGGGCAAGGTCTTCGTCGGCCGGCGCGTTTCAGCAAGTGACCAACTTCGGCGCAAATCCGACCAACCTCCAGATGTACATCTATGTGCCGACCAATGTCAAGGCGCATCCGCCGATCCTCGTAGTCCCTCATGCATGCCATGGCACGGCCGCGGGAATGCAGGGCAATGGTTCTCCTTGGAATGCTCAAGCGGACGCCTATGGCTTTATTATCATTTATCCGGGCAATTTATCCAGTAAGGACAGTTGTTGGGACGTGCATTCAACGGCATCGTTAACTCACGACGGGAACGGGGATCCGACGGGCATCGTTTCCATGGTCAAATATGCGGAGCAACACTATAACGGAGATTCGAATCGAGTCTATGCCGCGGGACATTCGTCGGGAGGCATGATGACCAACGTGCTGCTTGGTTCATATCCCGACGTATTCAAGGCGGGCTCGGCGTTCGCCGGCGTGCCGTTCGGCTGTTACGCGGGCGCGGTTGATTCCTATGGCTGGAGCTCGACCTGCGCCACCGGCAAGGTCACCAAAACCGCCGCGGAATGGGGCGACCTGGTCAGGGCGGCCTATCCGGGATATTCGGGGCCGCGTCCCAGAATGCAGTTATGGCACGGAACCACGGACGATATTCTCAATTACATCAATTTCGGGGAAGAGATCAAACAGTGGACCAACGTACTTGGAGTAAGCCAGACCCCAACATCCACCGAGGCCAATACTCCGCAGTCACCCTGGACGCGCACTCGCTACGCCAATAGCGCCGGGGTCGTGCAGGTCGAGGCGATTTCGGAGCAGGGCCAGCCGCATAACCTCGTGGTCAAGGCCGACCTTGCCATGGTATGGTTGGGCCTGGATAAAACAACGGGCGTCAACAGTGGAAACGGCGCAATCCTCAATATCCATGGGCGCATCGCTGAAGTTACCATAGTCAGACATGAAAAGTCGAATTCCCTCGGTTTCAGGGTTTCTTCGTTTCCGGGTCGAATAGGGCTTGATGTGTATGATCTCAGCGGAAAAAAGATTCATACGATCTCTGAACAATTCGATGCGAAGGACTCGCGGGAATTTTTGTGGAACGGCGGACTCTCCAACGGCGATGCATGTCCCGCCGGGGCCTATATACTGTGGGTTAGAGCGAACGGAGCGGCGGTCGGCGCGTATCCCTTTACGTTGGGCGCGAACCGGTAGCCGGGATTTCGCGACGTTTCGCTTTCGCCAACCGTTTCAACCTATCACCACGGTCGCCTCTCTCACGCGCGGGATGGAAAAAAATCGCGATAACGCAATAAATCATTTCCATCCCTCTCCATAATTTATTATATTAATAAATTAATAGAAGAGCGTTACCTTAGAAAGGATTGATCACATGCCAACCATTGCCCAAGCCTTTAAAGCCGAAATCGTCCGGCTCAGCCGCAAGGAAATCAAGACTTCCGTAAATCCCGTTCACCGTTCGAACGTCGGTTTGAAAAAAACCGTCGCGGAGCTTAAGAAAAGAATCGCGGCCCTTGAAACGGAGAATAAACGTTTTCTTAAGGGTAATAAAATGCTTGATGAGCGGAAGTCGAATGTGCCCCCCGAAGTCGCGGAAAAAGCGCGCGTCACCTCCAAGGGAATCCGGAAGCTTCGAACGAAACTCGGTCTTTCCCAGGACGCGTTCGCGAGACTTCTAGGGGTAAGCAGCCAGGCGGTCTACGCCATGGAACATAAGGAAGGCCGGATCAGGCTGCGGCCCGCAACCATGTCCAATATGCTTTCCGTTAGGGGAATGGGGAAGAGGGAAGTAAAAAAGAGACTCGAAGAGATCGCGGAAAAGAAATAAAAAGGATCCTTTCATTCAGTTGGTCGTTTATCCGATTTAACCCAACATAGAGACCAACGACAAAGATCGCCATATCCTGTTTTGACGAAGTTTTCTCCACCGGCTCGCCCCGACCTATTTCGGGTAATTAATCTGGGAACAATCTTTTGTATAGGGCCAGCTCGTTATAGTGGAGTTACTTTTCGCCAGTAATACTCCGGGATCATTCACGTCGGTTTTATAAAGGAGGTAGTAGCTGGTGTTCGTTCCCTCCTTTTCACCGTCAGGGTCTTGAGACTCTACAAGAAAGATAGCGTACTCACTCAAATTATTTTGATTCGATCCAATGGATACGAGCCTTGATTTTATCGGTTTAATACCCAGGGCCGTACAATATTGTGGAGTGGCAATCGGTTGATAAGCGCTATATAAAGAACCGGTGTTGAGGTAAAGCTTTGTCGGTTTAAAATTAAAATCTTTTGAAGTTTGGGAATTATCGATTCCTGTAATATGAAAAGCGACAAAGACTAAATTGTTTTGACCGAGCCCCACGAGCCCCGACAATTGCTGACAAGCGCCAACCTGCTCATAGGTGATTACCGCCTGAGAGGTTGGAGTGCAAGTTTGAAGAGCGGCCGGAACCATCAATCCTGAAAATAGCCGAAGAAAATGATACTTTGTAAAAGCCCGGGATGTTTTCATACTTCTCTCCTTTGCAATGTTTAGAAACTTCTTTTTTCCGCATTTATAGCGACATTAAAAACAGGTCCTTTTACATTCAAGGAATGAACATCGCCATTGAGATCGGGATGCCGGTAATCGCGTCACAAGTAATGGGGGACAAAGCTCCGTTGCCGTCAATAGCCTGGGACGAGACGCGCGCCCCGGTGATATTTCCGAGCGTCGATGAGACGGGATCGCTTATATAAAGGGATTTCCCTCGGGGATCCACGAGCACTGCGCCGGCGCCCACGGGAGGCCAAGCACACCACTGACTGCCGGAAATAGGCGTCGCATTCGCGACGACCCGCAGGGGGTCCGCGGCGCTCATGGTTAAGAATCCGCCCTGGCGCGAGAGAAAAAGAAATTTGCCATCGACCGATATCGCCAACCCGTCCGAGTTGGCCGCGCCGATATCCAATTCCTGCCCCCGATGCGAGAGAGCGCCGGTAATGCTGTCAACCGTCAAAGCGGAGATCCGGTACGAATTACCGATTCCGGAAGCCGTGGTGGCGAAGATGCGTAAATACAGGACGTTTCCCGCGTAAAGCATTGATTCCGGCGAACCGTTTACAGCGATGCAATTGCCGGGCCCGGCGGCGAGCGTACCGTCAGTTTGTATAGCCATGGCGCAGATCCGTGGCCCATTGGCGCCTTTCGGACCAATTCCCGCAAAAAGAAATTTTCCGGAGCCATCGACCTGGATGGTTTTAATGTCATTGACGCCGACGGTTTGAAGTGCCGCCAGGCTGCCGCCGGCATTGATGGAGAATACACTCATAGTACCTGATCCGCGATTGGCAACGTAAAGCGTCTTGTTTGTGGAGGCGATTGCATAGGGCGGACTACCCGTAGTGATGGTTCCTTGAAGCGTGAGACCGCCATCGTTGGGGTTGATCGCATATTGCGCGATGGCGCCGGTTCCGGCGGCCATATAGAGCATGGCGCCTACGATCCGTATCGCCTCAGGCGGGCCGGCGGCAACCGTGACACTCGGCTTGGGCTGAAGTTGGGGAAGATTGTTTGAACCTAAATCAACACTGTAGATATGGATTTGCGGATATGCCGTGTTGGCGACGTAGAGCCAGCCTTTTGTTTGGTTACAGCCTCCGAAAAGTACGGCAGCGATCGAAATTGCTATAAAAGCCGTGACATGTTGTCTTAACAATCTCGACCGGCCTTTTTCGACTGAAAGGGCTTGTCGCATATAATCCTCCATTTAAAAGTGATAATTGTTTTTATTTTCGACTTTATCTATAAGAAATGGAGCAAAAAGAATGCCGAGAATCCGGGCACTGTTGAGCAGTTACTCAAAAAGAATTTCCCAGGTTGAATTGAATCGCGTAAAGGCTTTCGGCTGGTCGTTTATCCAGTTTGAATCCAGCGTCCAGGCTCAGGATAAAAATCGGCGTATGAACGCGAATTCCCGCTCCCGCGTTATAGCGAAGGTCGGGTTTGGACAAAACCGAGCTATAGTCGGAAAATGACTTGCCTTGGATATTCCACAGGTTCCCCATATCGAAGAAAGCGTCGCCTCCAAGCCATTTGTAAATTGGAAATCGAAGCTCGGCCACGTTCCATGCCAGGTAGAATGTTCCGCCGGTCGTATCGGGGCCAAGGGTTTTAGGATAAAATCCGCGCATGACGCTTGGGCCGCCGATATAAAATTTTTGATCGATGGGAATTACGGTGCTTGGACCATATAAACGCTCTATTCCTGCCCGTAGCCCGGAAGCTAGTACAACGGACCCGCCAAGGGAACCATATATGCGCTCATCGCCTTCAATTTTTACATAATGGTTACTTTCCTTGCCGGTAATTCCCGATACTTCGATAACGGCGCTTGAGAAAGTCCCTCGATGCGGGTCGAACAAATCGGTCCGGGAATCCCGGACCAGCGAAAGGGCAATGCTGTGAGTAAAGGGATTGCCGACGGAATCAGGATTAACAGGGGCCCGAACATTCGCTATGGTTCTGGTTTCAAGCGTATGAATCAGGGATGCGTTGGCATGCAAGGAGAACTGATAGGAGAGGCTGGAACGCAGCACCGTAAAATATCCATCCCATAGAATGTCGGGAACTTTAAAAAAAACGGGCTGCTGCATGCCCTCCCTTCGATGGAAATAAGAAGCTGTTTGATTAAATGTCACCGGGATCCCGAAAATCCAAGGCATTGTGCCGCCTATATCGAATCCCTGGAGCAGATAATTCGCGTATGCCGAACCAAAGCCCCTGATTCCACGTCCGAAAAAGTCGTCGTATGAAATATCAACCCGGCCGCGGACCAATTCATACGTTTGATATCCGGCGCTTACTTGAGCCGTAAAGAATTTTGTTTCCACGACGGTAACACGGACAACCCTGGAAGAGTCGTTGGAGGAATCCCTTGAAGCAAGTGAATCGAAACTCACCATAACAAAACCGAACAAATTCGTGGCATACAGGTTGTTTATCGTGTTTCGCAAGGATTTATTGGTGAGAACGCCTTGTGCCTTAAAGCGCAATTCACGCCGGACGACCACGTCTTCAACACCTTGAAGTCCTTTTAGTTGAACGGCCCCGACCCTGATATGCGGACCAGCTTGAATTATATAGTCGATGTGCGCGCCTGACGAATCGGGAGTAAATGTGAGCCGGTAATTGACCGTTGCCTCCAAATAACCTATATCACCTAGTTTGCCCATAAAGAGCTGAATGTCATCATGGATGTCGCCGATTTTTAAAGGCTTGTTCTTTTGTACGACTAAATCCTTTGAAAATTTGAACCGTTTGTCGGGCGGCGTTCCCGTTACATGAACGTTCATTATCGTTGTTCGCGGTCCCTCGTTTATGCTGATAATGACATGAACTATGCGCTCTTGAACATTTCCAATAACCGTATCCGCCAGCATGGTTATTTTTAGAAAACCGTTACTTTCATACCATTGGCGGATCAAGGCGGTATCCCGCCGAAGAAGTGAAAACGAAAATGCGGGTTTATAAAAAAACTTTTTGTGTGAAAAAAATTTGGGGGTCAAGGCCAGGCCTAGATTTTTTAATGTCGAACCCGAGAAAGATTTGTTGCCCGTTATGGTCAACCGGCCGACCCGCGGTTGTATGGTTGACGTGTCAGGAGACGGTTGTGTTGCTTTGGAAGAACTCAAGAGCGCAAAAAGACAAAAAATAAAAAGTATAAAACGTCCCTTGAATTCCTTCATCTTTTTATCCTGTATTTAAGGTCGATTCCGGCGTTTCCCCTGTCATTCGATTCAAATTCCAGGAATAAAAACGGTTTTAATTTCCACGAAACAACCCCTTGCTGGGCAATGGTGTCCGCGATTCCCCCGCTATACGTAATGGTAACGGCGGGACTGATTTTTTTGCTTACGGAAACGGCCGCGTTTGCCTGGGAGGAGCCCGTGGCGAAAAGATTGCCCTGAAATTGCACTTGTTCCAGGCCGAGTTTTTTTTGGGCTTGACTGGAAACGATTGTCGATAAGGCGCCGCTGATAAGCGAGGTTGAGCCCGTAGCGCCCGCGCCCGTTAATGAAAACGTGGTTGATCCGAAGGTAAGAAGGCTGATGATTTCGATCTGGCTGAATCCTTTGTTGGAAGTCAATGAAATGACCGGCCTCTTAAGGTCTCCGGAAATGCGCAACGTTATCACGACACTGTCGGCGCTGTACGCGGTTTGGGCCTGGCTAAGCGTGGTCGTTGCCGTAACGTCGAGAAAAGGATTGATTTCATTACTCCCGGTCAAACGGGCGTATCCTTGTTTAACAGTAAAAATATGGCCCGCATAGATCGCCGTGCCGCCGTCGATTTGGATGAGCCCCGCGTATTTTGGATTGTCCGCGGTCCCCGTTACCAGCAATGTTCCGGTAATGGAGGTTTGAACCTCGCTTGCCGATCCGGTTAAAACGCTTCCTACCTTAAGGTCCGTGGAAAGGCTATGAGGTATTGCAAGCCGTATATTGAGCGCGGGTGATTTTTTTCGCGAAAGAGGGACATTCGCGTGCGCTATGACCGATTGATTAAAGGGCGCTTCATACATCACCTTCGACTCGCCAAGCATTATGGAACCGTCGATGAACCAAGCGCCAAGCGGATTGGATGCAACGGCTGCTAAGGTATCGATACGGATTTGGGTATCGTCTAAATAGTTGATTTGGAGGTCCTTGGAACTAATCGATATCTTCGACGGACAGAGTGAATTGTTCGACAATGTCAAGTAGCCGGTTTCAGTGATCTTTCCCTTGCCCCAGGATCCGCCGCCGTTAACAACTACGGAATCGCCGGAGAGGGTAATGGTAAATTGCAAAGGGCCTATGGCCGGCGTAATGTCGTCAACGGCAAACATCACGTTATCGGCCGTCAGCGCGCCAGTAGGCGCGCCTACATTCATGATTCGGGAATGTCCGGGTGATACGATAACCTGTCCGTTAATTGTTCCTGAGGTAAAGCGTCCGCCGTTTATAAAGGGGTTGAAATTAATCGCTCCAACGCTGTCGATGCGAAGCGCCATGCGAAGATCTTGACTTGACGACAATGTGCGGAATGGAATTATCGGCGCATATCCGGTTATTGATATCGCGCCTTTTTCAAAAAAAATATCCGCGGTGTCTATAATCAGGACATTGTTTTTAATCACGGCTTGAACCGTGGTTTTGGGCAAGGAAATGGCGGCATACTGAACGTGTCCCGTTTGCAGGGAAATATCGATGAGCCTCGTCCCCGCAAGGGCGGCATTTCCCCGGGGTTTCATTTGGAGCGAAATATTTTCAAAATCCAAATTGAGCGGCGGATACGCGATTTTATTTGAAACGATCGACACGGCTCCTTCCGGCGTCCATGCGCCATGATGGAAAGAGATTGCGCCGTTGGCGTTAAAGGAGCCATCCATGACGATATCTTTTGAAAAAGCCCGGACATACGGTTGAAGGCAAACATTCGAACCATATACTTTTATTTCGAGCGGCAGCGGCGCCAGCGTATCCAACCGCAAGGAAGACAAAACCGAGGCATGCGCGGATAGCGTCAAAGGACCGCATGAATCCTCAACGCTCAAGGTACATAAGGCGAAGACCTGATGTTGTGCGAGCTTGACTTTGCCTTTGAAATTCGGCTTAACATCGGTTTTGATTAAAGCGATCTCGGACAACTGGAACGCGGCTATGACCGAAGGATTGGAAAACTTCCCGTTCATTGACGCTTGCAGCGAGAGCTTGGCTGAAGGAATAGTCGTTAAAGGAAACCAGGCATGCGCAACATCCAAAGGAACATCGGTTGCGGTACAAGCGCCATTGCTGATCGTATTATCCGCAAAGCCGCCCTTTATTGAAATAGTCCCCGGCGCTAAACCTTTAACGCCGGAGCTTATTGCCAGGTCAGCCGCGACATTTTTTCCCGCCCGATCAAACGAAACGCTTCCGCCGATGAGGGCAAGCCCCTTGACAAGTTTAAGATCGTTAAGCAGTACGACACTGTCGTGAAGCGTGATTGTCGCGCTCATCAAATCCGCGATCGGCGTTCCTGAAACGAGCGAATCAATGGACACATGCATCACGGCATTCGGATACAATGCCGGTCCTTGCGCGGTTAAGGAAGCCGTCATATACCCTCGAATCCCGGGGCGTCCGATATTTTTGAATGCGTTTTCCAATGGTCCCCGCAGGTCCGCGGAGGCCGCATCAATCGTTAGCCCCGTTTTACCGGTATATGAAAAATCGGTTTTGAGGTTATCGACAACCAATCCTTCCCAGGTTATTCCGGTCCCCAGCAGACCCACCTTCGCCGAAGGGGCCGAAAGGAAGGTATGCATCGAAAAATCGCCTTTAAGCGCCCCATGAATTTCCTTGTTGATAAGCAGTACGGTTAATGGTCGTATATCGGTGATATCCAACGTCCCGTTTCCCCAACCTTTATCCTGAATAAGGGAACCTCGCGCCTGTAGGGTAAAAACCTCCGGCCATTCTCCCTTCACTACGAATGCGTCATGAACAATATCGGCTTGGAGGCTCGCGGTTTGCATTGTTTTACCGTTGGAAAAGGCCATATCGGCAAGTCCAAGAACGCAATGCGCCGAAGGTATTTGTTTAAAGGACGCGCCGGACGCGGTTACGGCCAACCGGGCCGCTCCTTTACGTAGTAAGCTGGGAGCGCTCATTGTTGTTATCACGCGATTTAGGTTTCCGATGTTGGGAATCAGGACATTGCCGTCAACATGGTAACCGTTCATAAAAGGTTTTGAAAATAAATTATAAATTCTGGTTGACAACGTAAAGGTTCCGGAAAGCGCTTGATCGGCAAGGGAAAGGCGGCCCACGGTCGTTCCCAGGGAATCCGACGAAAGGTGTATCTTCGCGTGATCGAGGGCGATCTTTTGGAGGACTATTGTATTGACCTCGGCATCCATGGCGGCCTTCGGATGGCCGAATGGTCCATACGCATGGGCGGATACGGTAACGAAATCGCATCGGTCCAATCCCCATGAACGGGCGTTAATCCCCGCGAAGAACGCGTTATCCGCCCGGAATAATATGTCGGCTCGTATTGTATCAAGGCTATCGTAAGGAATGGCGAAAGCTCCTTGCGCGGTCATGTGTTTGGAGGATTTGAATGAAATAGTGTCCCAATAAAAACTACGAACGGAGCTATGCATTGACAAATAGAAAGTGTCCAAAACGATTGAATGTTCGGGAATTCCCGCGCGGAGCGATGAACCGTTAACGTTCAAGGTAAACACGGAGGTCGCCGACAGACCTCCGGTAAGCTTTGCGCATCGTACATTCGTGGAATGCCCGGTGGAATCGCCATAATGGGCTTGTAGTGAATCAATGAAAAACTTGGTAATCATAAAAGTCCAGGCCGGACCTTGGGAGTTTGAAACCGACTTTACAGTAAAAACGTCCGCAAGGTTGGGATGGAGCCGTTGATTATAATCCACCCTTGGATTCGTAAGGGAAAGTTCGGTAAGAACAATACGTCTTTTTAAAAGTGGAAGAATCGCAATATGTCCCGTTGCATGGTCAATGGCGATAACCGCGTCGCCTTTTTTGGTCGTAAGGACCAATCCGGAAATGAAAACCGAAGACAACGGGGTTATACGCATGGTTTTCCATGAAATATCCCCGTTTAAACCTGAGGAAGCCGCTTTTTGGAGAGCGGTTTTTACGTAGCTTTGAAACCGGAACGTTCGCGTTAGCAGGAACATTCCCGCTGAAATTACCAAAAAAGAGATAGCGATAAAAACGCCGGCACGCGCGAAAAAATGAAATGCGCGCCGACGATTAAAGGGTCTATGGTTTTGAAATAGCTTCATTCATTTAAAAATCAACCAAGCTGAAACCAACTCGTTCCCATCCTATTTCGGCGACGTTATTCCCGCAAGATCTCCGATAACATTGACGATCTGCTGGCCCGCAGGCACGATGATTTTAGCGTTGTTCTGGAGAGCGAATTGGGCGGTTTCCAATCGCTTCAACAATTGCGAATTGCCCACGAAATATTTGTCGGCCGCTTCATTGACCAACCGGATCGCCTCGGCCTCTCCCTCGGCATGCAGAATACGGGCTTGCCGCACTCCTTCGGCCTTTTTTATCTCGGCCCGTTTTATGCCGTCGGCCGTCGTCTCCGCGGCGGTCGCGAAGTCCACCGCGGCGATCTTTTCGTTTTCGGCCTTGACGATCTTATTCATCGTGTCCTGAACATCCTTGGGAGGGTCGATCTCCTTGAGTTCGGCGCGCACGATATCGATGCCCCAGTGGGTGGTTTCCCTGATGAGGATTTCGTGGAGGTCCTTGTTGATCCTGCCCCGCTCGCTGTTGGCTGATTTGAGCGACATGGTGCCGATGATGTTTCTCAGTGTGCTTCGCGAAAGATTAACTATCTGGTAATTGACGTTATTGACATTGTACTGGGAGTTCTTGACGTCCGACTCGGCGTCCTTCACTTTATAATATATTTGCGCGTCGACCATGGCGTTAAGGTTGTCGTTGGTGATGATTTCCTGCGGGTCGGCGTTCACCAACTGCTCGGTTATATTCACCTGATACATTTTATCCGCCACGGGTATGAGCCAGTGGAAACCGGGATTGGCGAAATGATGGTATTTTCCCAGCCGCTCGACAAGGCCCCTGCGCGTGGGACGGACGATTTTAATGCCCGTTAGAAAAAGAAATACGACGATGCCGCCTACCATCCAAATCCAGATCGATACTTGTGCCTGCATAAAAAACTCCTATGGTAAAAAGTGTAACCCGCCTTAGGACGGATACGTTACTGATAGTCAGGAATTATCAATGCGGTAGGCGTAGATAATTCAGACACAGTAACTCATCAACTGCTCGGTATATACCTAGACAATTCTTGTTTATAAGAAGGGTTTTCTTAAAAACGGGAATCGTTGCTCGCGCTATTACCGCGATACATGCCGCGAAAAGGTTCCCTGATGTTGAAGACCGACGTGAGCATTGCCAAGGTAATGAAATACTCCAAAAACATTGAGCAGCCAAAGAACGACCACTATTACAACTACGACATTGAGGATCTTTTTAATCTTCGCATCCATGGGAAGATAATTGTTTATCAGCCACAGTCCGACACCAACGATAATGAGCGTTATAAGAATCCCGAATAATGACATACTATTCTCCTTTCAAATACCGGTTTGTGTTCACGTTGAGCTATTTCCGCATCGTAGGGGCGGGTTACCCGTCCGTACATGCCATCCTTACCGCATATTAAAGCAATTTGAATGCCGTAAAAGAATGACCGATTCTATCTTTCAAGAAATTCAAGAACGGACGTATATTTAGCGTGAATCATTTTCACGTCGAAATCCCGGAATTCGTCAAGCATCAATCGTTGCTCCGATTCAGTGAAATAGGTCATGGCCGAAGGGAAAAAGACCGTATCCTCTTTTTCAATATGTTTGGGGTATAAATCGACGAACTTACGCAGGTTCCGGGTAATTAACGGCAAAGCCGCCTTATCCCCCTTGTGAAAAACGTCCGCCGAATTGACCAGTTCAGCGGTGATTGCGCGGCTTAAAATGTGTTCCTGAACCAGTTCCTTCATGACCATATTGTCAATATCGGTGAGCTTCTTTTTGGAGAGGTCCCTGAATAAAATTTCCTCCTCCTTGCCGTGATGCGTTCTATCCGCGTACGTGAGAAGGAAATCAACGGCCGTATCGATGAATGATTGCGGCGCGACGTTGTCCTTTTCAATTTTAATTATCTCCTTATCTATCAATGAAATCATACGTTCGATAAGGCGATGCTCAAGCATTAATGGGCCTCGTGGCTGCATATGACAGTTCTCCTTCAGGTTATGACGCACACCGTTCGCAAATCGTGCGATAATGATGGCCGCAGATGGATAGAGCTATGGCCTCGGAAATGAGCCCGGGGCGCTTAATTTGCGTCCACAGCAGCAGTTTCCAGTACTGCACCCTTGAGCGGCTCACGATGCCGAAGCGAAAGGAGGATAGCGCGAACGCCAGAACGTGTGAAAACCGGAGCCGCGCCCGCCTTTTAGGCGGTTTGTACTCGCGCAGGAATGTTCTGATGCGCCGGTAAAAATGCTCCGGAGCGTAAATAGTGCGCAGGATTCTTTTGTGGCCGTCTTGAAGCGCGGAAAGGCTCATCTTTGGGATGATGTTCGTCGTTCCATCCACGTTATCTCCTGAAAATTCCCCGCTCAGGCGCCCTTCCTTTTTTAACCGCTCATGCAGCCGCGTTCCCGGAACGGCTTGCAGCATACCGACCATGGCGGTAACGATTCCACTGCGCTGAATGAAATCCATCTGCTTCTGAAAGATGGACGGACGGTCATGGTCGAAACCGACGATAAAACCGGCCTGCACCTCCAGTCCCATCCTCTGAATGCGTTTCACGTCTTCCACGAGACCGCGATTCTTGTTCTGTTGTTTGCCGCACTCAGCCAGGCACTCCTCGTCCGGGGTTTCGATACCGACGAACACCTTATTGAATCCGGCTTCAACCATTTGCCCCATCAACGGATTGTCGTCGGCTAAATTGATGGAAGCCTCCGTATAGAAGAGGAATCCTTTTTTGTCTTTCCGCCATTCGATGAGGGCAGGCAGAAGATCGGTTTTTAGAAACGCCTTGTTTCCGATGAAGTTGTCGTCCACGAAAAAAACATCGTCGCGCCAACCCAAATTGTAAAGTCCGTCCAGCTCGGCGATGATTTGCCGCGTGGTCTTTGTACGCACCCGGTGGCCGAGCAGTGCCGTTATATTGCAGAAATCGCACTGAAATGGGCAACCGCGGGAGAACTGGATGCTCATGCTGGCGTAGCGTTTAAGATCCAGGAGATCCCATTTTGGCGCGGGCGTTTGCCGCAGGTCCGCGAATTGGCCGGAGGCGTACATCCTCCCCGGATTGCCAAGGGCAAGGTCCGCGAGAAACGCCGGTAGGGTCAGTTCCGCTTCGTTGAGCACGAAATGGTCAACGGTTGGATACTGTTCATGGTCGCCGGTGAACAGCGGACCTCCGGCGACAACGGGCAAGCCTGCATCTTTGCAAAGGGAAATGATTCGCCGCGCGGATTCGCTTTGGATCATCATGGCGCCGATGAACGCGTAGTCGGCCCACGCCAGGTCTTTTTTCGAAAGGCCGCGCACGTTCGTATCCACGAGGCGAACCTGCCACGGAGACGGCAGCATGGCCGCGACGGTTAAAAGCCCCAGCGGCGGCAATGTCGCCTTTTTCCCAATGAACTTCAGGGCATGTTTCATGCTCCAGAACGTATCAGGGAATTCAGGGTAGATAAGGAGAATGTTCATAAGCGGGCCTCCATAAAATAAAAAAGCAATTCGTGTGCCATAATTCACTGAAAAGCGGCTATTTCGGGCTTCCCGAAGATAAAATCGCTAAAACCGAAATCACCCGTCCTGTAGGCGTTGAATTTGAAAATATTGTATCCCGTTCCAGGGATTGACGGATAGAACGCGATGGATAATTGGAACTCGGTTGCGACCAGATATTCATTTTTGATTAAAGCGCCTATGCCGAGTTGCGAATATACGTAACTGTTTTTAAATCCGTTTTGCGCATTGCCAAGCATGCCAAGCGAGCAATTGAGGAAAGGTCCAAACCTGAATCCAAATACATTCCACGGGGAATATGATTGCGTCTGGAGCGTTAAAACTATTTTTTTCGCGCCGCTCAGGGCGCCGCCAAAACCTCGTATTCCGTTTTCATTATTGATGGTCAAGGTATCATAAGGAAACCTATGCAGGCCCAAGGTAAGCTGAGGCTTTACAAACTGCCGGAAGCGCCAGTTCCCTATTCCAAATAGAGCGCTAAAATAATTCGCGCTCGCGGAAAAAACGCCTTGTTCCAAATCGTGTCCATGAAAAAAGGTCCCATATTCAAAGGAAGCGCTTACATATCCCCAATCAATATAATCGCCTAAACCGAGGCGCACGCCTGCATAAGCTCGACCGACGGCGCTTCTTAATTGATAACCACCGGTTATTCCGTACACTTTTCCCACCGGAACGTCTTCCACGACTCCGAAGTTATAAATGTAGTCGTCCTTAAAATATTTCCGCTTTGAAATCCCAATGCCGCACAAGTATAAATCCTCGTTGGAAAATCTATCCAATGGGTCAAACGTTTCGTTGGGTTTTTCAAAATATCTGATCCTCAAATAACGCGCGGCGATAACGGCATTGGTTGTACGCTCGTCCTCCGAATTTCCATTGAATATCGTAGAGGCGTTTCCGCCCCAAAAATCCTGAGTGTTAAATTCCAGGTCCTGCTTCATAGGGTTCAACTCGGCATCGGCAAATGTATCTATCCGGAATTGTTGTGAAAAAACGGCCCCCGCCGCCCACCGGGCGAGAGGAGAATAAAACGGACGATCAATCGTTAAGCTCTTGTTGAAATTATCGTTTTCATCGATATTGTAATGCAGCAAGGCGCTGACATGGGAATTTTGAATGTTGGAAATGAAATAATTCGTGGTATAGGCTTTCTTTCCATTCGAATAATTCCATGTATACTCGTTTTGAAATACATGACCGAATCCCATGAAATTATTTTCAGTCAAGCCAAGGGAAGTGCGAACGGTAGAGGACGCTCCGCTGGGAATAATGCTCCAGTTATCCAGTTCTCGGATATAAACATCGACCGAATCGCTTTTATTATCCAGGGGCACGATGAAAAATTTGACTTCAGCTACATATTTTTGGGCGCGGATCAACCGCTCCGACTCTTTTGCCCGTAATGAATCGAAAAGTTCATTTTGACGCATGAGCATTATATTTTTAACCGTAGTGACCTTGGTTTTAATATGCAGGGTATTCCCGGTTTTAAAAAAATAGTTTTGCGGTATAACCGAAGTATCGTTCACGGAATAGCCGAACGGATCAAGGGTAACGATGTTTATTTTCCTGATAATTTTACCTTCAAAATTTCGATAGGACGTTTGAGGTAGTTTGAGGCGTTTTTCTATTTGGGATGATGGGGGAGTAATCGGTTTAAAAACCAGACCATATATAAACTTTGTAAATGGACCTTTTTTTGAATATGTTTCGATATCCCTATATACTTTGGATGAATCCGTTTTAACGGGAGTTTGTTGCGCAATCGCGGGCAGGCTCATGCAGAAAATAATATAAAAAGGCGAAATGAATTTACAAAGGAACTCACGCTTCAGGCACGGTTTCCCCTTCAAAGTATCCTCTTTTTATAGGGTGTATCTATTCGCTTGGGTGGGTTATAAGACTCTCCTGCCGCTTATGATTCTTATCACGATAACCACCAATGCGATTACCAGAAGAATGTGAATGAAACCGCCCAAGGTGTAGGAAGTGACCAACCCCAGAAGCCATAGTATGATCAGGATAACGCCGATAGTTAAAAGCATAATGCGGGTCCTTTCGATTGCTGAAATAATTTTCAGGTTTTCATTTTGAGCGTTTTACACGCTATACAACGCAAAAACCAAGCCAGACTTCGGACAATGGAAACGATTGTGAATTACTACCGCGAATCGGTTCAATTTTATTATTATCGTGATGAGATCTTGCGTTTTCCTTGGATTTCGCGAATGCATGGTTTCAACCCCCGATCGATCCGTTCCACGATAAAAGCGAGTAATTCTTATTTATAAGAATACTTTTTCGAAAAACGGTAAGGACAGGCCCTACTACGTTCGACGGGGCAAAGGCATGAGGCCGGAAAGGAAAAGGAGGCTGAAAATCGTCGGATGCCGGAAAAATTGTTTGTCAACAAAGGCGCCCGTGCCGGGAATTTTCCGCCGGTGTCATCTGACGGTAATCAGGCTTGCCTGTGAAGTTGAAGGTAATTTTACAAGATACACCGCCGGCGCCGGGGCCGTCCATGAGGTTTTTACGCGGCAATCAGCCCTGATCTTCGCGACAAGATCGCCCGCGAGGGTATAGACGCACAGAGAGGTGTTGCGCTCCGGCGTTATCGATATTTTTTTGCCTGAAACCACAAACGGCGCCGTGGCGCGCCCACCGGCGTTTTTAAAGCGTCCATTACGGCGGTTAAGACCCGAACTCGCGATGCTTTTTGTCAATTTTATATCGTCGATCAATAAATGACCGGAACCCGATTTGCCCGAGATATTGATGAGAATAT
>Ga0182017_10001650_pt1 | contig 17161 bp, 14 predicted proteins | sample 712E3DmetaG_FD_120492 | JGI IMG/M metagenome (GOLD analysis project Ga0182017, IMG submission 120492) | Permafrost microbial communities from Stordalen Mire, Sweden - 712E3D metaG | ecosystem: Environmental > Terrestrial > Soil > Wetlands > Permafrost | place: Sweden: Stordalen | collected... | reverse complement strand
GTCTTGCCGCGGCGGCGCCATATCGCTCCGGACGCGCGGAGTTGATTCTGGACATCGTGATGCCCGCGACCGAGGTCGAGTACGGTCTTGTCCGTGAACTCGAGATGCTGGAGCCTACCGGCCCCGGCAATCCAGCAGCGACGCTGGGTCTCACCGGTCTGAAGGTTGTGAGAGCGCGTTCGGCAAGCGGAGGGCATACTCAACTAGTATTGGGACGCGGGCGAGACGTACTCGACGCCGTCGCATTCCGAAGGCCGGATTTGGCCACGTCGCTCCGGGAGGGTGATCGAATAGACGTCGTCGCGCGAGCGGCAAGTCGCCGCTTCGGAGGTTTCGAGTCGATCCAGCTGGAAGTGCTTGACGTAGCATCCGAGGGTGCGTTGGCGGCGGTCGCGTCGTCCTCCGCCGCCACGGGCGCCACCGCGTCACCTAGAGGGCTGTTGCCGGCATGACCGATCAGATCGCTCCCGCCACCCAACCACCCGTCCGCCGAAGGTTCGCCGGCAGCCGGGTGAGCGTCGCGCCCGCCCTTTCGGTAGTGGGGCTGCTGGTCGCCGGTCTCCTCACCGCCCAGGTGTACATGAACTGGACCCCGACGCTAGTCACCGCCGCGTCGCCGACCCCCACCGCCACGCCAGTGCTCGTGGTCAGCGGCAACACCCCAACTCCGGCGCCGACCGCCACTCCCGTCACGAACCTCCAGATCTCCGTGCCGGGCACAATCGTCTACGCCAAGGGTGGCAACCTCTGGCTGCAGAGCGGGACGACGGCACATCAGCTCACGCAGTCGGTGAACGGCTCGCAGCAGTCTCAGCCGGCATTCTCGCCGGACGGCCAGTGGATCTACTACATCGACACGAGAACTCGGTTGGGGTGGGAGTACGACTGGACCTTCCACAACGAACTCGCGCACTACACGCTCAACTACCCGGTCCTGTGCCGGATCCGTCCCGATGGAACCGGTCAGAAGGATGTCCTCTCGTCCCTGGTCAAAGTGGGGGTGCCGAAGGGCTATTCCCCTGGATTGAGCTTCTACTGGCTTTTGGAGCCTTCTATCTCCCCGAATGGGTCGACGGCCGCGGTCATGTCCAACGGTCCCAGCCGCCCGGAGGGTCAGGACGTGGTGATCCACTACGTGAACCTGACCACCGGCAAGCTCGGGCCGGCCCTGTCCCTCCCCTACACCCCGTACCTTGGCCTGTCCGACCCCGCGTTCTCTCCCAATGGCACCGTGCTCGCCTATACGATGGAGGGTCGCACCAACTCCTACGCGCCCACGCCTAGCATCTGGACATACGCCGGCGGGGTGGCGCACGAGCTGGCGCGCGGCTTCCGAGCGGCGTCGTGGTCACCTGACGGCAAGTACATAGCCGCCACGAAGGTCGTCGGCAACACTCTGAACATCGCGGTCCTGGACGCGACCACGGGCAAGCAGGTCTCCCAGGTGACCACCGACGGTGCGTCGTGGTCACCGGTCTGGTCCCCGGACGGCGACAAGCTCGTCTACATGCATCTCACCGGCGCGATCGTGGACCTGAACATGGTCTACATCTCAGGCACCGCAGGGAGCTTCACCTTCAAGATCGAACCGAACCTGACGGACTACTCGGGCCTGGACGGGCAGTCGACGGCGGCCTGGTACATTCCCGGCTTCGGGCCGACGCCGAGCTCGACCGCCACGGCGGCACCGAGCGGTTCCGCTACGCCGGGTCCTTCCGCTCCCGGCCCGACATCGAGTCCGGCCCTCTCGGCGAGCCCTTCCTGATCGGATGATCGCCGTGAGCTCATTCGCCCGGCGATGAACTCCTATCTCGAGCGCTTGGGCGCGCGTACCCGATCCACCGGTTCGGTGCTGTGCCTGGGCCTGGATCCCGTTCCCGAGGCACTGCCGCCGGGCTTCGGCCGCGACCTCGCGGGAGTCGAACGCTTCTGCGAGGTGCTCTTGGACGCGGCCATGCCCTACGCCACGGCCGTGAAGCCGAACATCGCGTTCTTCGAGGCGTTTGGGTCGGCGGGGATCGCGGTCCTGGAGCGGCTGCGCGACAGGATTCCGGCCGAGGTCGTCTTCGTGGTCGACGCCAAGCGGGGCGACATCGGGTCGACGGCCGCGCGCCAGGCCATGGCGTTGTTCGACGTGCTTGGCGCCGACGCGGTCACAGTGAATCCGTATCTCGGATCGGAGGCGGTCGAGCCGCTCATCAGCCGCGGCGACAGGTTCGCATACGTGCTCTGCCGAACCTCGAATCCAGGCGCCGGCGAACTGCAATCGCTCGAAGTCGCAGCCGATCCGGCCATCGGGGCGCCGGCGGAGCCGCTGTACGCCAGGGTGGCCCGTCGGGCGAGCGGCTGGGGTCCGGGCGGCACGGTCGGCCTCGTCGTCGGCGCCACGGCCCCGGCTGAGCTCGAGAAGATCCGCGCCATCGCGCCCGAACTGGCGCTGCTGGTGCCCGGTGTCGGGGCTCAGGGCGGCGAGGTAGAGCCGGTCCTGCGGCATGGCCCCGCCGTCGCGCCGCCCGCCGGCGAGCGACAGGGTGGGGGATTGCTGGTAAACGTATCGCGCGGGATAGCCGCCGCCGCCTCCGGGCTTGAGAGGCCTTCGGACGTGGCCGAGCGCCTCGCCGCGGCGGCCGCCGAATGGGCAGGCCGTCTTAGAGTTCCCGCGTAGCCTGTCGGTGGCGGCCGCCCCGTCTCGCCGTTGACCCGGCGATCGGGCGCGCCATCTGGTGTCGCCAGACCATGCGGTCGCCGGCACGACCGATCGCTATAGACTTAGGCAATGCGCAGCAAGGCGGATCTGGGCGAAAAGTCCGGCGACTCGCCGGAGCTCCAGCCTGCGCCCCCCCCGGCCCGCGCGTCCACAGGTCGGCCTCGGACGCGGTCCTATAGCCCACCCGAGGGAGATCGGGGATTGGCCGAGAGTGCCAGCCGAACCGCTGCGGCGGCCGGCGAGGCCCTCCGAGAGCAGCGAGCCCGGCGCGCCGACCGGTCGCCGGGCCACTCCGCGGACCCCGCCGCCGCTCCGGAATCCTCTCCGATCGAGGCCGCGGAGGGCCGATCTCGCCGCGCGAGAGGGATCGATCAGCGGGTCGTGATCCTGAGCGGTCTCTCGGGCGCCGGCAAGACATCGGCGACGAAGCTGTTCGAAGACCTGGGCTACACATGCATGGACAACCTGCCGGGCGAGCTGCTGCCGGCCCTGGCGGAGCTCGTCTCGGAAGATCGTCTGAGGTTCGAGAAGGTGGCCATCGTTCTGGACGTTCGAGCCGGGGACGCGCCGCTGGCCATGGCCGCGATGCGCGGAGCGCTGGAGGGTCGCGGCATCAAGCCGCGCGTGGTCTTCCTCGAGGCGCGCGACGAGGTGTTGATCCGCCGATTCTCCGAGACTCGCCATCGCCACCCGCTGGCCGGCCGGCGCGGCATCGCCGGGTCGATCGCCGAAGAGCGCCGTCTCCTCGATCCCATTCGGGCCGAGTCGGACATCGTGGTCGACACCTCGGATCTGTCGCTGCGCCAGCTCAAGGAGCGCATCTTCGCCCACCTCGCCGACAGCGCGTCCGACGCCGGCATCGTTTTCCAGCTGATCAGCTTCGGCTTCAAGTACGGCGTGCCGTTGGAGGCGGACCTCGTCTTCGACGTCCGTTTCATGGAGAACCCGTACTACGTCGACGAGCTCAGGCACCTGTCCGGCCTGACGCCGGCCGTGCGCGACTATGTCATGGGCCAGCCTATCGCACAGCAGTTCTTCGACTTTCTGGCCCGCTTCCTGGATCTGACCGTCCCCGGCTTCAAGAGCGAGGGCAAGACGCGCCTGACCGTGGCCATTGGCTGTACCGGCGGCTACCACCGCTCCATCGTCATCGCCGAGCAGCTTCGAGGCTGGCTCGAGAGGCGTGGCTACGGCACCGTGGCGGTCTTCCACCGGGAGCTGGAGCGCGAATGAGGTTGCCCCGCGTTAGGAGCATTGCCTCCGACTTGAGACGCTGGATGAGGCTGGGAGTCGGGGTCAAGCGCTGGCTGTTGCTGGTCTTCGTCGGGGAGTTAGGCCTGGCTCTTGCGGGGGCGCTGTGGCTGCGTCAGGTCTACCGCGATTTCGAAGTGACGGGACCGTCGCAGGCGTTCCTGTCCGCGATCACGCTGCAGTTCCTGCCATACGGGATTCGCGCTCTGATCGTCGGAGCCGCGGGCGTGGCCCTCTTCGCCTTCGGCGCCTGGCGGATGGTTCGCGTCCTGGTCACGCCGTTCGTGCCCGCCGAAGCCGACCAACCCCTGGTCGACGTGATCTATCAGAGACGATTTCTGGCACGGGGCCCCAGGATCGTCGTGCTGGGCGGCGGAACCGGCCTCTCCACACTGCTGCGCGGCCTCAAGGAGCACACCAGCAACATCACGGCAGTGGTCACGGTGGCGGACGACGGCGGATCGTCCGGCCGGCTACGCGAGTCTCTCGGCATTCCCGCTGTCGGTGACATTCGCAACTGCATCGTCGCTCTGGCCGATGCGGAGCCGCTCATGGGCGAGCTGCTCCAGTACCGCTTCCCGGGGGATGAAGCCGACGCCCTCGGCGGCCACACGATCGGCAATCTGCTGCTGGCCGCGATGGCCGCGGTTCAGGGAGGCGACTTCGAAGAGGGCGTTCGGAAGATGAACCGGGTCCTCGCGGTCCGCGGCCAGGTCGTTCCGGCGACGGCCAGCGCCGTGATCTTGCACGCCAGCCTGGTCGACGGATCGGAAGTGGTGGGTCAATCGGCGATCGCCAGGTCGACCGGTATAGATCGAGTCTGGCTCACCCCCGAGGACGTTGTCGCGTGCGAGGATGCGCCCAGAGCGATTGCGGACGCCGATCTGATCGTCATCGGGCCCGGGAGCCTCTACACGAGCATCCTGCCGAGCCTGCTCGTGCCGGAGATCATCGGCGCGGTCCGCTCCTCGACGGCGCTCCGGGTCTTCGTCTGCAATGTCGCAACTCAGCCCGGGGAAACCCAGGGCTACGACCTGGCGGACCATCTGGCCGCGGTGGAGCGGCATACCAGCTCGGGGCTCCTCGATGTTGTCCTGGCCAACAACGAGTTCGGGGCCAGAAGGCCGGGCGCTTATGTCGCGGAGCCGGTCCGGCTGCGCTGGCCACCGGCTTCGGTGTGGCCAAAGTCGAACACGCCGCGCCTGGTGCTCGACGATGTGGTGAACCCCGACAACGCGCACCACCACGACCCGGCCAGGCTGGCGGCCGCGATCATCAGGATCTACGAGCGCGAGACCTACGGACACCGGCGAGGACGATCCTCGCGGCCGGTGCGGACGGCGTGACCGGACCGGCAATGATGGGGGATCCGGGGGCGCGGGTTTGACGACGGCAGAGCGCGATCTGGCTCAGGCTTTGCGGGCCGAGCTGGCGGCGATCGATCCGCCTCGCCGCTGCTGCCGCCAGGCCGAGAGCGTGGGCCTCGTCGGCGCATTCGAGCCTCGACGCCGCGCCATAGCTCGACTCGAGGTGCGCCTGCGACGGAGCAGGGCCGGGGCCGATGCCGCGACCGACGCGGCTCACGACGGCGTCGCCGCCATCGACCCGGCCTTCGACTGGGGCGGGTCGGCGGAGCATTGTCGAGTGGCGTATCTGCGGGGCCTCTTCCTGGCCCACGGATCGTTGAGCCTGGCCGCGGGCCGAACCCACCTCGAGTTCGTGGTCGGGACCGATGAGGCCGAGCCCCTGGCGCGCCGGCTCGGCGAGCTGGAGCTTACGGCGTCGTGGCGGCAGCGGCGAGGCCGCGGCGTGGTCACGTGGAAGAGTTCCGAGACCGTGGGCACGTTCCTGCGAATCGTAGGCGGGGGAGCGGCGCTGCTTGAGCTGGAGGCTCGCCAGGTGTCGCGTTCGGTGCGCGGCGACCTGAACCGCGTCATCAACGCCGAATCGGCCAACCTGGTGCGGGCCGTCGCGGCGGCGGCCCGCCAGCTGGAGGCGATCGATGCCGTCGAAGCGGACGGGCGGCTGGCGAGACAATCGAACCTGGTCCGTCTTGTGGCCGAAACCCGGCGCGAGATCCCCGAGGCCACTTTCACCGAACTGGCCGAACGGCTGCAGATCCACCGCTCGGCGGTTCAGCGTGCCCTGGACCGGATCGAATGGCTGTCACTCCACGCCGACGAGGGAGTGGGCAGGCGGCACCCGGTGCGCTGGTAGGCGGGGCTGGCTCTCGGGACGGGCCGACTGACACGACGGCAAGGCCGTTCGGTCGCGGACCGAGGGGCCGCCTGTCCCTCCGGACCATCGTCCCGCTCTGTCATGATTGCGGCATGAGACCTGTGATCATTGCCGCCAACTGGAAAATGAACACCACCCCCGCGGACGCCGGAGAGCTGGCCGCGACAATCGCCGCCCGCACCGAGGAGCCGGGCGTCGTCCGAGTCATCTGCCCACCCTATGTATGCCTGGCCGCCGTTCGGGACGCGCTGGCCGGCAAGAACGTCGCCGTCGGCGCCCAGAACGTCCATCACGAACAGGCCGGCGCCTACACCGGCGAGATCTCCGCGTCGATGCTGGCCGGGCTGGCGACGTGGGTCATCCTGGGCCATTCCGAGCGACGCCGCGACGAACTCGAGAGCGATGAGCTGATCGGCAAGAAGCTGGCCCGCGCCATCGCTGCCGGCCTGCGTCCCATCCTGTGCGTCGGCGAGCTCCTCGCCGAGCGCGAGGCCGGCCGCGCCGTGGAAGTCGTGGCTACTCAACTGCGTGGCGCCCTGGCGGGCAAAGATGTCGAGGCGCTGCTCACCGCCGGTTTCGTGATCGCCTACGAGCCGGTCTGGGCCATCGGCACGGGTCGCACGGCCTCCAGCGCGGATGCCGCGGCCATGGCGGAGGCGATCCGCGCCACTCTCGCCGCGGACCTCGGCTGGGGCCACTCAGCGGAAGACGTGCCGATCCTGTACGGCGGTAGCGTCACCAGCGCCAACATCGGCGAGTTCCTGGCCGAGTACTCGATCGACGGCGGCCTGGTCGGGGGCGCCTCGCTCAAGCCCGATGAGATGGCCGGCATGGTGGCTCGCGCTGCCGTGACCGCCAGGGCCCGCGCCTCTGCCGAAGGCAAGCCGGCATGACCGCAGCCGGCGCGAAGCGCCCCCGCCCGATCGTGCTGGTGGTCCTGGACGGCTTCGGCATCGGGCATGAGCCCGCCATCGACGCGATTGCCCAGGCTCATATGCCCAACTGGATCGAGTTCCTCGAGCGCTGGCCGCATTGCTCGCTGGAGGCTTCGGAGCAGTTCGTGGGTCTTCCCGAAGGCCAGATGGGCAACTCCGAGGTCGGTCATCTCAACCTGGGCACCGGCCAGGAGGTCCTGCAGGATCTTCCGCGGATCGACAAGTCGATCTCAGCGGGCAACTTCTTCAGCCGGCCGGTCCTGCTCGAGCTCTGCACCCGAGCGAAAGAGGCCGATCACACCCTTCACCTGATCAGCCTGGTCGGTCCCGGCGGCGTGCACGCCAACGACCGTCACCTGGTCGCCATGGCCGAGCTCGCCGCCCGCCGGGGCGTGAAGCGTGTCCGCGTCCATGCTCTTCTTGATGGCCGAGACACTCCGCCGCGATCCGCCATCGAGTTCGTTCCGGACCTGGAGAAGCGCCTGGCCGCGGTTCACCCGAACGCGAAGATCGCCACGATCGGCGGACGCTACTACGCCATGGACCGCGACAAGCGCTGGGAGCGGACCGCCAAGGGCTACAACGCCATCGTCCACGGCGTGGCCGACTTCCACGCGCCCTCCGCCGTCGCCGCCGTCGAGGCCGGCTACGCGCGTGGCGAGAACGACGAGTTCATCATCCCTACGGTGATCGACGGCGTGGACCACGGCACCATCGCCGACGGGGACGCCGTTCTCCACTGCAACTTCCGCGCCGACCGGGCCCGCCAGCTCTCGCATGCCCTCGCCGACGCGGATTTCTCGGGCTTCGACCGAAACGCGGACGGGCCGGCGCCGAAGGGCATCCTCTACGCCACCATGACCGCCTACGAGGCCGATCTCCCGGTCAAGGTCGTCTTCGGCCCCGAGGTCGTCCCTTCGCTCGCGGAGGGCGTTTCCAAGGCCGGCTGGACGCAGTTCCACGTCGCCGAGACGGAGAAGTATGCTCATGTGACGTACTTCTTCAACGGCGGCCGCGAGGCACCGTGGCCGGGCGAGGATCGCAAGCTGATCCCGAGCCTCAAGGTCGCGACTTACGACCTGCAGCCGAGCATGGCAGCCGCGGGCGTATGCGACGCGCTGGTGGAGGCTATCTCCGGCGGGAAGTACGACCTGATCGTGGCCAACTTCGCCAACCCGGATATGGTCGGCCATACGGGCGTGTGGGAGGCCACCATCAAGGCCTGCGAGACCGTGGACGGATGCCTGGGCCGCGTCGCCGAGGCGGTCCTGGCCGTGGATGCCGCTGATCCGGCCGCGCCGGGCGCGGTCTTGTTCATCACCGCGGACCACGGCAACGCCGACGAGATGAAGGACGAGGCCGGCAACCCGGTCACCAAGCACTCCCTGAACCCCGTCCCGTTCCTGGGCATCGGCCGGTACATGGAGAGCGAGCGCCTCAAGGACGGGCGGCTCGCGGACGTGACGCCGACGATCCTGGAAATCGGGGGCTTGAAGCCGTGGCCCGAGGTGACGGGCCATTCCCTGCTCGCCCCGAAGGACTGACTCGGAGTTCGATTGCGCGGCGAGGCCTTCCGGCGCCTCCAGCCGGGAGGCCATTGTCCTGTGCTACCATGCCCCGGTCCGCCCTCCGGCGAAGCCATATAGAGGTTGCAGCACACCGTGAACCCACCCCTGGCTCTAGGCCAAGACCTGGTCGGCATCTGCCTGATGCTGGCCATCCTGTTCCAGGCGCGCGGCTCCGGGCTGTCCGCCACCTTCGGCGGCGACTCGTCCGTGTACCGCAGCCGGCGCGGGGTCGAGCGGCGCCTCTGGCAGTTCACGATCTTGCTAGCGGTCATGTTCTGCGTCTTCTCCGAGGCGAGCTTCCTCCTGCCGCACTGATCCGGCACAGGCGTTCGCGGACCAGGCGAAGGACAGTCCCGACCAGATGAAACGTCGTGACCGGTTTGCCGTCGCCGCACTGGTTCTGATGCTGGCGATCGTAGGCGCGGCGATGTTCGTGCCGGTGTCTGCGCCGCAAGCTTCTCCGACGCCCGAACTGCCCACCGCGGCGCCTGCCGTCACTTACCGCGAGGGCGTGGTCGGTCATCCGAGCTCGATAACCCCCTTGACGGCGAGCACGCAAGTCGACCGCGATCTCGTGGCGTTGCTATTTCGAGGTCTGCTGCGCGCTGGCCCGAATGGCACGCTGGTGCCCGACCTGGCTCGCTCCTGGGCGGTCTCGCCCGACGGCCTGACCTATACCTTCAACATGCGCACCGACGCCCGCTGGGAGGACGGCCAGCCGGTCACGGCTGCCGACGTCGTCTTCACCGTCGACCTCGCCGAGGATCCGGACTATGACGGGCCGCTCGGGGGGTCGTGGCAGGGGATCAAGGCCACCGCGGTGGGTTCCAACGTGGTGCGCTTCACATTGCCGACCCCACTCGGAGGTTTTCTGCGGCAGACGTTGCTGCCGATCCTGCCTGAGCATCTCCTTGGCCAGACGGACGTCACCGACCTCGCCACCTCGGATTTCAGCGGCCAACCGATCGGCGATGGGCCGTATCGCATCGCGGAGATGGACGACACGCACGTCCTGCTGACCCGCACCGCTGCCGTGGCGGCGGCCGGCGACAGCGCCGCGACGGGCGCCACTGCCGGCGCCACGGCGACTGCCGGCGCCACGGCTGCCCCACAGGGCAACGTCGACAGCATCGATCTGGTCTTCTTCGACGATGAGGCCTCGGCGATCGCGAGCTTCAAGGCCGGCAACGTGGATGCGGTGGGGGATCTCACGCCCGATTTCACCGACGCCGCAGCGGCTCGGGCCGGGGCCAGAGTGGCGCGGTATCCGTCGGCGAGCATGTATTCGGTCGTCCTGAACCAGCGGGCCGCCGCCCACCCCGAATTCGGGAAGCTGAGCGCGCGGCAGGGGCTGCTTGCCGGGATCGATCGATCCAAGATCCTGACGACGGTCCTGCACGGCCTCGGGACCGTGGCCGACGTGCCGCTCCCCAGCTGGTCGCCGTCATACGACCCGGCCGCGGTCTCCGCCACCGCTTACAGCACTTCCGCCGCCGAAGCGGACCTCGTCGCCGCCGGCTGGGTTCGCGATCAATCGGGCTGGACGCTGCCGAACGCGAAGAGCCACTACGCGATCAAGCTGATGAGCCCGAACGAAACGGCGAACCCCATCGCCTATAACATCGCCGTCGAAGTCGAGACGGAGTGGAGCGGCCTCGGGATCAACGTCACCCTTCAGACCTTCGATGCTGCCGACTACACGCAGAACCTCTCGAGCGGCACCTTCGACGCGGCCGTGGTCGACTACCAGCTCGGGCTCGACCCGGATGTCAGCCCTCTCCTCCTGTCGTCGCAGGCGGCGCCTGCCGGCTCGAACCTCTCGGGCGTCACGGATGCGTCGCTGGATCAGCTTCTGACGGCCGTTCGAACCACTTCCGACCCGGCCACCCGCCAGGCCGCCATTTCGGCCGTGGAGAAGTACGTGTCGACAAACGTTCTCATGCTCCCGATATGCTTCGCCGACTACGAATTCGTCGTCTCGGATCGCGTCCAGGGCGTCTCCACGGACGAGATTTCGGATCCCTCGGGTCGCTACTGGGATGTGCTAGACTGGCGCCTCGCCAGCGACGGGTAGCCCCGCTGCTGTGTGCGCCGAGGTGGCGGAATGGCAGACGCGCCGGCTTCAGGAGCCGGTGCCCGCAAGGGTGTAGGGGTTCAAATCCCCTCCTCGGCACCAGGAATCAATGAGGCGGCGCGGAGGCGTCGCGACAATTCTCGTGCCCAGGTGGCGGAATTGGTATACGCGTACGTTTGAGGGGCGTATGGAGCAATCCATCCGGGTTCAAGTCCCGGCCTGGGCACCACCCTCTTCTTGAGACCATCGGCCGCCAGGCGGCCTGCGCGAACAAGACCTCGGTCGCCAAGCGGCCGGCACGGCCACCGCGGCTTCCCGGGCGGTTAGCTCAGCGGTTAGAGCGCCTCGTTTACACCGAGGATGTCGCAGGTTCGAATCCTGCACCGCCCACCATTCCCTGTTGTGTTTGCGTGGGAAACGCCCGCACGTCTTGACCCTCGAGCGCGCCGTGCCCCCACACTCATCTGTGCCAAGATACGGGCGAAGTCAGTGGCGGGGTGAGGGACGGCCGTGATGCAGTGGTTCGCGAAGGACCTCGTTCCGGACCGGCGTGCGCTAGGCGCTGCTTTCACGATGGCATTTGCCGTTGCCGCCTGCGCCCAGAGCGCGCCCGGTACCTTTGCCAGGATGGGCTCCTTGGCACAGGCCCGTGAGTTCCAGAGCGCAGTGCTTCTGGCCGATGGTCGAGTCCTGATCGCAGGTGGAGAGTTGCTTACCGGTCCGAGCTATGCCTCGGCCGAGCTGTACGACCCCCACATCGGGGCCTTTGCTGCCACCGGGTCAATGACCGCCACTCGAACCAATCAGGCAGCGGTTCTCCTCCCGGACGGCGACGTTCTCGTGGTGGGCGGCATGGACGATGCGGACCACGCCCTAGCCTCAGCCGAGTTGTACGGCCCGCGGTCAGGGACCTTCAGGGCGACTGGATCCATGAACGTCCCGCGGAGATTCCCAACTGCAACTCTCCTGCCTGACGGCGAGGTGCTCGTCGCCGGAGGTCAAGACACCGGCGACTTGGCGTCATCGGCCGAGTTGTGCGATCCGACGTCCGGGACCTTCCGCCTTACGGGCCCAATGACCACTTACCGTCGCTATGCAATCGCCACCTTGCTGCCTGGGGGTCAGGTCCTCATCGCCGGAGGGGAGGACTACAGCGGCAAGCCCTTGGGATCGGCCGAGCTGTTCGATCCCACGTCGGGAGCCTTCGTCACAACAGGTTCCATGACCGAGGCTCGGGCCGCTCACACGGCGACGCTCCTCCCTGACGGTCACGTTCTGTTGGTTGGCGGATTCGATGACTCCTACGCTGACCTGGCGTCTGCCGAGCTATACGACCCCAAGGCTCGCACCTTCGTCGCCACTGGCTCGATGAGCGTCGAACGCTCGTCGGGTACGGCGACGCTTCTAAAGAACGGCCAGGTCCTCTTGGCGGGGGGCGCCGCCGACACTCGTTGTGAGCTGTATAACCCCAAGACGGCAAGGTTTCTGCCAACCGGGTCGCTCGGAACGGAGCGTTGGGAGGCGACCGCCACTTTGCTGCAGGACGGCCGGGTCCTGGTCGCCGGGAGAGCGGCCTTCGACCAGGACCGGACCATCGACAGCGCGGAGTTGTACACACCCTAGGAGCGCCGTTGCACCTCCAGATCCGTCTGCCCTACGCCTCGCGGTCACGCGCGCGAGTGGCGCAGTCGGCTGAGTGCCGGCGAAATGCTGTGCCGAGGCCCAGCCCGACCGCCGACACCGGGCCGGCCGTCGCGCCTCCGCTGCGTCGCCGGCGCCCGTGGCGCCGGGTCCCGCTGCTCGGGCCGCTGGCACTGCCGACCGGCCGGCGATGGTTGCGAGGCGCCGCGGGTGCACCCGGCCCAGGAACAGCCGAACCTTCGGTCGCGACGGCTAGTCGAACGACTGTGAATACCCGCAGGCGGCTAACGGCGTGCTTGCTCCGCGCAATGGACCTTCAGGCGTGGCTCAGGTAGGCGCCTGCTAGACTGACCCCGCACGTTCTCGTGCGGCCCACTCGATCGGAGGAGGGACACGTGGTCCCGCTAATCATCGTCGTCGTCGTACTGGTAGTCCTGGTCCTGTTCCTGGTCAGCGTCTACAACGGTCTCGTCACGAAGCGCAATCGCGTCGACGAGGCCAACTCCCAGATCCAGGTCCAGTTCCAGCGCCGTCACGACCTCATCCCGAACCTCGTGAACGCGGTGAAAGGCTACATGGACTTCGAGAAGGGAGTCCTCGAGGCCGTCACTACCGCTCGCGCCAACGCCGTCGCCGCCGGCTCTCAGGGTCCGGTCGCGCAGGGTCAGGCAGAGAACGCGCTGACCGGCACGCTGCGGTCGCTCTTCGCCGTCGTCGAGAACTACCCGGATCTGAAGGCCAATCAGAACGTGCTGTCGCTGCAGGAGCAGTTGACGACGACCGAGAACCAAATCTCGTTCTCTCGCCAGCACTACAACGCGACCGTCCTGGAGTACAACAACTCCCTCCAGGTCTTCCCGAACGTGCTGATCGCCGGGCCGATGGGCTTCACGAAGCGGGAGTTCTTCGCAGCCGACGCGGACGCCTCGGCGGTTCCGGTCGTCAATCTCGGATAGCAGTTCCGGCACTGAGATAGGCCGCGCCTGACGTGGCGCGGCCTCGCCCCCCTGAGGCTGCGTTTGTGACAAGCACCACTTTCTATTCCGAGGAATCGGCCAACCGGCGCAAGTCCTTCGCGTTGGCGCTTGTGGTCATCGGCTTCCTGGCCGCCTTTGGATTCGTGATCGGTTTCAGTATCGGGTATGGCAGCGGCGACGAAGTGGCCTTTGGAATCGGCGCCCTGGTCATCGCCATTGGCATTGGCACGGTCGGCGCTCTGTTCTCCTACTACGGCGGCGACAAGCTCGTCCTGTCGAGTTCGCACGCCCGAGAGGTCACCGCGCAACAGGCGCCGGCGCTATACGACGTCGTGACGGAGATGGCGCTTGCCGCGGGCGTGCCGATGCCCAAGGTCTACATCATCGATGACCCATCGCCCAACGCCTTCGCGACCGGCCGTGACCCCCAGCATTCTTCAGTGGCCGTGACGACCGGCCTGCTGCAGAAGATGAATCGCGAAGAACTCCAGGGCGTCCTGGGCCACGAGTTGTCGCACGTCCGCAATTACGACATCCGTTTCACTCTGATCGTCGGCGTGATGGTCGGCAGCCTGGCGCTGCTGGCGGGCTTCTTCCTGCGATACACGTTCTTCTTCAGTGGCGGGCGCCGCAACAACAACAATGGAGGAGGCGGTGGGTTCGCGATCATTCTGCTGCTTGTCGGGGTGGTCATGGCAGCCGTCAGCTACGTGTTCGGAGCCCTCGTGCAGATGGCGGTCAGCCGCCAACGCGAGTACCTCGCAGACGCGTCGTCGGTCGAGTTGACCCGCAACCCGCACGGCCTGGAGAGCGCCCTGGCCAAGCTGGCTTCGGACAACGAGCCGCTCCACTCGGTCAACGGCGCGACCCAGCACCTTTACATCGTCAACCCCCTCAAGAAGCTCGGCGGTGGCTCGGCCCTCTTCTCGACCCATCCGCCGATCGTCGATCGGATCAATCGCCTGCGCCAGCTGACGGGCGATCCGCCCATGGATCCCACTGAGGTGCGCCAGCTGACGGGCCTCGACTAGGCGATCGGCTGCGGCCCGAAAGGGTTTGGCGGTCGCCTTGCAGCGTTTCGGCCCGGCGTGGTACCTTTCCCCGCGCCGACGGGCAGCCAGTCCGTCTGTTCGGGCCGAGATAGCTCAGTCGGTAGAGCACGCGACTGAAAATCGCGGTGTCGCCAGTTCGATCCTGGCTCTCGGCACCAAAGACGGCTGGCGTGGTTATCGAGCGGAAGTGGCTCAGTTGGTAGAGCATCACCTTGCCAAGGTGAGGGTCGCGGGTTCGAGTCCCGTCTTCCGCTCCACTCCCTTCAAGCTGCCGCCCTGGCGGGCGTCCGCCGACAGATCGAGCCTCTGCCCCTTCGTCTAGTGGTAGGACAGCGGACTTTGGATCCGTTAGGCGAGGTTCGAATCCTCGAGGGGCAGCCAGTTCGATCCAAACAGCGCCGGTCCCCTTGCCGGCTCGCGTCGAGGCGACGTACCCAAGTGGTTAAGGGGGAGGTCTGCAAAACCTCTATTCAGCGGTTCGATCCCGCTCGTCGCCTCCACTTTCCCCTGGAACGCCGCGCAGGCACAATTGCGTCCTCGTATCGGCGCGTCCGTGAACCTGCGGCGGTCGAACGGCATCGAGTCAGTGAAGGCGTCGAAGGCGCCCGAAGATGCGACAGGAGGGGCGATACGTGATCGAGGCACGCGACCAGCGGTCGCTCGTGAACCGTGCCCGTGCCGGAGATGTCGCCGCCTTCGAGTCGCTGGTGAGAAGTCGAATGGACGCGATCTACCGGCTCGATCTGGCGATCCTCGGCGAGGACGCGGACGCGGCCGACGCGGCGCAGGAGACCTTTATCGCGGCCTGGCGCAAGCTCGGCAGCCTCAAGGATCCGGACCGCTTCGAGGCGTGGCTGCAGCGGGTGAGCGTCAACGCTTGCCGGATGATTCGGCGGTCGCGCGGACGGCGGCTCGTGCGCGAGATGCCGATGGCGGAGATGGACGCGGCAGGCTCGGAAATGGCGGCGCCGCAGCCATCCGACGTCCAGATCTTGCGGACGGCTCTGCGTCGGCTGTCGCACGACCATCGGGCGGTGCTTGCACTCCATCACATCGATGGTAGGCCTGTGGCAGAGATCGCATCGACGCTCGGCATCCCGGAAGGGACGGCGAAATCGCGACTCTTCAAGGCCCGCGCGGCGCTCGACAAGGCGCTTCGTGAGGAGGGACATCGATGAGCGAGTGGAGCGACGAGCGGTTGGATGACGCTTATCGGGCGTTGACCGCAAAGCCAGCTTCGAATGAGCTTGCCGCGGCCACGGTCGCGGCGGTCCGCAGGGCTGCCGAGGAACGGCCGAGCCGGCGCGCCGCGCTTGCTTCGGCTCTTGGGCGGCCGGCCTCCCGGCTGGTTGGTGGCGGAGCCGCGGTCTTGATCGTCGCCGCGATCGTGGCCGGCCTCGCGCTCCGACCCGCCACCGGTCCCACGACCGGGCCGACCACCGGCTCCACGGCCTCCGTGACGACCGCATCGACGGGCGAGCCGATGGTCGTGGACGGCCTGCCGGTGCAGACCGTGAGCCAGGCCCTTGCGGCGGAGAAGAGCGGCGCGATCGTCGGCGACTCCCTGGTGGCGGTCCAGGGCTGGTACGACCCGACGTTCGCGTTCGGATGTCCGGCCGAAACGCCCGGCCCTGCCCTCGTTGACACGTGTGCCTCTCGGAAGCTCTTCGTCTCCGAGAACAAAGAGCGGCTGGTCGCGTTCAACGGCAACGAAGTCAGCGGGCGGCAGGCGCCCAGCGGCCCATACCTCGCCGCCCTCGAACCGGACGGCTCGTACGTGGGGCCGCTCCTGCCGGTGAGCGACCAGTCATCGCCCGGCTCATATGACCCGCTGCCCGTGGTCATCGTCGGGCACTTCCATGACGTCCGCGCGGCCGACTGCGGAGCGTCGGATAAGGCGGCCTGCGATTCCGCCTTCGTCATCGACAGGCTCGCCTGGCTGGACGGAAAGACGTTTGGCCCGAATGTCTGGATCGGCACCGACGGCACTGGCCAGACCCTGAAGCCGCGCTTGGACGCGAATGGGGTTGCGGCCGCCCTGCGGTCCGCGATCGATCCGGGCGACGTGATCGTCTCGATGGTGGCCGTGGGTCTGATGGACCTCTACACGATGCAGCCGGGCCGCGGAGTCTCGGCCGGTGCCGACCCGGACATCCAGTGGTATGTGCGCGTTGCGGGACCGCAGCCGCGCTGGCCGGAGATGGCGTTTCAGGGAGGGTCGAGCGGCTGGTTCGTAGTAGGCGACACCAGCGGGACCGTGAGGTCGGTCGGCGGCTGGGGCTTCGTCTCCGCTTACGATCCGTCGTACGTGCCAGCCGTTCGGACGCTGCCGTCGGGAGACCTGGCCCTGCCGACCATCGACGAGCTCGCCCCTAGCATTTGTGCAGGAGTCGGGGTCGAGGCGGTGCTGCGAGGGAGCGCGACCGATCCTCGAATCGCTTGGCTAGAGGCCTCGAACGGCTCGACGGCGACACAGCGCCGGGACGTGGTCTGGCCGGCAGGGTACCGCGCCCGCTTCACTCCGAGCCTCGAGATCCTCGACGAGAACGGCAAGGTAGTTCTGCGCGACGGCAGCCAGGTGACGGGTCTTTGCGTCGGCGGAAACGCCGATGTGATGGAGCCGCCGTTCCGGTAGCTCGCGAGCGCCGGAGCCGCGCTACGCTTCTCCGCGTGCCGGAGTGGCGGAACAGGCAGACGCAGCGGACTTAAACTCCGCGG
>Ga0182017_10001649_pt1 | contig 17164 bp, 14 predicted proteins | sample 712E3DmetaG_FD_120492 | JGI IMG/M metagenome (GOLD analysis project Ga0182017, IMG submission 120492) | Permafrost microbial communities from Stordalen Mire, Sweden - 712E3D metaG | ecosystem: Environmental > Terrestrial > Soil > Wetlands > Permafrost | place: Sweden: Stordalen | collected... | reverse complement strand
GGCTGAGGGCAAACAGGCTAAAGACCGGCTGACTGAGGCTAATTTACGGCTGGTAGTTAGCATCGCAAAAAAATATATGGGCCACGGAATGTCACTTCAGGATATGATTCAGGAAGGTAACATTGGATTAATGCGCGCAGTTGAGCGGTTTAACTTGCATAAAGGTTTCAAGTTTTCTACTTATGCCACCTGGTGGATTCGCCAATCGATTACCCGTGCGATCGCTGACCAGGCACGCACCATTCGTGTTCCCGTACACGTGATTGAAACTATCAACAAATTATCGAGGATTACACGCGAATTATCTCAGGAATATGGCCGGGACCCGACCATGGAAGAGATTGGAAAGTGCATAGGATTTTCCCAGGAGAAAGTTAGAAAGATCTTTAAGATTGCGCAGTTGCCTGTTTCGCTGGAATTGCCCATGGGTGATGACTCTGAAAATAACCTTGTTGATTTTATCGAAGACCGTGATGCGATTCAGCCGCTGGATAATGCCACAAGTCAATCACTCAAAGAGCAGATCCGTAAAGCCTTATCAACACTGAAACCCAAAGAACAAATAATATTGAAGCTGCGTTACGGATTGGATGATGGAAGGGCAAGGACGCTGGAAGAAGTGGGGTCAGAATTTTCAGTCACTCGGGAACGCATTCGCCAAATTGAAGCTAAAGCTATTCGCAAATTACGCCACGCAAACCGGAGCCTTAAACTCAAGGATTATCTGGAATAAGTTCTTTATTTACTTTTGATTGTCAACCCATTCCTTGACTTTCCATTTAATTTGATCACGAATTTCACGGAACTTTATTAACTTCCCTTCTTCGGTTCCGGTGAATTTTACGGGATCTTCGAATTGCCATCGGAGCCTTTGGCCCATACCGGGGAAAGTGGTCGGACATTTCTCATCTGCCTCGTTACAAACGGTAATTAAATACCCGAAATGCATTTTCCCCATGTAATCCGTAAGTGCTTTTGAATATTGGCTGCTAATATTAATACCAATCTCATCCATCACTTTCCGGGTTAAAGGATGAATCTCCTTGGCTTCTATTCCTGCACTATAGGCCTCATATTGGTCCCCGGCATAAGATCTGAGGAATGCCTCAGCCATCTGGCTCCTCGCAGAGTTCGAAGTGCAGAGAAAGAGAACTTTAATTTTATTCATCATTATCCTCCCAACTTCTCGTTTTGCCTTTTAGTGATTCCCCAATTCATACCAAATGAATATAAAATCCCTAAAACAGTAAAGCCGTGTTTGATGTTCAAACAAATCTTATCATTTTATTTCCCATATATGCTTATGACTTTTAGCACAAATTCATCTAAATTAACCAATAATTTAACAAATTATAAGATGATATAAAATTCGAAAGCCCCTCGATGTTTGCGAGGAGCTTCCACGTCACCCACGTTGATTCAGCTTTGTAAGCTATGTTTGCAAACGGGGTGTTATTTGGTCGATGAACTTTAGATAGAGACGTTATATTTTCTGCGCGATTTCAAACAATTCATTTATTTTAATCTGTCCGACAGTATTTACCGTGACCAGATTAGAAACGTCTCTCCTATAACCGCACGACAGACATTCTTCGTACCAACCGTCTATCTCACGCTGAATAAAGATATCCCCATTACACCTGGGACAAGTCTTCAATTTCCAAATTGCCATGATTTCCATTCCTCCATGTTTACCATAATGGCTCTAATTCATCGAGAATTAATAAGGGTAATTATGGTAATTGATATAAGGGTCTTTTTCCATTTCCCTTTCAATCGGCCTGGTAAAATTTGCGCCCAATAACAACTCAATCATTTGGCTTAATGCTTTGCCGGATTTTGTCAGGTTATTCATTTTTTTCCACTTCCACGTTGATGACTTTTATTGCCCTCAATTACAACTGTAACACCATCTGAACGGGTTTTGGTTAAGAGAAAATTATGTTTGGATTAAATTTTCGTTAAGATCAGTTAACATTCCACCTGAGTCAAACACCACCAAATATTCGGACCGGTTCTATTCGTACATCGTAAAACGAACATCCGAAATTTAATACAACATTTACAATGCCTTAATCATAGCTAAATGTGAAGACTTTATAATTTAGATAGATGGAGGTGAAGTATGGAACAACGAAGCCGGAATGTAATGAAAGCTAAGGGAAATACCGGGAATGCTTCACAAGACGGTCATAATGTCAAATCCGGAAAGAAAACAAATTTATTCGGGAAAGCGGCGCACTGTTTTCTTAAATACCTGGAAATCCTGGGGCAACTGGAACCGGAGTAAATGCGTTTCATAAGATTTTTCAAAAATGGCTAAAACCATCGTTAATCTCAATATATATTTATGCCTGTGAGGAGAATGAACTCTTTTCAACATTAATCCTCATTACTAAAAAGCACCTGGATTCTGTTTATCAGCTTGGAATAAGGAAAACGACCTGAAATTGCTTCAGGTCGTTTTCTCATCTAAGTAACTAATTCCGTTAAATTATTTCCGGTAGATTTCTTTTACGTTAATGGATAGAAATCAAGGAGATCGTCTACAATGATACCTCCGGGTTCCCGCAATATTTCAACACAAAAAATAATTTACAAACGCATCGTTTTTTAACTGCGAATAAGGGGCTTGGTTTTTGAGTATTATAAAAAGTGCATTTACATACACACACTGGCACAGAAAATTAATAACCGGCAGTGACTTAGTTAGTAGGACGAATTACAGACAGTAAATGTCAAAACAATATGATACGAATAAATACCGTTTAACACGGTATCTGTATATCCGACAGCCTGAGTGAATATTAGAGAACGTAGATCCCCGCCGTTAGTTACATTTTGACCGGCAGGTGTGCCGGTGGCAAGTATGCCCCCGGAATTTGAATTAACGGTCAGTCCAATGCCATTCCCGTTATCTGAACTGACATATAATGGTTTATTTAATTTGACACCGTAGTAGTTATTTCCATCGTATTTTGTTAGATAGCCAGTTGTCTGCTGGTTGCTATCCTGCACGGTTACTTGCCAATTAGTGTTTGCAAATACGTTCAATGTGCGTTGTACATTATTATTAGCGCTGACTACCAGGTTCCAGCCGCTGATAGAAACAGGAGCAATGAAAGTTAGCTGCGACCCTAAATTGGCATCGGCCGTGATATCTTTTACCTGTGTGATTTGAGAAACGTAAACAAAACCATCTAAAGAGACTTCTCTATTGATTGTTGTAACGCTGACCGCACCTGCTGATCCGGTTCCGACCACGGCGGTTATCTGTGAGTCAGAAACGATTATAAAACTTAATGCCGGGATTAATCCAAAACTAACGCCAGTTGCATTCAGGAACCCGCTCCCGAATATTATAACTGTGCTATTAATACCGGCAGCATTGGGAGTAAAAGATGTTAAAGATAGTGACGATAAAAACGTAAAGCCATTTTTTGCCGCAGTGCCACCAATAGTGGTGACAATTATTTGCCCCGTGGCTCCCCCATCGACAATGGCCGTAATCTGCGTATCTGAATCTACGGAAAAGTTTAAAGCAGGAACGCCTCCGAAGCCAACTGATGTTGTACCGGTTAGATTTGTCCCCGTAATTATCACTTGAGCTCCGCTCGCTGCTCCAACCGGTGAAAACTCAATAATTGTGGGTTGGGATACAAATGTAAAGCCCGCAATTATTGCGGTTCCTCCTGGAGTCGTGACGCTGATGTTACCAGAAGAACCGCTGCCAACAATAGCAATTATTTCAGTGCCCCCGGGATTAACAAAAAATTCTGCCGCCGGAGTTCTGCCAAAACTGACTGCGGTTACTGATTCGAGATACGTACCGATTATATCTATTGAATAACCAATACCTGCAGAGAAGGGTATGAACGAAGTTATAATCGGCTGCTGAGCGAACGAGAAGGTATAGAAAATGTCTGAACCCCCGGGGGTTGTAACCATAACGGGACCGCTTGAGCCTGCCCCGACAATTGCGGTAATTGAACTATCGGACATGACAATAAAACTAGTTGCGGCAGTACCGCCGAATGTCACCGAAGTAGCACCGGATAAATAGGTGCCGTTGATACTAATAGAGGTGCCTGCTCCACCGGAAACCGGGAATATCGAAGTGATGCGCGGTGTTTGGATGAAATTAAAGCCTGTTTTAACTCCCGTACCACCAAGTGCACTGACTAAAACTGAGCCGTTTGATCCTGCTCCCACCGTTGCCACAATTTTGGTGCTTGAATTAACGGTATAACTAAAAGCTGCTGTACCTCCGAAGCTTACTCCGGTTACATTATTAAAATTAGTTCCGGTAATAGTAATTGTCATTCCCCGACCCGATGACGCTGGGCTAAACGAAGTGACTGTAGGCGGAGGAATGTATTTAAACCCACTCATCGCAATAATGCCGCCGGGAGTCGTGACACTTACGGCACCGGAAGATCCTCCGTTTAAAACAGCAGATATTTGACTATCCGAATCTACTGTAAAACCTGCGGCCGGTGTCCCACCGAACGTAACATATGTAGTTCCCGTAAAATTAGCACCCGTAATGATGATTAAATTAGAACTACCGGCCGACGTGGGGGAAAATGATGTAATTGCAGGCGGCAGAACAAAAGTAAATCCGGGAGCACTCGCTGAGCCGCCCTGTGTAGTAACTGAAACTATTCCGGAGGAACCCGAAGCAATTATTGCAACAATTAAAGTTCCGTCGGTTGATACCGTAAAACTCTGAGCGATGGTTTCGCCGAAACTTACGGCAGCAGCTCCATTCAGATTAGTGCCAATAATTCTTACCTCAGAACCAGTCCCGGCTAATGCCGGGGAAAATGAAGTTATTGATGGGGGCTGAACGTAAGAGAAAGCATACATAGTCGCCGTGCCGCCTGTGGTAACCACTGTCACGGCACCGGTATTTCCTGTTCCCACTACCGCGATTATTTGCGAAGGGGAGTCGACAGTAAAACGAGCAGCAGAGAAGCCCCCAAAAAGGACCGAAAGCACAGAGTTGAAGTTAGTCCCTCGAATAGTAACTGATGTACCCAACCCGCCTGACGCGGGTTCAAAAGAAGTGATTGTGGGCGGAGGAATAAATATAAAACCGGGGAGATTAGCTGTTCCTCCAGGTGTACCTATCGTTACATTACCGTTGGCTCCGGCTCCAACAACCGCGCTTATTTCGGTGGAGGAATTAATCACGAAACTTAAAGCTTGGGTGCCTCCAAAAGATACCGATGTAGCTCCTAAAAAATTTGTACCGGTGATAATGACGCTGGTTCCGTTGCCTGCCGATATCGGGGAACAATCGGAAATTATCGGAGGTTCGATAAACGTAAACCCGCTTAATGAACCGGTACCTCCGGGACTCATAACCTCAACATCGCCTGTAGAACCGCCATCAACAACCGCTGTTATTTGAAAATCATTATCTACTGTAAAACCGGCGGACGGTGTACCGCCGAAAGACACTAAAGTGGTTCCGGTAAAATTAGAACCTCGTATAATTACCGCATTGCCGTTTGCGGCAGAAACCGGGGAGAAAGATGTGATCACAGGATCAGGAACGAAAATGAAACCAGCCTTAATTCCCGTTCCGGAAGAAGTAGTTATGCTGACAGTACCTGTAGACCCGATACCAACATAGGCCAGAATCCGTGTGCCCTGCGGGTTTATAAAATAGCCATCACTAGGCGTTCCCCCAAAGGAAACAGCAGTAGCACCAGTAAAGTTTGTTCCGTTAATAGTAATAAGTTCCCCTGTGCCCGCGGTGTTTGGTGTGAACGAAGTTATAACCGGAATCCCCGCTGCAAAAACTATTTGAGCAGGCTGGCAAAGAGTACTAACCAGCACCAAGGCTATTAACCCAAATAGAGCTTTAAGTTTAAAACTCCGCGATTTAATTTGCATAAGCTTTTACCCTATTTTACGTACTTACATATTTAGGGAATTAGTAATTGTTGGCCCTGATACTTGATTGACAGGATTTCTGCCTCAGCTTTCTTTACAACGTCCGGAGAAAGAGGGGCATAGCTGAGGCTTTGCGTGTATTGACTTGCTTGCCCGTCATGAATTGCCCACCAGAGCATATTTACCAGTTTTGTTCCTTTAACTTTATCAGTTTGATTAACATAAACCAGCATCCAGCTAAAACCGCATATCGGATAAGCATCCGGGTTAGGTGAATTTGTAAACATTATTTTCATATCATCAGGCAGGGTAATTCCTTCGGCAGCTTTAGTTGCTCCTTCCAGAGATGGTTCTTCCCAGTTACCTGCAAGGTTCTGTAACTTCGCACATGATAAATTGGTTTGCTGCGCGTACGCTAATTCAATATAGCCGATTGCTCCAATTGTGGCCTGAACAATACCACCGACTCCTGCGCTTTGCAGACCACCGATGTCTCCGGGCCAGTTAACCGAAGTGCCGGAGCCGACCAGTGATTGCCAGCTGTTGCTTACTTTGCATAAATAATTAGTAAATATATAAGTGGTTCCTGAACCGTCGGATCGGTGAACAACGGCAATATCCATAACCGGTAGTTTTAAATCCGGATTAAGGCTTTGTATGGCCGAGTCATTCCATTTCGTGATTTTTTTCAAAAAAATATCGGCTAATACATCTCCTGTAAGTTTGAGCTGTAAAGATGCGACCCCCGGAATATTATAAATAACTGCCACAGCACCACAAGTGAGGGGAATGTGCAGAATCGGACCGAAAGCAGATTCCGCAAGGCTTTGTTGGCCCGCGCTCATAATACTGTCCGACGCACCGAAGTCAACGGTGCCTGATGTTATTTGTTCAATACCACCGCCAGAACCAATTGCCTGGTAATTAATTTTCACTCCAAAAAGCTTATTATAATCGTAAAACCATTTAGCATATAATGGGGCGGGAAGTGTGGCGCCGGCGCCGTTTAAAGCATCACCAAGGGGCGGTGGGGTAAAAACGGCTTGTACCGTTGTCGTATTCGTTGCGTTCGTTGCAACCGCTATTTGTTGACCGCAACTCGTTAATAGAATACTAAACAACAGAACTACTGTTATAAATATTGCGAGGATTTTAAACTTGTTCATTGATAATCACTCCTGTAATACAAACTTACCATGAACCGGTTGAATTGCCTGTTACGTAAACCGGTGTAATTAATACTTCGTATGAACCTGTGGTAGTAAAAGTTATTGTTTTTATTTGCGAACCTGCAGTCAATGCTGTCCCTTGCGTGATGAAAATAATTTTCTGTAAATGATATTTACCGTCACCGCCGCCTGCAGTTGGGCTGAATGTCATCCTGAAATCAGGAGAAACGGATTTCGTTCCAACGGTAAGCACCACAGGAGGAGTACCATACAAACCTTGCATTGAGGTGTCCAGGCCGGTTAACTGTGGCATATCCGTGGTAGGACGGAACTCAATATCAAAAGCAATTGTTTGTGCCACGTCACTTTTAATTAATAAAGAAATAGTATTTCCGCTGATTGACGGAGTAATTTGTAAACCGCTCGCTAACTCGGAAACTTGTTTAGATAATGCTGTAAGGTCGGTTTGCTCAGCCTTATTGCTTAAATCCGTTTTCACGTCTGCAAGGTCATTTTGAAGCGTAGAAACATCGCTATGAACTGTATCTAGATTAGTTTGAGTATCGCTGAGACTATTTTGAAGATTGGTAATGTTGGTGTTAGCATCGGTCAAACTATTCTGGGTATCCGTCAATTTACTCTGGGTATCAGTTAAGTCATTTTGCAATGTGGTGATTTGACTATCTGTCTCCTCAAATTTCCGCTGGGTATCATCGCTTAAAGTATTAAGTTTATTATCTTGATAAGTCGCCAGATTATCTAAACCTGTAGTACGGTCATCGATATGGCCCAATTGATTATTTATCGCTAAAACCGCTCCCGAGTTATTCGAATTATCCGATTTAATCGTCGTTACATATGCGTAAACACCCCAGGTTAATACCCCTATTCCAACTATTAGAAGTGCCCACTTCATATAATAAAATGAGTTTTTTGATTTAGACTGCTTATACTTTGCTTCCGGGTTTTCCATACTTCTCCTCCTATGAGTTCCTTGAATTAAATGGTAGGATTTACCCTTCGTTGAGGTATTCCCTTGTTTCCGGACGAAGGGGATTATTAAAGACTTGCTTCGTTTCTCCAAATTCTATAAGTTTTCCGTGGGCCATAAAAGCCAGATAATCCGATATTCGCAAAGCTTCCCTCATATTGTGTGTAACAATGATTTGAGTATAGTCGCCTTTCATCGCCATAATACTTGATTCCAAGGCTGCAGTAGAAACCGGGTCTAATGCGGAAGCGGGTTCGTCGTATAGAATCACTTCCGGAGAGACCGCCAGACACCGGGCGATACACAAACGCTGCTGCTGACCAATGGATAGAGCTAAGGCACTATCGCAAAGCCTGTGTTCCAGTTCGTTCCAAAGCGCTGCCTTTTTCAAAGATGCTTGCACAGCATGTTCGTGGTCGACATTTAGCTTGGTCGCTTTTACTCCATAAAGAACGTTCTCTCTTATAGACCTCGGGAACGGATTTGGTTTTTGGAAAACCATACCGATGCGTCTTCTCAAGAGCATTGGATCCATATTTAGTATATCTTCGCCGTCCAATAATATTTGACCTTTTACCTTTGATCCTGGAACAACCTCATTTAGTCGATTTAAACAACGCAGCAATGTTGTTTTCCCGCAGCCGGATGGCCCGATAATTGCAGTTACCTTGCCGGAAGGAATATTTAAGTCAATTCCTTTCACAACCTGGCTTTGACCAAACCAAACCGCAAGCTGCTTTATTTCCAGCCTATTCGCCGTTGTGTTTTTATTGACATTATTGTCAGATTGGGGCAATTCATCTATTTTTGTTTTAACTGACGCCATTTATTTCTCCTGAATTAATGCCGATTAAAAAATCACTAAACTCCCTTATATCTTTTCGCCAAACGTTTTTTAAGAATCAGTACTGAAATACTGAGTCCGACTGTAATCAATATTAAAATAATGGCGGCAGCGAACTGATAAGCCCCTTCAACTGACCTGAAACCAGGGCTTGTATCTCCCCTGCAAAGAAAAATGAAATAGGATAAAGATGTGGATTGATGAAGCGGGCTCACTCCGTATTCCCCGGTTCCCGAAAGGTACCAGATTGTAGCTAAACTGCCCGCTGCCTCTGCGCAACCCAGTAAAAGCCCTGTTGTGATATTAGGTAAAGACCAGGGGACAAGCACATTGAATAATGTGTGTCCTTGTGAAGCGCCTAGCGCTAACGAGCCTTCCTTCATCTCTTGCGGCACGGAAAGTATGCCTTCTTCCGTTGCACGGGCAATAATCGGAATCACCAGAATAGAAATAATAATCGCGCCTGTGACAAAAGAACCATTGGAAAGATGACGTTGTCCGTTCACATCATAAAAGTAGCCGCGTATGAGCGAAGCGAAAGGTGTCCCTGTCGAGTAATTCACCAGGCTTACTGCTGTTATCCCTAAAATAAAGACCGATACTGATTTTAAAGCAGTGCACGAGAATTTAATTAATTTAGATAAAAATCCTGTAGAATATTCGGTAATGTAAATGCCCACTCCGATCCCAATTGGCAAAGAAATCAGAGCAGTTAAACCAATTAAAAGCAGCGTCCCCAGCACGTAGTTGCGTATTCCCGTGAGATATATGGACTGGTTGACCCATTGAGGCCAATCACCCTGCCAGACTTCTGTTTGCCAAATTTGCTGGTTATACGCGGTGGATAACATATGCCAACTAAAATGTGTAATACCACCGGCGAAAAGACGATATAGTAATATTCCAAAAGCACCCAGCATTAAAACGACAGGGAATATTATTAACGGATAATATGACAGGTCACGAGCTTTGGGCGTTGCCCCTAAAAAGTAATAAAGTGAATAGCCCAATGCCGGAATAGACAGCGCTATAAGAATGAGCGCCGAAAAGAATGAGCGATGGATAATACCGCTGACGTTTAAACCGTACACATATTCGGGGATTAAACTGAGAAGACAGGCTGATATAAATATCAATATTGTTAAAAACAGTAATTTACCATCCCATTGGTGGGTAAAGTGGCGGTCATTCAAGGATAGCATCAACATGCCAAAACCGATAAGGACCAGGGTAAGAATGGGAAATGCTTCCAAAGAATTTAGGGACAGACAGAGGCAACCCAGTAACAGTCCCAATCCCGACAATGTTAAGGAAAACAACGACATTGCTTTTACGGCAACTTTATTTTTAGACATTACTGCCACTATCAAAGGCGGCGAATGGTAATTAGTATCAGAACCGACCTTACGGCCCGAAATCATTTAGAGAATCTCCTTTTGAATCTCTTTTGAAAAACAGGAATCAAAACCAGGAAAATAATGGCAATAAATAAAAGCAGAAATGCCGTAAAATAGGCAACCGAATTGCGCAGGGGAGATGCGGCGGATTGCGTAAATCCCCCCATGAAACCGGCTCCTGCAGATGACAAAGGTGGAGTAGCCTTAAATATATCGAATAAAGGGTTGGGCAGGGATGAACCGAAACCGATTACAAGTCCCACGATTACAACGTCACCCATGGCTTTGAGAACCCCCAAAGTGCTGGCAGAGGTGATGCCGGAAAGAGCATGAGGAATTGTTACATTCCACAATGTATACCAGCGACTGGCTCCTAATCCCAGAGATGCTTCTTTTTGTGATTTGGGAACATCTTCTATCGCGTCACAATACAAAGGTGCTAAGAAAGGAATTATCAGCATGGAAAGCATTATACCGCCGAGCAGTGTGCTGGTATTGAACGGAAGAGTGTTAATCGGCACGGGTAATTTATCAGCCGGAATCCCCGTTCCGCAAAACTTGGGTATGATAAATATCTGGGCAAATACTACACTCATTAAGGCGTAAATAACGGAAGGAATACCGCCCAAGATACCTAAAATCATTCTCATTCCTTTGCCGAGGAAACCGAGTGTGAACTCAGATGCGAACACTGCCATGGCTAAAGACACGGGAATTGCGATTATCATGCAAACTATTAATAGTAAAATCGTCCCCCAGATTGCTGGGATTAAACCGTACAAGTTTTGATTGGTAGCGCTAAACACACCAGAGACTTGGGTAGAAAATAAGGATCCGAGCCCTACTGTACTGACGGCTAATTTACTGTTAATAATAAGGATAAATATTATAAAAGTCAGGATTAAAAGGGGAATAACCCCGAGCAACAGAAATACAATTCCGGGCCATCCCTTTTTTAACTTTATTTTAATTGTATTGTTTTGATTTTTCATAAGATTTTTTTAATTCCCTAGAATTGGCAAATAATTTGCGCTAGTAAGTACTTTCTGTCCGTCCGGTGATAAAAGGAAATTGACGAATTTCGACGTTGCTAAAGTGCAATTTGGACGCGTGAGGATGTGAATCTTGCGGCTGAATGGGTATTGCCCATCGTAAATGGCCTGTGTATTCTGCATTGGGTCAATGTCGTTAATAGAAATTACGCTGATAGATACGTGCTGCTCAGCAACGGGGATTACTCTCCGCGAAGTGTATTCCAACTTGAAGGGAAAGTCCCCGGAACCAGGTGAATACGGCGAGTCTCCTTGATATTCTACGGATAAAATCTCTTCTTCAGCACTAAGGGTAGTATCCGTATAACTAAAATCCCAGGCTTTCGCGACAGCATTTTCATCCAACCCCAGAGCCTGGTACAAGAGTGTTTGAGAGTCATACTTACCGGGGGTTAAAAATATTGAGCAATGAACTGCTTTGACATCAGGAACCCACGTGGGAGTCGCTACGGCTGCCGGATGCTCCAGGTCGACAGGAGATTTGTATGTGTAATAGTTTTGCCACAACCACCTTTGGCCAAAAGTTACCAGTTGATAACTGAAGATGCCCTTGAGGTCTTCTAGACTCAAATTGTTAAACGGGGTGGTTTTATGTTGCGGTGTTCCTGTGAGAGGAAACTGGCCGCCCTGAAAAGTATTCGAATCAATGATGATGCAAACAGCGTCGTAGGCAATTACGCTGTCATTTAATCCGCTTGATTCTTGTGCTGTTGGTTCCCTGCCCAGTATAACTGCATCTGTTTTTCCTGCTTTAAGTTCTGCAATAGCGTTTTGCGACGATTGTACATCGACCGGTACCCCCGTTTGGGCAGTGAAAGCTGGAGTTATCAATCTACTCATCGGCGAAGCAATATCATCAGTCGCGGATATTTTGACTTCATTACTGGCTGATGCCCCGTTAATGCTGCACGCCGAAGTGCCTGCGGTAATTATCGCAAGCACCAATAATACAAATATGTAGCGCGCTTTGGTTACGATTAAAATCATGGTCTCCTTGTCAATGGTTGTTACGGCGTGATAGTAACCTGGCTGTTGGTTGTTGAGATTCCGGTGATAATATCCCCTTCAGTGTCTCCGATTTTACCGTCGGTAATGGTAAAAGCTGCGGTTCCTTGCGCTCCTGATTTAACTGTCATCAGAAAGCTAAGCACCACACCCTGACCTTGCGGTCCGTTGTATTGCCCGCTGGCTGCTTCGGCAGAAGTGGCGCCCATGACGGCAACGCCGACTGTGTTTACCGTGCCGTTATTATTATCGATTGTCGGTGTAGCAGGCACCATTAGTGTAGTCAAGCCGTTGGTGGTTACCCAATCTTTAAAGAAAGTGCCTTCATTAACCTGAGTGCACTGCAACTGTGACGGGTCAAATTTTAAACCTACCTGGGCGCTGCGGCATTCGCTTTGGCTATTAATAACAATGTTTATTAAGAAACTATCCCCGGCGCTTACCTGATTTTTATCGGGCATGGCACTCAGATTTTCGGCAGTACTGGTGGGATTAGTTTTTGTCTGGCTTGAAGTTGTTACTGCCTGAGATGTGGTTGCAACGCTGGAAGTTTGCTCTGAGGTGCTGCCGCCGCATGCTGAAACTAACAGGGTTGTTGCGCATATAACAATTACACCGGCGACTTTGATCAAATTGGTTGGGTTCTGCATTATTTCTCCTTTACTTTATCGTATTCTGCTATTTTACTCGGAATAATAATTTTGGCTGCGTTTTGATGGTCCAAATTCGGGTCGTATTCTAATGAAATCATTACCCTTGCCCCCCCGGTATTTATGATTTCAATGTCAGAAGTCTTGCCGTATCCGGGGATGATAATTTTTCCTCCAATAATTTCGACCTGAGCAGTGTATTTTTCTTTGATTTCCGTTTTCTCTTTTAAAACGTCTTCCCACCGTACCGGCTTTTCTTGCTCATATTGATACGGGACTTGAATTGAGGACGATGATGAAACTCCGGCAGAGCTTTGCGCCAAAGCAGCAGCGGCTACCGGTGTTAATGGTTTGCCTCTGCGCATAAATAAATAGATAAATGCAACTCCAACGAGCAATTCCAAGATGATAATGGTACCGGCGATGCTCCAGCCAAAACCCTTGATCGTGCTTCCGCCCAGAACGGCATAAGTGGAAAAATGACTGATTAACGCAACGATGCGATGGTTGTCCGCGTCAACAGTATACTCACTGGGTTCCCATTTGTTTTTTGCTGAATCATAATATTGCACAGATAAATTGTTCATGTTGATGCCTTGCGGTAATTGCGAAGTATCATATTGAAAAGTGATTGCAATGGGTTGGCTGAAAGTGGCCCCGGACGGTCCGAACTGGATAGATGAAACGATCGTTTTCCCGTCAGGAGCCAAAAGCTGGGTCGCCGGCTGCATTGTTATCATGTCAAGGGGACTTCCATCTGCCTTTAATGCCCTTGTTCCGCTCGGTATTTCCATATCATAAATTGGAACGTTTCCACCATAGAGCACGTTCATTTTTTGCATATTGGTAAGCAGCACGCCGCCGCCGTCCATGTTGTTTGAAAGGTCAATGCTGGAAATGTTGCTGTTAGTGTTCTGACCATTCGTATTGGTGGTGCTGCGGGTGGTGGTTGTTGTCGAAGTTTTAATAACCGCACTAGCAACCTGGGTAGTAGTAGTGGTTGAAGTTGTGGTTGTGGTGGCCGGTATAGTGGAGGTATGAGTAATCCACGTAGAACTTGTGGTAGAGGATGTCGGTGTGGTTGTTGCGGCTGTAGTTGTCGTCGTGGTTGGGGTAGTAGTGGTCGGTGTGGTCATGGCAGTCGTAGTCGTGGCGGTGGTGGTCGCCGTAGTTGTGGTGCTTGTAGTAGTCGTATCGGCCGCAATGCTCACGCTGGCATTTGTTGTGGTTAAGTTCTGAATCAGATTGGTATCGCCGTTTGCCAATTGATAAACTTTGGGATTCGTTATAGCGATGCTGGCTACGCCGGATACGCCGGTTTTCGCAGTGAAATTGATGGTCAGCAAGGTACCGCTGCTTCCGGACGCTGCCCCTGTTACTCCGGTCAGAGAGTAGGCGATGTTAGTAACCGTGCCCGCGGTATTATCAACACTGGGCACTACGGGACTTACGGTGGTACCGGCGCTTTTTAAGAAATTTCCTTCGGTAACTGTCCCGCAAGTTAGTTTTGCAGCATCAAAGGTTAAACCGCATTGCCAGGCGTAGATCGAACCGTCGTTAGAAATAACGAGGGTAACAGTAAAAGCAGTCCCAGGCGCAACTGTGGGCACCGAGGGCGTAACCGTGATCCCCGTGCCAGTCGCCAAAACCGCGCTTAAAGGAATTACTGCAAATACAAGTAGGACAGTAGAGATCGCCAGAATTAACCGTTTCATTATCCTCAATCCCCTTGGCTGTTAAATTATTAACGGGATGTTTGCTTGCGTTTTTCCCGCATTACCAGCGCCGCAATTCCCCCTAAAACAATGATCGGGGAAACTATCAAAGCTACCATTGACCAACTGATTCCGACCTGTGTATTGCCGCCTTGGCTGTTGGTTACCGGCGGTGCGACCATGGTATTTTCGATCAAAGTACCGCCCAAAGCCACGGGGGTACCAGTAAGTCTGATAATAGGAATATCTGCTGTAACTGAATTGGAATCGGGGGAAAGCACGAGATTACTGCAAATATGCCAGGTGCCCTGGTAGCAATATCCTAGGAAAAGAGAGTTCAAATCAAAACCATTTACTTCATCATTCGCGTAATAAATTGTGATTTCCGCATCGCCGGAGTTATAACCTGATACCTGGGCATCAACCGCTTTAATATAAGGTTTTCCGGTGCCGCCCTTGATAATACCTGCCGAAAACGGTATAGCCACTTGCGGTTCCGAAGTGTATGCTCCAATAGAAACTACCCCGGCGCCCGTGACCCCTTTCAAATACACCTGGGATGACGCTGTATTTTTGGCATCGACGTAAAGAATTTGCCCCGGGAGGAATCGGGTGATTGTGATTGTAGTTGGGTCAATCCCGGGGATAGATGCGATCGTAGAATTATCAGCGGGTGCAGTCGCCGTGGTGGTCGGGTTTGCACCAGTAGTTTTTGTTGTTGAAACCGTTTTAGTAGTGGCAGTTGTTGTAGTGGAGGAGGTTATGGTGGCGGTGGCAGCAGTGATATTAAAAGTACTGGTACTGGAGCTTAAAATAGTGCCGTCACCCAGGCGTAATTCTGCCTTGACGTTGTATTTACCGACACTTAAACCTTGAGAATAGTTCATGGTAAATGTTCTGGTAAACGTGGGCAAAATAGACGGTGAAGCCAGCTTTGAAACATTTTGCACCAGCTGCGCGCCCCCGCTGTCGGTAAGGGTCATTGTCATACGGGCGGTGTCAATGCGGCAGTTCCCTATATTTTTAAAATAACTTTGAATTTGCACCTGCTCATCGGCATTAGTCGGCGTCATTTGAATCCCGGTAATCTGGCCGGTTTTATCAGGAGTAAAGCCGGGAATGGTGATAATCACGGGGATAATCGAGGCCACCCTCATACCAACTTTATCTGAGGTGATCACTCCGCTGTATATATATATTGCAGCATATCTTTCACCGGGAGCAGTTCCGTCAGGAACTGTGATTGTGGCGTTAATAACCTGGACATCATTGGGTTCCAGGTGAAAAGAAGTCACATCTATGCTGGTAATGAAATTTCGTGCTGAAAAAGGACTGGTATCCTGAGAAGCGACCAGCGCAATGCTGGAACCATCGGCGCCCTGCCCCAAACCATCAACTTCCACCTGCATATCCAGCGCCTCTGTGGTTGATACGTTGGTGATGGAAATTGTTTGCACTGAATGCTGCCCCGGGCTCAGTGTCAGATTTATCAGATTGTTTTTTACGTTAATACCGGGGACAGCGTAAACTGCCGATGTAGCAGAAACCAATAAAATCGCTAAAATCACTGCGGCCAAGGTAATCCGGACTGATAAATTTTTAATCATGTTCTTCATCTTCACAACCTCCTTATGAATATAGGGAAGGCAGCGGCAGCGATGCTGCCGCTGCCTTCTTTTTTATAATTAGTATGAAGTGTTGGATGCTGTGAAGGTTAAAACAATGTGGTAGGTAAAGGGGCTGCCAACAATCGGATCGGTGTAAGCTACGGGCTGGTTCAACATGATATTGCGGATGTCGCCGCCGTTAGCTACATTCTGGCCGGCTGCAGTACCTGTTGCCAGGACGCCGCCAAGGTTCAGGGAGACTAAAGCGCCGGTGCCGCCGTTACCGCTATCGGAAGAAATGGTCAACGGATGGCTTAATTTCACGGCAGGAGTATAGGTAGTGCCGTTGTATTTGGTCAGGAAACCGGCAGTGATTGATGTATCCTGAACGGAGACCTGCCAACTGGCGTTGGCGAAGACGTTCATTGTGCGCTGAACATTATTGTTGGCGCTGACGACCAGGTTCCAACCGCTGATGGATACAGGAGCGATGAAGGTAAGTTGAGCGCCTAAATTGCTGTCGACAGGAACATCGGCGCCTTTGGTGATGGAAGTGCCGCTGCCGCTCAGGGTTATAGAACCGGGAATATTATTGACGCCGGCGATTCTATTGGTATTGGTATCCACAAGAATCAGGTTGTTCAGATTAATGCCGCTGGTACCGGGTGCGCCGGGAACTGCGGTGAAGTTAACGGTCAGTAAAATTCCGGAACCGGTTGCGCCCAGGGCAACACCGGTGCCATCTAAAGCGCCGGCTACGGCATAGCTGACGGTGATGGTGCCGTTAACATTATCAATGACAGGGGCAATCGGGGACTGTACTGAACCAG